>Ga0075421_100008019_pt1 | contig 12957 bp, 10 predicted proteins | sample SoiMetdeltSBSDD5_FD_75292 | JGI IMG/M metagenome (GOLD analysis project Ga0075421, IMG submission 75292) | Bulk soil microbial communities from a Populus tree surrounding site in Tennessee, USA - Soil MetaG P. deltoides SBSDD5 | ecosystem: Environmental > Terrestrial > Soil > Tree plantation... | reverse complement strand
GCACTTAGTTATTATCATGCGATAGATATGTTCGGCAATGTTCCTTTTGTTTTGGAAACAGATCCTATCGGTTCATTTTTTCCAAGTCAAATCACAAGGGCAAACTTATTCACCTGGTTGGAAACTGAATTAAAAGAACTTGAAGGCATATTAGCTCCCGCCAGGCAAAATGAATATGGCCGGGCTGACCAGGCTGGTGTGTGGATGCTGCTTGCCAAACTTTATTTGAATGCAGCGGTGTATACAGGAACTGCAAGACATAGCGATTGTATTACCTATTGTAATAAGATCATCGCAGCGGGTTATGTATTGGCATCTCAATATCGTTACAATTTCCTTGCAGATAACAATACTTCTCCTGAGCTGATATTCACAGTATCATTTGATGGACTTCGTACCAAATCATGGGGTGCTATGACTTATCTTGTTCATGCTCCTGTCGGTGGCAATATGAATCCTGCCCTTTGGGGTATCAATGGTGGATGGAGCGGTTTGCGCACCACAAAAGCTATTGTTAATCTTTTCCCTTCAACAACGGGCACACCTGATTCAAGAGGAATGTTCCATACGAGCGGGCAAAATTTAGAGATCATTGATATCTCGACGTTTACTGATGGATATCCGATTACTAAATACAAAAACGTTACTATCTCGGGTGCTAAAGGTTCTGATCCTGACGGCAACTTTCCAGATACAGATTTTCCATTGTTCCGTTTAGCAGACGTTTACTTAATGTATGCTGAATGTATACTGGCGACAAATGCTGATAAAGCAACTGCCCTTAATTATATTAATGCATTGCGTCAAAGGGCTTATGGAAATACGTCGGGAAACATTACAGCGACGGATCTCACATTTGACTTCTTATTAAAAGAAAGGGCAAGAGAATTGAATTGGGAAGCGCAACGCCGCCAGGACCTGATCCGTTTCGAAAAATATCCCGGCTTTGCCAATTATTATACTGGCAGCACCTATGTATGGCCATGGAAGGGAGGAGTAGCAGGAGGCGTTGGAGTTGGTTCTCACAGAACATTGTTCCCAATACCATCAACGGATATCGGAGCCAATCCCAATCTTGTTCAAAACAGCGGATACTAATACTAGAAATGATGTTCACTTACCTCAATAAAAACTTTTTTATGAGAACATGGTTAAATAAAATAATGCTTGTTGGTGTTGCTGCTATTGCATTTTCATCTTGTGAAAAGGATGAAGTAAAAACAGTGCTGACCATGGGTTCGGCACCATCTCTTACAGCAGACCCTACTACACCGATTGTGTTATTACAGTCAAACGCTAATAATAATGCAATAAAATTCAGTTATACTCCTGCCACATTTGGCTTCGATGCAGCAGTTACTTATGTGTTGCAGATTGCAAAAGGCGGGACAAATTTTGCAAGCGCGTCAACTACGGAAGTAGGATTGGGCAATACAACACCGCTTGAAAAAAGTTTTAAAGTAGTTGATTTTAACAGGGAGCTTTTGAAAATTGTTAATTATGGAACTGCTACGCCGATTGAAGTAAGGGTAAAAGCAACAGTGGCAGCTGCGGCCACGCCGTCTTATTCAAATGTGGTTACCATCACAGCTACGCCTTATCGCGATCTTATTACTTATGCGTTTCCCAATGCCTTGAATCTTGCAGGCAATTTCCAGGGATGGAATCCCGGTACTGCTCCGCAAATTGTCAAACAAAACAATGGTGGTTATAATGGATTTGAAGGCTATATAATCTTTAACGCGGCTACACCTGAATTCAAAATGGTGAAAGGCGATAATTGGGGTGCGGGTGATTACGGCAGCGCAGGGGGAGGTACTTTGGGTAATGGAGGTCCTAATCTCACACTTCCGAGCGGTGGTCCCGGTCTGACCGGTTATTACCGAATAAGAGCCAATACAACAAACCTTACCTGGAGTTATGATAAAATTGAAAAAGTGTCTTTGATAGGAGCGTTTAATGGATGGAATGCTGATGCGCAACTGACATTCAATGCAGCTACCGGAGTTTGGAGTATCACAAGAGATATGCCGACAGGAGAATTCAAATTCCGCATTAATGAGAGCTGGGGCATAAATTTCGGTGACAACAATGGAGACTTTAAGCCTGAGTATGATGGTTCAAACCTGAACATCACGGTTGCAGGGAATTATACTATCTCACTTGATTTGAGTGTTGGTGGTAACTATGCGTACACGATAAAGAAAAATTAATGAGTAGAAACATAAGCAGTCATTAATTTGGGTAGACAGTGTCCCGCATGAGGCGGGACACTTTTTTTAATACATTGCAAAGCATTGAAGCTAAAAGATAATGCTCCAAAACTGGAATCGTAATTAATCGATAATTCTTCCAATCGTAGAACTCCTATAGGAAAACTCAATACGTGTATTATTTTTGTACTCTGTTATTGCGGTAAAAGACTGCAGTAATACTTTAGTTAAAATCCGGGCCTCCTTCGAACAACCACCAGACAATCCGTTTAAAAAAATTTAACCCTACTTGTATGAAAACTACACGTATCCTGGCCCTGCTTATGGGCGTTATCACCACCCTTGTTATTTTTTCATGTAAAAAGTCTGACATTTCAATAAATGAAACCAGCGAAGACGTTACTGCTAGTAGAATTGTTCTTGTGACAGATGGTGAACTTCCCGAGTGCGCAACCACCTGTATCAACCCTGCAGGTCCTTATATTGAATCTGATGGCAGCCAAACACAAACCTGGGGTAATCCTTCCAACCCACACTCAAAAACGGTAAGCTATGTTGCCTATAATACTCCAACCTCGTTTGTTGTAAAAGTAACCTTTACGCGTAGCGGAGGCAATGCATCAAATACAGTAAGTGTTACGGCATTCGGAACGACGCAATCAATTGCAACATTAGCGAGCGGTGCTACACATACTTTTACTTTTAGCTTACCTTCTGTTTGGAACGCATGTTATGAGGTTCCTTTTTCAATATACCAGGAGGGTCAGAATTCACCGATAAATATGTCCTGCTCATATAATCTTTATGCTGTTTGTCCTGAGGATAGAGGCTGCGAAACATCTTTCACCGGCGAAGCCATTTCATGCGGTTCGTCGCGCGAAGCTGTATATACATTCACTTCAAAAGACGCACAGGGCTACTTCAAAATGCAAGGCGGGTTAACCAACTTTACCGGTGCCGATGCAATAGTTGAAGTAACTGGGGGAACTGGTATCACCACATCACAATGGACCCCTGGCGGAAGTACAAACCGCGTTATCAAAATAGAAGGTAGCATTGCTGAATGCGAAACGGTCACGATCAGGATAAAATGGAATTCTACAAACTCGGGCGGTATCATAACGGGAAGCTGGTCTGTGAAAGATGCAAATGGAGTTGATATTGCGCCCGCCGTTGAAGGATTGACATGCGATTAAGGATTGTTTTCATCTTTATTATAATAGAAAGGTCCTGCTACAAGCCGGGCCTTTTGTTTTTGATTAAAGCCTTTAGCCACTTAAAACCTTATTACCTTAGTGGCAAAAGATAACGAACAAAAACAACCTTATTACCTTCCTTTATCAAAATAAAAATGGAATAGGGTAATAAGGTTGATCAATTTACGAGTTAATTTCTACTAAGCTAATAAGGTGCTATGTTTAAGCGTCCTTATCATGTAAAAGAGTTCCGCTTCCAAAAACTCTATACCCCAAATGGATACGTTTCAGGTACTAAGTGACCATCAGGATTTATATGCAAAGGAAACAATGCTCTTGTCTCATCAAGAAATATGAACGCATCGTACCGCATAGGTAAGATGGTAGGAACATAATTACCGAATCTTTCATGTCTCGGATTATAAATTACACCTACTGCACGATGACCAATATGCGTTTCATTCAGAATATGGTGTTGCACGAGATCATCCATGATCAGTAATTTATTACCATCATTTGCCTTGTGTAATAAAAATTCCCAACTGGCTTTGTCCGCTTCAGGCAATATCATTGATTCCATGACGGCCCCCCAGTTTTTTCCCGCAATAACAGATCCTTTATAAGAGCCAAAACCCACAAGTACTACACCTTTATCATGATGCTGCATTCTTGCCAGCTCACCAATATTGAACATTCCATCTGCATTCATATCTGTTGCCCTTGCATCACCTACGTGTGTATTGTGGGCCCATACGATGGCTTTTGAATTAGATCCGTGCAATTCCAACAGGCGATCAAGGGTATCTGCCATATGATCATCACGAAGATTCCAGCTATGCGGGCCGCCTTGTATCATAGCGCGATAATATTTTTCGGCATTGACAACGATAAGAGCATTTTGTTCAGCACTAAAAACATTTTCATGATCAGTATTATAGCTAGGCATCTTCTTTCTTATCTCTGTAAGGAGGCCGATCACTTCAGATTGACATAATTCCGGTACGAACATAGACGCTCTTGCATATGACTGACCTTCTTCTTTTTTATAGGGTTCGAAACATTGATATGCTTCTTCCGCAACCTTCAGTGCAGCTTTATCTGTTTTTTCTAAATAACCCATGATGCTTTCCAGGCTTTCCCAAAGACTATATACATCCAAACCATAAAAGCCAACTCTTTTATTAGCGGGTTTCGCGGCATTATATTTTTTAAGGCAATCTGCCAATGCTACAATTTCCCAGTTCGCCCACATCCATGTCGGCCAGCGATTAAAACGTTTTAAAACATCAATTGCATCTTTATTGGATGCATCATATCCTTTTATGAACCTGTTTAGTAAATAGCAATCAGGCCAATCACCTTCGACAGCAATAAAATTGAACCCTTTTTCTTCGATAAGCTTCTTAGAAATATAGGTACGCCATGTGTAATATTCGTGTGTACCATGACTTGCTTCTCCAAGCATCACAATTCTTGCATCGCCGATCCTGTCAAATAACGGTTGCAGATCTTTTTTGCTATTTAAAGGATAAGCGTGTTCGTTTACTGTATTAATTATTTCGTCTTCATGAGAGACGATATTTTTTACAAAGACCTGGCGCATTTGTTTAGGTGTTAAATAAAAAATTAAACAAGGTCAGACGCCAATGCCGATCGGTTTGGTAACTGCAATTATCGTGCAACCAAATGAAAGAAAACAAAGTTTAGGCTCAGAAAATATTGCCACGGAGACACGGAATGCACGGAAAAATTTTCCGTGTCTCCGTGGCGAATAAAAAAAATTCAATCCTGATATCTTTCCTCATAGCTAAAGGTTTTGTTCTTTTTAAAAACATTTGGAACAAAAAGGCCGCTTACCCTTTCGGATAGAGCGGCCCGGCTTTCGTAGCCCTGACGACTTCTAATTTGCTTTAATAAACAACTGACTTGCTAATTGATTTGCCGATTGTACATATAATGTATAGGCACCAGCGCCAAGAGTTGATACATCAAAGTCCCAGTTGTTGGCACCTTGTGTTGCATTTCTTGTCCATGATCTTACGACAACTCCATTGCTGTTCACAACTTTGATCGTTACCTGCTCACTGTGTGTTGAATAAAACAACACATGCATAGTGTTAACAACAGGATTTGGTGTGATCTGCAAGGCTGCCTGTGCATTGCCCGGCACATGCAGCGCTTTGCAGATTTTTGTTTCACAGCCTCGCTGGGTTTTTATTGTTAAACAAACATCATAAGTGCCCGGTGCATGGTACTGGTGTGTTACCTCTCTTCCTGCTGCGGCGCTGCCATCACCAAAGGTCCACCGATAACTAACCACGGGATCATCCGGATTATGAATAGCGAATGCTTTGAACTTAAATGTTCTGGGCGATAAAAGTGAATCCGTCATGAATCCACCACAAACATTTGTCGTTGGTCTTATTACTACTTCATCACAGTCTGACGCGATACATCCTTCCTCGAATAGAATTTTTACACAAGCCCTGTACTCACCCGGTGCAGGGTAAGTATGACGAATAAATAATTGCGGCCATAACAATCCCGAATTCAATTGTATACAAGTATCGGTACCATCACCAAAGTACCAGCATATGCTAACAGGTCTTTTATTTTCTGATGACCACGGCGATGCATAAAATCCTCTTACAAGACTGGTGATCGATGGCGTTAACTCAAACAACTTGACACGACATTCGCCCGGTGCTTCCACTTTTACCAATTCACATTTCTTTGCTTCGCAACCACCATAGTAAATGATCTTCACACATACTTCATAATTGCCCGGATGATTATAACGATGATGAACCACATAAGCACCATTATAATCTTCTCCATATTGAATGCAGGTGTCTTTACCGTCGCCAAACTTCCAGCATATCTCTTTTGGCTTTTTATTTTCAATATGCCATGGCAACGCTTTGAATGCAACATGCAATGGATTATCGGTTGTACTGATCGGTATTCGTTCAAAATCCGCTTTGCAGCGAATGGGCTCACCAATTTGTATCACCTTACATTTTCTTGCTTCACAACCGCCGTAATAAAGAATCTTGACACACACTTCGTACCGGCCCGGACGCTCATATTCATGTCTTACTCCATATAAGCCTGTATAATTTTCCGGGTATTCAATACAGGTATCACGGCCATCACCAAATGTCCAGCATATCTTCTTTGGTTTTTTATTCTGACTATGGAATGGCAAAGCCTTAAAGTGAGCAACCAAAGGATTGTCGGTTGTATTTAGGAGCAGCTTTTCAAAATCAGCGTGACAGAACTCGCCCACATGGATCACTTTGCATTTGTGGGCTTCACAGCCACCGTAATAAAGTATCTTAACACATACCTCGTATTGTCCGGGTTCACGATAAGTATGCCTGACTAAATAGGATCCTGTATAATCTTCAGGATACTGGATGCAGGTGTCTTTGCCATCGCCAAACTTCCAGCAGATTTGTTTTGGCTTTTTATTGTTATTGTGCCATGGCAAAGCCTTGAAAGCAACAGTAAGCGGATCGTTTGTTGTAGTTAACGGCAGCTTTTCAAAATCAGCACGGCATTCATCGGGTCTTGTAATATTAACCGGCTTGCATTTTCTTGCTTCACATCCACCATAGTAAGTGATCTTTACACAAACAGTATAGTTGCCGGGTGCATTGTAACGATGCCGAACAACATAAGGGCCTGAAAAGTTCTGCGCATATTCAATGCAGGTATCTTTTCCATCACCAAAGCTCCAGCAAATCACTTTTGGTACTTTATTATTGTTGTGTGATGGAATCGCTTTGAACCCGACTAATAGCGGATGGTCTGCACTTGTTAATGGTATCTGCTGAAAATCGGCACCACACCTGTCCGGTTCCCCAATTTGTATGTATTTGCATTTATGAGATTCACACCCGCCGAAGTAAGTGATCTTGACGCATACCTGGTAGTTGCCAGGTTCACGGTATTTATGCCTGACCGTATAAAGACCTGTATAGTCTTCATTGTAATGGATAATGGTGTCTTTACCATCGCCAAAGTCCCAATGAATCGTTTTTGGCTTTTTATTGTTGCTGTGCCATGGCAGTGCTTTGAAGATCGTAACAAGAGGATCATTAACAGTGCTGACCGGCAGCTTTACAAAATCAGCTTTGCATTCATCCCGTCTCCCGATTTGTACCTGCTTACATTTGCCAGCTTCGCATCCGCCATAGTAAAATATCTTAATGCATACATTGTAAACTCCGGCTTCACGGTACTTATGTTTTACAACGTATGAGCCGGTGTAATTTGCAGGATATTCAATACAAGTGTCCTTACCGTCTCCAAAATACCAGCAGATTTTTTTTGGCTTTTTATTTTCACTGTGCCCTGGTAAAGCCTTGAAAATAGCATCAAGGGGGTTAGGCGTTACTGATATCGGGAGTTTTTCGAAATCAGCACGACAGAATTCCCCGACAATTACTTCTTTGCATTTTCTCGCTTCACAGCCTCCCTGGTAAACGATCTTCACACAAACCTCATAAACACCGGGCTGCTGGTAATGATGAATAACTGAATAAGGTCCCGCGTTAGTGTTGGAGTATTGAATGCAGGTATCTTTTCCATCGCCAAACTTCCAGCAGATAAGCACAGGTCTTTTATTTTCACTGTGCCATGGTATCGCGGTAAATTTTTTTGTAAGTGGTGATGATGTCGCCGCGCTCACTTCAAAATTTGCACGGCAGGTTTCATTTGGCGCGTCGGTCTCAGCATTTATAGTTGTCTCATTGTTTAGTGTAATCGTTGCTGAAGTTTCGGAAAATAAATCCTGAGGATTTGAGATTGGCTGACCATTAGTTTTCGGTGTGGCAAAGATGATTAACATCCCTACCACAAGGGCGTAGAGTTTCCTCATAATATGAGTTTTTTGGTGACAAATAGTTTTTTCGACAGGGTCAGAGATACGCAGCCACGGTTTGTGACCTGATAGTGAGAGTGTAGTTTAAGCCCGGGTTAAAATATTTTTTGAGAATAAGATCGATCAGTTCACATCTTTTTGATGATCAATAATGAACTGAATTAATTCTTCGAGTGAGTAATTTGTCCGTGAAACCGCGTCATTGATATCTTCACGGCTTACCTGGGCAGCAAACGCGGGAGATTTCAATCTTTTTAAAACACTTTTTACTTCAAGACCTTCATAACGTGTTGGACGTATCAGCGCCGCGGCATGAACGAAACCTGATAACTCGTCAAATGCATAGATCATTCTATCCATAGTTGATTCAGGCTCTACTCCAAAGTAATTCGGGCCATGCGAAGCGATGCAGTGGATCACTTCGGGATCGATATTTCTTTTCTCCAATTCTTCAATGATGATGCGGCAATGTTCATCGGGATATTTTTCCCAGTCAGCGTCATGCAGTAAACCCGCAAGCTCCCATTTCCGTGCAGTTGTTTCATCAGCGTTTTCTTTTTCAAGAGCCCATGCTTTCATTACGGCGGCAACCTGTTTCATATGCAAGCGAAGACGTTCATTAGGTACCCATTCATTTAATAATGCATGAGCTTCTTCGATTGACAAGAGATTGCCTGCGTTGGCAGGATCACCAAAACTGCTGCGACCAATTTTATGAGACATGAAAAAAAAATTTTGATCAGGAAAGATAAGCATTAGCTATAATTGTAACTCACCGGGTTAAAATGTTTGTTTACCGAAATCGGGAAGCTGACAAGACAGGTCTCAGTAAATTGCATTGATATTAAATCACCGATTATGTCACTTAAGGCGACCGGTAAAGTTCCTTCCGGAAAATATCTTGAACAATTAAAACGATCACCTAATTATAATGGAACAAGTTTTCAGAATTTATCTCCGACCCAAATGATAGCCGGAAATGGATCTTATTGGAAAATGACGAAGGAATTTTTCAGGAAGCACCCGGAAAGACTGCCAACTGCACCAATACCTTTCATAAAAACAGATCTCTCAAAGATCACTTCTGCGGAAACCACGATCGTGTGGTTTGGTCATTCATCCTATTTTATAAGAATTGACAACAAGAATTTTTTGATCGATCCTGTATTCAGTGGCAGCGCGGGCCCGCTTTCATTTATGATAAAAGCATTTCGCGGAAGCAATGAATACAAGGCGGCCGATATGCCTGCAATTGATTACTTACTTCTCACACATGATCACTACGATCATTTGGATTATAAAACGCTGGGTAAACTAAAAAATAAGATCGGTCATATTTATTGTTCATTGGGTCTTGCTTCACATCTGAAATACTGGGGGTTTGATTATAATAAGATCAATGAACTGGATTGGTGGCAAACGCAAAAGATGGATGACAACATAGAATTGACAGCAGCACCGGCACGACATTTTTCAGGAAGAGGTTTAAAAAGAAATCAAACTTTGTGGTCTTCATTTATTTTACGATCGTCTGAGCATAATTTATATCTCGGTGGTGATTCGGGTTATGATTCGCATTTCAAGGAAATAGGAAATAAGTATGGACCCTTTGATCTTGCGATTCTTGAAGCGGGACAATACAATACCATGTGGCCTCTTATTCATATGATGCCCGAAGAAACAGTACAGGCCGCAGTTGATCTGAAAGCCAAAGCCTTGTTGCCAGTTCATTGGGGCAAATTCACATTGGCGATGCATGCATGGAATGACCCAATAAAAAGAGTTGTAGAAAAAGCAAAAGAATTAAATATGAAAGTGCTTACCCCTAAAATTGGACAGGCACTGACCCTGGGCAGCGGTTTTCAATCTGAAAGCTGGTGGAATTTTTAGCCGCCCGGCTAGTGATGAATTCTATCAAACAAAATTTTTACTGTAAATCAGCCTTTTATAAAGGTGCGATAAAAAATACTTCCCTTGTTTTTTGGAAATAAACACTCTTGAAACCTATCTTCGCAGCCCATTTAAAAAACCGGTTATGGGGATGGCCATAACCAATAAACAAGAATAATAATGAGTAAACTACATTTCACAACAAAACATGCAAACGCGGCTACCGTAAAACGCAACTGGTATGTTGTCGACGGTACCAATCAAACCGTAGGACGTATGTGTTCAAGGATCGCAGCAGTGCTGCGTGGTAAGAACAAAGCGTCCTATACACCTCACGTTGATACAGGCGACTTTATCATTGTCATCAATGCTGAGAAAGTCACTTTCACAGGTAACAAATTGGAAGAAAAGATCTATGACAACTTCACCGGTTATCCCGGAGGGTTAAAACAGGAAACAGCAAAGAACCTGTTGGCTCGCCGCCCCGAAGTAATTGTTGAACGAGGCGTAAAAGGTATGTTACCTAAGAACCGTCTCGGTCGCAAGATGTACAAAAAACTATTTGTGTATGCCGGTGCCGAGCATCCGCATGGAGCACAACAACCAAAAGAATTAAAATTTTAAATGGTATTCAGTATTAAGTACTGAGTATTAAGATGGCAGTGGTTTTGTCTGAATACTAAATACTAAATACTGAGCGCTTAAATCTTAAATAAAAATGGAAAAACAAAAGAATGGTGTCGGTCGTCGTAAAGAAGCTGTGACAAGAGTTTTCATTTCAAAAGGAAATGGAAAGATCACAGTGAACGATAAAGACTACAAAGAATATTTCCCCCTGGTGTATTTACAAAACCAGGTTATTCGTCCATTAAAAACTGTTGAAGCAGCTGATAAGTTTGACGTAAAGATCAACGCTTCCGGCGGTGGCGTAAAAGGTCAGGCTGAGTCAGCAATGCTCGGTATTGCCCGTGTATTGGTTGATATCAATGCAGAGTTTCGCCCTGCATTAAAAGGAGCAGGTTTGCTGAAACGTGATCCCAGGTCGGTTGAACGTAAGAAGTTCGGTCATAAGAAAGCAAGAAGAAGCTTCCAGTTCAGCAAGCGTTAATTATTTATTATTGATTACTTATTATTCAATGTAGTAAGCGGTCAATAAAACAATAATCAATAATTAATAATCAATAATACAATAAGACATAATGGAAAATAATACATCCTTACAACAGCAACTCCTCGAAGCAGGCGTACACTTCGGTCACCTGCGTAAGAAGTGGAATCCCAAGATGCTTCCTTACATCTTTGCTGAGAAGAAAGGTATTCACATCATTGACCTTAATAAAACAACTGAGTGCCTGCAGGAAACTGCCGGTGTGTTAAAACAAATTGCCCGCAGCGGAAAGAAAATTCTATTTGTCGGCACAAAGAAGCAGGCAAAAGATATCGTGACTGAATGCGCTCAGAAAGTAAACATGCCTTTTGTAACCGAGCGTTGGTTGGGTGGCATGCTTACCAACTTTAACACGGTTCGTAAAAGTGTAAAGAAAATGCAAAGCATTGAAAAAATGCTTGGCGATGGTTCTTTCGATAGCATCACAAAGAAAGAACGCCTGACACTAAGCCGTGATAAGGACAAAATGGAAAAAGTATTGGGTGGTATCGCACAACTAAGCCGTATCCCCGCAGCCTTGTTCATTGTCGATATCGGTCATGAGCATATTGCATTGGCTGAAGCAAAACGTTTGGGTGTTGCTACATTTGGTGTAGTGGATACCAATTGCGATCCTAATAAAGTTGATTACGCAATTCCTGCAAATGATGATGCTACAAAATCGATCGCTATCATTACTCAATACATCACTGCTGCCATAGCGGAAGGTTTGGCTGAGCGCCAGGCTGCAAAAGATGAAGAGGCAGAAGATGCATCACTTACTGATGAGAATCAAAAGAAAGCTGCACGACTCGAAGCCGAGGCGCAAGCGGAAGCCGGTGGAGGTGGTGGTAGAATGCGTGGTGGCAACCAGCCAAGACGCCGTACACCAAGCAGCCCAAAGAGGACGAGTAATCGATAAGACACCCCCTGTCCCCCTAAAGGGGAGACTTAGATTGAACTTTCATTTACTGAGTTCACTAGCTCTTGGGTGGGAATTATTAATTCTTAATTATTAATTATTAATTGACATGAGTACAGTAACAATAAGTGCACAGGATATAAATAAGCTTCGCCAAATGACCGGCGCAGGCATGATGGATTGCCGTAAAGCATTAACAGAAACGAATGGTGATTTTGAAGCGGCCATTGACTGGCTAAGAAAACAAGGTCAGAAAGTTGCTGCTAAACGTAGCGATCGTGAAGCGAAAGAAGGTGTTGTCATTGCAAAAACAACAGCTGATAATAAAACAGGTATTGTTGTTTGTGTAAGCTGCGAAACTGACTTCGTTTCTAAGAATGCTGACTTCGTAGCATTTGGTCAAAGCATCGCTGATGCAGCGATCAACAATAATGTAAAAACGCTTGATGAGTTATTAGCTTCTAAAGCTGGTAATGCGACAGTAGCAGAGTTAGTAAATGATAAATTGGCTTCGATCGGTGAAAAGATCGGCGTTACAAAATTTGAAAGAATAGATGCTGAGTATGTCGCTTCCTATATTCATGGGGCATACAGAATTGGTGTATTGGTTGGTTTAAATAAGGTAGCTCCTGAAGCAGGCAAAGATGTAGCAATGCAGATCGCTGCGTTGAATCCTGTTGCAGTTGATGCCGCTTCAGTAC
>Ga0075421_100008016_pt1 | contig 12958 bp, 9 predicted proteins | sample SoiMetdeltSBSDD5_FD_75292 | JGI IMG/M metagenome (GOLD analysis project Ga0075421, IMG submission 75292) | Bulk soil microbial communities from a Populus tree surrounding site in Tennessee, USA - Soil MetaG P. deltoides SBSDD5 | ecosystem: Environmental > Terrestrial > Soil > Tree plantation... | reverse complement strand
TCTGACGGTAGATGGCGAGTTGTTGTCGCTATTCGACAACAACTCGCCAAAGTCGGGGAGGTGGAAAGGCTGTTCGGCGAAAGCCGGACGCGGCCCTAGGATGGAAACGTGCCCGCCACGAAGACCAAGCCCGGCCCGAAGGCAGCCGAGGCGCACCGCGACGGCGAGCTCTTCCTGATCGACGGGAACAGCCTCGCCTACCGGGCGTTCTTCGCCCTGCCCGAGTCGATCGCCACCGCCGACGGGCGGCCGACGAATGCGATCTACGGCTTCGCCTCGATGATGGCCAAGATCCTGATCGAGCATCGGCCCCAGGCGGTGATCGTCGCGTGGGATGCGGGAATGTCGGGCAGGGAGGAGGAGTACGCGGAGTACAAGGCCGGTCGTCCGTCGCGTCCCGACCTGCTCGCCGAGCAGTGGCCGCACCTGGCGCCGCTGGCCGAGGCGTTCGGCTTTCACAACGTGAAGGTGGACGGCTGGGAGGCCGACGATGTGATCGCCACGCTGGTCCGCCGCGCGCGCGAGGCGGAGATTCCGGTGATGGTGGTCTCGGGGGACCGGGACGTCTACCAGGTGGTCACCGGCGGCGTGCGCGTGATGACCACCTCGCGGGGCGTCACCGACACCAAGATCTACGACCGCGACGGCGTCATTGAGCGCTATGGGGTGACGCCTGAGCTGGTGCCCGATCTCATCGGCCTCAAGGGCGACACATCCGACAACATTCCCGGCGTCCCGGGCATCGGCGACAAGACCGCCGCCCAGCTGCTGCAGCAGTTCGGATCGCTCGAGGCGGTACTGGACAGCGTCGATCAGATCTCGGGCGCCAAGCGCAAGCAGAACCTCACCGAGTACGCCGACGACGCGCGGATCTCGAAGCAGCTCGCGACCCTGAAGGACGACATCGACGTCCCGATCGACGTGCGCAACGAGGCGCGGCAAAGGCCTGACCGAAGCCGGCTCCGGGAGGTGGCGGCGGAGTTCGAGCTGCGGGCGGTGATGCGCCGCCTCGACGAGGAATTCGAGGAGGACGTTCCCGAGCGGGCCGTCGAGGAGACGCTCGTCATCGATGCGGTGGAGGGAACGCTCGCGGACCTGCCACCCGGCCCGGTCGCGCTCGCCGTCGCCGAGGGGCGCTGGGCGGGCAGCAACGGGGACCTGGTGGTGACCGGGGAGGCAATCGACCTCGCGGCGTTCGCTGAACAACTCCGAGACCGCCCGGTCACCTGTCACGACGCCAAGTCACAGGGCGGCGGGGGGCGCAGGGGCCTGCTCGCCGTCGCGCCGCCGGACAGCCTCGACCTCGCTCATGACACCATGATCGCCGCCTATCTGATCGACCCGGCCCGTCGCGTCTATGACCTGTCCGAGCTCGCCGCGGACGCCGGCATCGCCGCAGCGAGCGCGACCGCGACGGCGGACGGCGACGGCGCCCCGGCCACGGATGGAGGCTCGGAACAGCTCGCCCTCGCCGCCGAGGCGGAGCCGACCGCGGATCCGCCGACCGAGGCGCGCCTGGCCTTCGAGCTCGCCGGGCGGCAGCGCGAGCAGCTGGAGCAATTCGGGCTCGAGCGCCTGATGGCGGAGATCGAGATGCCGCTGATCGAGGTGCTGGTGGCCATGGAGCGCGCCGGCGTCAAGCTCGACACCCAGCGTCTCGCCGAGATCGGCCGTGGGATGGAGGAGCGCATCGACGAGCTCGAGCGAGAGATATTCGAACTCGCCGGTCACGAGTTCGTGATCGGTTCCCCGCAGCAGCTCGGAGCCGTCCTGTTCCAAGAGCTCGGACTGACGAAGAAGCGGCGGGGCAAGACCGGTTTCTCGACCGACGCACGCGTGCTGGCCCAGATCCGCGAGGAGCACGAGATCATCGCGAAGGTCGAGAGCTGGCGGGAGCTCACGAAGCTCAAGAACACCTACCTGGACGCGCTTCCCGATCTCGTCGATCCCGACACCGGTCGCGTCCACACGACCTTCAACCAGGTGGCGGCCTCGACGGGCCGCCTGTCGAGCGTGAATCCGAACCTCCAGAACATTCCCATCCGATCGGAGATCGGCCGTCCGGTCAGGAGCTGCTTCGTCGCCGCCGAGGGCATGCGGCTGCTGTCCGCCGACTACAACCAGGTCGAGCTCCGCGTCCTCGCCCACGTGGCGGGCGAGGACGTGCTGCGAGAGATCTTTGCGTCGGAGCAGGATGTCCACCGCGAGACGGCGGCGGAGGTGCTCGAGATTCTCCCGGAGAAGGTCGGGCCGGCTGAGCGCTCGAAGGCCAAGATGGTGAACTACGGCATCGCGTACGGGCTGTCGGCCTTCGGGCTCGCGGACCGCCTCCAGATCTCCCGCGAGGAAGCGGCCAAGTACATCGAGCGCTACTTCGAGCGCTTCCCCGCGATCCAGCGGTTCATCGAGGAGACGATCGCGACCGCCGAGAAGGAGGGATTCGTCTACACGTTGCTGGGTCGCAGGCGCGCAATTCCCGAGCTGCGGTCAAACCAGCGACAGCGCCGATCGCTCGGCGAGCGGCTGGCGGTGAACACCGTGATCCAGGGCACCGCGGCCGACATCATCAAGCTGGCGATGCTCCACTGCCACGCCGCCCTCGCGGACTCGGACATGCAAACACGGCTCGTACTCCAGATCCACGACGAGCTCCTGTTCGAGGGACCCGGGGAGGAGATGGAGGAGGCCGCGAAGTTGGTCGGGCGCGAGATGTGCGCTGCGTTCGATCTCGATCCCCCCCTTGCTGTGGACATCGGGATCGGCTTGGACTGGCTCTCGGCGAAGTAGCGTCGCCGCGCAGTGGCGTGAGTTGCTCAGCCGCTGCCGCCGCTGGTGCCGGAGCCCCCGCCGGCAGCGGTGGTGGTCATGGTCTCTCCCGATCCGCTCCCGCTCGAGCCGCCCTCACCGGAGGTGCCACCATCCAAGGACTCGCCCGACCCGCCTCCGCTGGATCCGCTGCCGCTCACGCCGCTGCCGCTCGACCCGCTCCCGCTCGACCCGCTGCCGCTCGACCCGCCTCCATCATCCCCGCTCCCGCTCGATCCCGCGCGGCCGTCACCGCCGGAGCCCGACCCCTCCCCGGAGGAGTCGTGACCGGAGCCTCCGCCCGAGCCCGGGCCGCTCGAGGAGCCTGGCCCGCTCGAAGAGCCCGGGCCGCTGTTCTCGCCGCCGCCGCCCGAGCCTGATCGCGAGCCACCGCGCTCGGTGTCGGCGGCGAGGAGTGAGCGTCCACCGCCCGCGCGCGCCGAACCGGGTCCCGCCGCGAGGGCGCCCGAGCGAGCGGGACCGGCGCCCGCGGCGTGTGTCTCATCGGATCTCGAGCCTCGGTGCTCGATCGCGATTCCCGATCCGACGGCGATGATCGCGACACCGAGGGTCGCTCCGGCCTTCATCGCGACTCCACCGCCCCCTGCAGCGAGGCCGGCTGCGGCCGCTCCTCCAGCCCCCGCCGCCTCGGAACCGACTGGTCCTGAGCCGAGCACCGCTCGGAGCACCGGCAGCGGGATCAGGAGGCCGACGCCGTCCCGGAGCGCGGTCCGCGCCCTGTAGATCAGCCCGCGCACGGCTCCAGGGCTGGTGCCGAGGGAGGCGGCGATCTCATCATGGCTTCGCCCTTCCAACTCGCGCTTCAGGATCGCCTCCCGCTGGGGGCCGGGCAGGCTCCGGACGCCGGCGATCAACGCGGCCAGCTCCTCGCGTCGCGCCGCCACCTCGGGCGGTTGCGGCACGCCGTCGAAGTTCTCGTCGAGATGGTCGTGGACGGGCTCGTCCCGCAGGGCGTTGAGGGCTCGATTGCGAACGATGGTGTACAGCCACGGCCTGAGATTGATCTCCGCTTGACCACGTCCGAGCGCACCGTGCGCCTTGGTCAGGGCCTCCTGGACGACATCCTCGGCGCCGTCGCGTGGCACGATCGCGCCGGCGAAGGCCACGAGCGAGGACCGGTAGCGCCGCACGATCTCCTCGAACGCCAGCTCATGCCCCTCCCTGACCAAGCCGACCAGCCGTGAATCCGGCTGACTGCGCATTGCCACAGCTACCAGGCGATTACGTCCGTTGGTCGCGCTGCCCCTCATCCATCCCCGCTTGTTGTTCGTCGGCCGTTGCGCTGAGGTCACCGAGCGCCTCCAGCGGGCACCCGACGATGACTCTCACCTTGGGGATACGGACGAGCGCCCGCTCCCGTTCAAGCCCTGGACGCCTGTCGATGCACCGGCGGGCGATCAGTAGGATCGCGCCGATGGACCGCGGGCTCGCCGTCGTGCTGACCGCCATCGTGGGAGGCATCCTCGCCCTGCAGGCTCCCATCAACGCAGGCCTCGGGCGTGCGACAGGCAGCATCGCGGCGGCGCTCGTCTCGTTCACCATCGGCACGCTGGCGCTGGCGGTGGTCGTCGCGGCGAGCGGCGAGGCCGGCGGCCTCGCATCCACATTTGACGTGCGCTGGTATTACCTGGTCGGAGGCGTGCTCGGCGCCGTATACGTCACCACGGCGCTGATCACGGTCCGCTCGATCGGCGCGGGCGGGGTCGCGGCCGCGACGATCACCGGCCAGCTGGCGGTGTCGGTCCTCATCGACCGCCTTGGCGTGCTGGGGCTGGAGCGGACTCCGCTGAGCGCCTCTCGGGTCGCGGGAGTCGTGCTCCTGATGGCTGGGACGTATCTCGTCGTCCGCTGAGCGCGAGCGCATACGCGGGGTGGGCGATCCGCAGGTAGTGGGTGAACGACCAGCGGACGAATGCGTCGAGGGTCATGGCGCGAAGCGCCGCCCCGAGTATGCGCGGCGGCACCCTGGGGATCAGGCGCTGGACGCGCAGGAGCCACGTGAAGTGCCATAGGTGGCGGTCCGAAAACGCGCCGTATCGCTCGAGCGCCTCGCGTCGCGTGACGCGGCCGGCGAGCGCGCGCCGCACCTCGCGCCCGCAGGCGATGCCGAAGTAGAAGGCGGTCCGGATCCCCTCCGCGGTGAGCGGTAGGCAGTGCCCCGCCGAGTCTCCGACGAAGAAGACGCCGTCCTCGGTCGCCCGGCGGAGGCGGTGCGGGATCCAGTTGCCCTGGTACCTGACCGCATGGCGCTCGAGATCGTCGGCGAGGCGGACGGTCGGCTCCTTGACGTGGAATCTCGGCTCGAACGACCCGACGCCAACGCGAACCTCCTCGCTCGCGGGAAAGCTCCAGGCGTAGCCGGCCGGTACGTAGCCGCGATCGATCCAGATCTCGAGGTCGTCGGAGGCGCCGCCGGGATGTACCTCGAGGCCGCGCGAGAGCGGTGCGTCCGGAGGCTGGTACCCGGACGAGCCGAGAACCCGCCGCCAGCCCAGGCAGTCGACCACGAAGGGGGCGCACAGGTCGCCGCGGTCCGTGTGGACGGTCGTCCCTGTGCGTCCGTGGACCGTCGCGGTCTCGAAGCCGGCATCGGACTGCTCGAACATCAAGGCACAGAGCGTCCGGTAGTCGAACGTCGAGAAGGTCCACGGCAGCGCCATGCGGGTGGTGATGTGGGGCGTATGGATGACCAGCTCGGGGAACGTCTGGCGGATCGCCGCGGCGGTGCCCATCGCCTCCAGCCACCCGGTCGGCGCGGCGCATGCGGACGTCTGGCGCTCCCCGATGTCGTAGCGGTCGAGGATGAGGACGCTCGCGCCCGCACCGGCGAGCTCGCGAGCGACCGCGAGCCCCGCGAAGCTCGCCCCGCAGACGAGGACGTCGGCGTCGCCGCCCAGAGCCGTTCGCCGAGGCCCGCGCTTGGTGCTTCGCTGCGCCACTGGGTTCGAGAGTACTAGGGGTCCGGCGGGCGTTTCTCGACGGACCTCGGGCCAGTCGTCTCTATGATTAGCCGCCGTGTCCGCGACCGATACGACGACCGAGCCTGCCGCAAGCCCGGCCACCGAGGCACCGCCCGCGGGCGATAACAACCTGATGATCGAGGTCGACGGGAAGCTGGTTCCCAACTACGACGCCACGATCAAGCCCTTCCAGGAGGGCGATGTCGTGAGCGGCGAGGTCGTCCGCATCGACAAGGACGAGGTCCTGGTCGACATCGGCTACAAGTCCGAGGGCGTCATCCCGTCGACCGAGCTGTCGATCCGCCGCTCCGTCGACCCCGCCGAGGAGGTAGCTCTGGGCGAGCACGTCGACGCCCTCGTGCTCACCAAGGAGGACCAGGAGGGGCGCCTCGTCCTGTCGAAGAAGCGCGCGAGGTTCGAGAAGGCTTGGCGCAAGATCGAAGCAGCGGCCGAATCCGGCGAGCCGGTCGAGGGGACCGTGATCGAGGTGGTCAAGGGCGGGCTGATCCTCGACCTCGGCGTGCGCGGCTTTCTGCCGGCATCCCTGGTGGACATCCGCCGCGTCCACAATCTGGACGAGTTCAAGGGGCAGGCCCTCGAGACCAAGGTGATCGAGCTCAACCGCAGCCGCAACAATGTCGTGCTCTCCCGCCGCGCCGTGCTGGAGGAGGAGCGCAAGGAGGTCCGGGAGCAGATTCTGGGCCGCCTGCAGCCCGGCATGGTGGTCGAGGGCAAGATCTCCAACATCGTCGACTTTGGTGCGTTCGTCGATCTCGAGGGAATCGACGGCCTGATCCACATCTCCGAGCTCTCCTGGAGCCATGTCAATCACCCGTCCGAGGTGCTGTCCGTCGGGGAGACCGTGCGGGTCAAGGTGCTCGACATCGACCGCGAGCGGCAGCGCATCTCACTCGGCCTCAAGCAGACGCAGGAGGACCCGTGGCGCCGGGTGTTGGACGAATACAAGCCCGGCGATGCGCTCGAGGGGAAGGTGACCAAGGTCGTCGCGTTCGGCGCCTTCGTCGAGATCGTCCCGGGCGTCGAGGGCCTGGTCCACATCTCCGAGCTCGCCGAGCATCACGTCGAGAATCCGAGCGAGGTCGTCTCGCCCGGGGATCAGGTTTGGGTGCGGATCCTGGAGATCGACGAGAGCCGGCGGCGCATATCGCTCTCCATCAAGCGCGCGGAGTCGCAGAACCTCCCGTTGCGCGACCTCATGCCTCCCGAGTTGACCGGCGAGGCGACCCAGGAGGCAGCCCCCGAGGACGTTCCGGATCTGGACGTCTCCGAGGAGGTCTTCCCCGAGGCGCCGCCCGAGGCCGAGGGCGAATCCCAGCCCGGGCCCGCCGAGGACGAGGCCGGCAGGGAGTAGTCATCGCCGCCCCCCCGGAACGGCACCAGCCAGTTTCGGGGGCCGACGCCCCCTCATCAAAGAACCCGCAACGGCACCAGCCAGCTTCGGGGGCTGACGCCCCCTCACCACCAACATTTGTCGGACTGACGGGAGGAATCGCCGCCGGAAAGTCGGAGGCGCTCGCAGCATTCGGCCGGCTCAGTGCCGCGACGCTCTCGAGTGACACCGTCGTCCACGAGCTGCTGGAGGATCCGCAGGTCCGCGACCAGTTGCTCGAGCGCTGGGGCGAGGAGGTGGTTGCGGCGGGCACCGTCGATCGCGGCCAGGTCGGCGCGATCGTCTTCGACTCAACCGAGGAGTTGGCGTGGCTCGAGTCACTCCTGCATCCGTTGGTCGGCGAGCGGGTCGGGGAGTGGCGCACGGCTCTGGAGCCGGGGGTCGAGCTCGCGGTCGTGGAGGTTCCGCTTCTCTTCGAGACTTCCATGGAGGATGCGTTCGATGCCACGGTGGCGGTCGTCGCCGACGATGAGACGAGGGCCGCCCGGGCCGGTCTGCGGGGGACGGAGATGCTCGAGGCGCGAACCGGCCGCCAGCTTCCCCAGATCGAGAAGGCCTCCCGAGCGGACTATGTCATCGCCAACGACGGGTCGCTCGAGGAGCTCGAGCGCCAGGTATCGGCGCTGATGGAGCTTCTCAGGCGACCACCCGGCGCGCCGCGATGAGCCCGGCGAGGTCGGCAACTCGCCCCCGCCGCCGTCCGGCGCGAGGGCAGAGCCGTCGCCGGCGTTGGGGCTGGATCGCCGTCGCGGCCCTTCTCGGCGTTGGTCTCGCGATCGGCATCAGCCGCATCGACGTCCAGAAGGCGATCCGAGAGCTCACGCTGCCGCTTCAGCATGACGACATCATCCGGCAGCAGGCCGCGGAGAAGAACCTGGATCCGGCCATGATCGCCGCCGTCATCTACGCGGAGTCGCGGTTCCGAGACCAGGAGTCTCACGCGGGGGCGCTCGGACTCATGCAGATCACGCCGGAGACCGCGCAGGTGATCGAGCACCTGAGCGGCGGGACCAGCTTCGTCACCTCCGATCTCTCGGACCCCGAGATCAACATCCGCTACGGCTCCTACTACCTGCGGTATCTGCTCGATCGCTACGACGGCAACGAGGTAGCGGCACTCGCGGCCTACAACGCGGGGACGGGAAACGTCGACCGATGGGGAGCGTCCGGTCTGGCACTCGACGACATCCGGTTTCCAGAGACGCGCGCCTACGTCGAGGAGGTGCTCGACAAACGCCAGGAGTATCGCGACCAGTACGCCCAGGATCTGGGGCTAGCCAACCGATGAAGCCCCACCGCGGGGGCTGGGGCGGCCGCCCCCGTTGACGCTCTTCATCACCTGGTTCCTGTTCCCCCTGGTCCTGACGGTACTGGCGCTGGGCTGCGGGCTGCTGGTCGAGCGGATCTCTGGGATCGACCTTCCGGGCGTGCTCGTCCCCGCCACCGGTCTCGCGCTGATCATCGTCGTGGACCAGTTCCTGACGCTGGACGGGGGCCTCGCCGAGCTGACGACACCGGTGACGCTCGCGCTCGCGGTGCTGGGGTTCGGGCTCTCGATTCCGGCACTCGATCGAGCGTTCGCCTGGTGGGCGATCGCCGCCGCGGTGGCCGTCTTCGCGATGTACGCGGCACCGATCGTGCTCTCCGGGCAGGCGACGTTCGCGGGCTACATCAAGCTCGACGACACGGCCACCTGGATGGCGTTGACCGACCGTGTCATGGACCACGGCCGCAGCCTGTCCGGGCTGCCTCCGTCGACCTACGAGGCGACCCTCGCGTTCAACCTCGGCGCGGGCTATCCGGTTGGGGTCTTCCTGCCGCTGGGCGTCGGCCGCGAGCTGGTCGGGCAGGACGTCGCCTGGGTGATCCAGCCGTACATGGCCTACATGGGCGCATTGCTGGCGCTTGGCGCCTGGTCGGTCGCGGAGCCGTTGGTCACCTCGCCCCGGCTTCGGGCGTTGGCCGCGTTCCTGGGGGCGCAGTCCGCGCTGTTGTTCGGCTACTACCTCTGGGGCGGCATCAAGGAGATGGCCGCCGCGGCGCTCGTCGTCTCCATCGCGGGGATGGCGGCGTTCGCCATCCGTGAATGGGACACGCCGCGCCCGCTGGTGCCGCTCGCGGTCATGAGCGCGGCATTGATCGCGGTCCTCAGCGGCGGCGGGGGAGTCTGGCTGGCGCCGCTGCTGGCCGTGGTCCTCGTCGTCTTCGCCCGCGTGATGGATGGGCGGAAGGTGGCGATTCGCGCTGGACTCTTCGCTGCGGCGGTCGTCGTCATGTGCCTACCCGTGATCATCCCGGGCGGGCTCGTGCCGCCGACGTCGTCCCCGCTGACCAGCGAGACCGCACTCGGGAACCTCTTCCATCCGCTCAGTGTCCTGCAGCTGTTCGGTGTCTGGCCGACCGGTGACTTCCGCGTCGACCCGGGCGCCCTGACGACGACGTACATCCTGATCGCCGTGGTGGGGATCGCGGCGCTCACCGGCGTGGTGCTCGCGATCAGGGCCCGCTCCTGGGCGCTGCTCGTGTACGGGGGCGGTGCCGTCGCGGCCTCGCTCGCGATCTTCATCATCGGTTCTCCATGGGTCGGCGGGAAGGCGCTGGCCACGGCGTCGCCGGCGATCCCGCTGATCGCAGCCGCGGGAGGCGTCGCCCTGTTCGCCGGCGGACGTCGCGTGGCCGGCGGGGTTCTCGTCGCCGTCCTGGCCGTCGGCGTCCTCTGGTCGACCGCCCTCGCCTACCGGGACGTCAGCCTCGCACCGCGCGGCCAGCTCGCGGAGCTCGAGACGATCGGCGGCATCATCGGGAGCGAGGGGCCGACCCTGATGACCGAGTACCAGCCGTACGGCGTGCGTCACTTCCTGCGGAACGCCGCGCCGGAGGGAGTCTCCGAGCTCCGGCGCCGCAGGATCCCGCTGCTCAACGGGCACACCGTTCCCAAGGGCCAGACGGCGGACATCGACGAGTTCCAGCTCGACCCGATCCTGACCTACAGGACGCTCGTCCTGCGGCGCGGCCCCGGCGCAAGCCGGCCGCCGTCGCCCTACCACCTCCTCTACGAGGCCTCCTACTACGACGTCTGGCAGCGTCCGAAGACCTCGAAACGCTTCGTCATCGACCATCTCGGCCTCGGCACCGAGACGGACCCGGCCGGAGTGCCCCGATGCGCGGAGGTCGAGCGGCTGGCTCGCCGGGCCGGGCGCGGTGGGACGCTCGCCGCGGTGAGTCGCGACCCGGTGGTCGTGGTCCCGCTCACCGAGACCGATCACCCGGCCGCGTGGAACACCTCCCGTTACCAGTCCGCGCTGGTGCCGCGGACGCCGGGGACGCTGAGCGCCCGGGTCCAAATCCCGCACGCCGGCGACTATTCGGTCTACCTCGGTGGATCCGTGCGGCCCGAGGTTGACCTGTCGGTGGACGGCAGGCGCGTGGGCTCGGCGCGCCAGTTCCTGAACAACGCCGGCGAATATGTGCCCTTCGGCGATGTTGCTCTGAGCCGCGGCACGCACGACGTCGCGATCACGGTGCACGGCTTCGACCTCCACCCGGGCAGCGGTGGCGCCGCCCAGCCGATCGGCCCGCTTGCGCTCACGGACCAGGATGCCGCGGACACCCGGATCTCCTACCTCCCGGCAAGCCGAGCGCACCGGCTCTGCGGCAGGCGCTGGGACTGGATCGAAGCGGTCAGCGGGCCGGCTCGGGCGGACTAGCACCACGCGGTCCGCTGGATCCGCGGCCCGCGCGGCTATCGTCCTCCGGGTGACGCAGTTTCAGCTGAACCCCGCCTACACGCCTACGGCTGACCAGCCGCAGGCCATCGGATCGCTGGCGGAGGGCCTACGGGCTGATGAGCGATTCCTCACCCTGCTCGGAGCCACCGGCACCGGGAAGACGTTCACGATGGCGGGGGTGATCGAGCGGATGCAGCGCCCGGCGCTGGTGATCGCCCACAACAAGACGCTCGCGGCGCAGCTCTGCAACGAGTTCCGGGAGTTCTTTCCCGACAACGCCGTCGAGTACTTCGTCAGCTACTACGACTACTACCAGCCGGAGGCCTACGTCCCGGCGCAGGATCTCTACATCGAGAAGGACTCGTCGATCAACGACGAGATCGACCGGTTGCGCCACTCCGCGACGGCGGCGCTGCTCGCGCGCCGTGACGTCGTGATCGTGGCCTCCGTGTCGTGCATCTACGGCATCGGCTCGCCGGAGCTCTACCGGGAGCAGATGCAGCTGTTCAAGGTCGGGGAGTGGATCGACCGCGACGCGGTCCTCCGCAAGCTGATCGGAATGCAGTACGGGCGCAACGACACCAACCTCACGCGCGGCACCTTCCGGGTCAAGGGCGAGATGCTCGAGGTCTTCCCGGCCTACGCCGAGACCGCCTTCCGGATCGCCCTCTTCGGCGACGAGGTGGAGCAGGTCCAGCACTTCGACCCCCTGACCGGCGAGGTGCTCGATGAGATCGATCACGTCGCGGTCTGGCCCGCGACCCATTACGTCACCAAGGAGGAGACGATCGAGCGGGCCGTCTCCGAGATCAAGCACGAGCTCGCGGAGCGCGTGGCGCTCTTCGAGGAGCGGGGCAAGGTGCTGGAGGCGCACCGGCTGCGGCAGCGGACCGAGTACGACATGGAACTGCTGAAGGAGCTCGGGTTCGCGCCCGGGATCGAGAACTACTCGCGGATCCTGGATGGCCGACCGGAGGGGAGCCCGCCCCACACCCTGATCGACTACTTCCCGGACGACCTCGTCGTCTTCGTCGACGAGTCCCACCAGACGATTCCGCAGCTGGGCGGGATGTATGAGGGCGATCGGTCGCGAAAGCAGACCCTCGTCGACCACGGCTTCCGGCTGCCCTCCGCGCTCGACAACCGGCCGCTCCGGTTCGAGGAGTTCCTGAGCCGGATCGGCCAGATGGTGATGGTTTCGGCGACCCCGGGCGAGTTCGAGCGCGCGTCAGCGTCCCGGGTCGTGGAGCAGATCGTGCGACCGACCGGGATCGTCGACCCGGAGGTCGAGGTGCGCGAGACGCGCAACCAGATCGATGATCTGATGAACGGGGTGCGGCGGCGAGTCGAGGTCGGCGAGCGCACTCTCGTGACGACGCTGACCAAGAAGATGGCGGAGGACCTGACCGCCTATCTCCTCGAGCACGGCTTCCGGGTTCGGTACCTGCATTCGGAGATCGACACTCTCGAGCGGATCCAGATCATTCGGGATCTGCGACTCGGCGAGTACGACGTACTCGTCGGCGTCAACCTGCTCCGGGAGGGCCTGGACCTGCCGGAAGTCTCGCTGGTGGCGGTCCTCGACGCGGACAAGGAGGGATTCCTCCGCGGCGAGACGAGTCTCATCCAGACGATCGGGCGTGCGGCGCGGAACGTGCGCGGGCAGGTGCTCATGTACGCCGACCGTGAGACGGAGGCGATGCGGGCAGCGATCCGCGAGACCGACCGCCGGCGGGCGATCCAGCTCGCCTACAACCGGGAGCACGGCATAACCCCGGAGACCGTCCAGAAGGGCATCTCCGATCTCACCGAGTTCCTGGCGATGGAGTCCCGCACCGCACCGGCGCGGCGTCGCCGGGTCCAGCGCGGTGATGAGGCGATCAGCAGCCCAAAGGAGCTCGAGAAGCTCATCGTGCAGCTGGAGGAGGAGATGCTCGCGGCCGCCGACGAGCTGCGGTTCGAGGAGGCGGCCCGGATCCGCGATGAGCTCAAGGACCTCCGCGCCGACCTCGACGCGCTCCGGGCCTGAGGCC
>Ga0075421_100008012_pt1 | contig 12959 bp, 15 predicted proteins | sample SoiMetdeltSBSDD5_FD_75292 | JGI IMG/M metagenome (GOLD analysis project Ga0075421, IMG submission 75292) | Bulk soil microbial communities from a Populus tree surrounding site in Tennessee, USA - Soil MetaG P. deltoides SBSDD5 | ecosystem: Environmental > Terrestrial > Soil > Tree plantation... | reverse complement strand
CGGAGATAGAGTTCTCGACGTGGCGGCCGGCACAGGGGACCAAACGCTTATGGCTGCTCGGCGCGTTGGACCGACGGGCTGCGTATTGGCCACGGACATTTCCGCCAGCATGCTCAAGTTCGCGTCCTATGCGGTACGGGAGGCGGGACTCATGAACGTCGAGACCCGTGTCATGAATGCGGAGAACATTGATCTCGAAGAAAACTCGTTCGACTCGGTCATATGTCGGCAGGGCCTCATGTTGTTTTCCAATCCGGTCAAAACTCTCATCGGGATGCGGCGCGTGGTGAAGCCTACGGGGAAAGTTGTCGCGCTTGTGTGGTCAACTGAGGAGAAAAACCCGTACCAGGCGTTGCCTCTCGCAATCGTTCGCCGCATAGGAAACATGCTCCATCGCATCTCAGCTACGGTGACTCTCGATCTGCCGACTTAGCGCGGGTGCGTTTGGCTCTGCCTCAAACCGGCTCTGAAGTCGCATGGCCGTGTCGCAATCCGGGAAACGCCACCGGCGCCGATCTCAACGGTAGTCCTTGGGCCTTTCTTTCGTTAACAGTGCGCCAAGTCCCGCGGCACTGCATCCTGTTACAATCCCCATATCCGGAGTCTCACAGCTGCTCCGCCCTTTAGTCCAACCTCGCTTTATCCCCTTGGCGTTACTCCAGCGCTCTCAACTAACTTGACGGCCTTCAACCTCCAGGGATAAAACGCTATACGTTGGGTGTCACAGAACAGCAGCTGGCGACTTAAGGGAGCGTCGTATGAAATACCGTAACTTGCCCGTTGCACGATTCCTTCTCGTTGCAGCCTCGTACATCGTATGGGGAGGCATTCCTGTCTCCTCGCTCGTTTATGCGCAGATCTCAAGACTAGAGCTACATGCGATTCAGTCACATAGCCCGACCGATCAGGAGTTCTTGACCGGAAAGAAAGACGCCAAGCCCATCACGATTAGCGGCGAACTTCGTATTCCGCGGCCTGGGACTGACCGGCTGCCTGCCGTGGTTCTGCTGCACGGTTCTGGCGGCGCGTCAGGCCTCCAGGACAATTGGGCAAGGGAATTCAACGCGCTTGGCATCGCGACCTTGATTGTCGATAGCTTCACGGGCCGCGGTATCGTAAGCACCGGAGGAGACCAGGATCAACTCAGCCGCTTGGCCGGTGTGCTCGATGCGTATCGAGCTTTGGAACTCCTTGGGAAGCACCCTCGAATCGACGCAAGTCGGGTAATGGTCATGGGCTTTTCGCGAGGCGGTGGAGCCGCACATTGGACTGCGCTGAAGCGCTTCTTAATGATGCACGGCCCTAAAGATGGCTTAATTTTTGCCGGGCACATCGCGCTCTATCCGACGTGCAACAGGAATTTTATAGATGGCCTAGATGTTGTGGACAAACCGATCCGCATATTCCATGGTGCCGCAGATGATTACGTTCCCTCCGCTCCGTGCCGTTCATATGTGGAGCGGTTGCGAAAGGCGGGCAAGAACATCTCGATTACGGAATACCCCGATGCATATCACGTTTTTGATAACCCTGCTTTGAAGAACATGCAAAAGGCGCCTCAAGCACAAACGACGCGCGGATGCCCACCACTCGAAGAGACGCAAGACGGCCGGATCATAAACAGCAAGACCAAGCAACCCTTTACCTACGCGAGCGACCCATGCGTCGAACGCGGAACAACCGTTGGCTACCATGCGCAGGCGCATGCGGACGCGCTGAAGGCAATAAATCAATTCATCACTGCCACATTGCAGCCCAAGTAGCCTTGATTCGGAAACGGGACACGTTAGCGCCAGGATTGAATTGAATTCTCCTACGAACAAATCCTGCGAGATTTGCTTGACGCCTCGTTCATTTCAATCGCGACCAAATTAACTGCTTGACAGAGTTTGCTTGTGTGATATTTCTCCGCGCGTAATAAGCCTCCCCCAACATTGAGCAGGCTTCTGGTATGATCTGGGGCCAAACGAAGGGACGCAACCTCGTTCCGCGGAGGGGGATATACACAGAAGAGTTTAAGGCCAGCCGCTCCGGCGATTTATCGCTAGAGAGTGCTGGCTTTTTTGTTTTGGAAGGAGGTTTCCTGATGTTTCGAAATTTTTTGAGACCTCAGGGCGGGCCTAAGATGGAGAAGGCTTTGAGATTGACCATGCTGTGTGCAGCGGTGGCGCTTTTGTGTTTTGCGGTAACACTCACGACTTGCTTCGCACAGGACAGGTTTTTTGATTCCAACGGGGTGCGAATTCGATATGTAGAACAAGGGAATGGAGATGCAATCGTCCTGATTCACAACTTCGGGAATAACCTCGACCGCTGGATTGCTTCCGGCGTGCTGCCCAATCTTGCCCGGGATTACAGAGTCATTGCTTTTGACGTGCGCGGCCATGGCAAGAGCGGGAAACCGCAGGACGCTAAGGCTTACGGACGAGAGATAGGCCTGGATGCCATCCGTCTGCTGGATCATCTCGGTATTCAAAGGGCACACATTGTCGGTTATTCGATGGGCGCACGCCTCGCCGCGCAACTATTGACCACCCATTCCGAGCGCTTCATCACCGCCACCCTCGGAGGCCAAGCAGGCCTATTTCGGTGGACCCGCGAAGATGCTGAACGCGCGGAGCAAGAAGCGTCTGAGATAGAACGCGAGTGTGTGAGTCGGAGTCAGATTTACCGCCTTGCGCCCCCCGACGTACCCAAGCCGGACGAGGAGGAGATCAAAAGGCGGTCAGCGGCGTGTATGGCCGACCCCAATAAAGACCGATTCGTACTGGCGGGATTTAGGCGCGCCCTGAAGGATTGGGTCATCACGCCGACGCAGGTCGCAGCCGCGAAAGTGCCGACTCTTGCGGTCGTTGGCAGTCTCGACGGAAGTCTCCAGGATTTTCAGGACCTTAAGAAACTGCGGCCGGATGTGAAGCTGGTCATCATCGATGGCGCAACGCACGTTGGAACTCGTGGAGTGGAACGTCGGCCCGAATTCATCGAGGCCGTTCGGGCATTCATCGCCGCGAATCGAACCGCGTTGTCGCGCTGAACGAACGAGCCGCCTAACAATAGGGCGGAGACGGACGCTCGGAGCGCTGCTCACCCAAAACGTTTAGGAAGCAGAGGAGAATTCACCGTGGAAACCATTGTGAGATTGATCGAGCTGAAGCCAAACAGTGAGCAGAAGGTGCAAGCTTGGTCTGAACACATCAACGCACATCGCGCAGATGCTCTCGCATCTCTGAGGGCAGAAGGAGTCTCGACCGAGTCGTGGTTCGCGGTGTCGTTAGAAGGGAAGGAGTACCTCCTGTGCTATATGAGAGCCAAATCGATCGAGGGGTCTCAACAGGTCGCAGCGAAATCGGAGAACCCGGTTGATGCGTACCATCAGCAGTTCAAGGTCGATACCTGGGTTCGTGGCGCAGGAGCAGTTGGCCGGCTCTTGGTCGATCTTTCGACCGATCGGTACTAGCGATGGGTGGTCTGCCGCCTAACCAATCGTTGGAGCAGACCCACCAGACGGTCATCAAATTTGCATGCGCAAATTTGCGGCCTGTCTGGCGGGCGGGGCAACTCAGTTGTTAGACAGGTAGCTGACGTCGGGGGTGTCCAATGCTTAATATTTTTGCAGTTTTACTCACCATTCTTGTTTTCCATTGTTCGGTTGATGCAGCCGATAAGATCAGGATCGCGATTCCGAACTTGGCTGTTCAATTCATCACTATGCCTTTGGCGCAGAAAACGGGCTTTTTGAAAGAAGAGGGGCTTGAGGCTGAGATAATCCAGATGCAAAGCGCTACTGCGGTGATGTCAGCATTAGTCAGCAGAGAAATTGACTATTCGGTTGGCATTGCCTCTGCTGTCCAACCAGCGATTAGAGGCTTGCCCATTAGGATCGTAGCCTGTTACGTGCCCGCGCCCTTCATAGTGCTTATGGCACAGTCTCGGTTTAAATCGGTGAAGGAACTCAAGGGTACGACGATAGCCTTTGGCAATTTTGTCGGCCCGCCATTTTTCATAGGGCGGATGATAGCCAAACAGTCTGGCCTTGATCCCGATAGGGATGTGAAATTCCTTGCCAGCGGCACACCGGAAGCGCGCCTTGTCGCTCTCAGCCAAGGATTGGCATCTGCGGCCATGTTGCCTGTGCCTTGGGATTCCCGGGCAACGAAGATGGGTTTTATTAGCCTTGCCAGAGCGCACGAACTATTTATCTACCCTGACGTTGGTCTGGGAGCCAGTCTAAACAAGATTAGGGAAAGACCGGAAGAGATAAAACATGTCATCAAGGCAGGAATTAAAGCCAATCGGTATATTCGAGCAAATCGGGACGGAACAATTCAATTCATGCAGGAGTGGCTCAAGATAGACGGAGCGATAGCTACGGCGACCTATGACTCATTAGCGAAGGTCTTCACTGAGGATGGAAGTCTCCCTGAGGACGGCTTTCGGCTGCTGATTGAAGATGTAAAGAAGGTAGCCAAGGTAGACCGCGAGGTCGCGTTCAGCGAAGTGGCGGATCTCACGATTATCAGAGAGGCGCAAAAGGAACTTGGAATCAAGGGGAAGTAGATTCTTTCCTAGCGGTACGCGTTCGGCCTGAACTTTGGCGATCATTGAAACGACTGCCTAACCATCGGGTTGAGAAGGACACGGCGGACCGCGCCTCTCACCCACAGCATTAGGCTCTTGGAGGAAAGGAGGAATCGCGATGTTTGAGAAAGAACGTTTCATTGAAGAATGCCGTGCTGCGCTCAAGGAGAAGGACACGCATGCTGCGGTCCGAGAGCTGGTAGCCAGAGCTGTAAGCGAACCCGTGCACGTACTGCGGGCCCTTGGCGAGCCGCAGCGTGCCGGCGTCGAGACGATTTACAGGGCAGACGATTTGACTATCCTCAACTTGTGTTGGGGACCTCGGATGAAGTTCAAACCCCACGATCATCGCATGTGGGCCGTCATCGGCATCTATGGAGGTCGCGAGCAGAATACCTTCTACCGCCGTGCCGAGCACGGCTTGGAGCAACACGGGAGCAAGGATCTGCACGCGAAAGACACGACCCCGCTGGGGGCAGCGATTATTCACGCTGTTACGAACCCACTGGATCAGATTACAGCGGCGATCCACGTTTACGGCGGAGATTTCTTTGCCACGCCTCGCAGCGAATGGGATCCTAAGACGTTTGAAGAGCGCCCCTATGACGTGGAAGACACCATGCGAGCTTTTGAGGTGGCGAACGAACGACTTCGCGGAAAGGTGCCTCGCTCATAGCCCAAGCGCCTGGAGCCTAACCCTGCGTCGGTGCCCACCGCGCGCGAACGTTAGGTTCGTGTAAACCAAGTAAAATGGTGAGGACAAATTTATGGCGACATTCCTGGTAGCTCATGGAGCGTGGTCAGCCGGCTGGGTTTGGAAAAAAATGCGGCCGCTTCTTCGCGAACGGGGACACGAACTATTTACCCCAACCTACACCGGGCTGGGAGAGCGCGTGCATCTCGCCAGCAGGGATGTCGGACTGGAGACGCACATCGCCGACATTCTCGGCGTCATTCAGTTCGAGGATCTTGTTGATGTCGTGCTGATCGGGCACAGCTACGGCGGCACGGTGGCCACCGGCGTGGCCGACCGCGCGCCGGAACGCCTGGCGCAGCTCGTGTACCTCGATGCGTACGTGCCCCGCGACGGGCAATGCCAATTTGACCTTCTATCGGCCGAGACCCGCGCCCGCATGCACGAGGCAGCGCGCGCCGTTGGCGACGGCTGGCGGATTCCTCCTAATCCAGTGCCCCCGGACACGTGCGAAGCCGACGTTGCCTGGGTAACGCCGCTGCGCGTGATGCAGCCGTTGAGGACGTTCGCGCAGCCGCTGCACCTGACTGGCGCCGGCGAACGACTCCCTAAGTCATATATTTATTGCACCCGGCCGGCGCCGGGGGATGTCTTTCGCCAGTTTGCTGAGCGGGCGCGCAGCGAGACAGGCTGGCGCTACTTTGAGATCGACGCTAGTCACAGCCCTCACGTTACCGTGCCCACATCGCTTGCTACGTTGCTAGACAACATCGCTGCGACGACGCCTGTCCCATGAACCCAGACCAGCGTGGTTGTTCCTCCTGGAACCGTTCACGCGTTCGGGCTCCGCGACGGACGTGTGCTGAAGTCCATATCTATTCTCCCCGACGCCGACGCAGTGCCGGGGCATAGGCTGTTGGAGAAGGGCGAAGAGAGTTTTGAGATGCCTCCTACGAAATAACGTAAGCCGACAGCCCGCCCAGAGGAGAAATCGTGGTGCTCAATCCTGCCGGAGAGGTGCTGGCGAAGATCGCTCCACCTGAAGGTCTCAGTCCCAGCAATCTCGGCTTCGGGCGCGGAAGTGACGCCAGCTCACTTTACGTGACCACCTTGTTTCAATGGCGGCTTTACCGGATCAAGACAATGCGGCGCGGACATTACTTCGAGTAACGAGGTCGTAGCGGCAGATCGCTGAGCGAGATGTTGCGCTCCGCTTCATACTGACGACTAAGACGCGATCAACGCGGACTCTCCGGTTAGCGCGGGCGGTTAACCATGTAATTGAATTGAATTCTCCTTCGCTCTCAAGGGGACTTGCCGATCTGCCTGCGCCGCTACTCTGGAATCGGCGCAAAAGTTGACCGTCTAATTTCGCAATGATAGCGTCGCCAGAAACCACAAGGAGTACCGACCAGGAGCAAAACGATCGTCGTAACCGGAGGAGCAGGCGGCATTTGTTCGGACATCTGCCGGGGGTTGGCCGCGGATGGCCTGAACGTCGTTGTCGCCGACTACGCGAAGGAAGCGGCGGAAAAAGTCGCAGCGGAGATTCGCGACAACAAGGGCGATGCGATCGCCGTGCAGGTCGACGTCGGCGATCCCGAGAGCGTCGCCGCGATGATGCAAACGGCGATCGCCAAGTATGGCCAGGTCGATTACGCCTTCTGCGGCGCCGGCGTGATGGATCGCGTCGCTGTGGTCGATATGCCGGAGGAGGTCTGGGATCGGCGGATGAGGATTAACTTAAAAGGTGTGTTTCTCTGCGCCCAGGCCGCGGCCAAGCACATGATCCCGAGAAAAGAGGGCGGCATCCTGAGTATCGCCTCGGGCCGAGGCGTCGCGGGCGCGCCGCGCTCCGCTCACTACGCGGCGTCGAAGGCCGGCGTCATCGCGTTCACCAAATCGCTCGCGGTCGAATTGGCCGCGGACAATATCACCGTCAACTGCGTCTGCCCCGGCGCGACCGATACGCCGATGTCCAGAATCGGTTACACGGATGACCAATTTCGCAAGCGCGAAGAAATCCCGCCGCTCATGGACGGGCTCACGCACAAATTTGAAATCGTCGGTTTAGTGCGCTACTTGCTTTCCGACGCGACGAAATTCGTGACTGGACAGACTTTTTTCCTGCGCACGCCAAAATGACGGAAAGCCCACCGGGCGGGTCAATTGATCAGACCTGTCGTACTGTCGAAAGTATAACTCGGTTGGGTTCCGTTCGGCATGGCCGCGGTCACCGTAAAAGTCGAAGGCGTGGGCACGGTGAGCGTGAGCGTAACGCCGGCGGATTTTCTAAAACCGACAAGCTGGATGGCGTTTAGCGAAGCCGGATACTCGAGGAATTCGCCGTAATAGCTTTCCATCGCCAACGCCGCATTCTTGATATCCGAACGCATCACCGCGTCGGTGGCGCGGCTCCGGTAGATAGCAAATTGTTGGATCGCGATCGCGGCAAGAATGCCTAGCACAGCGACAACGACAATGAGTTCGATTGCAAAAATGGGATAAGTCCAATTATTGCTCGTGGAATAGGTTTACGCCATTGCTCGCACTGTTTCTGTGCCGCCAGGGTGTCTTGCTCCTAATCACAGCGGTTGGGATCGCACCCCGAGAACAGCTCATTTGAGGAGATTGTCGTGACCGAAAAGATCGATACAGTCATCATCGGCGGCGGCCACGCCGGCCTGACCATGAGTTCTTTTCTCAGTCAAGCTGGACGCGAACATGTTATTCTCGAGCGTGGCCGCGTGGGTGAGCGCTGGCGCAGCGAACGCTGGGATTCCTTTTGCTTTCAATTCCCCAACTGGACGATCGAATTGCCGGGGTACAAATACAAATGCGACGATCCGGACGCCTTCGCTCCCGGACGCGAAGTCGTGCGATTTCTCGACGGCTACGCCGATTTCATCAAGGCTCCGGTGCGCTCCGGGGTGAGTGTCAGGTCACTTGAGCGAGCAGACAATTCCAGCCGCTATCTGCTCAAGACAAACAGCGGCGCTATTGAGGTTGCAAATGTGGTCATTGCAACCGGCCCTTTCCAATTTCCCGCTATTCCGCCGGTGAGCGCGCAGTTACCAGGTGATCTCTTCCAGGTCCATTCGAGCAACTACCGTAACCCCACACAGTTACCTTCTGGTGCTGTTTTGGTCGTAGGCTCAGGATCATCAGGCGGCCAGATCGCTGACGAATTGATTGAAAGCGGCCGGCGCGTTTACTTCTCGGTAGGTCGTCACCGTCGAGTACCACGGCGCTATCGCGGACGGGACTACGTCTGGTGGAGTTCGGCGATGGGACTGTTCGATCAACGTGCGGACTCGCTTCCGTCGGTCGAGGCCAAGAACTGGCCATTACCTTTACTCACAGGCGTCAAGGGGGGTTATGACTTGGACTTGCGGCGGATGGCCGCTGGCGGCGCAACTCTGTTGGGCCATTTACGGAGCGTGTCGGGAAACACGCTCGGCATTGCAGACGATCTAAGGGACACATTGGCGAAAGCGGACGTTTGGTTTACCGATCTCAAAAAATTGGTAGACGACTATGTAACAAGGATTGGCATGGATGTTCCAAGCGAAATCCCGCCCGCAGAGGGTCTAGCGGAACCTAAGGAGATCTCAAATCCGTTATTGGAACTCGATCTAAAAGCGGCAGGAATTACATCCATCGTGTGGGCGACTGGTTTCCGCAACAACTTTGATTGGGTCAAACTGCCGGTTTTCGACGCTACAGGCGATCCTGTTCACCAACGCGGGATTACGAATTTGGCCGGCATCTATTTCCTTGGGTTGAGATGGCTCTACAAGCGAAAGTCGTTTTTTCTAATCATGGGCGGCCCCGCTGAGGATGCGTTGTACGTCGCGGAACATATCACGGGGAAATCGCTCGGCTGAGTGGAGCGTTAGGAGTCTTGATCTCAATCAAGTGTTCGTGGGCGCGGTCTCGTCTAGATTTGTGACAATGCCCCGTTGACACGCTTCTCAAATCATAAACATTGGATGGGTCGGCTCATTTCCCAAAATCACTCTGCCCGCGTCCTCCAACCAGAGGGGTTGCGCCGCAATATGTCTCTCCATCGTTTGCAGATCGCGTACGCTTCGTTCCAATGGACAGTCCACATAGAGCGCTGGCGTTCCGGCGGCGGCGTGCATGGCCATGAGGCCTGCACGCGCGACGGTGGCGGCGTATAGACCAGCGCTATACAGCGCCGCACGGTCCTCGGCAGTTGGAAGCTGATGTCCTACCTTGTTCCACATGTCTGCCATACTCGCGTGGAGGTGGCTCTCTGCGGCAGTGACCGCAGCGCTATACGACGCGATGTCGGCGAGCACACTGGGGCGCTCGCGAATCGACGTACCAGGATCGACAGATACTTTGTGGCGCAGTATCTCGACCGTGACGGTTATTGCCGCGCGGGCTATGCCGAGAAACTGAGCTCCAATGCCAGCTACCATCATCGGGATAATCGGGAGTTGGGCAAGCGGCGAGTTGCTCGCCGCCGGGGGAGCGGGCGCGAACGACTCTTCAACGGGCACGAATGCGTCGTCCACGACAACGTCGTGACTCCCGGAACCACGTAAGCCTCCGGCATGCCACGTGTCGAGGATGGTGTACAGACCCTTGGGTACGAAGAGCACGCGGAGGTCGGGTTGACCGGAAGCCAGCATGTGTGGCACACCACCTTCGTACACCAGGCTTATGAGATGGACATAATCAGCAAGTTCGCAGCCAGACACGAGCGACCAGCGACCGCGCAGCCGGAATCCCCCTTGCGTGATCGCAGCCTGTCCGGTCGGTCGCGTGGAGCCTGCAAATAACCTACTGGAGTCGCCGAACACCCGTGTGCGCCCCACGTCATTCAAGAAACGGGCCCAGAAACACGGCAACGTGTTATTCCAAATCAGCCAGGACACCGACGCTTCAGCGCCCGCCAGCGTCTCGAGGACCCTCAACCACTCTTCCGGCGTGTATCGCGGACGTGACCCAATGTCGAAGAGCATATGACACAAGTCGCTCTGACGAATAGCTTGCACAATCGGTTCCGCGATACGCCGGTCCTTCTCGGTCGTGTCGCGTAACTCGCGGATCAATGGAATCAAACTTTCGGCCAAGGCCACGATCTCGCTCATACTCTCCTCCTGGAGCTTTGTGCTTTCACGATTGCACGGTCAGGCGTGCGCAACTCCACCCGCATACCTTGCTGTAATTTCTTGACATCAACCACGTTGAAGCTAACCTTGAAGTGGTCGAACGACAAAATAGGAACGCCATATGGCCATGTTTCAAAGGCAAGATAAGGGCCAATTCTGTGCAAATCAATCTTGCGTCGAAATCAGTGCTCCCGGCGATGAATCGGCTTTTCTCTTAGGCGTCCTCTTCGATCAGTTGGCGCGCAGCGATGCTTTCGGTCAGTGATTTGCGCGAGATTGGATACTTGAACGGTAAAACCATTGTGATCGAATGGCGATATGGAGAACGAACTTGAATCCTAATCAAGTGTCCGACCCGTTGGAATCGTACAAACCGTAGAACTATATGGCTATCTATGGCTCGCAACAGACACATGACGCGCGGGTGGCCGACCTCGTGCGATCCGGTCGTGTCCGCGTCGCCCTATTCCTTCCTCAATACCTGTCTGGTTCCGGCTGACTCCGCGATTCGCAGCATGCCCCACGTGGATCGACCCGGAGTTCTGAGCGTCATCTTGAAGAGCAACACTAAATGAAGGGAGGACGCCATGCGGACAGTTCCGCGGCTGATGACCGCGGTAATTGGACTGGCGTTTGGCGCTTGCGCAAACATGCAAACGGTGTCTACGGAAAACGAGAGACGGGTTCTGGCACCAACAGGCAAACTTCGCATCGGACTCCTCGCCGATAGTCCTGTAACGGGCGAAATGAAAGAGGTGTTTATTGACCTCGGACGAGAGTTGGCACGGCGCATTGGCGTGCAATTCGATGTGGTAGGTTATCCGACAGTTGTGGCGCTTATCGAAAGCGCGAAATCCGGACACTGGGATATGACTTTCATGGGGATTAATCCGGACCGTGCGAAATACATAGACTTTTGCGCGACATATGCGGAGGTGGAAGTGGGCTACCTCGTCCCAAAGGGCTCTCTCATTGCGACGATAACTGATGTGGACAGACCGGGGATCCGGATTGCCGTCCAGGAAAAAGGTGGGGCCGACGTCCGTCTTACCGCCACGTTACAAAGTGCCACGATAGTTCGAGGTTCAACCATTGCCGACGGCGTCGAAATGCTCGGATCAGGAAAAGCGGATGCACTCGCGGCGGCCAAGACATTATTGTTCCCGGCCTCGGATCAGTTGCCCGGTTCTCGAGTTCTGAAGGGCCGGATTACGGCAACAGAGTTTGGCATTGGCGTTCCGAAGGGACACAACGTCGCTGCGAGCTACGGACGCAAGTTTATCGAGGACGCGAAGTCGGACGGGTTCGTCGAAGCGGCAATCAAACGGGCGGGATTGCGCGGTGTCGTTGTGCCCCCACTTCGTTGATGCTCTCTAAGCATGCTGAGAGGACATGAGCGTCCCTTACCCAAAAACGTTGGGTGTCAGCGCGCGCGCATGGATCTGAGCGAACAGGATCGTCTCGCACTTGAGCAGCTCGAAGAGGAGCTTTGGCGTGAGGAGACGCGCTTTGATCGGGAGCGAATGATGGAGATTATCGCGCCCGACTTCGTTGAGTTCGGGAGGTCCGGTCGTATTTACCGAAGAGAGGACTCTTTGGCCATATCGCGGCAGCCGATAGGCGCGGTGCTTCCCTTGCCGGATTTCGCGGCACGCTTGCTTCACCCAGACATTGCTCTGGTTACTTACAACAGCGCCGTCACACACAACGGAGTCGTTCAGCGTGCTAGGCGGAGTTCGATCTGGTCGCGGATTCCCGGTGGTTGGATTTTGAGGTTTCACCAAGGCACGCCGTATGACACCTAACAAGGCGCTGCAGCGAACCACCGCCCCGCTGGGCAGTTGGGCGTTATGCGATGATGCGTTGTCCGATGACGAGCCTCCTTATTCTTGAAAAACCATCGGCGCGGCGTCGAGACGAGTTCTTGGCCGCCGTAGCTCGAAGCCGGAAGCTTCATAGGGAATGGGCATCTCCGCCGCGGACCGAAAAACAGTTTTTCGAAACTCTCAAACGCTTGCGGAGCCAGTCGCAGATTGGTTATTGGGTCTGCACCGAAGATGGACAACTGGCGGGTGTCATCAATATTAATGAGATTGTGCGCGGCCGCTTCTGCTCGGGCTATCTCGGTTACTATGCATTGGTGCCTCACAACGGTCAGGGCTACATGAAAAGAGGACTCTACGCTGTGCTTTCGGAAGCATTTGGGAAGCACCGACTTCACCGTCTCGAGGCAAACATTCAACCCGATAATGAGATATCCCGGCTTTTGGTACGGCGGCTGGGATTTAGACTCGAAGGATTCTCACCGCGATATCTAAAGATTGCAGGGCGCTGGCGCGATCACGAAAGGTGGGCACTGACGGCTGAAGAGTGGAAAAAGCGGTTCAATCGTAGCGAGGAGTAGTGGGAATGGATGATGTCGAGATCCGGCACGGCTATTTCCCTGGCTCAATTGGTCTCGTACTCGAACTACACGCCCGCTACTATCATTCCCATTGGGGGTTTGGAATGTTGTTTGAAGCGCAACTCGCAAGAGGACTCGC
>Ga0075421_100008011_pt1 | contig 12960 bp, 10 predicted proteins | sample SoiMetdeltSBSDD5_FD_75292 | JGI IMG/M metagenome (GOLD analysis project Ga0075421, IMG submission 75292) | Bulk soil microbial communities from a Populus tree surrounding site in Tennessee, USA - Soil MetaG P. deltoides SBSDD5 | ecosystem: Environmental > Terrestrial > Soil > Tree plantation... | reverse complement strand
CTTTCTTCCTCAGACTCGCAAAGGACGAAAAAAGATATCGCCGGAGTAAAAGTGAAGGCGTGCTTCACCAAGCTATCCGTGCACATTACGCTTTGGCCGCCTTTGGAGAAAACGGCCTTCTTGACCGATCCCTCAGCGCCGGCTTCGCCTGGGCCGTAGCGGACATTCAGCACGGGGCGGCTGGTAAGCTGGAAGCGTGAAGCCCCTGATGCTTATAGGCGCGTTTCTCACCGCCGCCGGGATCATCGGGCTGCTGTTCGGAAAGGGCATTCACTACACCAGCCGCGAAAAATATCCGCGTGACGGCCCCGTCCAGGTGATCACAAAACAGGAAAAAATTGTCTCAATCCCGCCTGTTCTCAGTGGCCTCGCGATCGCCAGTGGCATTCTGTTGATGGTTATCGCGGCCAGAAAATGACGTCCGGCTATTGACACGCGCCGTACACTCAAATCGGGAGGCAGTGCACGAGCGAGTCACAATTCATCACTTTCATCACATTCATCACCTGTTTCATTTTCCGGTCCAGCACGCCGGCCGTTTTTCGAGGAACGCTGTGATACCTTCCTGCGCGTCGGCGGACATGAGGTTCATCGTCATGACCTCTTTGGCGTACCCGTAGGCCTTCGACTGGTCGAGGTCGATTTGTGTGTAGAACGCCTGCTTGCCGATCGCTACCGTCAGGCCGCTGGCTTCGGCGATACGGCAGGCGAGTCGCCGCGTCTCCGCTTTAAGCTCCTCGCCGGTAACGACGCGGTTCACCAGGCCCCACTCGGCCGCTGTCGAGGCGTCGACCGGCTGGCCGGTCAGCAGCATTTCCATGGCGCGCTTGCGACCGATTGCGCGCGTCAACGCCACCATCGGCGTCGTGCAGAACAGTCCGATGCGAACGCCGGGAGTGGCGAAGGTCGCCTTCTCGGATGCGATCGCAAGATCGCAGCTCGCTACTAACTGGCATCCGGCCGCGGTGGCGATTCCCTGCACCTCGGCGATCACGGGCTGGGGAATCGACTGCAGTTTTTCCATGAGCACTGTGCACACGTCGAAGAGGCGACGGTATTCGTTGACGTCGCGGCCTGTGGTCTCGCCTAAATCGTGGCCGGAACAGAATGCGGGACCGGCGGCGGCCAGAATTACAGCGCGGATCTCGCGATCGCGCCCGACCGAATCGAGGCAATCTATCAGCTCGGTCATGAGTCCCAGGGAAAGCGCATTGCGGCGGGTGGGACGATTCAGCGTGACAATTGAGATCGATCCCTCCCGCTCCGAAATCAGATCCTGATACGGCATTTAGTTCACCTTCTTTTCGCGCCCTGCCCAGGCGCGTTCGCGCAGCTCGTTTTTGCGGATTTTGCCGGTCGCGGTCTTCGGCAGCGGTCCGAACTCGACCAGCTTGGGGCACTTGAAATGGGCCAGCCGCTGGCGGCAGAATTCGATCAGCTCTTCGGCGGAGGCCTCGTGGCCGGGCTTGAGCATCACATGGGCTTTGGGAACCTCGCCCCATTTGTCATCCGGGTAGGCGACGATCGCCGCTTCGAGCACCGACGGATGATCATAGAGCGCCTTCTCCACTTCGATCGACGAGATATTCTCACCGCCCGAGATCACGATGTCCTTGCCCCGATCCCTCACTTCGATATAGCCGTCGGGATGCATCACGGCGATGTCGCCCGAATGAAACCAGCCGCCGCGAAATGCCTCGGTGGTGGCGTCGGGGTTGTCGTAGTAGCCCAGCATCACATTGTTGCCGCGCATCACGACCTCGCCCATGGTTTGCCCATCGGCGGGCACGTCCCGCATATGGGAATCGACCACTCGCATGTCGGTTCCGAAGGCGATGTAAGGCACGCCCTGCCGGGCTTTGAGCTGGGCGCGCTCGGGCGTAGAGAGCGAGTCCCATTCGGCGCGCCAGGCGCAGATCGAGTGCGGACCATACGTTTCGGTGAGTCCGTAGACGTGGGCGACATCGGCGCCGATCTCTTCAGCGGCGCGGATCACGGCCGGCGACGGAGGCGCGCCCGCGGTCACGATCTTCAGTCCTTGCTCGAAGCGGATACCGTTCGTCGCGCAGTACTGCGTGAGAGAGCTCACGACAACCGGAGCGCCGCAGAGGTGCGTCACGCCTTCGCTGCGAATCAGATCGGCCATCTGCTTGGGATCGCACTGGCGTAGGCAAATCTGTCGCGCGCCCGCTGCCGTCGCGGCCCAGGAAAAGCACCAGCCGTTGCAGTGGAAGAGCGGCACGGTCCACAGATAGACGGACCTCGCATTCAGGCCGTGCTCCATCATCTCGGAGAGCGCGTTGAGGTAGGCGCCGCGGTGTGTGAACATCACGCCCTTGGGAAATCCGGTCGTTCCACTGGTGTAGTTGATGCAGATCATCTGCTCTTCGTGCGGATGGGGAGCGGACCGGAAGGGAAACTCGCCCTTTGCGAGCAGGCCCTCGTAGTCGTCGGTGACGAAGGTCAACTGCTTCACATCCTCGAGGATCGGCTCGACTATCGGCAGAAGCTGCGGATCGGCGATAAGGGCTTTGGCGCCGCAATGATTCAGGATCCAGGCCAGTTCGGCCGCCTGCAGTCGTGTGTTCAACATCACGAGCACGGCGCCCGCCAGCGGCACGGCAAAATGAGGTTCGAGGGCCGTCAGTGTGTTGGGAGCGAGCACTGCTACACGATCGCCCAGTTCGATCCCAACGCGGCTGAGCGCCGAAGCCAGGCGATGAACGCGCTGGTTGAACTCGGCGTAGGTGAAGCTGCGTTCGGAGTCCACAACCGCGATCTTGTCGCGATAGACGAACGCGCTACGCGCCAGGAAATCCAGAGGAGTGAGGTCGCGTCTCATCGGCGCTCGGCAATCGTGATTGTACACTAAAGATACGTGGACTCAATCACCCCTGCGTGCCGACTGCTGGCCATCGCGCTGCTGGCTGCCGCAAGCCTGCCAGCCGACCTGAACACGGATCTGCAGAGCGCCGTGAAAGCCGGCGATCTCGAGCGCGTCAAGGCATTGCTCGGCCAGGGAGCGGAGGTGAACTCGAGGAACGCCCTCGGCGCGGCGCCCATCCACGAGGCGGCCTGGACAGGAAATGTGGAACTGGTCGACCTGCTTCTCGCCCGCGGCGCAGACGCAAATGCGCGCCATGCGGATGGGGGATCGACTCCGTTGCATTACGCAGTGATCACAGGCCATCTCGACGTAGTCCGTGCACTGCTGCGTCGAGGCGCGGATCTGCAGGCCGAGTACCGGTCCGGCGCGACCGCTCTGCATCTGGCCGCTGACCATGGCCAGCTCGATATTCTGCGTCTGCTGCTTGCCCAAGGCGCGGTGGTGAACGCCAAAGACAAAGGCGGCTACACGGCGCTGTCCGATGCGGCGCGCAGAGGACGGGCTGAGATCATCGAGGTCCTGCTTGGCGCCGGCGCGGTCGTTAACACGCGCGGGACCGAGACAGGCTATACGGCCTTACATCTCGCGGCAGGGAGTGGAGAAGTATCCGCTGCAAAGATGCTGCTCGGCAAAGGAGCCGATCGGACGGCGAAGGATAACTTCGGCGCTACGCCGCTCGATCACGCCGTCCGGGCCGGTCGCATCGCCGTCGTGGAAGTATTGCTTCCCGCGGGCGGCGGTTCCGAGCGGGCCGACCTTCTGCGGGAAGCCGTCGCCAAGGGGAATGCCGCGCTGGTTCGCGTGCTGCTCGACCGCGGAGCCGCCGTAAACGGACGAAATAACGCCGGATCAACCCCGTTGCACGACGCCGCGCTAAAGGGTCAAAGCGAGGTGGCGCAGGCGCTGCTCGAACATGGCGCTGACATTCGCGCCCGTAACAGCTACGGCGGTACGCCTATGCACGATGCAGCGCTCGGAGGCGCTACGGCCGTTGTGGAGCTGCTCATCGGGAAGCGGGCCGAGATCGACGCCAGGGACAACTCCGGCGCAACCCCGCTGTATCAGGCGGCCGCCTGGGGCAGGCTTGAGGTTGTCGACCTCCTGCTTCGCAAAGGAGCCGATAGCGGGCTTCGCAACAGGGAAGGACAGACTGCGCTACAGGCCGCGACCGCTAATAGCCATCAGGCGGTGGTTGAGAGGCTGCAGAAATAAAAAACCCGGTCGCATTTGTGTGCGACCGGGACGGAGGGGAGGTTGACTTAACGATTAAGCGATTCTTTTGCGCAGCAAGCCGACGCCGAGCAGGCCGAGTCCCATCAGGAGGATCGTGCCAGGCTCAGGAACGTCAGCCGCGATCAAACCGGAAGTATTGACGATGACTTGCAGCGATCCTGAATTATCGCCGTAAGCGCCAGGGGCTCCAGAGAAGTTGTCGAAGGAGTCCGCAAAACCGAGGAAAAGGCGAGTGGCGCCAGTTGGTACTTGGAATGTCTGGGCAGTCCCGGACTGATTACCCGTCAGGCCGTCACCGATGAAAAAGACTTGGCTCAGCAGCGGAGCAAAAACGCTCTGAGTCGTATTCGCGTTCGTGAAGGTCTCAGCAAATGGGCCAAAACCGGACGGTACAGCGCTGCTAAGGAAAACGCCGACCAGAAACATCTGGCGCTGATTAAACACGATTCCGCTGACACCCGTGCCCACGCTTGCGGTGGGAATGTTCGTCCCGTCGGCAGCGCCGACCGAGAAAGCTAGGTTTGAGCCATCCGGATTTATGGGTGGCGCGTTACAAGGCGCTCCGGCCCCGCAATTTGTGGTACCGGTGATGCTAGTGAACGAGAGCACGCCGCCGACGAAGCCGCTCGCCCCAAGCGTGGCATACGTGCCGCCTCCAGGAGACCCGCCATCTGCGTCGTGACCGGCCGCAAATATATTGGCGGTACCCGCAACAGGGATCGCCAGCAGCGAGGTTGAAAACATCGTAAGTACTGCGACAGCACCAAAAAATAGGCTCTTACTCTTCAAAGGGTTACTCCTCCGCTCAATTTAGAACTCCGAGTTATTAGCATAAAGCGACTCCCATGCAAAGTCAAGCGAAACAGGATAAGTAATTTGCCGGGTTAATATTGGCCTTAGCGGTTAGGGTTAGGGCCCTATCGGTATGATAATATGCACTTAGTTTGCATCGGCCAAAATCTCGACTACTTCTGCGAAAGGGCACGCGCTTTTCTGGGAAAACAAGGTGCTGCGGTAAGAGTGGCCTGATTTCGCCAGCGCGCGACCAAATCCCTCTGTAGCCTCCCAAAAGACCATAAGTTCAGGCGCATGAAGAACATAGACGTCGCCGGGAACGATCTCTTCTGTCCACTTCTTTCCCGATCCACTCCGCTCGACAGTTGCCCCCCAAAATAGCTCCGAAGGGGTGATTTTGCCGTTGGAAAGAACAAAAAGGCTATTGTGCAGGCCCCAATCGAGGACCTTGATTTTGCGCCCCACGCAATTGCGCCCCAGATAGTCCGAAACCGAGTGGATCGCGTCCGACCACGCTTCCGCCCCGCCGCCTGACCGGAACCGATGAGCGGCCGCCATATTCCATTGTGTCGCGCACAAGAGATAAACGACTAAAACGATGGCGACCGGATACCGCGCGATTCGCCAACGCTGAAGGCTGTCTTGCGCGGCCAGCGCCACCATCAACACCGAAAGCGGAAGGAGCGCGATCAAATGATGCTCGGCGATATTGAAGCGGGAGCAAAACATATATGTCGCCAATAAGACGAAAGTTAGACCTAACATTCTTTTAATGTGTTGTTTAGGGGAGTCATGACGGAGGCATACCCAAAGCCCTATCCCGACCAAAGTGGGGAAAAGTATCATCTGCCACAGGGGCATTTCGGGGCCATTCCACGCCACCCGATGTTCGCTGTCTGAGAGAAGCATTTGAGCGAACATTCCGGCGCGCTTTTGCAGCAAAAACGAAAGAGGCTTTTCATTCCGCGTGAACTGCATAAATGCGAAAGTTCCTCCTCCAGACCGGATTTCATACCAGAGAAGCGGCGCCAACCCGAGCAAGCCGCCCGCGCATAGCGCGAGGATTTCGCGCAACGGAAGAAACATCTGCTTACCTAGAACCAGAATCCCGCTCAACGCTATCGCCGCGAACAGCCAAACGAGATTCGCTCTGGTCCAGACGGCGATCCCGATGGCAAGCCCCAGCCAGAATGCTGCGTAGGCGGTTTTCCTGCGGAGATAGCTGGCCAAAGCGACCGATGCCAAGCCGAAAGGGGCCATCCACTCCGTTACCGCGCCCAAATCGTATATCGTCGATGAGAGATAGGCAGGATTAACAGCCAGCAGGGCAGCGGTAAGCGCTCCAGCTGCCGGATTAAGCTGATCGCGGATCAGTACGGAAAATCCCCATATGCCAAGCGCCCCCATGAAAACCGTTACCATGCGAGCGCTCCAGTTATTCGCGCCAAACATGGCAAACGGACCAAGCGCCAAATAAGACCTGAGCGGGCCGGCGTATGGCAAGACCATGATTGGCCACTGGCGGTCAGCGACGGTGATCCAGGACCAGGGTTGGATGGCGAACGGAGGCGGTTGGCGCGAGGTCAACAGGTGGACAGCGCTGTTGAAGTATATGGCTTCGTCATAGTGCATACCCGGGCTTTGCAAACCCAGACCGAGCGCGCTCAGCAGGTAAACAGCGATCGCTGCTATACGCGCCCTATTCCATAGCCGATCGACATCGGGCGGTGCAGAGTTCATCTGAACGGAAGCCGTTGCTGTATCACGGTTTGGCATGTATTCGCGGCGCCGAAAAACGACCGGCGAGCGCGGCGGCTGCGCCGATTGCGGAGAAGTCGATAAGTGAATTGAATATAAACAGGTGACGGGTAGTCTCGGCGCTATCGGCGAGAGCGCCAATCCCCAAAGCCAACGCGCCCAAGGAGCCTACCAGCAGAGCAACGTCTCGGGAGCGCGTTATTATGATTGCCAGGAGCGCCAAGAAGTACAGCGAGTAGGCTAAGCCGCGATTCTCAAACACCTTTTTTTTTGTGGCGCTCCATAGCGAGAAGCGCGCCGTTTTCGCGGCGGGCGGATATCCAGCGGATTTATCAAAATTTCCGAGATAGAGAGGCCGCTGGTAAGTGGCCTGGTCCAATCCTAGCCTTAGAACATAGGCAGCGCGCAAAGGATGCCGGGCATAGAACGAGGCCAGTTTCCTGTAAGACGTAGTTTGGACGAACCGATCTCCCCAGTCCCAGTCAGCCATTGGCGAACCGGGGGAGTAAGCGCTCATTCCGCTGTATCGGCGATAAGAATCGTCCAACCCCAGCTCTTTGAGTTCGGCGCTCGGGTCCTCTGCTGAGGGCAGAAGGCTGAGAAAGATCACCGTAAAGAGCGGAGGCTTCGTGTAGCCTTTGGGCGGGCTTAGAAATGAGAAGACACCGCACGCGACCAGTAGTACGACGGCAATCACGCGGGAAAGGGCCCGCCGCGCCGGCCAGAGCAGCAAAGATGACTGAATCGAGAAAAAAACCAGCACGATCGCCAACGGAGCATGCTGCGCTTTGGCCAAAAGAAACAAACAACAGCAGAGTAGATAAAGCGGGGCGGCGGGTATCTTCGAACCAGGTAAATAGCGAGCACGCAGATAAAATACGGCTGCCGCGAAAAGAAAGAGGAAGGCGGCGGTGTCCGTGAAAAATGAGTTGTAGTATTCCACGTACATCGCGTCGCAAAATATCAGAACGGAAATGCCAAGGATTATTCGGCGAGACCAAGGTGAAAGTGAATGGGATAGCGGAAGAGCCAATCCGAATGCCGTGAGAAACAGCGCGCAGTGGACTAAGCCGACCAGACGGATGTCAAACGAGCGATCCGGGGACAGTAGACGGTCAGCCGCCACGGCGATCCAAACGAGCCCAGCCTCGGCGGTCTTAAAACCGGGGTCCCAATGGCATTTGGAGTCAAAAACGTACTGGGTTGTGGCATAGCGGAAGAACGCGTCCGGCTCGTCAATTTGAGCGCACAAGCTGAACTTGCCGGTGACTTTGGCGAAGTCGCCATTGTCAGCCAACCCGATCGCCGGAGAAACGACTACCGAATAAACGACTACGATCGCAGCAACCGCGAACGTAATGCAATCGGTTCTGTCCACGCCAAGAATGGATTCAGTCTAGCATGCCCACGGCCACAGCCATGGCGGGTTTTGGTAATTCACCGCCGGTCAAACTGCGCGAAGATATCGACGCCTTTGACTACAAGCCGCTTCAAGTGGAGACCAGCTTGGGAGGCTAGCATCCGGACATTCTGCTCGAATGCCTGTTCGTCAGCAGGCGCGCGCGGCACATGCGAGCCGGCCTGATCGATACAGAATACAGTTATCGGCTCACCCGCCGCGGCCTCCAAAGCCTGCTTGATATACGGGTAGCTGTTGGCGGCAGTGAAATCGAAATTCCAGACGGAGTTTTCCCGCATCACGGTAAACTCATTGCCGTTCTTACTCACAACATATTTGTAAAGGGAGCCGTGTCTGGCGACGGTAGTCCATTTCCAGTCGTGATGGTGTGCGAAGAAGCTAACTACGTTGAACTGGTCGAGTAGAACCACACGGGGATGTTGAAAGAAGCTTCGGAAGAGAGCGATGTCCCGCGTCGCGTTGTCGTCCCGGATATTTTGAAAACGGGCGTAAGCCGCCATGGAATTGGCGCCGGAGGCCATGAACCCAGCGGCAAGCAAGATGATCCGGATATTGCGCACCGGCATCAGGGAGGAGATTTTGTTGAGGATCCCGACTGCGCTCAGCGCCAAAAACGGGAACAACAGAAACTGATGCCGTAGTCCGCCGCCGAACGGATAGCGGCCACGAAGTGCAGCCACCATAAAGGCGCCGAGCATCAGAAAGAATACGGCTATAGTCAGGTTCAGCCGTATATCCCGCTCTTCAGTGCGGAAGCGCGCGACGTAAACCGTCATAGCGGCAAAAATGCACACAGGGATTAGGGCCGGGTCAAACCTGACAGGGGTAAACAGGTCGAACGCATTCTGCAGGTTTCTTAAAAGAAACTCGATTCTGGATTCCGAGCCGGCCGGATCAAAATAGAATTGCGAGAGGTAAACCAATGGCGAGGCGAATGGCCTACCTTGAAACCAGTACAGAGCCAATCCAAGCACGAAGACAGGAAAAAAAGTCAGGAAGTTCTCTCGCCACCGGCCACGCAAAAATGGGATCAGCCTCGCCCTGTATTCCTTGTTCACAAGGGCAAGGTAGACAGGCGCGGCCAAACACGCCATAAAGACAAACAGCGCCGAGTAGTGCGACAAGATCGCCAGGCAAAGGCTTGCAGAAAAGCGAATTCGGGCGCCGAGACCGGTTTGTCCTGGCTCGACAGTCATGATGTTCAAATAGCTCTGAAATGCAAGCAGCGCGAGGAAGGCGCAGAGCATGTAGGAGCGAACCTCACAGGAGATCAGAATTACGGACGCCGATAGTCCAAACATGAACGCAGTGAGTACCGCTGCGAGCCTCGATCCAGTCACGTCCCGGGCAATCCGCCCGATGACAAAGATTGCGCCCAGTCCGCTCAGTATCGATACCAGCCGGTACACGAGCCGGCTGTCCCCGATCGTGATGGCTCCTCGAAGCAAGAGGAAAAAAAGAGGCGGGTGGGCCGTGGCCTGATACTCGCCGAGAAAGCTACTCCAGGTTTGTTTTGCTATGAAAACATGCCAATAACCGTCGTAATCGATGTAATAAGTCGCGCCAAAATAGACCATTGGGATCGCGGCCAGGATGCAGATAAGCAGTAAGAAGAGATTTACCCGGCTCGGCGCGAGGGCCGGGGATCTAGAAGGAATCATGGAGCGAGGATCTCCACCACCTCCGCGTAGCCGGCGCCATTTTTCTGTCTAAATTCGGTCCGACGCAAGCTCCAAGGCGAGCCTGCAACCGCCCGGCGAAAACCCTCCGCGGCATCGGGCGAATACTCAAGCGAAGGTGTGTGCAGCACGTAGACATCACCAGGAGAAATCTCATCCTTCCACAGATTGCCCAATCCACTGCGCTGGATGGTTGCGCCCCAGAACAGCTCGGCTGGTCTGATTCTGGCGTTCGAAAGAACGAAAAGGTTGTTGCTCAAGCCCCAGTCGAGCACCTTGATGTTTTTGCCTTCACAATTGCGCTGAAGATAGCTCGCAAGCGGGTCGATTGCGTTCGACCACCAGCGGACGCCGCCCGTCGAGCGGATCTGGCGGGCTGCGGCAAGATTCGACTGCGCGGCCGTGGTGACGTAGAGAAGGGCGATGGCTGCTATCGCATACCGGGCCCTCGGCCAGCTGCGACAAACTTTACCTGCCGCGACCACGACAATGAGCGCCGCGATCGGTACGAGCGCGATCATGTGGTGACTGGCGATATTTAAGCGCGAGAAGAGCATACACGCAAGAAGGAACAGGAAAATCAAAACTGCGATACGGCGAGCCGGATTGGAATTCCTGGATTGAGTAAAGCAGATGAACAAGGCGCATGCGACGCCGGCGGTGAAGAGTAAAGTTTGCCAAACCGGTGGCGGGGCCCCATCCCACATTTTTCGGAGGTCGCTCGCGGAAATGAGAATTTCACAAAGCTTTTGGAGGCGTATCGAAATCAGATCCGTAAGCGGGTCGGGAAGCGCCGCCGACCGCATGAACCGCAAAGTGGCAAAGTCCGACCGCAGCTCATACCATAGTAGCGGCCAGGCGCCGATTATCGTTCCGGTAGCGATGGCCGCGAGTTGACGCGACGGCAGCAGAATGCGTTTACCGACAACGATAGCAGCGGCCAGGATTGCGGACCCGATCAGCCAAGCCACATTCGCTCTAGTCCAGATGCCGAATCCGATCGCCAATCCTACCCAGAATGCGGAAAGGGTGCTCGGAGCCCGCAGGTAGCGAGCAAGTGTGATACAGAGCGCCGCGAATGCAAGCATCCACTCGCCTACGCCTCCCTGGTAAATCGTGAGCACGAGGTAACCAGGGTGGATCGCCAATATCCAACTGGTGTATGCCGCGGTTTTCGCATCGAACGACTCGCGAATCAGAACCGAGAATCCCCAAATACCAATGGCGCCCAGAAGGGAGCTCAGAATCCGCGCTGTATAGTAATTCGGACCAAAAGCCGCGAATGGAATGGCGGCAAGATAATTCCTTATGGAACCAACATAAGGCATGACCATGATGGGCCATTGGCGGCCCAGAAGCGTAACCCAAGACCACTGATCATGAGCGAATGCCGGCTCTTGTCCGGAATTGACCATCTGAACAGCGCCATTAAAAAAAATGGCTTCATCGTAGTACATCCCGGGACTCCGGAATCCCAGGACGGCGGCGCAGAGCAGATACGTCGCGATCGCGGCGAGTCGGGCGGCGTTCATTTCTAGAGAAGCCGACTGTAGCATCAAAGCGCTTCGGCTAAGGCTTGAAACAGACGCCGGGCAGCAGCGTGAGTGACGATGAGATCCTCGGGATGCCACTGCACGGCCACGACGAAGTCTTTGTCGATTCGCTCGAGGGCTTCGATGCAGCCGTCGGGCGATTTCGCTGAGACGCGCAAGGAATCGCCCACTTTGTCGATTGCCTGGTGGTGGCGGGAGTTCACTTGGTGAATTCCGGCGCCGATGACGCGCGCCAGCTCGGAATCCTGCTCGACGGTGACCGGGTGGGCATCGGCGACTCCGGGGGAACGATGTCCCTCGACGTGCTGGCTGAGCGTGCCTCCGTGGACGATATTCAGAAACTGCATACCGCGGCAGATGGCGAGGATCGGTAGGTCGCGTTCCAGCGCGGATTCGAGTAGCTGCTTCTCCAGCGCGTCGCGGGCATCATTGGGATCCTCGGTCTCGGGATGGCGGTCCTGATGGTAGAGGCCCGGATTGATGTCAGGACCACCGGTCAGCAGCAGTCCGTCGAGGGAGCCGATCTCGTATTCGGTGTTGGGATCGATCAGCACGTACTCAAGTTGTGCCGTGCGAAGCGCCTCCTGGTAGGGTTCGACCTTCTTTGGATTGCTGTAAGTTACCCCGACCCGTTTGGGCATGTCCATATTGTCACTCAGGGCAAGTTTGCTATTCTAATCTACTTACAATGAAGATCGCGAACGTTCAATCGTTCCTGATGTCTTATGCGCTCCCTGAGCCACTGAAACTGGCTTTCTATGGAGGCGAACGGACGATTGTCAAACGGGACGCGATGCTGATTCGTGTCACGACGGACAAGGGGCTGGTGGGTTACGCGCCGGGTCCGGGAAGTGAGATCACGGACAATTTCATCAAAGCAACGATTGGTCCTTTTCTCGAAGGTCGAACGCTGGCCGATCCGGATGCGCTGCGGGTGCAGTTTTTCGATCAGCCGGGGTCGGACGTGGAGATGCGGAAGGCTTATTGCGCGGTGGAAGTCGCGCTGTACGATCTGGCCGCCAAAGCGCAGGGCGTTCCACTGTCGGAACTGCTGGGTGGACGTGTGCGCGATCGCATACGGCTGTACGGAAGCGCCGGCATGTACATGGATCCGATCCAGTACGCCGAAGAGGCGGCGGCCATCGAAGGGCTGGGATTTAAGGCTTACAAGATGCGTCCGGGGCGCGGGCCAGAGCAGGATCTGGAGACGATCCGGCTGATGCGCAAGGCGGTGGGTCCGGATTTCGATCTGATGGTCGACGCGCATACCTGGTGGCGCATGGGGGACAAGAGCTACAGCGCCGAGACCGTGGACGAAATGGCGAGCGCGATGTCGGTCTACAATCCGGCCTGGCTAGAAGAGCCGCTGCCGCCTGACGATCATGAAGCGTACCAAAGCTTGCGGGACAAAGATTATCTGCCGATCGCCGGCGGAGAGCATGAGCCGAATGAGCAGCGCTATCTCGATCTGATCCTATCCGGCAGCGTAGATTACGTCCAGATGGATGTATGCTGCCAGGGCGGCTTTACGATGGGTCGGCGGCTATTTTCGGAGATCGCGCGGGAGGGGCTGCGATTCGCGTTTCACAGTTGGGGGACCGATCTCGAGGTGCTGGCGGCGGCGCATCTGGGCAT
>Ga0075421_100008010_pt1 | contig 12960 bp, 12 predicted proteins | sample SoiMetdeltSBSDD5_FD_75292 | JGI IMG/M metagenome (GOLD analysis project Ga0075421, IMG submission 75292) | Bulk soil microbial communities from a Populus tree surrounding site in Tennessee, USA - Soil MetaG P. deltoides SBSDD5 | ecosystem: Environmental > Terrestrial > Soil > Tree plantation... | reverse complement strand
CCGAGGAGCCCCCGCACCCACCAGCGCGGCGAGAAGGAGCAGCAGACGGAGGGCGCGCATCTCGATCTCTGGAGCTCGCCGACCCAGTGCGCTCTTGCGGCTGCCGCCATGACACCGTGCGGCCGGCTCCCCAAGCTGCAGGGTCGATGAGAGCACTGCCTGGCCGAGATGGTAGTCGAGAAGGCCGACTCCAACTAGGCTCGGGCGCAACCAGCGAAGGACGACCTGCAGGTAGCCGCCGCGTGGCGTCGCCGAGATTTGGTTAACCGAACCTGCACATGATGTGTCGCGGGAGTTCTACGAGGTGGCGAGTTCTACGAGGTGGCTGGCCCCTCTCCCCCGCCCCGGCCCCTCTCCTCCGCCGCTGGTGTTCTCCGAGGTGGCTGGCCCCTTCTCCTGGCCCCTCTCCCGCCGCGGGGTGGATCTCGCGGCGGACTTCTCGGCAGGGATCGACACCGGGTGGCCCCCAGGGAACTCTTTCGGCGCCGCTGCGTCATTCATCGATAGTGTGGCAACCCACGAGGGTCGAGGCGGCAGGCCAAAGCGGGCATCATCCATTGGACTCCGACGAGCTGATCGCGCGTTGCCGCCAAGGCGATGACCTGGCCTGGGAGGCGCTCGTGCGTCGCCACCAGAATCGCGTCTTTGCGATCGCCCTGCACTACCTGCGCGACCGGGAGGAGGCCCGCGACACCACGCAGGAGATCTTCATCAAGGTGTACCGCGGGCTCGCGACCCTCGAGCGCGATCGACCCTTCCTGCCCTGGTTGCTGCGCCTGGCCCGCAACGGTTGCATCGACCGCATTCGGCGGCTGAAGATCAGGACCCCGGAGATCAGCGTCCCCATCGAGGACGTGCCCGGTCTGGCGGGCGCCGGGCCGAGCCCGGAGGAAGCCCATCTCGGCGACCTGCGAAGCCAGCTGCTCTACCGTGCCCTCGGCACCCTACCCGCGGCGAGCCGCGAGATGATCCTGCTCAAGGACATCCAGCAGCTCAAGCTCGAGGAGATCTGTGAGCTGCTGGCCCTGCCGCTGGGAACGGTGAAGTCGCGCTCGTTCCGGGCGCGGATCGAGCTGGCCAAGGCCGTACAGGCCCTGGACCCGTCCTACGGAGCCTGAACCGATGGACTGTCGATCCCTGGAGCTGAGGTTGGAAGCGCTGCTCGACGGTGGCCTGACCGGCGCCGAGCGCAGCGACTGCATGGCCCACCTGGAGACTTGCCCCCAGTGCCAGGAGCTCTTGGGCCTGGCCGCAACCGCCCTCCTGCCGATGGAGGGGGCGAACCTTCGACTGGCGGAGGGGATCCTGGCGCAGACCAGCGGCCCGACCTGCGGGCCAGCGGCGGAACAGCTTGCCAGTGCGCTCGACGGCGCCCTGGACCCCACCGATCGGATGCTGCTCGATCTCCACCTGGCGGACTGCGCTGAGTGCCGTGCCCTGGCCCGAACCTTCGAGCTGCTGCGGCGCGATCTGCCGCGCCTCGCCGAGGTGCGGGCGGACTCCCGGCTCGTCGACGACGTGCTGGCGGCCACCCTACCCGCCTCCGTTCGGTTGCGGCGCTGGTGGACGACGGCCTGGCCGCAGTGGGTCCGGCGCCCGCGGTTCGCATCCGAGGCCGCATTCGCGGTGACCCTGGCGCTGCTGATCGTCCTCGAAGCCGGCGGCTCGCCGCTGCAGGCCCTGTCGAAGCGGGCTGTGGATGCCACGCGGAGCGCCGCCGAGACGACGCTGCAAGCATCGACCGAGGCGGTCGAGCGGCGCGCGGCGGCGACCGTCGACTCGGTGCGCCGGTCGCCGGCAGCTCGACTCGGGCCGCGGTCCCGGGCCTTCGTGGGGGCTGCCCACGACCGGACCCTGACGGCGGCGCGCGAGGTCCGGGCCGCGCTCGGAACCTTCTGGGAGCGCGCTGCGTCTTGGTGGAAGAGCAGCGAGGAGGCTCCTCCTCCACCGCCAGCTCGCTAAGGTGAACTTCCTGACCGGACTCCCGTCCTGACCGAGGTGACCGCCATGTCCGAGCCTGCAACCGCAACCCGCCCCACCGCCGCTGCTCCTGCCTCGGCGCCGCACCCGCCGACCGAGGCCTACGGGGCATACCCTGGCTACCCGCCGTCGGGTCCGACCACATTCGTGGCGGGCCGGGGCGTCGTCATTGGCGGCGATCCCCGCCAGAAGTCACCCTTCCTCGCCAGCATGCTCTCCATCATGCCCGGCCTCGGCCAGGTCTACCTCGGCTACTACCAGCGTGGATTCATCCACGCCGTGGTGGTGGGCAGCCTGATCACCCTCATCGCTTCCGGAAGCATGGAGGGACTGATCCCACTGACGTCGATCTTCCTCGCCTTCTTCTGGCTCTACAACATCGTCGACGCCGGCCGGCGCGCCGTCCTGTACAACATGGTGATCGGCGGCGGCGGCGAGATCGAGCTGCCGCAGGACTTCAAGACGCCGGGTCTGCACGGATCGATCGGCGGAGGGATTGCCGTCATCGCGGTGGGCGCCGTGCTGCTGGCGCACACCCGCTTCGGCTACTCGCTCGACTGGGTCGAAGACTGGTGGCCGGCAGCCCTCGTGCTCTTCGGCGGCTACCTGGTGTTCAAGGCGATCCAGGAAAAAGCGAAAGCGGCGCCGAGCAGCGAAGCCTGAAGCGAGCGGGAGCCGACGCCGGAGAGCTCGTCGCGGCGGGAAGTGGGCCGGCCCGCTGCGGGCGGACCGGCCTCGTGTCCTTCCCAGGGCTATTGCAGCTCGACCGCGCCGATGTCGCACGTGGCAACGCCGTTGTAGTCGAAGTCCACCGGGCGAGTCCGGCCGCGGTCGCGTTCGGGACGAACGCTGATCCTTCTGGCGCGGAAAGCGCCTGCGGGAGGACACGCCGCCTCTCCCTTTGGCGAGCTCGGCCACCGGTGCTCTAGAATTTGAGAAACCGCCCTCACCGCTCGTCACGGAGGTCACGATGCGCCGCCACGCCGCCACGCCGCGTCTCATAGTCGGCGCCCACGCTCTGGTCGCGGCTCTTACACTGGCAGCGGCCCCGGCGCTCGCGCAGCCGACGCGCGTACAGATCTCGCCCTTCGCCGGCTACCGCTGGGGCGGCGAGCTCGAGGCGAGAGACAACGCGCTGTTTGACCGCGACGTCGACGTCGACGAAAGCGAGGTCTTCGGCGTTCGGGTCGAGGTGGCGCTCACCGAGCGCTTCGCAATCGAGCTGCTGGGGAGCCATCAGCCGACGCAGTTCACCACCAACGACGACGAGCTGTTCGGCGACGACCGCGCCATCGCCGACGTGGACATCGACACGCTCCAGGTGGGATTGGTCTTCCAGGGAGGCCGGGGCCAGGTGAATCCCTACGGCGTCGTGTCCTTGGGCGTCACTCGCCTCGATCCGCACGTGCGCAGCGCAAGCAGCGACGAGCGTCTGTCGGGCAGCTTTGGTGGCGGAGTCAAGGTGTTCCTGAACCGGAGCTTCGGCTTACGCTTCGAGGGCCGCGGCTACTGGACCGACACCGCGGAGGACCGTGACGACGATTTCCATGACCGCTGCTGTGATTCGTCGTCCAACGGCGACTTGGTCCAGGGCGAGGTGACTGCGGGAGTGATCGTCGCCTTCTGACCGGCAATCCACTCGCGGGTCACCGCTCGGCGCGTGCTTTCAGCGCATCCAGCCAGGTCCTTCGCAGGACGGCGCTGCCGGTGCCGATCACCCGCCAGTACCTCCGAAACTCGCGCCTCGAGGTGGCATCCGTCGTGCGCACACGGGTGACCGTCGTGAGTCGGCAGCCCTTCGCCTCAGGATCGATGTGAAAGCTCAGGGTCGAGACCGCGAAGCCGGGCGTATCGAAGGACATAAACTGGTCTCTACTCGATACCGCTACCTTTTCCGCTCCCTGCAGCTTCCAGAACTTACCGATCAAGCCGACGACCACTTCCCGACCAGGGGCTCGCGCAAGAATCGCGGTGTCCGAGATCGACACAAATGGCTGCTTCCACACGGCGTCTGATATCGACTTGCGCCCCCGGAGCCGCGACGGGAGCGCCCGGATCCAGAGAAACGGCCGCGCAAGCGCCGTTTCACCGGGCGTGACCTCGAAGATCGCGGCGTAGACCCGCGCCGGGTCGGCGTCGACATGCGCCGAGTGCACTTCCTGCACTTCGTAGGCGGGCATGATCGATTCGAGCAAGGCAACGGAACCGGACTGTGGCAGATCGTCATAGGCCGCGTACCACAGCACAATCGCCAGACCTGCGACCAACGTCATCGCCACAACGACGAGGGCGCGAATGACGAATCTGCGTCGAGACACGGGCGTCACAGCTCCTTGCTGCGCTGCTGGATCGCGCCGTAACCGTTACCCGGCGTCGACGACCGGCAGTCACGACGTCAGGTAGGGGGAAGCCCGTTTACCTTACCGCGACCCTCGTTGGGGGCCCTGGGCTATCCACCGGCGTTGCTTCGCATCTCCCCGGCTCGGAGGGGTGCCACCCACTTCGCAACGTACAGCGGGTCAGTCGGATGCGATGCGTCAGCCCGTCGAAAACGCCTCGAGGAGCTCCCGAGATCGGGCTCAGAGCGGTGCCACCCACTTCGCAACTCGCAGCCCGCGAGGCAGATGCGCCGCGAGTTGAGTCACGCGCGATCGCGCGGCGCGCCACCCCTCCCCCCACCCTCCCGCCGGCACCTCTCCCCCCGCGCCTCAAGCGACCGCCCGGCCAGCGGGGAAATCGTCTCCGCACGTCCGTCTAACAAGTAGCAACCCCTCGGAGCGGCGCTGGAGTCCCTAGTTCGCGGAGCTTACCGAGGGGGGCCCATGACCTCCTGGGGGAAGGGCAGTGACCAGTACCTCGTCTTCTGAGCTCAGCTTGGCCGACCCTCCCCGGGCTCGAGATGCCGGAGGAGAGCGCCGGGCGGTGCGGATGACGACGGATCGAGCGCAACGAACGGGTCAACGATGTCGACGGCAGCGTTGAACCATGCGGCGTCGGCGCCTTCCCCCGGGAAGTCGGGCTCGGCACGGGAGGTGAGCTCGTACCTCGCCGGCCTGCTGTTGGCCGTCGTCGGCGGCGCCCTCGGCCTGGCTCCGGCGCTGTTCTGGCTAGGCAGGCGGAGCTGGCTTCCGCTCGTCGCCGTCGGTGTCGCTGGGTTGTATCTTTTCGTCACGCGGAGCGACCGCCGGCTGCGCGACGTGTTCGAGCCGCCCGCGTTGCTCTTCGGCCTCGGCATGAGCGCCTACGGGTCCGCCATCGCCGGTGTGCTCGCGTTGCTCCTCTACCTCGCGGGTTGGCTGCTAGGCGCAGCCATGACGTGGGTGTGGAGCCTGTTCGCGGCAGCGCCCGACTGGTTGCACCGCATCGCCAGCGTGTCGTCGGTGGTCGGCCTGGTCATCGGGTTGCCGCTGATTGCCGTCTCGACACCCGAGCTCGCAAGGTGGCTCAGGCGCAGCTCCGCCGAGCGTGCCCAGGCAGTCGGCACGGCGCAGGGCGGCCGGACCCAGAAAATGGCGAGCCTCTGGGTTGCGGCAGCCCTCATGGCCGCGGCGGGGTTCGCCTACGCGCGCGGGATGGGCGGAAAGCACTGGATCCTGCTACAGGTCGCCTTGCTCTTCGCCTCTACGGAGGCATGGACGATCGTGCTGGCCGCGGCCGCGAGCGGGCGCGGCAAATCGGCAGTGGACCGCGTCCAGTCGTTGCTGGAAGACGCCGGCTTCGAGGTCGAGCGCTCGGTGGCCGGCGCGAGCCCAGATGCGGCGCCCCTGCTTCGCAAGATCGATCTCGTGGCGCAGCGAGGCGGCGGCTACGTCGCAGTCGCGGTCAATGCCGGCGACGGAAGCCGTCCGATCGAGCCCAGCGCTGCTTCGGCGCTGAGCATCGCCGCCTCGGCGCTGGCCGTGGAGAAGGACCTGGACCTCGCTGCGGTGCGTCCGCTTCTGGTGCTTGCAGGAGCCGACGCCGAGCCGGGCCTGGAGCATGTCGCACGCCGAGAGCGAGTAGGTCTGCTCACGCTTTCCAGCGCCGACCTGCAGGAGATCGAGCGAGGTGCAGGCTCGGCCACCGGGGTGCGGCTGGAGCAGGCGCTGGCATCGTCAGGAGCAGCAGCATCGTGATCTCGCTCACTGTCAGCGGCGTCTTGAACTCGGGCCTCAACGCAGTCCGCGCGGGTGCTAGCGCACTTGCCAGCGCAAGCTCACAGGCCGCGTTGCAGCAGCTCAACGATGTTGCCGGCAGGCTGTCTCGCACCGCTGCGCCGCCGCCCATTCGCGACCTGCTCCTCGACGAGCGGCTCTACGGCCTCATCGACACGGCGATTGCCCGCGTGGGGCTCGTCCTGCAGAAGGTCGCCGGCACCAACGGCTCGGCGCCGCAGTTCTACCGATTGCCGACGCGCCTGGGCATTGCCGGGCTGATCCAACTGCCTGGCGAGCTCTTGGCCGACGGCGAGAGGGCCATCGAGGTGGGGCTCATCGCCCCGGAGCTGGCCGGCTCGGTGTCCGTCGCTTTTGTCCTCACCAACGCGAAGGCAATCGCTCCCACTTACAAGTTCTCTCTGTGGCCGAGCTGGAAGAAGGCGCGCTACTTCACGGAAGTTCGCAGCTTCGACGCGGACTTCCTGGCCTTCCTCGAATCGCAGGCACCGGAGGCACGGCTCGCCACCCTGGCCGACAACTTCGAGCTCGACCTGACGCCGCCGCAGACCGTGGTGATGGAGCAGGCTGCCCAGGACTGCCTCTTCGACATCCTGCTCGGCCGCGCGCTCGAACCGGTGGGGACACCCGCCACGATCCTGCGTGACCTCGTCGACGGCCTCAACGTCGACAACAAGGCGAAGGGGCTGATTGTCAACCAGCTCAAAGGCGACGACGTCAACGTGGTCTGCCGAGAGCTGCTGCGATGGGCGAGCGCGCTCGCCTACCCGGACGGGCACCCGCGACAGTGCTGCTACACGGTCCTCGGCGCGCTCGTCGAGTCGCTCTGGGCGGTCAGCGGTCTCGAGCAGCGGCAGAAGCTGGCGGCGATCGCCGAGTCTTACGGCCTCATCCGCGATCGCGACATCCTCGTCCGCCTGCGCGAACCGGGAGCTTTGCAATGAGCACCCCGCTGGTCCCCGCCGAGACCGAAGCCTTGGTGGAAATACTCGCCGACCAGGCAGCGACCTCCTTCGCCGGACCCCAGCGCTTCTTCAAGGATCTGGTGAGCCGCGCAAACTTGCCGAGGAACTTCCGGGCCGCCGTAGCCGGTGTGTGGACAGGCGATACGTCTGTCGACGCACGCGCGCTGCTGAGCTGGGCGTCGCAAAGGGGCACCAACCCGACGGACCCCAGCGTCACCGTGCTGGGCGCGCTGCTCAAGGGCCTGCTCCCCGACCTCGGTCTCGAGCAGCGGGCCGAGGTGTCGGCGATCATCTACCGCCGCCAGCTCTTCAACGACCCGGGCCTCGTGGAACGGCTGGTGAGCGGCATGCAGGTGCCGATCGCGGCTGCGAGGATGGATACGTCAGGGGCCGCGGTCGATGGGCACGGCCCCGATATCGATTGGCGCGGTACGGAGGACGCGGTACAGGTGCAGGGGCTGCTGCGAGCCGACCCCGAGTGGCTCGACGTCGGCTTTCTCAGCCGCGCCATCGCCCGCGCCGCCGGTGTCTGCCGCGTCGAGGTGGGGGCCACCGGAGCGCGCGGCACCGGCTTCCTGCTGCGAAGCCGCGACCTGGTGCTCACCAATCATCACGTCATCGACGGCGGCGCCGGCGGGCTCGAGGCGACAGCAAAGACGGTCCAGTTCCGCTTCGGCTGCATGACGCTGGCGGACGGCGGCGAGGAGAGGGGGCTCGCCTTCGCCACACACGTCGATACCCCTCTTCTCAAGAGCAGCCCGACCGCGGAGCTCGACTACGCGCTGCTCCGGATCGCCCCGGCGATCCTCGAGGCGGAGAGCCTGCAGCCGGCGCCGTTGCGGCTAGCAGAGCCGCTCGGCAAGAGTGCGCTGCACCTGCTACAGCATCCGTTCGGCGGCCCGATGAAGGTGGCCTTCAGCAGCGACGCGGTGACCGACGTGCTCGGCGGCCGCCTGGTGCAGTACGTCAGCCGCTCGGCGGTGGGCTCGAGCGGCGCGCCATGCTTCGACGATGACTGGCAAGTGATCGCGCTCCACCACGCCGAACGCTCGCGGGTCTTCGGTGTCATCCGCGAGGGCATCCTGCTCTCGGCCATCTTGCCGGAAATCCGCGTGTTCCTGCCGCCGGGCGCCTGAGGACGCCCCACCGGCTTCGCCGATTCCGTTCGACCGCTAACGTCCAGGGAGGAGGGATCATGAGCCGTCGCATCGTCACCACCCAGACCCAGGCAACCACCGGGGCTGCGCAGCCACTCGACAGCTACTTCGACCGCGTCATCAAGTACATCCCGGCCGACGTCGTGGCCGCCTGGGTCACCGTGCGTGGCCTGGTGATCGGCGCTGCGGGCGTGCCGAAGCAGACCGTCCTATGGATCGCCTTCGCGTTCCTGCTCGCCTTCACCGCGTATTGGACCTATCGCAACACGAAGGTGCCGGACAAGCCGCCAGCGACGACGCAGATCATCGTCGCCACCGCGGCCTTCGCCGTGTGGGTCATCGCGCTCGGCAATCCACCGGTCAACTGGAATGCCTTATACGGGTCCTTGCTACTCATCGCGTTCACCCTCGCTTCGGGAGTCATCGTCCCCAAGGAAGGGTGAGCGCTCGGAGGGGTGCGGCTCGGAGGGGTGCCACCCACTTCGCAACCTACAGCGGGTCAGTCGGATGCGATGCGTCAGCCCGCCGAAAACGCCTCGAGGAGCCCGATTTCGAAGCGTCCCCGTCGAGGTCCAGGGCCACTCGACTGTTGCGCAGAGTGGGTGGCACCGCGGATTCCGGCCCTTCGAAACGCGAGCCCCTTCGGCACGCGGGCTGATACCGTTCCGCCACCCCGCAGCGAGGAGATCCCATGAAGGCGACTCGCATCCCGCCCATCGCTCTGACGCTCGCCCTCCTCGCTTGGTCCCCCGCGGTCACCGCGGCTTCTCATCTCCTGCCGCACGAGCCCGTCGACGCGCTCGGCCGCCCGGTGCTCACGGCCGCCGGAGCGCCCATCAACTACCCCACCGGTCTCCACGGTGAGGCGAGCAGGTTCCCCTGGGGGCCACCGGAGCCACCGGCCGCCACCGCTGCGTGCCCGACGGCCAGAACCGCTGGCGCTGGCGACGAGCTCTCCTTCCACCTCGAGTGGTACAGGCCGGCGCTCGACCGCCCCATCGGCCTCGGGGGCCTTGCCGTGGCCGACCTCGACGGCGACGGCGCCAACGAGATCGTGCTCACTAGCAACTTCGACACCTGGCTGATCCTCTCGCGCCAGGGCTCCACCTACGAGCAGGTGTGGAGCTCGCTGCCGATGCCGAGCCCCCTCGTCACGCTGCAGGTGGTGACGCTATTCGGCGAGAAGGTCGTGCTCCTGGGCCACGCCGACGGCACCCTCGAGCTCATCGACCCAGTCACCCGCCAGCCCTTCCGCACCATCACCACCACCGCGACGGACTTTCGTGGGCTCACCCTGGCCAACATCGACGTCGACGCGACCCCGGAAGCGATCTTCTGCGACGCCAATGAGATCTTCCGCGTCGACCTCTACACCGGTGCCGGTTCTGACACGCCCCAGTGGATGCCGTGCCGCGACCTGGCGGTGGGTCAGGTCGACAACGATCCAGAGCTGGAGATCGTCGTCGCTACGCCGTCCGACCCCGCCTTCGTGATCAACGCCGCCACCGGCGTCGTCGAGTGGACCAACAACCTCGGCTTCGGCGAGCAGGTGGAGGCCGGCGACATCGACGGCGACGGCCGCGACGAGATCGTCGCCGGCGTCCAGTGGTCCGAGGGCTTCACGGTCTACGACGGCGAGACCCAGTCCGGCATCTACTCCCACCCCCTCAACGACCTCGCCGTTATCCGCCTCATCAACATGGATGCCGACCCCCCGCTCGAGATCGTCTACGGCGACGGCCAGTGGGGCTCCATTCACGTCATCGACGGCGCCACCGGGCTGCAGGACTGGGCGATGCCGAACCCGAACCACGGCGTCACCAACATCGCCGTGGGCAACGTCGACAACGACCTCGCACTCGAAGTGCTGTGGGGCGCCGGCTTCACCTCCTCGGGTGAAGACTTCCTCTACGTCGGCGACGCGGCCACCCATCTCTCGGACTGGCACAGCACCGACCTCAGTGGCGGCTTCTACGCACTCGGCGGCGCCGACGTCGATAGCGACGACATGCCCGAGATCTACTTCAGCTCCTACGACTCCAACAGCCATTACACTGGCGGCGTCTGGGCCATCTTCGACGGCGCCACGAAGACGCTCGAGCGCCAGTTCACGCCGCCCGACTACCCCGATATCTGGCGCCTCGTCACCGCCGACGTCACCGGCTCGCTTGCGCACGAGCTCTTCGTCGCGGGCAACCACTTCGGCGGCTACTCGGGCCGCCTCATCTGTCTCGACCTCGACAACGCCCCTCTCTGGAACGCCTTCCTCCCCAGCGGGATCACCTTTCGCAGCCTCGCCCTCGCCGACGTCGACGACGACGGCGAGCTCGAGGCGGTGGCCAGCGTCGGCGTCGAGCACAGCGGGGCCACCACCACCTCCGTCTACGTCTACGACGCCGAGACCGGCGCCCTCGAGTGGCAGAGTCCGCTCAGCATGGGAGTCGCGAACATCGAGAAGTACTCCCTGCTGCGACTCGCCAACGTCGACGGCGACAGCAACCTCGAAGCCGCCGTCGGCGCCATCGGCGGACGCGTCTGGGTGTGGGACCTGACGACGCACCAGTACCAGGCCGTTACCCTCGACACGCTCGGCGTCGTCGCCCTCGAGGCCGCCGACCTCGACGGTGACACGACCTCCGAGATCCTCATCGGCACTTCTGACGGCGCCATCCGCAGGATCGACCCCAATAGCGGCAACCCATCTACCGTGCACGACTCCTTCGGTACCCCGGTCAACAGCCTTGTCGCCCACGACTTCACCGGCGACGGCACCAAGGACTTCCTCTACGCTTGCAACGGCGACCTGGTGATCCGCGAGGGTGCCACTGGCAATCAGCTCTGGTCGAGTGGCTACTTGGGCGTCGCGGCGGGGCTCAACGACACCGTCAAGGTTGGCGACTTCGACGGAGACGGTGAAACCGAGATCCTGGCGGGCCTGGAGCGTGGGGTGGTGATGTTCGGGGACGACATGCGCGACGTGGGGTTGATGCGGGATGGTTTCGAAAGCGGGACGCTGTTCCGGTGGGTGGCGGAATGAGGGCGAGGTGCGGTTTTCCGAGGTGGCCGGCCCCTCTCTTGGGCCGGGGGCAGAAGCCTAGGCCGTGGCCCGGCACGCTGCGAAACGCCTCATCAGCGATGCCGATTCCGGTGCTCTTCCGAAAAGGGTCGACCCTCGCCTATGGGCGGATCGGCTCATACGTCAGCGCGACCGCACCAGAGCTGAACTCCAGCCGGCCCACAAGCTTCAAGTCGACATGCTCCGCTAGCCCCGCGAACAACGTTGGGCCATGACCCGCGAGCCTGGGATGCACCACGACTTCGTACTGATCGATCAATCTCAGCTCCGTCAACGCGAGAGCAAGCTGTATGCCCGCAACGAACACTCCCTTGCCTGACTCGCGCTTGAGCCGCTGAACCGCCTGCTCCAGATCCCCACGCAGGAGCTCCGCATTCCAATCGACTCGGGGAAGGGTGCTCGATACGACGTACTTTCTGGCCGCGTCGATCGTCCGGGCGAAGGGCTCCATCCATTCCGCCATCCACTCCGGCCTGACTCCGGTTCGTGCCGGAGCCCGCCATGCTGCCTCCATCATTTCGTAGGTCACCCGGCCAAAGAGAATCGCGTCGGCTCGCTCGAGGTTCTCGGCAGCGTGACGATGCAATTCCTTGTCCGCGGGTATCGCACGGTGATCGCAGCAACCGTCCAACGTGACGTTGATGGAATACCGAATGGGTCGCATGGCGGAAGAGTACAGCCCGTGAGGTAGACCAGCAAACGCGCAGAGCTCAGCATCGACCACCACGAGACGGGACGCGCCCTGGGCTATCCACCGGCGTTCCTTCGCATCTCCTGGATCACCTTGAGGAGAGCCGGGCGAGCGTATGCCCAGTTATGGCACTTGAAGCTTCTGAGGTCGGGGATTCGTTGACCACACTGATGACAAAAGAGGTCGGCAATCGCGTGCGGGACCTCGACGTTGACGAACTTCCTGTCACCCAGGATCACTTCGGCGATCAGTTCCTTGCCATGAACCTGCTTCAGGGCGGACGCCACGATGTCGAGCCAGCTTGTTTCGCGCTGGCAGTTCCTGCAATGCCTCGAGTCTCCGCTCAGCCAGAGCGGCGCGCCGATCGTCGAGCCCTTCATTCCCAGCAGGCTCTCGATCGCCCTCACATCTTCGTCGCAGGTGACCCACTTCTCCTTTCCGGGCAATGAGGCGGGTGAGTCGTACACCTGGCGGAATACTTCCTTGCTGACCTCGACTGTGGTGCGCTTTGTCGAAGTCTCTCGGGAGCCTTTACTGACTGCCATAGCCTCCTCCTTGGTCTAGGTGTGACGCTTCGGAGTACGGTCCTTGCAACAGTAAGGGGTTGTCATTGGGACACGGCGCTGATGTGGCTGATGGCTGATGTGACCTCCCTCGCCAAGCATAAGGCAAGGCAAAGATGGTCGTGGACAGCGGCGCCACGCGCCGAAGGGGCCCGCCCCCGGAGACCCCCGGAGGCGGGCGATGAGATTACAACTGGACGCCGGTCACGCGGCCGGCTCCGACCGTGCGGCCACCCTCACGGATGGCGAACCGCATCCCCGCCTCGAGCGCGATCGGGCGCTGGAGGCGGAAGGCGACGCGACTGCGCTGCCCCGGGTGCACGAGGCCGTCGCCGCTCGGCGCTTCGATCGCCTCGACGGCACCGGTGATGTCG
>Ga0075421_100008009_pt1 | contig 12960 bp, 7 predicted proteins | sample SoiMetdeltSBSDD5_FD_75292 | JGI IMG/M metagenome (GOLD analysis project Ga0075421, IMG submission 75292) | Bulk soil microbial communities from a Populus tree surrounding site in Tennessee, USA - Soil MetaG P. deltoides SBSDD5 | ecosystem: Environmental > Terrestrial > Soil > Tree plantation... | reverse complement strand
GCATCGCTGACGCGCAGACGATGGCGATACTCGATCGGCGTCAGTCCGTAATCGCGTTTGAATTGCCGCGTCAGATGCGCGTGCGAAATGCCCAACTCCTCGGCAATCTGCCCAATGGCACGAACGGTGCCGTAATTTGAAGCGATGAGGCTCTTCGCTTTTCGAGATAGAGGCGCGACAGACTTCGTTCCTTCCAGAGGAGTAAACGGCAGGGGGCTTGCGAGCAGTGCGGCAAACTCCTCCGGTGTTCGCGCCAGTGGAATATCGCCCAGGTCGAACACCATCGAGACTGTCAACCAGTCAGCGGGGGGTTTACCTGGCGTGGAGAAGCCCACGAAGCGGCTATTCCACATGTGGCTCAAGTTCGGAATGTCGTGAACGATCGCGAACGGAGCCCAGTAGAATCCCAGCGTCGTGGCGCGGGATTCATTGCGAATCATCTCGAGCAACCAGCTTGCCCCAAAGACGAGCGGGCCGGACGCCCCCTCGGGCTGGGCTTCCAATTGCCCTTCGATCCAGGTTGACTTCGCGACCGTTGGCACAAAGTCCTTATACGCCGAACGCCGCCAATTTGAAACTATCGAAGCTCCTCGAAACGTTTGTAGAACGCGGCCGCGATCTTATCGGGATTCCCATGAGCCACTCCCGGAGGTCCCACCACTTCTTTGAGCCAGACAAGTGGTTCTGTGGAGAGACGTGCGCGGAACGTCAGGTTTTCACGGTCCTCTTCCAAAACTACAGCAGGATCGAAACCGTGCTTCTCAAACTCGGATCGCACACGCACGACGACCTTTTGCCATCCTTGCTCCATCAGGGATTCCCAGACGCCCCCGGCGAGATTCGGACGTGTACCATCGACGTCGGTGAAACCATACTCCTCGGCCAGTTGTCCTGAAGTCAGCAATGAGCCCGTTTTAAGAATTGCCCGCCGATCGGCCGCAATGGCGGCGATAGCCCGGCCGACAAAGAATGGCGTCTCCGAAGCGGCAAAGAACGGATCCTTCCGGATGGCGTCACGCCAATTGGATTCCTCGACGCCGTGATGCTCCAGCACGGCTTCGGATCGCAGATAGCCCGGCGTCACCGAGACCGCAGTGATGCCGTGTGGTATCAACTCTGGAGCCAGAAGCTCCGCAATGCGCATGACCGACTGCTTCACGAATCCGTAGAAGAACGTTCCGCCTCCCTGGTCGGTGATGCCGACAATCAGACCGCCCTTCCACTTGAGCATGAGAGGAAGCGCCGCGTGCGTGGTGAGGAGATGCGAGTTCACTCCACGCTCGACAGAGCGGAATCCATTCTCGAGGGATAGCTTCCAAAACGACTTCCATTCGTAAAGATCGTCCCCGTTCACATTGTTGACGAGAATATCGAGCCTGCCCTTTTCGGCCGCCACCCGTTCGAAAAGGCCCCGCACCTGTTCAGGAACCGTGTGATCGACTTGAACGGCGATTCCTTCGCCGCCGTGTTCGGTCACCATCCGGGCCGTATCGTTGATGGTTTCCGGACGTCCTTTGGTGGACAACTGGCCCCGAATACTGCGGCCGGTGCAGAACACCGTGGCGCCGGCCTCGCCTAACATGCATGCAATTCCCCGACCGGCTCCGCGTGTGGCACCGGCAACAACCGCAACTTTTCCGTCCAGTGGTTTTGTCATGAACAACACTCTAGAGAAGGTTGTGTGGGCCGTCTTGGCGTTTTTTGATCACACCGTCTTCCGGGACCTGAAACGACACACTTTGTAAGGGTAACAACATACTTGAAGCATCCAGTGGTGATGAGGAGCTTTATTCCCCGGCTTGGCCAAGGCGGGGAATACGCCTCGCTGAGACTGGACGGCGCAATGACTGACGAACAGCAACAATCAGGTTCGGGCCAGATAGTCCGATACGAACCTCACCGCCATAGCGCCTTCAGCGACGGCGGATACTACCCTGTTCATCGCACCGGCGCGGACGTCACCGGCTGCGAAGACGCCGGGAATAGTGGTCTCAAGGAGCATCGGGTCGCGAGTCTCTTTCCAGAATTTGGGAAAATCCTCCGCGACTTCCGCATCACGGCCGGTCAGCACGAAACCTTTGGAATCGCGCAGAACCGAAGGCGGCAACCAGTCGCTGTGAGGGCGCGTACCGATAAAGATAAAGAGAGCGTCGGCATCCTCCGCGGATACGGATTGATCAACGAGCGATTTTAACCAGATTTTCTGCAGCCGGCCCTCGCCGCCAACTCGCTCAGCGACCATACAAGGACGAATTTGAACATTCGGTAACGCGGCCAGCTGTTGAATCAGATAATGCGACATCGTCGCATTCAGGTTTTCCCGGCGCACAATCAGACTGACCTCACGTGCGAAGCGGGAGAGATACACGGCGCTTTGCCCGGCAGAGTTACCTCCACCGATCACGACAACCCGGCAGCCGCGACACGCATGTCCTTCAGTCAGGGCAGCCCCGTAGTACACACCGGCGCCAATGTACTCCGAGATGCCTTCGGCCGAAAGCTCCCGGTATGTCATCCCGGTGGCGGTGATCACAGCGCGCGTCAGCAGTTCCCGCCCGTCGGTCAGTGCAACACGCTTGTAGCCTTCATCTACGGACAATCCCGACACAGCTACAGGAACGAGCATCTCCGCACCAAAACGCTGCGCCTGGGCCACGGCTCTACGCGTCAGCTCGCCTCCACTCACGCCGGAAGGAAACCCGAGATAGTTTTCAATCCTTGAACTTGTTCCCGCTTGCCCTCCCGGCCCGTGTCCGTCCAGCAATAGCGTGCGTATACCCTCGGAGGCACCATAAACTGCTGCAGCCAGCCCGGCAGGCCCCGCGCCAATGATGATCAAGTCATATAAATCGTGCGACGCGGCCACCTTCAAACTGAAGCTTTCGGCTATCTGTGCCGCCGGGGGGTTTCGCAGCACTGTGCCGTCTTCCAGAATCAGTACTGGTAACTCCTGTGTGTGAGCTCCGGCAGCTTCGAGCAGCTGCGGCACATCCGGATCTCGCTCAACGTCGAACCATCGATAAGGGATAAGATTGCTTGCCAGAAAGTCCTTCACCTCGTGTGATCGCGGCGACCACTGGTAGCCGATAAGCCTGAGGCCGGTTACCTCAGGCCGATATTCGGCCTGCCATGAGGAGAGCAGGTCGTCTATTGGCGGGAACAGGCGTTCCTCGGGCGGATCCCACGGCTTCTGGAGGTAATGATCGAGGTGTGCCTCATTAATCGCTCTGACGGCTGCGTCGATATCGGAATACGCAGTCAGCAGCACGCGCCGGGCAATGGGATATATTTCCCGCGCCTTTGACAGCACATCCACACCGAGCATGGACGGCATGCGCTGATCGCTGATCAACATTGCGAGTGCGTCACCTCTGGCCTTGAGTTCTCTTACGGCATTCAAAGCCATCTCGCCCGAGTTCGCAGAGAGAACCCGGTAGTCTTCACGATAGCGTGATCTCAAATCACGCCGGATTGCTGCCAATACCTGAGGATCGTCATCAACAACTAAAATGACAGGTTCGGTCACGAAGCGGTTCCTTTTGTGGGAATCGATATTGGAAGCGTCACGCAAAATTCCGTCCGTCCCGGTTTCGACTCCAATTCAATCTGTCCGTTGTGGCGTTGGACCAGCCGCCGCACGATATCCAGCCCAAGTCCTGTGCCTTGGCCCACGGGCTTTGTTGTAAAAAAAGGATCGAAAATGCGATCGCGAATTTCGTCAGGAATACCAGGGCCATTATCAATGACCCGTACCGCCACCCGGTCGCGCTCACGTCTGGCATTGATTTCAACCTGGCCACCTTTGTCTACGGCATCCAGCGCGTTATCGATCAGGTTCGACCAGACCTGGTTGAGCTCGCCGCCGAACCCATGCACAGCCGGCAGGTCCTTTTCGAGATTCACGCTGACTCCAACGGCCTTGCCTTTCGCCTTTGAGGCTAAAACCGCAAGTGTATTCGTCAAGCCGCGCACAATGTTGACCGGTTCGGGCACCGCAGCCCGGTCCATTTGAGTAAATCCTTTGACGGCACTGACCAACTCGCAGATACGCGAGGAAGCCTGTTGGATCTCCAAGGTCAGCCGGCGAATTTCGCAATCGGTAGCGATCCAGCCTAGCGCCGTGTTCAACAGCTGTCCCTGCATTGATCGCGCAAGCTCGTCCAGCAGATCGAAGGTTATATCGGTATCGGCCAGTCCTTCGGCTATCGCTTCATTCGCGCGATGCGTCCTCAGCCATTTTGCAATGGCGTCTTCGCGATCCTCCTGCTCCAAAGGCGAGAGCACAGGCCGGACGCCAGGCGCGAGACATGCCTCACGTACTTTTTGTAAAACAGCTGTCTGTTCTGGATTGAGTCCTGCTGAACCCAAAGAACGAGACGCATCGTCAAAACCCGGAAATGCGGCCCGCAATTCGCCGGCGCTTCGTCCAATCGCGGATGAAGGGTTGTTCAGTTCATGCGCAAGGCCGGCAGCGAGTTTGCCAAGCGACACCAGTTTTTCATCATGGAGATAGCTGGACGTGAAAACTCGCGCGCGGTCGACCATCACGTGAACAAGTATGGTGGTCAATTCCTCACATTCACGGATCATCTCGGCCATATCGGCGCGATACACGGTGACCACTTCCGAGGGTTCTTCGGCAGCAACGTTTCCAGGCGGAGATACCAGCCGTGAATACGGCATCAGACCTGTCACGTCTCCCGCGCGCCACTCCATGATCTTGCGTCGCCCGGCACCGTGGTCCACATAAATGCTTAAATGCCCACTAAGCACGATGTGCAGGCCCTCGACCGGCCCCTGTTTTGGCGTCAAGACAGTTCCGGAATCGAGGCGACGCAAAACACCGTGCATGGCAACCCACTCGATTTCGTTTTTAGGCAGCGCGCCCAGTATTCGATGTGCGGACAATCGATCCACAAGAGTTGGAGTGCTCAACCTGAAAGCTCCTTACCTAAGAAATACAATATCACCAGCCTTGCAACGATACGGCGAGCTTCCGGGCGAGTCAGTCAGGTCCTATCGGTAGCGGGATTCCGTCATCGGCAAAGAAAGAGATTGTCGATGTGACGGCGCTTCCCGAGCTCAGCAGGATGAATTCCGTCCGATATCCACCACCGTCTGCAATGTGCGGAAACACCAGTGGCGCCGCGGGAGCGGAGCGCGTCAGGTCCGCAATCGGGAAAGTCGTAATCAGGAAATCCTGGCGCGCATTGGTCAACGAGCGGAGAGTTAGTGCGGCGAACGGAGTGGTCGCTGCAATATCGATGACTCCTTTGAAGTTCGCCGGTAGTCCCGAAATCCATTGCGAAACGAAGGCGGCCGAATGTCCGTTTGCCGGAATGGAGAGTGGACCGGCCGAAGATCCTGCCGATGTTGAGCCATCGCTCTGATAAGCCATCAGTGTCACCGAGAGGCTGTTTGCCGTGGTGCCCGCTAGCGCGAGTCCCGAATCATGTCCGTTCGTCATGTCGACGTAAACCAGAGCGTGTGTCGTCGGCAGCGCCGCTGGTATACCGCACTCGGTGACCATAAAGCCATTCACGGTTCGGTTGAACATTCCGGCCCCGACCGGGGCTGTGTTACCGGGGTCCGGTATGAGCTGAAGCGATCCAACGTGTGTTGTTGCCGGAGAACCACTTGTCTGGAACAAGTACGTTCCCCCTGGAGGGATCGTGTATCGGAAGGTGGAATTCGTGCCGCCACGGGCCTGGCCGACTGTAAGAGGAGCACCATCATCAGCAAAGAAACGAAGCGTGCCGGACTCTGTGGCGCTGGACGTATTCATGAAAACAAACGTCGACACATAGCCACCGCCATCGGCAACATGCGGGAAGAATACCGGCGCGGCAGAAAGTGTTTGTCTGAGATCCGCCACGGGAACCGTCGTAAAGACTGGCTCGCCGCGCTGGTTTGTGGTCATGCGCAATGCTGTGACGGCAACGGGCTGATCCGCACTGATCTCGAGCGAACCCCAGCGAGCTGTCGAGAACGTCGCCGGCAACGCAAAATCAGGAGCTAGATCCTGTAATTGATTCAGAAAACGCGCGCGATGGCTCCCTGCGGGAAGCGCGCCGTGCCCGGTGGCAAGTGTTCCACCCTCTGTATCGCGCAGCGTATAGGTGACGTTCGACGTCGCCCCACCGCTATTGACTATCGCGACGCCCGTATTGATGTCAATCGTGGCGTTTCCCGACGCAATCCCGCTGGCATATTCGACGAAAATGCGCGCCGTCGTCGTGGGCGCTGTCGCGGAAACACCGGCCTCGCTGACTACTATTCCACTTTGCGACACGCTGAAAACGGCAATGCCATACGGCGAGTTTCCTGAGTCTGCCGACGCCATGGCGTACCCTGCCTGAAGAGTTGCTGCCGCGCCTGGCGTGGAGATACTTGCTGAACCACCCGGGTTCAGCGTCGTGCTCACCTTGTCAATGCTCGGCAGAACGGTCACAGCGGAAATCAGGATAAGGTTCTCCGTGCTTATCGTGCCGCTAGGTATCGATAGCAACGGCAAGCTGTCAAAAGGAGAGCCGGCATTGACGATCGGCTTTGCTGCGATCGCATCCACGACCTGCATCCCATTGCCGATAACCTGGCCGAACACTGTAAATCCACCGTTCTGGTTGTCCAGATTGGCGGAGTTGTCCGCCACATTGAAGAACCATTGGTTCGTAGCACTGTTCGGATTTCCGGCCAGCTTTGCCATGGCGATCGTGCCGCGTCTGTTGGAGCGGTCGGAACTGAATTCGTTGACCACCGGGGCGTTGGCGGGAATGTTGTAAACGACCTTGGTGCTGATGTTCCAACCGTAGCCGCCTCCCTGGATGATGAATCCAGGAACGCTGCGATGGATAAAGGAACTGTTGTATGCGCCGCTCCTCACATAAGCGAGGAAGTTGGCCACCGTCGCCGGAGCGGCGGTGTCAAAAAGTTCGATGTCGATAACGCCCAGTGAGGTTTGCATTCGTACGGTCGTAGCGAACGCGCACATCGGAGACGACAGCAGAACCAAGGCAAGGAGTACACCAATGACGAAACGCATGGCATCGGAGGTTTTAGCGAGAACATGTCCACGCAGCAAGAGGTTTTTCGGATTTTGGTTGGCTGACTGTGGTTTCAGTAGGCGACAATCCCCTCCTCACGAGGAGGGGTGGCTGCGCCAGTAAGAAAAAGTCGCGAAGCCTCCGAAGCGGCGCAGACGGGGTGGTCACTCACAGAACTGTTTCCCTGAACGACCACCCCGTCCGCTCCAACCAAGGAGGCTTCGCGGCATTTTCTTGATGTCGCGTCCGCCCCTCCTCACGAGGAGGGGAGTGGCGCCCCACTGAGACCACGCCAGCAGCACTGGAGCGGCCACATACTGAAAACTGTAAAGGTTCGCGGTAATCTATACAAACATGCGAATCGCGACATGGAACGTCAACTCGCTAAAAGCCCGGCTCGAGAAAGTGACATGGTGGCTGGAACGGGCCAAACCCGACGTCCTCTTAATGCAAGAGACCAAGTTGGCCGACGCCGACGTGCCCAATGATGTGTTCCTGCAGGCCGGCTTCAGGATAGCGCACCATGGCGAAGGGCGATGGAACGGCGTCGCTATTGCAAGCCGTTACGGCATTGATGCCGTCGTGACGAACTTCGGCGAAGCATTACGCCCGGCGCAAACCTCGGATACCGGCGATGACGAACCGCTGGCCGAAGCGAGGATGATCTCTGCCAAATGCGGAGACATACGCGTTGTCTGCGTGTACGCGCCGAACGGCCGCATCGTCGGCTCGCCGTTTTACGAAGCCAAGCTCATTTGGTTCGACAGGCTGGCGCGGTGGCTCGAACAGGCGGTTGCCACCGGCGAACCGCTGGTGATCGGTGGGGACTTCAACGTGGCCCCTGAAGACGTTGACGTCTGGGATCCGCGCGCCTGCCATGGTGGAACGCACGTCTCTCCGCCTGAACGCGAAGCGTTCGCGCGCCTTGGCCGTGCCGGACTCACAGACGCCTACCGGCTGAGCCATCCCGAGCCGGAACGCTACACCTGGTGGGATTACCGAGCCGGCAACTTCCACAAGAATTACGGCATGCGTATCGACCACCTGCTGGTCACCCACTCGCTCCAGCCTCGCGTGGTCTGGGCGGAGATCGATCGTGAAGCGCGCAAGGGAAAACCAATACCGTCCGACCACGCGCCGCTGGTCATCGACATCGACACACCCGGATATCCGTTCGATGCGGGCTGGGCCGGCGCCGAAGAGCGCATCGCCGGCCGCCGCGGACCACGCCGTACCACCCGCAGTTGAGTTATGATCATGGGAATCATGGTTAGTGCTCTGCTGCTGATGGTGCTCGCCGCCTGGGTGCAAGGTTCACAATCGACGCCAATCGAGTACACGGTTTCGTTGAACGAGCCGCAGACTCAGATGGTCGATATCCGGATGGTCATCCGGAACGTCAAGACTGCCACAGTCGATGTCGCATTACCCGTGTGGCGGCCCGGCCGATACGAGGTTCTCGATCCTTCCGGAGGCGTCCGCGATGTGCGCGCCTCCAACGGCCTCGGAAACTCGCTGCCGATAGCGAAGACCGATAAAACGACCTGGCAGATCAAGACCAATGGTGCGCCGGAGATTCGCGTTTCGTACCGCGTCTACGCCAACTCACTAGGCGATCGTACGCGTCATGTGGACGACACGCATGCATTCCTGTCCGGCGCCACAGTGTTCTTTTATGTTCCGGATCGCCGAAAGGATCCGATCGAGGTCAACATCGAGGCGCCTGCCAATTGGAAAGTGGCAACCGGCCTCGAGTCCGTCAGCGGCAATTCGCGCAAACTCGTCGCAGCAGACTATGACGTTCTCGCGGACTCCCCGCTGGAAATCGGGATTCACGATCTGATCGAGTTCGACGTGAATGGGAAACCTCACCAGATCGTCATTTGGGGTGGCGCGAAGTACGATCGGGAAAAACTGAAGGCGGATTTTTCGAAAATTATCCAATCAGAGGCCGAGTTATTCGGTGACATGCCATACCGCCGTTACGTGTTTCTCATCCATGTGGGTCCCGATGCCCGCGGCGGCACCGAACATCTCAATTCCACAATCATTCAAGCGCCGCGACGCTCGCTTGAAAACGAGGATGCGTACAAGACGTTCCTGGGCACGGTGTCGCATGAGTACTTTCACACCTGGAACGTGAAGCAACTGCGGCCCGCCGGTATTCATCCGTACAACTACGCGCGCGAAAACTACACCGATTTGCTATGGGTGGCTGAGGGCACAACCAGTTATTACGATGACCTGACGCTCGCCCGGATCGGCATCAACAAGCCGGATGATTACTTGAAAACGCTCAGCGATGAAATTCATTCCCTGCGCAATCGGCCGGGGGCGCAGGTACAAAGCCTGGCGGAGTCTTCGTTCGACGCGTGGGTGAAGTTCAATCAGCCGACTCCGGATGACGCGAACTCCACCGTCTCGTTCTACTCCGTTGGAGCGATGGCCAGTTTGCTGATGGACATGGAGCTGCGAAGCCGCACGCAGAACCGAGTCTCGCTGGATATCGTGATGCGCGAAATGTACCGCCGCTTTCCGCTGTCTCGCGAAGGTTACACCACGGCGGATTTGATCGCCGTTCTCGAAGAACTGTCGGCGTCGCAATGGGACGGCTTCTTTGCCGGTTTTATCTCCGGCACCGAAGAGTTTCCATTCGAGTCTGCTCTTAAACTGGCCGGGCTCGAGCTGGCAGTCGTTCCAGACAAGAAAGACGACCGCGCGACGCAGAAACCTTATGTGGGCTTGAATCTGATCGACCGCAATGGAGGTGCAGCCGTACGCTCGGTCCTGTCCGACGGACCGGCGTATGCAGCCGGTGTGCTTGCCGGCGATGAGATCGTGGCGCTCAACGGCCGACGCGTTTCAGCGGCACAGTTTGATGAATTGATCGGCGGACTGCAGGCCGGCGAGAGCATCACACTGCACGTCATTCGACGCGACGAGTTGAGAAGTGTGACGTTCAAGCTGGCGGGTAAGCCGAATGGCCGCTGGAAACTGTCGCGCGTGAAAAACCCGAGTGAAACGCAGAAACAGATTTACCAATCCTGGTTGCATCAGGAATGGCCAAGATCCTCCGAGGAAAAGTAAAACTTATCGGCCGAGATAGGGCCGTGATTCATCGAGCATGCTTCCGAGCTCGGACCCTAAATTCCCTCCACGACGGCCAAAGCCGCCAAAACCCAGACCACTGCCTGAACGGATGAACGTGCTGGATTCGTCCAGTGGAAGCGTCCCGACATTGGTTAGAAAAGCGGCGATCTTACCGTCCTGGCTGAGATACTGCTCGACGTTCGATAAGTAAAATGCCGACACCTTGGCGTCGATGCTCTTGAGATACTTTGCGACCCCGCGAATCGCCTTCGAGCCACCGAAATCCCCAATCACCGGGACCAGCAGGTTGTTCGTCTCCAGGTTCTTCAGGAATCGGAAATTCTCTTCGTTGGCAAGATAACTTCGAAATTGGCTCAGCCCATCATCGGCCATCATCAAATCCGCGTAGGTTACCCCTCCAAAACCACCGCGCCGGCCGAACCCTGTGGCCCCAACGATTTCTGGAGCGGCCTCAGAAGCACTCGAGTTGTAGTTGATGGCCGGCCCGTAGAGAAAGTAGTTGCTGAGCGCCCATTCAATGCCTTCCAGATCGCCGGCAGAAAGCGGGAAGCCGTGTTTCGTCTTGAGGTGATCCAGAATAGCCTTCAAATTGGTTTCAAACAAACCCTTATCGGGTTCGGTTTGGAGATATGCCTCGAAGAGTTCGCGGGCCGTGGATTCCGTCCCCAAACCTTCCGGTCGTTTTCTTGAAAAGAGACGCGAAATAAACTCGGCACGGTCCTTCGATAGCTCGAACAGCGCCTTGTACATCAGGTGCACGTCGAAGTTGCCGTGGCGCACATCGACAATAAATACCATGGAGGGCTTCAATGCGGCGATGTAAGTGAAGTTCTGCTCCGGCCCCACACCCATGTAGACGCGGCCCTGAACAGCCTTTTCCAGGAGCGCAGGAATGACGTATTGAAAGTTCAGTTCATTCGACAGAAGGTTGTCGGAACGAAACATCCCGTCAGGTTCCGATATCGTGGCAGAGAGCTTCCAGAACTCTTCATCACTTAATCGCGCGGGGACCGGCGTCGCCGAAACAGATCCACCGGGCACGAAATAAGCGGCAGTGGAGGCACAGACGAGCGTGAGACAGAAAATCAGAATGCGCGCTGTTGTCGAGATGTGGTGGCGTGTCATGATCGCGAATACTACCACACACTTTTGACATTTTTTAGCGTCGGGCCCACCGTCCGACTCCGGTCGGTACGCGCCTTCGGCGCCTCCTCACTCTCGGCCGGTTCCCCCACGCTGCGCCTCAAAACGGCGTGGGCGAAGCGAAGAACTCGACGTTAGTCCCGTCTTCGAAAAACAGTTGCAGATGTTTGGCGTTGAGCCGGAATTGGCGAATCGACCGGCAAATCTCATCGGCAATGGTGGAGTCGGCGGAAGCCCGTGCCCAGCGGTTGCTTCGGCTGGTGTGCTCGAATTCAAGCCGGCTGCCGTCGGAGAACTCGAGTGTTGCTCTGCTGAATGCGGCGTTTACTACGTACCGTGTGACGTGCCGGTTGGCGTATTCCGTGTAGTCCACACCAGAAGACTAACGAAAGTAGCGCACATTCGCTCAGCGAATTTCTGCGATCAGGAATTCAGCAATTCATCCATTCATCAATGGCGACTTGAAGACCATGGTATGAATGTCCGGCGGAACCCGATTTCTGTTCTTCGTCAAAGTCGGCAGGATTTGGTCCTTCAGCAACGTCAACGGCGTCTCGTTCGGGAATCCGAGCAAAGTCATGTATTCCGGCGTGTAGATGCTTCGGATCGGATCGATTGGCCGGTCGATCAGCAGGGCTTCAAGAACGTGAGCGATGTGCAGCGCTGCCACTTCTTTGCGGTATTCCGGGGCGACCAGCTCCGGGGACATGAACTCCGGATGTTGCTGGAATTCAACCGTCCGGCAGATTCGCTCGGGTAGACCCCACGACCGAAGCAACGCAGCACCAAGCTTCGCGGAGTCCAACGACTCGATAAAATCCGCTCTGTCCCGATGTGCGTTTTTCATCACGACTTGAACGCCTTTACCGAAATCGTGCAGCAGTCCGACCGTCGCCACTGTTTGCGCCTGCTGCTCCCTCGCCACCGCTGCGATTTCGAACGACAGGACTGAGATGAGGCATGAATGCTTGTGAATCCGCGTCGTCTCGCGAGTGATCGGCATCGTAGACTGTGCTGCTTCACGCATCAACAAACTGTAAATGTTGTTGAAACCGAGAATCATGCAAGCGTGGTAGAAGCTTTCGATCTTCTTGGCAAATCCATACTGAGCGGAATTGACCGTCCTCAATACAATTCCCACCAACGATGGATCTACCTTTATGCCCTCGACAACTTCCCGGACTGAAGTGTTGTCATCCAGCAATTTCACAGCAAGATCCGTCGCATACGTGGGCATCCGGCGCATTTTCTGGATGAATCCCTTGACGAAGTCCGCCTGAATGACGGCGGATCTGGCGGCATTCTGATTCAGAATGTACTGAGATAACCTCAGATTTCTCAAATTGATCTCGCCATTGACCGCGCGGATGTATGCATTGATCTTGCTGGTCGAGTTGGTTGCGACCTTATAAATGCATAACTGCGCTTTTTCCGACAAATGCTTCATGATGGTCGGAGAGATCTCGATGATCGTGCTGTCTTCCGCCGCCTCGGCGCAATATAGCAATCCCGGGGATAGCGGCAGAGGCGCAACGCAATCACCTCGCTTGAAGATTCCAGGGCGCCCAGGCTGCCCGTTGAGCTTTACGGTTATCTGGATCGCGCCGTCGATCAGGACAAAGAAGGAATCACTGCTGACCAGGTCGTTGAAGACGGGTTCGCC
>Ga0075421_100008007_pt1 | contig 12961 bp, 9 predicted proteins | sample SoiMetdeltSBSDD5_FD_75292 | JGI IMG/M metagenome (GOLD analysis project Ga0075421, IMG submission 75292) | Bulk soil microbial communities from a Populus tree surrounding site in Tennessee, USA - Soil MetaG P. deltoides SBSDD5 | ecosystem: Environmental > Terrestrial > Soil > Tree plantation... | reverse complement strand
GTCATGTACGTGCCGGTGGCTCCCTGGTGGTACTTCACGTCGCCGGTGCCGCCGCGCGGGCGCGCGGTCACCACGTCGATGTCCTTCTCGCCCTCGAACTCCGCCAGGATCTCGGCGTACGGGCGGCCGACCGCGTGTGCCAGCACGTTCAGCCGGCCGCGGTGCGCCATTCCCATGAACACGTCGCGCACGCCTGCGTCGGCGGCCAGCCCGAACGACTCGTCGAGCATCGGGACCAGCGCGTCGAGGCCTTCGATCGAGAAGCTCTTCGCCCCGATGAACGCGCGGTGGAGGTAGACCTCGAGGGCCTCCGCGTCGGTGAGCCGTGACAGCACGCGCTTCTTCTCCTCGGGAGAGAGCGTGCGGCGGTACTTGCCCGACTCGATCCGGTTGCGCAGCCAGACGCGCTGCTGGTGGTCGGAGATGTGCTCGATCTCGTAGGCGATCGTGCCGCAGTAGGTCTCACGCAGATGGGGGAGGGCCTCGGCGAGAGTCGCGCCGGGCACCTGGATGCGCAGGATGTGCGCCGGGATCTGCTCCATCACCTCCTGCGTGAGCCCGACGGTCGCGGGCTCCAGCGCCGGATCGCCCACGGGCTCGGAGCCGAGCGGGTCCAGCCGCGCCGCGAGGTGGCCGTGGGTGCGGTGCGCCTTGACCAGCGAGGTCGCCGCCTGCACGTGGGCGAGCATCTCCTCGGACGGCGCCGCGGTCGGCTTGGTGGCGACCGGCTCCGCGACCGGCGCGGCGGGGGTCTCGAGGCCGAAGCTGCGGAACACGTCCTCGTAGAAGCCGTCGGCGCCCTGGAGCAGGTCCTCGATCCGCCGCAGGAACGCGCCGGACTCGGCGCCCTGGATCACGCGGTGGTCGTAGGTGGACGTCATCGTCATCACCTTCGACATGCCGAGCTCGGCGATGCGCGACTTGTCGAGCCCGCGCAGGCCGGCGGGCAGCGCGATGGAACCGGTCGCGACGATCGTCCCCTGGCCCGGCATCAGCCGCGGCACGGAGGCGACCGTGCCGATGCCGCCCGGATTGGTGAGCGTGATGTTCGCTCCCTGAAGGTCATCGGGCGACATGGACCCGTCCCGCGTCTTTGCGATCAGGTCCTCGTACACCTCGCGGAACTGGGCGAAGTCCATGCTGTCGGCGCCCTTGATGACCGGGACGACGAGCGTGCGGGAGCCGTCCTTGCGCTGGACGTCCACCGCGAGCCCGAGGTTGACGTAGTCGTGCACGATCCGGTGGGGCTTGCCGTCCACCTCGGCGAACGAGTGGCCCATCGCGGGGTGCGAGCGCACGGCGACGGCGATCGCGTAGCCGATCAGGTGGGTGAACGAGACCTTCATCTCGCGCTGCGCGGTCTTGAGCGACTCGTTCAGCTGCCGGCGGCGGCGGTCGAGCGTGTCGACCTCGAGCGTGCGGAAGCTGGTCGCGGTCGGGATCTCCAGGCTCTCCTTCATGAAGCGGGCGAGCACCGCGTCGCCGCCCCGGATCGGCGTCAGCTGCGGCTCGGACGGGGCCGGGCGCACCTGCTTCACCGCTGCGCCGTCGCCGCCGTTGCGCTCCAGGTGCGCGAGCACGTCCTCCTTGACGACCTTCCCGCCGCTGCCGCTGCCGCTGACCTGATCGAGGTCGATGCCGTGCGCCGCCGCGACGCGGCGCGCCACCGGGGTGCTGGGCGTGTCCGAGCTGACCGGCGGGGTCGCGGTCGCGGTCGGCGCCGCTGCCGCCGCGGCGGGCTGCGCGCCGTTGCCCTCGGCCGCCACCGTCGTGGGCTCCTTCTTGGGCGCGGCCTCGCCGGCGGGGGCCTCGCCGGGCTCCAGCTCCGCCAGCGCCTGGCCCACCTCGACGGTCTCGTCCTCCTGGGCGAGGATCTTCACCAGCTTGCCGGCCTGCGGAGCCGGCACCTCGGCGTCAACCTTGTCGGTCGACACCTCGACGATCGTCTCGTCCTTGGCGACCCAGTCCCCTTCCTGCTTGTGCCAGGTGAGGATCGTGCCCTCGGACACGGACTCGCCCATCTGCGGCATGGGGATCTGGATCGTGGCCGCCATCGATTTTTATCCTAGCCTCACCTCTCTGCCGGGCACAGGCATGGGCGGCTCCGCCCGGCCGCTGTCCTCGGCCTCCTGCTTGCGCTCGGCGTCGTCGGCGGCGCGGAAGAAGAAGAACAGCAGGGCACCGATCATCACGAGGAAGTCCACCGCGAGCATCAGGCCGCCGGCGATCTGCTGATCCTCGGTGGGCGTGAGGCCGTGCTCGAGCGCCCGCGTGCCGTAGAAGCCCTCGTAGATCGGCCGCTGGACCACGACGAACGCCATCCCGAGGAACATCCCGGCGAAGCGGCTGCCCACGATGTGCGGGATCTTCCACAGCTCGCCGGGCACCCGCCGGCGCGCCGGCTCGAGCACCGAGACCCACAGCAGGATCGATGCCGCGATGAAGGTCTGGTGTTGCAGCGCGTGCAGTACGGGCGAGCGCAGGGCCGCTTCGTACGCCGGGGCGAGGTGCCATCCGTACAGCACCGCGATCCAGACCGGGGCCGACACCCACGGCTGCTTCAGCGTGCGGAAGATGGCGCGCAGCCGGTGTGAGCGGGCCAGCTCCGCGAACAGCGCGCGCGGCAGGATGAACGCATACACCGGCGAGCGCAGGCCGATCACGAGCAGTGGCGCCGACAGGTCCGCGATCAGCAGGTGCTGGGCCATGTGGGCCGACAGCAGGTCGGTCTCTCCGAGCGAGTCGAGCGGCGACAGCAGCGCCACTCCCATCAACGTCAGGCCGGCGAACCAGGAGACCTGCTGCCACCGCGGCACGCGGTAGCCCCGGCGGCCGAGCACACGCACGGCGCGGACGTAGAGCGCGGCCGGGAGGACCAGCAGGTACAGCGCGGTGAGGTCCATGGCCGGACTAGACGTCCGGGCCCGGCTCGTCGGCGTCGCCCTGACGCCGGTCGCGGACCGTGATCCAGACGAACCAGAGGATCAGGACGAACACCGGCAGGACCGTCAGGAGGTCGACGAGCACGTGGCCGGCGTGTGCGAGCGGCGGGTTCACTGGTTCGCCTGCGACAGCAGGAACAGGCCGAAGGTCGTGAAGGCGACCATCACGGCCAGCATCCAGTATTGCGAGGTGGTGGCGGTGCGGGCCTTGCCGTAGAGGGCGAGGGCCCGGTCGTGGGCGAGCACGAGGCCGCAAACGTGGCCGCTGACCAGGACGCCGACCTGCACGTACCAGATCGCGGTGGCACCGATCACGCTGTAGTCGATCGCCTTGTCGGCCATTCCGAACAGGTCCCACCCCTTGCCCAGCGGGTCGGAGGCGAGGTACGCCATCGCCTGTCCGTTGTAGGCCAGCAGCGAGAAGTAGTGTGCGAGGACGTAGACGGCCGCGATCGGGACCAGGGTGTGGATGAAGCTGCGCGCGATGTCGACGGCCGGGCGCCGGTCGATCGTCCGCACGCCGTAGACGCCCGCCGCGTAGATCAGCGCGACGAGGCCCAGCGCGAGCAGCATCCCGATCGTGAAGGTGGCTTCCAGCGATGACGCCGGGCCCAGCCCCAGGTCGATGAAGAAGTCCTGGATGTCGGGCGCGATGTCGACCCACGGGCTGCCCTCGCTGGCGCCGTCGAACATCACCGTCCCGATCATCACGAAGAGCAGTGCGACCGTGCCCGGCAGCGCGGTCATCCGTGCGACCCCGGACAGCGGCCGCCGCAGCCCGAGCCGCCCGTCCCTGACCGTCAGCGGCGACATGCGCGAGAACAGGTTGAAGTAGACCGAGAAGGCCTCGCCGCGCGACATCCACGTCTCGGTGCCGAAGCATGCGATGGCGAGCAGCGTCGCGGCGCTGTACACGAGGGCGGCGATCGCCAGCGTGCTCGGGTCGTCCCCGTTGCGGTAGGCGAGCTCCATCCAGGCAAAGCCGAGGAGCCCGACGGTCGCGGGCCAGCGGCCGAGCCGGTCCGGGTAACGGAACGGCGCGGGCATGGGCCCCGACACCCGCGTCGCCACGGCGCCGGCAAACCGCGCGATCGCGCGCCACGGGTTGAAGGCGCGGAAGACGTCACCGAAGAGGATGCTGAGCAGGACGAGGCCGACCCAGAAGATCACGTAGACGAACGTGGGTGCGAAGTTCGCCTGCGGCGATTGCACGCCGGCGAGGCCGGACCAGATCGTGACGCCCAGCAGGAACACGCCGACCAGCCCCGCGAAGACCTCGGTGGCGGGGTTGACGAGCGTGAAGGAGACCGCGTCGGGGAGGGGGCGGAACCCCTCGTCGCCCTCCAGCTTCGGTGTCTGCCAAAGAGTGGCGAGCGCCGCGAAGGACACGATCAGCACGACCGCGGCCGCCCAGCCGAACAGCCACGCGGGGATCGGCAGGTCCGCGCGGCCCACGAGCCCGTGCGCGGCAGCCGTCGCCGGCACGGCGAGCGCCGTCGTCCCCACCGCCGCGACGATCGCGGCGGCCCACCTGCGCCGCATCAGGGCGAGACCCTCAACTCCGCGATCTGCTCCCCGCGGCCTTCCAGCTCGACCTCGAACACTCCCTCGAGCTTGGCCGGGAAGCGGAACCGCACCGAGCCGCCGGCCGGCACGTCCTTGGCGACGTCATAGCCGTGCACGTGTACCTCGTCGGCGACGTCGGAGGTGACGACGAACCGGATCCGGTCGCCGCTTTCGTAGGAGAGCTCCTTCACGCCGCCGACGGGCTTGCCGTTTCGCACCGTGATCTGCTGGTCGGCCGCGACCTCGGGCTCCTGCTCGGTGGTGGTCGTGGTCTCCGTCGCCGGGCTCGTCTGCGTCTGGGCCTGCGTGGTGGGCGTGGCACTGTCGCCGCCGCCATCGTCGTCCCCGCCGGCGAACACGACGAACAGCACGACCACCGCGGCCAGCGTGGCCAAGCCGATCCCGATTCGTGCCGCCGGAGTCTTCATGGGGAGTGGATTCTAGGTAAAGGTCAGGGCGCGACCCTCGACTCTGCGATCTGTGCCTGGCGACGATCCAGCTCGATCCAGAACACCCCGTCTTGCTTTCGCCGCGAAGGCAAAGCGCACCGACCCACCGGCGGGCACCGTCTTCGTGGGGTCGCAGCCCCGTGCGCCCGGGGTCCTCACGGCGTTGATTCCAGGTAGTGCGGGTAGCCCGAATATTGATTGCTACTCTCGCGGCTTCGGTCGCCCAACCTTCGCCGGAGTTCTCTTGAGCAAAGAAGCCCAACGGCGCTTCGCCGCGCTCGACGGACTACGGGGCATCGCCGCCCTGATGGTCTTCGCGATCCACGTATGGATCTACCAGCTGCCGAACACGGTCGTGCTGCGCCGCGACTCGTGGGAGAAGACGCTGCTGTTCGAGGGCCGCGTCGCGTTCGTGATGTTCTTCGTGCTCTCCGGCTATCTGCTGTATCGCGCATTTGCCCGCGCGGCACTCGGCCAGGGGAAAGCGGTCAACGTGCGCAGCTACCTGGTGCGTCGCGCGGCGCGGATCGTGCCTGCGTATTACGTGGCGATCCTCGGGACCCTCGCCCTGCTGTGGGCGGCCGGCGACGTGCCGGGCCGGCGCCTGGTGGACGCGGCGCAGCTGCCGCTCTACTTCGTGTTCGGGCAGAACTACACGCCCGACACCCTGCTGAAGCTGAACGCCGCCACGTGGACCCTGGCGGTCGAGGTCGTCTTCTATTTGATGCTCCCCGTGATCGGCTGGCTGGCGCTGCGCTGGTGCCGCGGCAGGGTGGGCCGGCAGGCGTTGTTGCTGGCCGGCTTGGCCGCGACCGGCCTCGCCTGGAATGCGGTCGACTACTCCGCCGGCTGGGGCCCGGTGGCGTCCCACTCGCCGCCGTCCTTCCTCCCGTACTTCGCCTGCGGGATGCTGGTCGCGCTGCTGGTGGAGTGGCGGCGCGCGCGCGGGTCCGCGCCGCTCGGGACCGGCGCCAGCGCCGCGCTCGTGGGGGGCGCCGCCGCCGTGCTGGTGCTGAACGGCTGGTGGCACGCCACCTTCGCGCACGACAGCGTGGCGATGGAGGTCCTCGCCGACTCCGGCGCCGCGCTCGCGTTCGCCGCGATCATCGCCGCGCTCGTGCTCGGCACGGGAACCGGCGTGCGGTGGCTCGGTGCGCGTCCCCTGGCGTGGATGGGGGAGATCACCTACGGCTTCTACCTGTGGCACATCCCACTGCTCGTCTGCGCGCGCGGTCTCGGCATCCTGCCGAGCGGGATCGTCCTCGGCCTCGCCGTGCTCCCCGTCGCGATCGCCTTCGGCGCCGCCAGCTGGCACTGGATCGAGCAGCCGTTCATGCGCCGCGCTGCGCGCCTGCCGCGCGGGGCGGCAGAGGCGAGCGGCCTGGCGGGCCACGGCGAGCCCGCCCGCGTGAAGGCCGGGCGCTCGCTGCCGGCGACGAACTACAACGGCTGACGGGTCAGCGCAGCCAGGTCCGCACGATCGCGTTCGCGAACCCCAGGCCGTAGCGGATCACAGCCGGCTTCTTGGAGTGGCCGTGCAGCCGCTTCGTGACCGTGATCGGGATCTCCTTGGCCGGCACGCCGCGCTTGATCGCCTCGATCATGAACTCGGAGGTGTGGAACTGCTCCTGGCGCAGCACCAGCTGCGGCAGCACGGACGAGCGCACGGCGCGGTAGCCGTTGGAGCAGTCGCTGACCTTGGTGCGCGTGATGAACGACACCATGCGGTTGAAGAACACGATCCCCATCTCGCGCGCATAGTGGTTCGGTTCCGCGTGGCCGAGCACGCGTGAGCCGTGCGCAACGTCGACCTCGCCGTCGAGCACGGGGCGGACGAGCCGCGACATCTCCTCCGGCAGGTGCTGCCCGTCGGCGTCGAGCGTCACGACGACAGTCGCGCCGGAGTCCGACATCAACCGGTAGCCCGTGCGCAGCGCAGCGCCGCCGCCCCGGTTGATCACATGCCTGGCGACGGCCGCGCCGTGTGCGCGCGCGATGTCGCCGGAGCGGTCGCGCGAGCCGTCGTCCACGACCAGCACCGCGGTCTCGACGCCGCAGACTCTCTCCGGGATCCGGGGCAGCACGGAGCCGATGTTGTCCTCCTCGTTGTAGGCGGGGATCACCACGGCGATCTTGTCCTTGAAGCGCTCGGGCAGGCCGGCGCTGCGGAACTCCTCCCACGCGATGCCCTCCAGGACCGCCGACAGCTCGCGGTCGACGCGTGCCGTCAGCGCCATGTTGCGCAGCAGCAGCAGGAAGAGGATCATGATCGCGAACACCGCGAGGCCGAGGATGCGGCCGCCGCCGCCCTTGCGGAACGAGAAGAGCTCGAGCAGCGCGTTGGTCAGCTCGGTTGCCGAGACGATCGCCAGCGCGAGACCGGCGAACAGCAGGATCAGCACGTCGACGTTGCGCAGCGAGCGGCGCCGCCAGACGGCGAAGCCGATCACCGCGGCGCTGGCGACGAGGCCCGCGACGCGAATGGCGGAAAACTCCATGGAGGAGCCGGATGGTACAGACGCCGCCACCCGCATCGAACGGCCGGGGCGGGTGTTTCACTGAGCGCCGTGACCCGTCTCGCATCCGTCGCTTTGCTCGTGCTTGCCCTCTTGGCAGGCACCGCAGCCGCGGCGCCGCCGTGGTCGCCACCGCAGAGCGTGTCCTCGGCGTCGCTGTTCGTCGATGCGCCCGACGTCGTCGTGGCCGCAGACGGACGGGCGATCGCCACGTGGCGCTGGGGCGGCGTGAAACCCCCGCAGGGCGAAGCCCCGGGCGGAACACGGCTGGCGGTCCGAGAGCCGGGCGCGCTCGACTTCGGCCCCGAGCGCAGCGCCCCGCGGTTCGTCACGCCGCTGATCGCGTACGGCCTCGACCGCGTGGTGGGACTCGATCTCCGGAGGCGCTCGGGCGGACGAGTCTCCCTGCGGGCACGGTTTGGCAGCTCGGCCGGCACGTTCGGGACGCCCCGCACGATCTCGACCTACACGGACGCCGGTGGCCCGCCGTCGCTTGCCGGGCCGGACGGGTCGCTTGTCGCGTGGATCGCAAGCAGCTCTAACGGACGCCGCATCGTCCGTGCGGCCGTCAAGTCCAGGGGCCGCTTTCGCAATCCGACGACGTTACGAGGCAGGGGGCGCGCCAACGACGTCGTCGCCGGCGAGGCGCAGGGCGTGAAGTTCGTTGCCTGGGAGCGAGGCGGCGTGGTCGAGGCACGCGTGAGGCGGACTGGACGCAGATGGGGTTCCGTGCAAAGACTCGGCAGGGCCGAGCCCTCAGCGACCACTTTCGCGGCAGCGGGTTCCGGCGGACGCGGCTACGTCGCGTGGCTGGCGCAGCAGGCAGAGTCGGCATTCATCCGCACGGCGGTGCTGCCTGCGTCGGGCACTCGATTCCGGAAGGCCACGCCCATGACGTCCTGTCCTCCCAGTGAGCCCTGCTTCGACGAAACGGTCCTGCACGCGGCGCCGGTCGAGGGCCAGGCGCTGCGCCTCGTCCCGCTCCCGGATCGCGACGCGCTGCTTGCGTGGTCCCGGCGGTTCATCTCCCCGCCCGTGTGGAGAGTGCGCATGGCACTCACTCGAGGGGAGACGAACTTCACGCCTCAGTTCGACGTCTCGCCGATCACGGAGTCGGCGGTCCTGAGCGACGTTGCGTCCGGGGCGCCCGACGGCGCCGTCATGTTCGCATGGAGCCGGCTCGACGCCGTCGGGGAGCTCGGCGACCGCATCCGCGCGCGCATCCGGACTCCTCAAGGCGGGTTCGGTGACCCCGAGGACGTGAGCGACCTCGACCGCGCGCGGCTCCCCGCCGTGGCCTACGACGCTCGATCGAACCGCTGGACCAGCGTCTGGTCGCAGCGCATCGGCCCGGACGGCCCGGGCGTCCCGCTGGAGCAGATCACGACCTACCTGCGCTCCTCCACACGTCCGGGCTGACGTAGGCTTCGCGGAACGCCACCGCGAGACCGGAGGAGAGATGGCCGGCGACACCAAGATCCTGCTCGGCGAGTCCGAGATCCCGACGCACTGGGTGAACCTGATGCCGGACCTGCCGGGCGAGCCCGCGCCGCCGCTCAGCCCCGCCACGATGGAGCCCGCCGGCCCGGACGACCTGAGCCCGATCTTTCCGATGGGGCTGATCGCGCAGGAGGTGTCGACCGAGCCGCAGGTCGAGATCCCAGACGAGGTGCGCGAGATCTACAAGCTGTGGCGTCCGACGCCGATGTACCGCGCGCACCGCCTCGAGCGCGAGCTCGATACGCCGGCGCACATCTATTACAAGTACGAGGGCACGTCTCCCGCCGGCTCGCACAAGCCGAACACGGCAGTTCCGCAGGCGTACTACAACCGCGAGGAGGGCGTGCGCAAGCTGGCCACCGAGACCGGCGCCGGCCAGTGGGGTTCGGCGCTTGCGTTCGCCTGCCGGCTGATGGGCCTGACGTGCGAGGTGTTCATGGTCGGGTCGAGCTACGACCAGAAGCCGTACCGCCGCTCGATGATGGAGGTGTGGGGCGCGACGGTGCACCGCAGCCCGTCCGACAGGACCGAGGCGGGCCGGGCGCAGGCGTCACATCCCACGGGCTCGCTCGGCATCGCGATCTCCGAGGCGGTGGAGGTCGCCGCCGGCGACGAGGGCACGAACTACGCGCTCGGGTCGGTGCTCAACCACGTGCTGCTGCACCAGACGGTGGTCGGCCAGGAGGCGGTCGCGCAGATGGAGAAGGCGGGCGAGTATCCCGACGTCGTGATCGGCTGCGTGGGTGGCGGCTCGAACTTCGGCGGGATCACCGCGCCGTTCGTGCGCGCCAACCTGCGCGAGGGCAAGACCACGCGGTTCGTGGCAGCGGAGCCCGCGGCCTGCCCGACGCTGACGCGCGGCGTCTATCGATACGACTTCGGTGACACGATGGGCATGACTCCGCTGATGCCGATGTACACGCTGGGTCACGACTTCGTGCCGCCGCCGGTGCACGCGGGCGGCCTGCGCTACCACGGCGACTCGCCGCTCGTCAGCGGGCTCGTGCGCGCGGGCGTCGTCGAGGCGCGCGCGTTCCGCCAGAACGAGACCTTCGAGGCCGCCGTGCGCTTTGCGCGCGCGGAGGGCATCATCCCGGCGCCGGAGCCGTCCCACGCGATCAAGGCGGTGTTCGACGAGGCCGAGGCGGCCCGCGAGGCCGGCGAGGCGCGCGTGATCCTGTTCAACCTGTGCGGCCACGGCCACTTCGACCTGTCCGCCTACGACGCGTACCTGGCCGGTTCGCTGGAGGACCCGGAGTTCTCCGAGGCCGAGATGGAGGCCGCGCTCGCGCGCCTGCCGGAGACGCCCGCGCTCGCCTAGGCACTTCTTTCAGATCCCGCAGAGCTGCGAGGCGTTACGGGTGATGGTGGTGCCCGGCGGTCTCGCCGAGCGCGAACCGCCGCACTTCCAGCAGCCGCCCGTGCACGCGGAACGTCATCACGACGGCGACGTCGTCCGCCGTCACCCCGGCAGGCAGCGGCACCCGGCAGTCGAAGCTGCGGCCGCGGACCGCCTTCACCAGGCAGCGCCCGAGTTGCCGGTCGCCGTGGCGCACGCGCACGCGCGCGACGCCTGCGCGGCGTGGGGTGGAGGTCACGATCACCGCGTCACCCACCACGGCGAGCCGTGTCCCGCGGAACGTGCGGCTCGATCCCGGAGCCACCCGCCCGGGCTCGGTCTCGAGCCCGACGTTCGCGGCCGCGGTCAGTGAGGGTGCGGGCGCCGGCGGCGGCGGGTCGACGACGGCGATGGTCACCTCGTCGAAGGCGCCCGTGCCGCTCGTCGCACGGATCGTGACCGTGTTGCCGGGAGGTGCGGCGGCGGGTGCGACGTACAGTCCCGTCGCGTCGACCGATCCGGTTGCGGGCGAGCCGCCGGACACTCCGTTCACGTCCCAGGTCACATATGGGTCGTCGCCGAGCACGGTTGCGAAGAGCCGCGCGCTGGTGCCGGCGAACATCGTCGCCGGGGCGCCCGAGATGGCGACGTTCGGCGACATCCCGCCGACGTTCAGCGCGACGGCCGCGGGCGTCGGGTAGCGCGGGAAGCTGCTGGAGGAGTTGTGCACCGTGTAGGTGAACCGGTCGGGCCCCTGCCACCCGGCGCTCGGCGTGTACACGACGGACGTGCTCGTGAAGGTCGGGCCGATGGGGACGTTCAGCGTGCCGCGCTTGGGCTGCTCGATGATCCTGAACACGCGTGACCCGAGGCCGGAGCCGAACGAGGTGGTCGACAGGGGAATCGTCGTCGGCCCGGTCGCGCTGACCGTGCCCGCCGCCACCGGGTTCGCCGCGTATCCGGGGATCGTGAACAGCGATGTCGCATCGGCGGGCGTGTTCACCTCGTTGCTCTCGCGCGCCCAGTCGTCCGGGTCGACCTGCGCGCGCAGCCAGTAGCGGCCGGGCGACACGTCGCTGACGTCCACCCACTGGAAGGCCAGCGTGCGCGGGTAGATGTCGCGCCATCCGGCGGAGACGCCCTCGAAGAGGCTTGTCTTGTTCGGCTCGTTCTGGCCGCAGAAGTTGTTGGGCGGATCGAGGTCGTAGACCGCAGAGCTCGGTCCGTGCGTCTCGCGGCGCTGGCTGTCGATCAGGCAGAAGCCCGTCTTCATCGCGGGCGCGACCTCGGCGGTCTTGGCCTCGTTCCAGAGCGAGTAGCGCGCCGCGTCCTTCAGATGCCAGTGCACATGGCCGTCCTCGGGCTCGTAGATCATGTGCGGGTCACGGCTGGAGTCGTCGTAGAAGGATCCATCGCTGCGGAAGATCCGCTGCACGACGTTCGTGAACTCCGTGCCGACGCGGGCGGAGCCGCGCATCTCGAACGCCCCCTGTCCCTGGTTGTGGACGTACCCGTCGAACCGCAGCAGCAGGTGATTGCCGTCAGGCTGCGCAGCGGTCTGGAGCTGCGGGTTCGCGGGCGCGTCCGACACGAGGTCGGGCAGCCTGTCCGTCACCTGCGCCGCAGCGCTCGGCGCCGCCGCCGCGCACGCGACTGCGGCAGCAGACGCCGCCAGGGCCAAGATTCGTCTACGTCGGGCCATCCCGGACTACCTCCGCCGCCGATCCTACTTCGCTTGCCGGTGGGCATACCACCGTGTCACGCAAGTTCCGGCGGTTCTCTCAGGGGGAGAGGCGCCGCCCGGCGTCGATCAGGCCTCGCGCACCCGCCCGCGCACCGTGCGACCGCGCGCGCGGCGCTCGGCCAGCCATGCGCCGACCGTCAGCGACAGCCACGCCATGCCGCACGCGGCCAGCGTGAGCACGAGCGGCATCAGCGGCACGTTGCGCCGCGGAACCGCCAGCAGGAGGCCGCCCAGCACGGTGATGCCGAGGATCAGCAGCCCGATCACCAGGACCTCCCAACGGCGCCGCCAGGCGAGCACGGCGAGGCCGACCACCGCGAGGGCAAGGATCGCGTAGTGGAACGCGATCCACCCGGAGGCGCGCATCGTCGGCCCTGACCCGCGCCGCCACACGTTCCACATCTTGGTCACGACCATCTCCGCGTAGGCGACCGGATCCTCGCGCACGTACTTGCGGAAGTTCTCCCGCCCGATCCTCGCCAGCGCGGCGTCGCGCTCGAGGTCCGGGTACTTGCGCGCGACCTTGTCCAGCAGGTCCTTCATCTGCGTGTCGGCGACCTCGCGGTCCGTCACGTCGCGCTTGCCCTCGAAGCGCCGGATCAGCTCACGCTTGACGCGCAGCTGGCGGCCGTCACCGGGCAGGTACGTCGCGACGAACAGCGCCTTGCCGCCGCCCGTCGTGACCGGCACGAACTTGTCGAGCACGACGAAGTTGCGCACCGTCCAGGGTGCCAGCACGAGCACGAACGCGCCCACGAACAGCGCCAGCGAGGCGACTCCCACCCTGACGCCGCGGTCGCGCGCCATCTTGACCAGCACGACGACGCCGAGTATGCCCGCGAACATGAGGTACTCGGGCCGCGTCAGCGCGGTGGCACCGAGCAGCGCTCCCGGCACGATCCACG
>Ga0075421_100008005_pt1 | contig 12964 bp, 8 predicted proteins | sample SoiMetdeltSBSDD5_FD_75292 | JGI IMG/M metagenome (GOLD analysis project Ga0075421, IMG submission 75292) | Bulk soil microbial communities from a Populus tree surrounding site in Tennessee, USA - Soil MetaG P. deltoides SBSDD5 | ecosystem: Environmental > Terrestrial > Soil > Tree plantation... | reverse complement strand
TCAAGGTCAAATCGCCGCGACTTCCCATCACGGCCTCTCCTCCACTCACAGAAGGGCTGATCTTGAGGCTGTAATCGCCTGTCTGCTCATCCACATTAGTAAGCGCGATGGTGTATGTTCCCGACTGCCGGGGCATAAAATTCCACAGCACTGGGTCGTTTCCGTCGGTGTCATCACGCGCTTCGACCAGCGCGCCATCAGGATTATAGAGATTGAAGGCGAGGTCAAGATCGGGAGTTAGAGCCTTAGCCGTAATGTCAAAACGCTTACCTCGTTCGGCTTCCAACCGGAAAATATGGTAGCTTGCAGGCTGCGTCATCCGGCCCTGAAGTTCCTCGTCAATCGAGCCAAATACGCCTCCGCCTGCAATGGCAGCCTTCTCTAATCGATAGATCGATACGCCGACCTGCCCCGATCCCTCTGAAGCTCCTATTGCAAGTTCATAATACCCATCAATCGGAAATTGAAATTGCCCAATAACCTCCGGCTCGCCCCGCCCACCACTGTTAGCCAAAGCCAATTGATCGCCGTTGCTGTTGTTGATCTCGATCACTGGATCAAGATCACCTTGAAGAACAATAACCTCGACACGGACAGGCTGATCGACCAAGCCTTCCAATGGGTAAAGCGACATTGTGCCGTCTGTAACATCGGCACGGAATTTGTCAATCAGTTGAGGGCCTGTGGCCCCAGCAGGTAAACCTGTTCCGTCAGGCATTGGAGATAGGACGGGCGCGAGGGTCGGCCACACAGTTGCGCTGGTCTCGGTCGGGTTTGCCCCACTATTTCTACAGCCAACCAGTAGTCCGGCGATTAGCAGCATTAAAGCTGTTGGTTTCAAGCTAGGAGAATTGATCATACCAGAGCCGATAACACAGCCAGATTCAGCGCACACGCTGAAAATCGAGATCGTACGATCCGGTCTTCCCGTTGGCTGAGTACACAACGATGGTGTATGTTCCTGCTTGCGAAAGGCCAAAGTTGCTAATGCTCGGCGCGCTCCCTGTTGCGCCATCGTCGAAGGCAATTTGCTCGCCATTCGGAGCAACCAGCACAAGACTCGCGATCATCCCGTACCCATCATTCGCAACGCCAAGCGAGATCGAGACCGTATCACCGGGATGTCCATTAAACTGATAATAGTGAAACACAGCCGGGGAGCGGAACATTCCGCTCCGCATCCCACTGTCATCGTCTCCGAATGCCCCACCACCTGTCAGCGCCGAGGCGGGCAACTGAGTCACTAGAATAGTTCCCTGCCCCGATCCTGTTGGACGAAGTTCGAGCCGATAACGTCCGCTCCAGGGAAGCTGTATCTCGTTAAGCGCGGCTTCCTGTCCGGCTGATGAAGTGTTCTCGTACGCGATCACCTCGTCATACGGATTATAGAGGTACATGGCAATCTGAAGTTCTGATGATGGGTTTGTCAGGGCAACCCGCAGGGCATCTCCCGCCTTACCATCGAATGTAGCGCGCAAAATACTCTGATCCGTGAAGGCTGCCGGATACGTTTTGTTATATGTGATGCTGGCTGCATCTTCTGGCGTTGGCAGATCGGTGTCTAACGTCACCGAGAATGAATAATTGCCGGTCGATTGACCCTCGTTCGACACGATCACGGCATACAGTCCAGTTTGCAGCGCGACTATTCCACGCAGTGACACCTCCCCGCCCGGTAGCCCCCTCGATGAGTCAGCAGATTGAGCAATGCGGCCATCCGGGGTGATCAACATGAGTCGGAGCCGGGGCGACCCAAGCGTATCGGGCATCGTCACAATGCTGACTGTCTGCCCCGCTTCTAATCCGAATTGGTAGGTATGATAAACACCGCCGCTAGTCATCTTTCCATTCGCGACCATCGGCAGAGTGTCGCTCAAACCACCACCCGTCGCGGCCTCCGATGCGCTAACGGTGACCTGTAATGTTGCTGTTCCTCCTGTCGGCACAATCGCAAGTTGGTAGCTGCCCTCGAACGGGAGCATAAACTCGGCTATCGATTCCGATGTACGTGATGGGTCGGATGTTACCGCCGCCAACGTGTTACCGAACTTGTCGCGCAGCAGCATCTGATAGGATAGTGATCCACCTGATGTAAGCACGTCAGCACGGATAATCTGGTTTGCGGGGGCATCAAAATCAAGAATTTGTTCGGCTCCACCCCCGGATTCCATATTAATCTGCTTCCGTACGATTACAGTCCCGGCGGGGTATCCTGCTACCGCCGGAGGCAGCGACGTGGGTGTGGCTGTCGCTAGCTGAATTGGGAGTGGTGTGAATAATTCAGTCGCGGCCTGTCTAGGGAGCATGTTTTGCGGCTCCACAGTTTGAATAATAGTCTGGCACGCCGCCAAGCATATGGTCATCAGTAGCGCACCAGCGCGCAAAACAGTTCGACCCATTCGATAGATAACCTTGTTCTTCCTGCTTTCGGAGGCGGGAGCGCAGCAGGTCAAGAGCGCGGGTATTATACAGCACCCGCTTCAGGCCATTCAATACCCGAAAACCATAAGCCCAACCCAAGTGAGCGATTAGCGAGCTAATGTTTGCGCCGTTGAGTACAAGTATTACATTCTGCTATCGACCTGACTAAGTGATATGAAATGTGCTACACTAGTTGTGAGATGTTCCCAAATTGAAAACTTAATCTCACTGATCAAGTGACTCAGGCTCACCTCAGGTCGCATTCCATACAAACTTCTCGTGGCTTGGGTGGTTAGTTGAAGACCCCGGCAAGTTGCGCTTTCAGTGCAGACGAGTACACTGGTCAGGGTCAAATTTTTGCAGCCTGTGATTCAATGCGCGGAACTAGGTGAGGGAGCGACTAATCGCATGGCGAAACACCGGATAATGGTTGTGGATGATGAGGTCGGCGCGCTGACGCTGATCGGCATTATGCTGGAACGCGGCGGCTTCGAAGTGCTCAAAGCCCATGATGCGTACGAAGCCCTCAACCAATTGCGTACCGAGACTCCGGATCTCATTATTCTGGATGTCATGATGCCCGGTATGGATGGTATCGAACTTTGCCGCCACATCCGCGGGGCTGCCGCCACACGTGAAACCCCTATCTTGATACTATCAGCGCGCGGTGACCCGGAATCTGTTGACCTGGGCATGAATGCGGGCGCTGATGATTATCTGTCCAAGCCTATTCTTCATCATGACCTTATTACCAAGGTTCGCGAGATGCTGAATCTTGATCAGGTTGTGAGTTGATAACCGATCCGTTCGATCAATCTAATTTGTATCTGACTAATCAATTTTGGAACTGAGATGGCAAAACTCTTATCCGTCGCCAATTGGCCGGAGGATGGTAACGCGCACCCCGACTACCCTGTTGAATTCCAGTTGAGTTTGGTATCTGAGGATGAAGAGGGTAAACCAGCAGACCCTACGGCAAAATGGGCGGGCTGTTGCACCACGTTATACATTCAGCGTACCCCGACCGCCGAAAAAGAAATCTTGCTTAAACGAACCGCGCAGATTCCGCGCCGTGACTTGCAGCGTCTTGTGACCGATTTGCAAGCGCTCCTCCAGCAGACTAGCCGTGAAAATCTCACCTTTGTCCCGTTGACACCCGGTTTTGAAATGTGGCTTAACAAGCTGTCCGACGATCAGTACCGCGTAATTATCTGGCAAGACCTCGCGGACGATTTCGGCGGCGCAAGCGATATTGCCTATCAGGGCCTGCGCTTCCTCACCAACCGTGCGCGCTTGATGGGCTTTATGCGCAGCCTTGAAGCTGACCTTAAAGGCGAGTAGCCGTCCGAAGTACAGCTTCCGCAAGTTCCTCGCCCTCAGCTAGTGATGGCAAGTCGCTGGAAGCGCCTACCCGTTGGACGTTTAAGGACCCTGCCGCAGTACCGATTGCCGCGCACTCGACCAATGGCAACCCTTTTCTGATTCCATATGTGACCCCGGCTCGGAACGCATCTCCCGCTCCCGTAGTATCCACCACGTTCACCTTTGGTGCTTGCAGTCGCAGCGATCCCCCAGATTCTGGAAATACATATACGCCTTGTCCGCCCTCAGTAATGATGACATTCCCGGTTCCCGAATCTTGTACAGTATCGGCATACTCGGCTAGGGTTACCCCAGGATGCGAGGAGCGCACTTCCGCAGCCGAAGCGATGGCAACCGTGCAGGATTCAAGGATCGCGTGCTGAGGATCGCGTAAGTCGCCAACAATCACGGGGCGGCCTGCATCTGCGGCGAGCCGCGCAGCATGAACCCGCTCCTGTCCGCCATAAAGATCGAGTGTAAGGACGTGCGCATCTTCGATCATTTCCGGCGTTGGCAGTGTCGGCTCTCCTTCATCGACGTTGACACCAATGATTGCCCGCTCACCATCGGGAGTAACGAGAATACAGCAGTACATACTCGGCTTCCCATTTCGCCTACCGACGTACTCAGTGTTGACTCCCTGATGTTCTTCGAGCATCCGGTAAAACGTCTTCCCAGTTTCATCATGCCCAATTGCGGTTCCAGAGATAGCCACAGACAGCCCCCATCGAGCCAATAGCACCGCGGAATTCGTCGCTTTGCCGCCCAGGCAAATCGTTTCACTGGTAGAGTGTGTGCTGAGATCAGCAGTCGGCAAGTGTGGAACTCGCAATATTCTGTCAACTCCCAGAGTCCCGTAGCTCAACACGTCAAACCGAGGTGCTGCCATCTGATGTTCCTTTCAAAATACATCGCCCCTTGCTGTGATCCATCTTAATCCCGGTTGTTTGACAACCCGTTATTGCGTCTGGATAATCTCTCACCATGATTCATAACCGCAAATCTGTACTCGCAACAGTAATCCTGCTCCTCGTGGCTGTGCTCGAATCAGGCTGCAATGCTGCTCAGAAAGTGCGGCTTCCCCAACTGATCAATCGGGGGACACCGATCCCAACTGCGACTGCAACTTCCACACCAAGTCCCACGCCATCCCCTACCCCGACCCCTATTCCGGCGCAGGTGGTCGATCAGGGCGAGCGCGATCTCCACAACGGCGATTGGGATGCAGCGATGCTTGCCTTCCAACAGATTGCCACTAACCCTTCAGCCACTATTGATGAGCAGGCAGCATCTCAATTAGGTCTAGCCCGTGCTTCACTGGAGCGCGGTGACTTCGGATCAGCCAAAGCCATCCTCGACACGTTCCTCAGTCAGCACACAGATGATCCCAGAGCGGCCCAAGCATATTTTTTGCGCGGCGACGCCAAGCTGGGTCTTTCCGATTGGTCAGGTGCAATTGACGATTTCAACACTTATCTAGCGCTCCGGCCCGGCTTAATCGACAGTTACGTCTACGAACGGATCGCAGATGCACAGCTTGCACTTGGCCTGAACGATCAGACCGTCGCCAGCTACACACAGGCGCTCAACGCTGATCGAGATTTTGTCGGCAACCTTCAGCTTCGCGAAAAAGTTGCATCTGTGCAGCGTTCGCTCGGTAACATCGATGCCGCAATCGAGCAGTACCGCACAATTCTAGAGTTTGCTCAAAATGATCCCTATCGCGCAAGCATTGAATTCTACATCGCTCAAACGTATCTGGATGCAGGGCGAAATCAAGAAGCCTACGATCAGCTTCAACACGTATTTATGACGTATCCAACTAGTTTTGAGGCTCTTTCTGGGCTCCGCACCTTGAGGGATGCTAACATTGATGTCGATCAATTTCAACGGGGAGTCGTCAATTACAATCAGGGCCAGTACGACACCGCATTGGAGGCATTCTACAATTATCTGGCTGCAACCCCAGTCAACTATCCGCCCGATGTCCATCTCTATATCGCGAGGTCATATCGAAAATTGGGCAACCCACAGGCAGCATTGACTGAGTTACAGGCGATGCATCAGCGATTCACCATCACCGATGGCCTCGATGTGTGGGCCGACGGTTGGCTTGAGATTGCCGAAACCTACGCGCAGCTTGGCAACAACGAAGCTGCATTCAGCACCTACGATCAATTCGTAGCCGACCATCCTGATCTGCCCCAGGCAGCCGATGCTCTGTATGACGCGGCCCTCTTGGCTGAATCACTTGACGACCGCGCCCGTGCAATTACCTACTATCAGCGTCTCTCCAATGAGTATCCTGCCGACAGCCGCGCTTCCGAAGCCCTCTTCCGCGCTGGTATAGACGCTTACCTTAGCGCCGAGTATCCCACCGCTCAATCTCTTTTCACCACCACGTCAACCCTTCCTGCAAACGATCAGGTAGCCCGCAGTTATTTCTGGTTGGGTAAGGCGTTGGTGGCGGCGGGGCAGCAGGATCAGGCGGCGTCGGCGTTCAGTCAGGCGATGACGGCTGGGGGCGCAACCTACTATGGCCTACGCGCACGGGACATTACGAGCGGGCAGTCGCCTTTTGCGCCCGCTAGTTCTCTGAACATATCCTTTGCATCTGATGACGGACAAGCTGAAGCCGAACAGTGGCTAATCCAGACATTCAGTCTCACTGAGACTCCGCCTCTCGCTACTTCGCTGCGCGCTGACTTAGCAACCGATCCTCGTATGTTGCGCGCCCGCGAGTTATGGGATTTGGGTTTGCAGCAGGAAGCCCGCGTATTCTTCGAAACAGTACGCACAGATTATGAAGATGATCCGCTAGCAACATACCAGCTTGCTTTATACTTTCGGGAAATCGGCCTCTATCGCTCGTCACTTTTAGCCGCATCACGAATACTGCGTCTTGCCAATGTGAGTCCGCTTGATGCCCCTCGATTCCTTGCCCATCTGCGAAATCCTGTTTACTTCTCCGATCTCGTGACCAGCTATTCACAGCAATATAATCTTGATCCTTTATGGGTCTATGCATTGATCTGGCAGGAAAGTCAATTCGAAGGATTTGCTGTTTCAAGTGCCTCGGCACAGGGCCTGATGCAGATTTGGCCGCCCACAGGTGAAGATATTGCCGCCCGTCTCCAATGGCCCAATTATCAGCCCAGCGATCTTCAACGCCCGGTCGTCAGTGTCGCCTTTGGTACTTGGCTGTTGCGTGACGAGCTAAACCGCTTCGATGGAAATCAATTTGCGGCGCTAACCGCCTATAACGCAGGCCCCGGCAACACGGCAAAGTGGGTCGAAGGAAGCGCCGCCGACCCAGATTTGTTTGTCGAGTCAATTACTTTAGCCGAGCCAAAACTCTATGTGCAGCGCATCTACGAGCATTATGAAATTTATCGACTACTCTATGGAGCGCCCTGAAATAGTGGGCCTTTCTATTGCCTGATACGATAAAGATGAGAGTACTTCAGAGCTAGTTTTGAATCTGCCCCAATCTGGCTACAATTGAAGTAGGGTGTTTCAATCTTCTGAACGCACATCTAACCTATCTTCGCACTGAAGGGTAACCGCGTTGGCACGCCGCTTCCTCGAAGACTCGCTGCATACCGGGCGCATCGCCTATCTGCACGCTAAGGGATTAGTCGAGTTAGATTTCCCTGTGTTAGTTCGCCCTGCCGAAGATCGATACAGCTACGTTGTAGCACAATGGCCTATTGAGGACGAAGCAGGGCTGTATTACCGCGTATGGAATCCAACGACGGCAATGCACATCACCGCGCGTGGTATATTTGGAGAAGAATACACTGGGCGTCAGCAGCCAATCCATGATGACCAGAAGATTTGGGATGCAGTACGCCGCGTTCATCGGACGGCTAGCTTTGCTCACCCGGATGCTAGGGCTAGGGCCAAAGATGTAGTTGGTCAGGTTTCGACCGCTCTCGGTCAGCGCTACGGCACGCCAGTTCCACCCATCTCGCTGGCAGTAATTGCCGAGCTTTACCGGGCTTGGCAGGCGCTTGTCTTCCCGAATCCTATGACTGCTAGCTTTGCCGCCGCAGCGTTGCTGCTCATGTTTGGCGTGCCGCGAGATCGGGTCGCGGTATTTGGCATGTATTATCAAGACCCAACAGTCTATTATCGTTCCAACAGCGATTGGCGCGCGGGTTTCATGAGCGGAACACCCTACTATTCGGTGATGGGTGTCTATGTCGATGAGCAGTGGGTTCCTGTCGATTTCACCGTCCTTGCGAGTGGGCCGCACAAACGCCTCGCGCCGACCCCTCATTCGCAGGTTCGTCCCGCTGATTTGGGCAAGCACCCACAGGATGGTGCGGATTTAGTGATTGACTTCGCCCATCCTTACACGATGATCTTCGCACCCTCACGTCGTGATGAGTCAAAGGACTCACCTCTGCTGGCGCGAATTCCCCTCCTGAAAGTCTTTGGCTAAGCAAAAAAAAATGGCCCCTCAAATTCGAGGGGCCGTTCCATGTTTATTGTTAGAGTTGGGCATCTCGCTCTGAACTTGATCGAGAATTTCCGCCCCCGTAATCCGCTGTCCGTTCTCCCAGTCAGGCCCACTCGCGATGCTCAAATCTCGCCGGAAGCTGGGCAGGAGATCATTCTCCGTCGCTTCCTTTGTCAGCTTGATGGCGTAGGCTGCATTGGCGATTCCATATCGGGTGGAAAGCGCATCAAGATCAGGGAAGAAGAAAGCACAGCTTGTGTAAATACGCTGTCGGTAGAACTGCGCCTCGACCAACTTCATCAACCGATTGGATTCTGTTTTGTTCGCATCCACTTCCTGCGATTTGAGGAACTCCGCCGAGCTAATACTTCCTAACGCCACCTTGATATAGCCTTCGCGCAGACCAATCGGATCAGCACTTGAATCCACAGCCTTTAGCTCATCATAGTAGATGTGATCCAGTTCAAACCGCAGATTGTCCATTGCGCGCCGCATTGCGCCCTTCCAAGTAGAATCCCCTGGTGTGCAGCCGCACCCCGTAGCCCACCGCGAGACTCCATGCGAACAGCTCCAAGACGTGTTATTCCGAACAACGACTGTTTCAGTAGCTTTCTGTTTCGCGGCGTACCGTTCGAGCGTCATAACTTCATACCCCGCAGCGCGGGCCTCATAAGTCAGGAGCCAGTGGAGAAATTGCTCCTCCCCGGGCCAGTGATGCCCGAATGTCTCTCCATCGGTTGCAATGAGAGTCAGCGGCCCCGACTCGCGTTTGCGTGGCACAAGCACCTGCCTTGCCCATCGCCCTGCCCCGCCGAAGTGTCCCAGGCTAAACGCAATATCGTTCGATAGCCCTTCGTCCCGCACAAACACCTTGAGCGTTTTGCCATTCGGCAAGTTCACTCGGTACAGCCCTGATCCTGCTCGCTTGCCTTCGATCTGGCTCTCCGTGAGGATCGTCCATTCGATCCCTTCTTCCGCTAGCACTTCAAGTGTTTCCAGATCGACCGCCATTTCCGGCAGCCAGATTCCTGTTGGAAGCCGCCCGAAGCGATGGGCAAAGACTGCTTTTCCCCATCTCACCTGCGTAATCTTGTCTTCGCGCCGAGCGAGCGGGAGGATTGTGTGGTCGATGGGCTGGGCGATAGCGCTGCCCGCGTTGAACTGCTCCATGTTGGCGGAGTCGGCATGGATGAACGCATGATACGTCTCCAGTGCGTTCTTCTCTAGCCACTCCGCTAGCGACTCGCCCAGATTGAAGCTGACATGCTTATAGTTACCAATAGCCGCGTTGGGTTGGTAACATTCAGCCGTGATGCGGGCGTTCCAATTCGGATACGGGGCCGCATCCGGCTCGATCAACGGTTCCGCGCTGAACGGGTTTCCGCGCGGCGGCTGATAGTAATGGCAGTGAACACTTAACGTATAAGGTTGTTCAGGCATTCGCTAAGTGTGTCTCGCCCCAGCCAATGCTGAGGGCGAGGATTCCTTTCTAACTCGCGGTCTCCCCGACAATTCCGAGCTTGAAATTGAAGTTCAATGTCCAAGTCTCTCCTGATTGCAATTCAATCGGCCAAAATGCAATGACTGTTGTACCTTGATAATTTCGTTCGAACCCCGCTTCAGACGACGAAATGCCTTCTAACGGGAATCGCCACAATGTTGCCGCTTTGTCCACCTCAATATCGACGTGGATCTTCCACAGTTCGGTCGTGATTGACCACCGCGAAACGTCGAGGTCTTCGACCATTTCTGCAAGTCCAGACTTCCGCTCGCCTATCGTCAAGTATGTATGAGTGTCGTTGCCGCCCGCGAAGCCCCAGTTCGTTTCAACACCAAAGATTTGAGAAAAGGAACCGCTATGGCTGTTAGTCGCTGTATACTTGACTTGCACATCGTCGCTTCCGGCTTCGACGGTCACCGTCTTCTCGACCCGCACGGGAATGTGATCTGCCCCTTGCCAAACGTGTCCATCCCGCCATAGACGCAGCGCCACCCGCTTATTCGATTCTTCGATTATTTCCTGGTCGTAGTGTTGATTGACGAAATCACCCTGTTCCGGGTAGGTCGCCCGATACATCCCGTCGAGTGTCGCTTCCGAACCGAGGAAGTGATCCAGCAAGCTTACCCGCCGGTACCAGTCAAACATCAACCGCTTATCCAGACCCGCCTCGCGCGCACGAATAGGGGCCGAGTGCGGATTCTGTGCCCCTTCAAGTTGCGTGTCTGGAGTCACCAGCGTCCCAGCTTCAATCGCTTCCAGCAGGTCTTTGTGATACCCTTCGCGGCGGCGGGTCAAGACGTTGAGCAAATTGTAAGCCACCGGGCGGTAATCCCACTCCACAATCGATCCGCCCTGTGTCGAGCTAAACACGAGGCTGTGCCGATCCGTTGTGATCACGGCATCATCTACGGCATCGAGATCAAAGTCCGTAATACGAGCCTCGATGTACTTCTTGCCGTTAAGCCGATCCGCCAAATTCTCAGCCTTAATCAGATGTTCGTAATCCGCGCCGCGAATGTGGAACAAATAGATTCCCCCGAACAGCCCATGCCAGTAAGCACAATTGCACTGCCCTGCCCACAAATGATCAAGTGCCTCGCCCTTTTCAGACCCTTCGGGCATCCCGTGTACTTTGTTACTGACCCATAGCGCCTTTTTATGAAGCTGGTTGACTTCCGGGTACTTCACCATGAAGTTCCGCCACATCCCGCCGCGCATGAATTGCAGCACTTCCTCGCGCTGCTCATCTTTCAGCTCGTGCTTCAGATGCGGCAGCAGCCACGCCGAATCAGGCGGCAGCGACCATTCGCCCATTTCATCATACGATGCGGTCGGCAGATACACGCGCCCCAGACTCGGATTATTCTTCGCATACTCACCCGGTGGAATTGTGCCGAGCCAGTCCGAGTTTTCCTCTAATGCGGCAAAGAACCGTTCCATCCAGCCTTCGACCCAGATAGTCTGATAAGTCCCCGGCCACAATCCAAACTTTTCGCCGTCGTCGCCAAATACCCCGACTTTGATCCGCCCTTCGTAGATGCGGTTCGGCCCAAGATCGTCTGCTTGCTCGCGCAGGAACCGAATCACATCCTCTACTGGACTCCAGGGAATCATGTACCGAAGTGCCATCGACGTTCCGAAGATTTTGAGAGGATGGCCTTGCTCTTCGGTGACGTAATACCCGAACAACTCAGCGTCCGTATAACCCACATTCTTGAAGTGGGTATCATCCACAATCGTGTAATCGATCCCTGCCATGTCTAAAGGGCGCGGCAGGTATGGCTCCCAGATTCGCTCTGCCAGCCACATCCCGGTCGGTTCATAGCCAAAGTCAGATCGAACCGACTCACTTTGCTTCGTCACCTGCCCGATCTTGTCCACGTCGGGCAGCGAAGCTAGCACTGGTTCGTAATACGCGCCGCTTAATATTTCGATCTGCCCGCGCTCTACAAGGCTGCGAATTCGGGGAAAGAAATCAGGCTGATTTTCAACCAGCCAGTCGCGTAAAGGCCCCGTGTAGTGGAGCGCCAAACGCACGTGTGAGTGTCTCTCCAGGCACTCCACCATCGGCAAATAGGCTTTGTGATAGGCTTCTTCAATCACCCAGCCAAAGTTGCCGACAGGTTGGTGGTTATGAAGCGCCAGCGAAAGGTAGATCTTCGGGGGCATAAATCGATCTGCCGTTCCTTATGTGGTTAGCAAGGCAAAATGGGTAAATGCACTCATAGACTATCGTGTGCGATGGCTCAGGGCAAATCTCTGCGATTTCGCACGCTTGATGAGAAGCAGCCTAGCCGCGTTAATAATCACCTCGTTCCGGGGATCGAATGTACACGCCTTCTGGAATCTCAGCCTCGCGAAAATCTTCGGTATGCAGATCGGAGCCGATGGTGGCGTTGCGCCGTACGATGATTCCGTTAGGCAGATGTGTATTCTTCCCAACCATGACAATGCCTAGTTCAGGACCATCTTTAGCAATCTCACCAATGCGGGCGTTGTGACCGATTACGCAGTTCTTATCGATCACCGCCCGCTCCACAACCGCCCCTGCTTCGACGTAGCTGTCCGTCAGGATAATCGACTCCCGAACCACCGCGTTCGGCCCAACATAAACTCCCGGCGAAAGCACTGACCGCTCAACGATTGCGCCTCCCGCGATCACCGATCCGTCTGTGATCAAGCTGTCGATGCACTGTGCACCAGCCTCAATCCGAACAGGTGGCCGCTCCTCGCTTCGCGTATGGATCACCCATGAGCGATCTGTCAAATCCAGCACAGGCGGATGCGCCACTAAATCCATGTGGGTTTCCCAATACGCATCGACGGTTCCCACGTCAACCCAGTACCCTAGGAACGGGAACGCATAAACCTTCATATTGTCCTCAATCATCCGGGGGATAATGTCCTTCCCGAAATCATGAGATGAGGTCGTTCGCTGTGCATCCGCACGAAGCAGACGTTCCAGTACCTCCATCCTGAACAGATACACACCCATCGATGCCAGCGTTCCGGGTGGGTTCGCTGGCTTTTCGACAAACCGGTTAACCCGATAATGATCGTCAATCGCGAGAATGCCGAAGCGGTTCGCCTGTTCGAGCGGTACATTGATCGTGCAAACCGTTGCATCCGCATTGTGTTCCTGATGGAACGTGATCAGGTGATCGTAATTCATCTCATAAATGTGATCCCCTGAAAGAATCAGAATCAGGTCGGGG
>Ga0075421_100008002_pt1 | contig 12966 bp, 10 predicted proteins | sample SoiMetdeltSBSDD5_FD_75292 | JGI IMG/M metagenome (GOLD analysis project Ga0075421, IMG submission 75292) | Bulk soil microbial communities from a Populus tree surrounding site in Tennessee, USA - Soil MetaG P. deltoides SBSDD5 | ecosystem: Environmental > Terrestrial > Soil > Tree plantation... | reverse complement strand
ACCTTGGGATGGGGCGTCGGCTTCACCAACAAGGAATCGGAAGATGGCGATGCGGAGTATCACTCGCTGAATGCCGGCTTCGGAGCCTGGTTCCGCTTCTAAGCAACAAGTTAACACAAGTTCGCGGCCCGTGAGCGATCACGGGCCGTTCTGTTTTCTTCAACTCGCCGTGAGACAAACCGGTTTGCCATTGCATGCCGGCCGTGGCAAGCGCAGCTAAGCATTCCGCAATCTATTGGCGCTTTGATCCCTCAATGTGACGATAGGAATTCGCAATGCTGCAAAGCTCTCCCGACCGGTTCTTCGCCTCCATTCCCGCTTTTGAGATCTTCGGGGAAGTTGCCGATCCGCGCCACTACCGCAAGCTACCGGAGGACTGGGTTGTCGGGGTTGCCGACGTCGTCGACTCAACCGGGGCCATCGCACGTGGTGCGTACAAGGCCGTCAATATGGTGGGCGCCAGCATCATCTGCGGTTTGATGAATGGACTTGGCCATCGAGATTTTCCGTTCGTGTTTGGCGGCGATGGCGCCGCTTTCGCACTTCCCATGCTCCATGAGCCTGCGGCTCGCGAGATCGTCTCCGCCGCCGCGACATGGGCCAGGGAAGAGATGCACCTTGCCTTGCGCGTCTCCTTGGTTCCGCTTTCGGACATTCGCCGTGCAGGTCATGACGTACTGGTGGCCCGTTTCGCGGTCTCTCCCGAGCTTTCGTACGCAATGTTCTCTGGTGGCGGCATCGCCTGGGCGGAACATCAAATGAAGAATGGGAGATATGCCGTAGAGTCAGCTCCGCCAGGCGGCCGTCCCAATCTCGCTGGGCTTTCCTGCCGCTGGCAGCCGATCGATGCCGAACGGGGTGAGATCCTTTCAGTTTTGGTCCTGCCTCAGCCTCGAGCAGACCGACTGAAATTTACCGCCCTCGTTACGAAGATCACCAACCTTTTGGGCGACAGCGAGCGGACACGACCGATTTCCTCCAAAGGATTACATTTGAGATGGCCCTCCCCCGGTCTGGCCCATGAAGCGCGAGCCCTTCGGAGGGGACACTCCTTTTTCTGGGAGTATTTGAAACTCGCCGCCTATACGTTCTTCGCCTGGTCGCTGTTCCGCTTCAACATCAGGCTGGGCGGGTTCGACCCACGTATCTATCGGTCCGATACGGAGCGCAACAGCGACTTTCGAAAATTCGATGACGGTCTCAAGCTCACTCTTGATGTCGACAAGCAGCGGGTGGAGGCTCTAACGCAGCTGCTTGAAGAGGCTAGACGCGATGGGACAGCTTTCTTTGGCCTGCACAGTCAGTCTCAGGCGCTGATGACTTGCATCGTCCCCTCCGCCCTTATGCGCGACCATCTTCACTTCATCGATGGAGCGGGTGGCGGTTACGCCAAGGCAGCCGAAAGCCTCAAGTTGCAGATGCGAAACGCGGAGTGAATGGCTCCGTTTGACTCGCACAAGACATGCGTGTCATGCAACTGAAGCCGACGGGAAAAATGAATGGTCGAGCTTCAATTGCCCTTCGAGGTCCTCGAAATCGAGGTGGCAGGCCGCGCAATTCTCCTGCCGGACCTACCGCGCTACCAGAAGTTCTACCGCAAGCTCAGGTCGGGCAGTTGGGAGCCGCGGACTTTCAACGCGCTGGCCGTAAACCTCGATGAATCTACGAACTATGTCGACATCGGTGCGTGGATCGGCGTTACGGCATTCTGGGCGAGCCATTCTTCCAAGCGCGTCATTGCTGTTGAGCCCGATCCCCATTGCCAGCAAATTCTAAAGGCGCTTGCTCCTCACTATCCAAAGGTCGAAATCATCGATGCCGCACTTTCTCCTGATCGCACAGTCGTGCTCAATTCCGTCTCCGGCTTCGGTAGTTCGGAAACAAGCGCGCTCGGAATCGGAGAGGGCGAGTCTGTCTCGGTGCCGGGCATCACGATCGAAAGCCTGATGGAACGGGTTGGCGACGGACCGGTCTTCGTCAAAATCGATATCGAAGGTTACGAATATCAGATCGCTAAGGAGATCGCGCAGCTTCAGGGATACCGGCTCAAGGGTGTTCAGTGTGCCGTGCACCCGCAGCTCCTCGAGAACAGCCTCACGGGTCCGAAGCCCATCCGCCGCCTCAAGGTTCTCATCGAGACGATCCGTCTGTGGAGAACTCTCGCGCCAATTGCCGAAAGCCGCGCGGTGCCGCGATTTGGAAACTTCCTTCGCTATCTTGTTTTCGGAATTCTTCTGCGCTCGAGCCCCAAGGGCACCGAGTTGCTTTTCATCAGGCCTTCAGGCAGAGCTTGACGGGTTCCGGAAATCCTCACTAGCATCGGGCCTCCGCTTATCTTTCCTGACCATTTTTGTCGGTTTAGAAGGAGCATAGAAACATGCGCTTGCCTTTTGGCATTGCTGGTCTAGCAGCGATTCTGGCATTGGCCAGCGGGCAAGGCTCGGCCTCTTCGGTGCAGGGGCTTTACGAGGACTTCGAAGGAACAGATTTCTCACCGACAAGCGGTCTCTATTACAAGACCAGCGAGGAGCAGCGGGCCGGAACGGTGGAGTTTCAGAGTCAAGTGACATATCGGGGAAACGGGGCCGTGAAGCTCTCCGTCAAGCCTCATTGCACTCAGGACAACGAAGATTGCAGCGAACGCGCCGAGATCTGGGAAAAACCGGAACTCTGGGCGCCTTACGATCAGGGCGTGTGGTATGGGTTTGCGGTCAAGTTCGCGGAACCCATCCCCCAGGATGATCATCGTTATGTCATAGCACAATGGAAACGTGAGATTGCCGGCACGAAGGGTGACTTCAGTCCCTTCTTGGCGTTTCGGATGAACAAGGGCAAGTTATTTGCCACTGTGGAGACGAATCTTGTGAAGGCAACGAAGATCGAACCTGAGGGGAAAGCAGCCGATTGTGCAAATGGGGAGGCGAAAGTCTGGCTTCGCCCAGAAACCAATCAGACGCGCGCCCTCGTGGCGACCGACGCAAACTGGCTGCCGGCCAATGGAGAGCGCTACAACGCGTGCACTGCGGAGCTCACTGTGACGTCACACGGCAATGTTCTTCCCGACCCAAGGTCCGGCTGGATTGATTTCGCCATTTTTTCGAAACCAGGACCGGACGGAACTGGCCACATCGAGATTTTCGCCAACGACAAGAGAATCGTGACTGTCAAGGGCCGCATCGGCCATGCCGAAAAAGGTTTGGGACCCGATCAGTATTTCAAGTTCGGGCCTTATCGTTCCCCGGACAAGAACATATGGACGCTCTACTATGACGAGTTTCGTCGCAGCTCCAATTGCGCCGATGTTCTGAAGCTCGCGCCTTGTCCATTCTAGCAATAAGCGATCTATGCAGCCGATTGCGACTAAGATAGTCTCCATTCAATTAGACCCAAGAAACACCGTAGGGGCGGAAACTCCTTGACTTCGAACAGTTCGGAAAAGGATCTGCTTCGGATTGAAGATCTCGGGATTGCCTTCGGCCTGCATGGCGGCGACATTCAGGCAGTCAAGAGCGCGAGCTTCCGCGTTCTGCCAGGCAAGGTCACTGCTCTCGTCGGGGAATCAGGCTCGGGAAAGTCGGTCATCGCTCAGGCGGTCATGGGCATTCTTCCGCGGGCGGGCCGCATTACCAATGGCCGCATTCTCTTTATGGACCCCAAAACCCGCGAGACTGTCGATGTAGCCACCCTACCTCGGGACGGACCCAAGTTCCGCCAGATCAGAGGTAGCCGCATCGGAATGATCTTTCAGGAACCGATGACGTCGCTGTCGCCGCTCCACACCATCGGCAACCAGATCGATGAAGCGCTGCTCATTCATTCATCGGTGTCTGGCAAGAAAGCGCGGGCGCGAACCGAAGAGATGCTGGGCCTTGTGGGATTTCCCAACCCGAAGCGTGCCGCAGAGATGTATTCATTCGAGCTCTCCGGCGGCTTACGCCAGCGCGCCATGATCGCCATGGCGCTGGTCTGTGATCCGGCGCTTCTCATTGCCGACGAGCCTACGACAGCCCTCGACGTGACCATCCAGGCGCAGATCTTGCAATTGCTGCGTGATCTCCAAACCAGGCTCAACATGGCCATGCTGCTCATCACGCATGATCTCGGGGTGGTGGCAAATGTCGCCGATGAGGTGTCGGTGATCTACCATGGCGAGATCATGGAGGCCGGCACCGTTCAGCATATCTTTCGCCAGCCTACGCATCCCTATTTGCGAGGGCTCATGGCCGCGGTACCTCATTTCGACATGAAACCAGGAGAGCGGTTGAAGGCTCTGCGCGAAATTCCGGTGAGCGCCAGCCACATGCTGCTGAAGACGGAAAAGCCTTCCGGCGCCGGCAAGCACACTGTGCTCAAGGCCAGGAACCTTAGAAAGACTTTTTCCACACGCAAAACCGGTTGGTTCGCCGATCCTGCCGCCACGAAAGTGCGCGCCGTCGATGGCGTGAATTTTGAAATCCGTCGGGGCGAATGCTTGGGCTTGGTCGGTGAAAGCGGTTGCGGCAAGACCACGGTGAGCAAGATCATCATGCGCGCCGTAACGCCCGATGCCGGTGAAGTGACATTCGACGACGGCACCGGTCCGATCGATGTTCTCAGGGCCGAAGCAGGCGAGCTCCATGCGCTGAGAGCGAAGATCCAGATGGTGTTTCAAGACCCCTTCAGTTCGCTGTCGCCGCGCATGACGGTTCAAAATATCCTAAGTGAGCCTCTGGAGATCCATGAACGCGGTGATGCGGCATCGAGGCTCGAGACCGTGAAGACACTCATGCACGCCGTGGGGCTGGATCCGCGATTTTTGAGCCGCTATCCACACAGTTTTTCCGGCGGACAGCGCCAGCGGATCAGCATAGCACGCGCTCTCGCCCTCAAGCCCGATCTGCTCATCTGCGATGAGCCCGTCTCGGCGCTCGACGTTTCCGTTCAAGCCCAGATTCTCAATTTGCTGAAGGACCTGCAGAAAGAGCTGGGCCTCACCTATTTGTTCATTTCCCACAACCTTGCAGTGGTCGACTACATGGCCGATCGAATAGCCGTCATGTATGCCGGGCGCATCGTCGAAGTAGCTCCGCGTGAAACTTTGTTCAATGCGCCCATCCATCCTTATACGCGGGCGCTTTTGGCGGCAGTTCCGTTTCCCGATCTTGACCGCCCTCTCAATTTCGAGACCCTGAAGCTTGGAAAAACGCTGAAGGCCAATGGCTGGGGAAAGCTTTTCCAGGATGGCGGGGACGCGGCCGATCTCGTTCCCGCCGATCTCGGCGGCGGGCATCTCGTCCTGGCCCGGCGCGACGCCAGCGTGAGCGAGTTGCGCTCATGGTAAGCAGGCGCACAGTTCTCGGACTTCTTGCCACCGCTTTGGCGCCGGGAGGCTTCGCGCAAGCAGGTGTTCCGGAAGAGCCTCCTTACTTCAAGACACTCATCGAAGGCGGCAGCCTGCCGCCCCTCGCCGAGCGATTGCCGCAGGTTCCCAAAGTGGTCAACCTCGCTGCCAAGGGCCTCCAGCTCGGCCGCTATGGTGGCAGCGTTCGCATGCTGATCGGCGGACAACGAGACATCCGCCTCATGACGATCTACGGCTATGCAAGGCTCGTAGGATATGATGAGTCACTCAACTTCCAGCCCGACATTCTCGAAAGCTTCGATATTGTCGAGAGTCGCATCTTCACCTTCAAGATCAGGCCAGGGCACAAATGGTCCGACGGCAGTCCCTTGACGGCTGAGGATTTTCGTTACTGCTGGGAAGACGTCCTGAACAACGAAGACCTGTCGCCCGGCGGGCTCGCCACATATCTAGTGGTGGAAGGCAAACCTCCGCTATTCGAGATCATCGATCCCCTCACTGTACGCTACAGCTGGGATTTTCCGAATCCCGATTTCCTGCAGCAGTTGGCGGCGCCGCAGGCGCTGAATATGGTTGTGCCCGCTGCCTATCTCAAGCAGTTCCACAAGAGGTATCAGGACAAAGCCAAACTCGACGAGTTGATCAAAAAGAACAAGGCCAAGAAATGGACGTCGCTACATATTAAGATGGCGCGACAGTATCGGCCCGAGAACCCGGAGCTACCGACGCTCGATCCCTGGCGCAACAGAACAGAGCCGCCTTCGGAACGGTTCGTTTTCGAGCGCAATCCGTATTTTCATCGTGTCGATGAGACGGGCCGCCAACTTCCCTATATCGATCGCTTCCTTCTCAACGTCAGCTCCTCGGCCATTATTCCGGCCAAGGCCGGCGCTGGTGAATGCGACTTGCAGGGTACGGGAATCGATTTCACCGACTATACTTTCCTCAAAGAATCCGAGTTGCGCTATCCCGTTAAGGTGCGCCTGTGGAAGCGTACCCAGGGCTCCAGGCTCGCACTCCTGCCCAATCTCAACTATAGCGATGAAGGTTGGCGCCGGCTGTTGCGCGACGTAAGATTCCGCCGCGCCCTGTCGGTTGCCATCGATCGGCACGAAGTGAATATGGCCGCCTTTTTCGGGCTAGGGCGGGAAAGCGCAGATACCGTGCTTCCCGAGAGTCCCCTCTATCAAGAACGTTTTGCCCGCGCATGGGCCCAACACGATCCCGATCTCGCCAACGCATTGCTTGACGAAGCCGGCCTTTCGGCGCGCGCCGACGACGGAATTCGCCTCCTGCCCGACGGCCGAAAAGCACAAATCGCCCTTGAATCGGCTGGCGAGAGTTCGCTGGAGACCGACGTGCTCGAGCTGGTCGCGGACCACTGGCGCAAGGTTGGCGTCGACCTTTTCGTGCGCGTGTCGCAGCGCGACGTGTTTCGCAGTCGCGCGGTCGCTGGCACCATCATGATGTCGATCTGGGGCGGCCTGGATAATGGCATCCCCAGGCCCAACATGAACCCCTCGGAGCTGGCGCCAACGGTCGAGGATCAGCTGCAGTGGCCCGTATGGGGCCTTCACTATCAGTCGCATGGAGAACAAGGCAGTGCCCCAGACCTCAAGGAGGCGATAGAGCTTGTCCACCTGCTCGAACAGTGGCGGCGATCAAGGAACGAGCAGCAGTGGACCGAAGTGTGGAATAAGATGCTGACCGTCTACACCGACAATGTTTTCTCGATCGGCCTCGTCAACGCCACGCTGCTCCCCATCGTGACTTCCTCGCGTCTTAGAAACATTCCCGAAAAGGGACTCTTCAGCTTCAATCCCACCTGTTACTTCGGCATCTATATGCCAGACACCTTCTGGTTCGAGGACTAAGAATGCTCCGCTACATTCTTTGGCGCCTGGCCGTGATGATCCCTACTCTGTTGATCATTTCGGCCCTGATTTTCACCATCATCGAGCTTCCGCCAGGAGACTATTTCGAAAGCTATGTCGCGGAACTGAAGGCACAAGGCGAGGGGGTCAACGAGAAGCAGCTTGAGGCGCTGCGGATCGAGTATGGTTTCGACAAGCCGGTTGTGATTCGTTATTTCGATTGGCTCTTCGGGCTGCTGCACGGCGATCTCGGTTATTCTTTCGAGTATCAGTTGCCGGTGACCGACGTGGTTGGTGACAGGCTATGGCTAACGGTGCTCGTTTCCTTCGTCACCATCATCTTCACGTGGATCATCGCCTTTCCGATTGGCATCTACTCGGCCATGCACCAGTACAGCTGGTCTGACTACAGCCTCACCTTCCTCGGGTTGCTCGGTCTTGCCATTCCCAACTTCATGCTAGCGCTGATCCTCATGTATTTCGCCAATATCTGGTTTGGCACGACCATCGGTCACCTCATGGACCAACAGTATCTCGGCGAGCCAATGAGCTGGGCGAAAGCAAAATCCATCCTAGAGCATCTCTGGATCCCGGTGCTGATCGTCGGCACCGCCGGCACGGCGGGAATGATCCGGCGCCTGCGCGCCAATCTATTGGACGAACTACAAAAGCAGTATGTGACGACTGCTCGCGCCAAGGGTCTCCACCCCACCCGTGCACTTATCAAATATCCATTGCGCATGGCGCTCAACTTCTTCATTTCCGACATCGGCTCAATTCTGCCGGCCATTATTTCCGGCGCAGAAATAACCGCTATCGTCCTGTCGCTCGAGACGACAGGGCCGATGCTGATCAAGGCACTGCAGAGTCAGGACATGTATCTCGCCGGATCCTTTCTCATGTTTTTGGCCTTTCTGACCGTCATCGGCGTTCTTATCTCCGACCTTGCACTCGTGGTGCTCGATCCGCGCATTAGACTGCAAGGAGGCAGCACCAAATGACGACGTCGCCACTACCAGCGCCGGGCCAGACGCTCAATCACTATGTATCGTCCGCGCCGTTCGATCCAACATCGATCGAGGCGATGACCGAAGAGCACGTGCGCATTTATCTCGCCTCGCAGTGGCGGCTGATGTGGTGGAAATTCAAAAGGCACCGGGTGGCGGTCGTCTCGGGTGCCTTCCTGGCGGTGCTCTATTTCACGATTCTCATTTCCGAGTTTCTGGCGCCTTACAATCTGCACTCGCGCAATGTGGATTTCATCCACTCGCCGCCGCAGCGGGTCCATCTGTTCCACGAAGGCTCTTTCGTCGGGCCGTTCGTCTATGGGCGCCAGATGAGCCTCAACATGGATACGCTGAAACGCGTCTATACGGACGACAAGACTCAAATTCACGCCATGCGTTTCTTTTGCAGGGGAGATAGCTATAAGTTCTGGGGTGGTTTGTGGGATGGCAATTTTCACCTGATATGCCCGGCCGAGAACGGCCAGCTCTTCCTCCTGGGCACCGACAGGCTCGGGCGGGATGTCCTGTCTCGGATCATCTATGGCGCGCGCGTATCGCTGACCATCGGCTTGTTCGGCGTAACGGTGAGCTTCCTGCTCGGCATCATCATCGGCGGCATCGCCGGTTATCATGGCGGCACCCTCGACCTCGTCATCCAGCGCATCATCGAGGTTCTGCAGTCACTGCCAAGCATCCCACTGTGGATGGCGCTCGCTGCCATCATGCCGGTGACATGGAGTCCCCTCCTCATCTATTTCGGAATAACGATCATCTTCGGCCTCCTCGACTGGACGGGGCTGGCACGCGCCGTGCGTTCGAAGCTCCTGGCGCTCAGGGAGGAAGATTATGTCCTGGCCGCACAGCTCATGGGCGCCAGGAGCAGCCGCATCATCGGCCGCCATCTCGTGCCTGGATTTGTTTCGCATCTGATTGCCTCAGCCACGATCTCTATCCCCGGCATGATCCTTGGCGAAACAGCGCTGAGCTTCCTTGGGCTCGGCCTTAGGCCTCCGATCACGAGCTGGGGCGTGCTGCTCACGGAAGCGCGCAATGTCAGCGTCGTCGCTCTCTATCCGTGGCTCCTCTTCCCCATGATACCTGTCATCCTGGTCATTCTGGCCTTCAATTTCCTGGGGGATGGTCTGCGCGATGCAGCCGACCCCTACAAATAGGACGTTCTCCGCCGGCGGATGAAAATTGCGTTCTATGCGCCGCTCAAGCCCCCGGACCACCCCGTGCCGTCGGGAGATCGGCAAATGGCAAATCTGCTCATGGCCGCTCTGAGACGCGGAGGGCACGAGGTCGACATAGTCTCCCGGCTCAGGACTTACATGGCGAGCCCGCACCCAGAAATGCTGCAATCTTTCCAGCTTCGATCACACGATGAAGCTTCACGCATTGCAGACCAGTGGCGGAGGAAGGGATCATCTCACATTTGGTTCACATATCATCCCTACTACAAAGCTCCAGATCTGATTGGAGCGGAACTTGCGAAGCGATTCGCGATTCCTTATGTGACGTGCGAAGCCTCCTACGCGCGAAAGCGCGATTTCGGCGAATGGCGAGACGCCCAGGCTCTTCTCAAAAAAGGCTTAAGCCAAGCCGCCCTCAACATCTATTTCACCGACAGAGATCGCGAAGGACTGACACAGATCGTCAACCCGGCCCATTTGGCCGAACTAAAGCCGTTCATCGACGTGCAAGCCTCGCACAGTGCCCCAGCCGCGCGTTCCGCAAGTCCGGCCGAGCTCATCACCGTCGCCATGATGCGTGAGGGTGACAAATTCGACAGCTACCAAATGCTTGCAGCCTCGCTCCGTCTTCTGCTCGATCGTCCATGGCGCCTGACCATCGTTGGAGACGGCCCCACAGCCGAAAAGGTCAAGGAACTGTTCAGAGAGTTTCCCAATGGACGCATCAAGTGGATGGGCATGCTGTCTGCCGACGATGTTTTGGCGGAGTTGAGCAAGGCTACTCTATATCTCTGGCCTGGTTTCGGTGAGGCCTATGGAATGGCCTATCTCGAAGCCCAAGCGGCCGGTCTGCCGGTCATTGCGCAAAACGTCGCAGGCGTGCCCGCGGTCGTGCGCAATGGCGAAACGGGAATTCTCGTTCCGCAAGGCAATGTTGAGGCCTTTGCCAAGGCTATTCGTGCATGCATAGCCGATCCGAATGAAGCCTGGCGGCTTGGCGATCAGGCACGCAAATTCATACGCGACGAGCGCTCTCTCGACCAGGCAGCAGTTCGGCTGAACGCTCTGCTCTCGCGCGTCAGCGCAATGGTTTGAGAATGGCGACGCTGGAAATATGGCGCCCCGTGGTCGAGGCTCTCGAATCTTGGCATGCGGCCGATCTCAGGGCGCCACTTTGGCTGAGGGACGATGATTCCGTCGAGCCGACACCTGCGCTCGAACGGCTCATCGATCTTACTGCGGAGCACGATATTCCCTTGGCTTTGGCGGTGGTTCCTGCGAATGCCGGAAAGGCGCTGGCTCATGCTCTTCGAGCGGCAGGGCATGTGACCCCGATCGTGCACGGTTGGGCGCATCGCAACTACGCGCCCAAGGGAGAAAAAAAGCAGGAATTCGGACTTCATCGGCCAATCGAGGCGATGCGTCAAGATCTGTCCCTCGCCCTATCGAAAGTGAGAGAGCTCTTCCCGTTTCAATTGGCGCCGATGTTCGTGCCACCCTGGAACCGCATCGCACCCGAGCTTATTCCCATCCTCCGTGAGCTGGACTATACGGCGCTGTCGACCTTCGGCGCCACATCGGCCGAGAACCGCGCAATTCCCGAGATCAACACGCATGTGGACATCATCGACTTTCGCGGCACTCGCCGCTGCCGGGAGCACGGGGTTCTCGCGCAGGAGATAGCGGTCGCACTGTCATACTCTTTTCAACACGGGCGCTGTGCTGTTGGCATACTGTCGCACCACCTCGTCCATGACGAGGCTGCATTCGAATTCCTCGCAGGTTTCTTCTCGATCGCACGGCAAGAATACTGGCTGTCAGCGCAGGAACTAATTGAGCGGCGAACCGGACCTGTCGGATAGCTGATTAATGATACTGCGGGCCTTGGACAATTCCTCGGTTGTCTGGCTCAAGCGATCCGCCACAACTCGGATGACCTGAAGGGCCATCTCCGGAAATTCGGCAAGTAATCCGAGAAACTGGTCTTTGTCGATGCGCAGAACGTCGAGGTTCGAATTCGCCCGCACAGTCGCGGTTCGGTTCACATCGCACAATATGGCGATCTCCCCGATGATGGAGTTGGGTCCAACCGTTGCAACTTTGATCTCACCGCTGCCGCTATCCACGAGCACGTCGGCCGCGCCGGACAAGACGACATAGGCGGCGTCGCCTGGATCCCCCTGATAAAAAAGGGTATGACCGGCCTTGAAATTCAACCGTTGCGATGTAAAGGCGAGCAGTTTGAGCTTTGCCGAAGCAACATTGCCGAACAGCGGGACTAGCCGCAGCCTTTGCACTTCATCCTTCAGTACCACGCGCTTCCTCCGACTTGAGCTATCGCGCCAACATTGCTGCCAAACTGGTTTTCCCTTTCGACAACCCGTCGAAATCTCCCTCTTCGACTGGACGGCCGCGATCGAACACTACCACCCTCTGGAAAAAGCGAGCCATCGAGGGTGTACCTAAAACCCACATCACCGCCGGATTCCAATGGTCCGTGCCGGTCATCTCCAGCACTGCGCGCAACACCTTTTCCTGCGTGCGAACGTCAACGGCGGAGAGCGGCTTATTCAGGATGATGAAATCAGCTTGTTTCAGCAGCGCCCGCGCTAGATTCAGCTTCTGCCGTTGCGCCATGGTGAGGCGCCTTCCTCCGGCCCCCACGTTGAATTCGAGCCCAGCATCGATGACATCGCCATAAAGCCCGAGTTCCTCCAATACGTCGCGTACGATCGAACGAATTTTCTCAGCTACGTCCGCCTGCCTGTGGGCAATGCGCCCGAACAGGGCATTGTCAAGGATGCTGGCGGCGCTGTTGTATCGCTCCGGATCATAGGTTTCGATGGCGTTTTTGAGCGTCTCGGGCAGGTCGCGATGGAACATCTTGCGTCCTTCAACCAGCTTTTTCATCAATTCTGCATCGAGGATGCCGAAACGGTAGCGCGGTTCGGAATAGGCAAAACTCAGACCCATGATGCGGCTCGCATCTGCCGGCACTACGGCGGAGAACGGCTTGTCTTTCACCTTCTGCAGCAGTGCACGGTAATCCGGTATTTCTTCAGCAGTCATGAACGTCAATTGCTGGAAAAATGCATGGTCGGGGGGCAGCTCGCCCAAGATTTCAACCACATTCGCAGCGATCTCGAGGCCGAGATGATAAAGATCCTGATCCAAACCTGTCGCCTTCAATACCTTTTGCACATGAGGATTGGTCTTGAGATTCTCTGCTGCCAGCGCTTGCCCGATCGGCGCGCCGAAAATGAGGTTCTCAGCGACAGTGGCCTCAGTGTTGTAACTTTCGGGTTCGAAGGGTACGACGCTCTCGGTCAGCCCTTCGGCCTCAAGGCGCTCCCTCAGGCCGGCGCGAACCTTCTGGATTTGCGAGCTGAGTTTGGGATGCTCCGTCGGACTCATGGATGAACGCAAGCCAAGCTCGAATACATCCTGCGAGAGCGCGACAGTGTCGAGAACCCGGATGGTCACGGGCAGGAGTTCCTCAATGTTTTTGATCCCCAGTGTCTCGTAATCGATCCAGTCGCTGTGAACGTCGA
>Ga0075421_100007998_pt1 | contig 12967 bp, 13 predicted proteins | sample SoiMetdeltSBSDD5_FD_75292 | JGI IMG/M metagenome (GOLD analysis project Ga0075421, IMG submission 75292) | Bulk soil microbial communities from a Populus tree surrounding site in Tennessee, USA - Soil MetaG P. deltoides SBSDD5 | ecosystem: Environmental > Terrestrial > Soil > Tree plantation... | reverse complement strand
AGCTCGTCTCCGCCGACGAGGAGGACGTGCCGATCGTCTCCGTGCTCGACGGACACTCGCACGCGCTCGCCTTCCTGGGCGGCGCGCTCGGCGTGACGCAGTTGGCGCTCGGCGTCGACGACTTCGGCCAGTCTGGAACCCGTGGCGATCTCTATCGCCACTACGGCATCGATGCCGACGCCATCGTGGCGGCGGCCCGCACACTTCTCGGCTCTTGAGCGTCGAGCCCGCCGTCGACCGCTGGCGGCAGCTGGTCATCCTCTCGCTCGCGGAGCTCGGCGCGCTCTCGCTGTGGTTCAGCGCCTCGGCGGTGCTGCCCGCGCTCACGCGTGAGTGGCAGCTCGGTGACGCCGGCCGCGCCGGTCTCACCCTCGCCGTTCAGCTCGGCTTCATCCTCGGCACGCTCGTCAGCGCGATCGGCAACCTTCCCGATATCTGGTCGCCGCGCCGCTTCATGGCCGTGAGCGCGACCGTCGGCGCGCTCGCGAACGCGGCGCTCGCGCTGTGGGTGGACACGCTCACGCCCGCGCTGGTGCTGCGGTTCGTCACCGGCGCCGCCATGGCCGGCGCGTATCCGCCGGCGATGAAGGTCATGGCGACGTGGTTTCGCGAGGGCCGGGGGCTCGCGATCGGCGTGATCGTCGGCGCGCTCACGGTCGGCTCCGCGACGCCTCACCTCATCCAGGGCGTGAGCGCGGTTCACTGGCGGGTCACGCTGCTCATCGCGTCGGGCCTGGCGCTCCTCGCGGCGGTGCTCGTCGTGGCGTTCGTCCGCGAGGGCCCGTTCCGCTTCCCGTCGGCGCGCTTCGACGCCGGCATGGCGCTCGCGGTGTTCCGCGAGCGGGGTGCGCGCCTCGCGTGCTTCGGATACTTCGGGCACATGTGGGAGCTCTACGCGATGTGGGCGTGGATCGGCGTGTTCCTCGCGGAGAGCTTCGCGCACGCGGGCGCCTCCACGCTGAACCCCGCGGTGGCGACGTTCGCGGTGATCGCGATCGGGTCGCTCGGCTGCTACGCCGCGGGCGCCGGCGCCGACCGGTGGGGACGCACGACGCTCACGATGGCGGCCATGGCGGTGAGCGGGGCGTGCGCGCTCGTCATCGGGCTCACGTTCGGCGGGGCGCCGGCGCTGACGCTGGCGATCGCTCTCGTGTGGGGGATCAGCGTCATCGCGGATTCCGCGCAGTTCTCGACAGCAGTGACCGAGCTGTCACCGCCGGCGTACGTCGGGACCGCACTCACCACCCAGACGTGCGTCGGGTTCTCGATCACGCTGCTCTCGATCTGGCTCATCCCGCTCATGGTGCGCGGGGTCGGCTGGCGGTGGGCCTTCGCGAGCTTGGCCATTGGTCCGGGGCTCGGCGTACTCGCCATGGGCCGCCTGCGCTCACTTCCGGAGGCTCGCCGCATGGCCGGCGGCCGCCGCTGATCCGCTGGTCGGAGTCACGGGCACTTCGCTTGCTTACGATCCAGCGTGATGAGATTCGCCCGCTCGCTCCTGCTGGCCGTCATGGAGGACGTCGTGGCGCGGCGTGCTCGTGACGGTGTCGCCTGGCTGGAGGCCAGCGGACGCGCGGCTGGTGATGTCGGAGCGCTCAGCGTCGCCTTCGCGGATGCGTCCCGTCGTACCGGACGCTCGGCGCTCGCGCTGACCGCTGAAGAAACCGACTCCCTGCGCGGCCTCGGCGTGCGGTGGCCGCTCGGACGGTGGGCGCTCGACGATATGGCGCGCGCTGCCCTCCTGGTCCGGGGAGGCGAGGTGCTCGATCCGCCGGGGCTTCAGGCCGCGGTCGTTGCCGTGTATGGAAAGGGCGATACTCGGGAGCGCCAGGCGGTCTTGCGGGCATTGCCGTTCCTGCCGAATCCCGACCGCTTCCTGTCCATCGCGGTGGAGGCCGCGCGCGCCGCCATGCCGACGCTCTTCGAGGCCATCGCGTGCGAGAACCCGTACCCCGCCGCGCAGTTCCCCGCGCTGAACTTCAATCACATGGTCATGCGCGCGCTCGTCAGCGGCGTGGCCCTCGAACGCATCGTGGGGCTCGGCACCCGCGTGACGCCGGATCTGGTGCGCACCGCGAACGACTATGCCGGTGAGCGGCGTGCCGCCGGCCGCAGCGTGCCCGCCGACCTCGACTACATCACCGTCGCGGCGCGTTCCGTCGCCGCCTGATCGGCGATGGCGAGCGCCGCGCCGACGCCGCGCCGCCTGATATCATTCCGCGCGCGTGACCTTCTTCTTCCTGCTCGTCGGGATCTTCGCGGTCGTGCACGTGCCGCCCCTCGCTCGACTGTTCGGCGCGCCGACGCGCCGGGACAAGATGCGCGTGGCGGCGGGCGTGGCGTTCATCGTGGCCAGCCTGCCGCACTTCTTCACGCCGGAACGCTATCTGCCGATGATGCCGCCGTTCGTCCCGGCGCCGCTGACGATGATCTACGTGAGCGGCGTCGCCGAGCTGCTCGGCGGGCTCGGCTTGCTGATTCCGATGTCGATCCAGCTGGCGGGTTGGGGCCTGGTGCTGCTGCTCGTCGCCATCTTTCCCGCCAACATCTACGTGGCGCTGACCGGCGCGAACGCCACCGGACTCCCGAGCTCGCCCTGGTACACGTGGTCGCGCCTGCCGTTTCAGATCGTGTTCATCTGGTGGGTCATCGAGGCCATGCGAGCCCCGCGCTATACTGAGCAGACCGCATGGCGACCCTGACCCCCGACCGGAAGCGCGCGCTTCGCACGGAGCTCGAGGGCATCCTCGGCCGCGGCGCCGTGCTGTCCGACCCCGACGAGCTGCTCGTCTACGAGTCGGATGGCCTCACGCTCTTCCGCGCCCTCGCCGACTTCGTCGTGTTTCCCACCTCCGCCGAGCACGTCTCGCAGGTGGTGAAGCTCGCGAACCGCGAAGGGCTTCCGTTCGTCGCGCGCGGCGCCGGCACCGGGCTGTCGGGGGGCTGCTTGCCGGCCGAGGGCGGCATCGTGCTGTCGCTGATGCGAATGAGCCGCGTGCTCGAAGTGGACTACGACAACCAGCTCGCGGTCGTCGAGCCCGGCCTCGTCAACCTCCACCTCTCGTGGAAGGTCGGCCCCAAGGGTTACTACTACGCGCCCGATCCCTCGAGCCAGCAGGCGTGCACGATCGGCGGCAACATCGCGAACAACTCCGGCGGGCCGCACACGCTCAAGTACGGCGTCACCACCAACCACGTCCTCGGCCTCGAGGTCGTCATGCCCGACGGTGAGATCGTGTGGCTCGGCGGCAAGACGCGCGAGAGCCAGGGTTACGACCTGGTCGGCGTGTTCGTCGGCTCCGAGGGCACGTTCGGCATCGCCACCAAGATCGTCGTCCGCATCCTCAAGAAGCCGCAGGCGGTGAAGACCGTGCTCGCGGTGTTCGACGAAGTCGATCAGGCCTCGGCGGCGGTCTCCGAGATCATCGCGCGGGGGCTGGTGCCGGCGGCGGTGGAGATGATCGACCAGCTCACGATCGGCGCCGTCGAGGACGCGTTCGGCTGCGGCTACCCGCGCGACGCGGCGGCCGCGCTGCTCGTGGAGCTCGACGGGCTCGCGGTCGGCATGGAGACGCAAGCGGAGCGTATCGTGGCCGCATGCCGCGATGCCGGCGCCCGCGACGTCCGTTCGGCCAAGGACGAGGCCGAGCGCCAGCTCCTGTGGAAGGGCCGAAAGTCGGCGTTCGGCGCCTACGGCCGCGTGTCGCCCGCGTACATGGTGATGGACGGCGTGATCCCGCGCACGAAGCTGCCCTACGTGCTGCGCCGGGTGAACGAGATCGTCGGTGCGGCTGGGCTTCGCGTCGGCAACGTGTTCCACGCGGGTGACGGCAACCTGCACCCGAACATCCTCTACGATCCGCGCAAGCCGGGCGAGGAAGCGCGGGTGGTCGCCGCGGGCGCCGAGATCATGAAGGTGTGTGCGGACGTCGGCGGCTCGATCTCCGGCGAGCACGGGATCGGGCTCGAGAAGGCCGACTTCATGCCGTTCATCTTCTCCGCTGCGGACCTCGCGCTGATGCAGAAGCTCAAGAACGCGTTCAATCCGACCGGCCTCTGTAACCCCGGCAAGGTCTTCCCGACGCGCAAGTCGTGCGGCGAGGCCGGCCCCACCGCCTATCGCCCGCATCCGATCGAAGAGCAGGGCCTCGCCCAGCGGTTCTGAAGCACCGCGCGTGCAGGCCGCCGTCCTCGAAAAGCTCCGCGGAATCGTCGGGACTCCCCACGTCCTGACCGGCATCGAGCTGTCCCCGTTCGTCGTCGAGGGCCGCACGCCGGAGGCCGCGGTGTTTCCCGGCGGCGTCGACGAGGTGCGCGCGGTCGTGACGCTCGCGGCGGAGTCCGAGGTGCCGGTGATCGCGTGGGGCGGCGGAACGGCAGCGGCAGCGGGAATGCCGGCCCCGCGGCCCGGCCTCGTGCTCGGGTTGAAGCGGCTCGACCGCGTGGTGGAGCACGAGCCCGGGGATCTCACGGTGACGGTCGAGGCGGGACGCACGATGGCGGCGCTCCAGTCGACGCTGCACGAGCGCGGTCAGTGGCTGTCGCTCGATCCGCCCGATGCGGAGCGTGCGACGATCGGCGGCATCGTCGCCACGAACGCCTCCGGGCCGCGGCGCCACCTCTACGGCACCGCGCGTGACTTGCTGATCGGAGTCACGGTCGTCACCGCGGACGGCGCGCTCGTGCGCGGCGGGGGCAAGGTCGTGAAGAACGTCGCGGGCTACGACCTGCCGAAGCTCTTCGTGGGCTCGTGCGGCACCCTCGGCGTGATCGTCGAGCTCACCGTCAAGCTTCGTCCGCGGCCGGACGACGAGCGCCTCGTGGTCGCGCCCTTCGACCGCTTGAAGGATGCCGGAAGCGCGGTGCGCGCCGTCATGGCGTCGGATCTCATTCCGAACGCGCTCGATCTGTGCGACGCGGAGGCGCTGCGACCGCTCGGCATGGTGGGCGCACCGGCGGCGCTGCTCGTGGGCTTCGACGGCGTGGCCGAGCAGGTGGCGTGGCAGATCGAAGAGCTGAAGCGCCTCGTGCAGGCGGCCGGGGGCGAGGAGCCGCGCGTGCTTCCGAGCGACCGCTGGCCGCGGCTCGCGACCGCCGCCGCGGATGCGTTCGATGGCGCGGGCGCGATCATGCGGCTCTGCGTGCTCCCGACCCAGGTGTCCGACGTCATGGAGCAGGGGAGCGCGCTCGCCCGCGCGCGCGGGCTCGCGTCCGCGTGGACGGCCCACGCCGGCGTCGGCGTGCTGACCGGCGCGCTGTCGCTCGGCGGCCGTCGCGATGACGTGGGCGCGGTGGCGGACGTGCTGCGCGGATGGCGCGGCATCGCGCAGGCGTTCGCCGGCTACGCCGTGCTCGACGTCGCACCGCTCGCGCTGAAAGACGCGGTCGGGGTCTGGGACGAGGCGGGCGCCGCCGGCCGCATCATGGAGCGCATCAAGCACGAGCTCGACCCGCGCAACGTGCTGAACCCGGGACGGTTCGTGGGAAACATCTAGATGGCACACGCGCCCACGGACGATCGATCCGCCGTGTCCACCGGCCCGCTCGCGCTCCACGGCCTCTCCGTGGAGGGCGTGAACCAGTGCGTGCACTGCGGGCTCTGCCTCGCGTATTGCCCCACGTTCTCCGAGCTCGGCACCGAGATGGATTCGCCGCGCGGCCGCATCTTCACGATCAAGTCGCTCGCGGAAGGGCGGATGTCGCTCACCGACTCCGCGGTCGAGCATCTCTCGCTCTGCCTCGACTGTCGCGCCTGCGAGACCGTCTGTCCCTCTGGGGTGCCGTACGGGCGCCTGATCGAAGTGGCCAAGGCGGAGATCGAGCGCCAGCGCCCCGGTGGGACGGTGCGGCGCGGCTTCCGCTGGCTCAACTTCGGGCTGCTGCTCGGACATCCGCGCATCATGCGCGCGGCGGCGGCCGGGCTGCGCTTCTATCAGGCGAGTGGCCTGCAAACGCTGGTGCGCCGGAGCGGTCTCGTGAAGTGGCTGCCCGGAACGTTGCCGGCGTGGGAGGCGCTCCTGCCCCCGATGCCGCGCGCGGCGGATCGCAAGCCGCTGCCTGCGCGCATCGCCGCCGAGGGTGAGCGGCGCGGCCGCGTCGCGCTCCTGACGGGATGCATCCAGTCGGTCGTGTTCGGCGCGCACAACCGCGCGACGGCGCGAGTCCTCGCCCGGAACGGCTACGAGATCGTGGCGCCGCCGGAGCAGGGCTGCTGCGGCGCCCTCAACGCCCACGGCGGCGATCACGCGCGGGCCGTCGACATGGCGAAGCGAACGATCGCCGTGTTCGAGGCGGCGCGCGTGGATGCGGTGGTCGTCAACACGTCGGGATGTGGCGCGCACATGAAGGGGTACGGCGCGCTGCTCGCCGAGGACCCCGCGTGGGCGGAGCGCGCGCGGCGATTCGCGGCGAGCGTGCAGGACATCAGCGAGCTCCTCGCGAAGGCGCCGCTGCGCGGCCCGCTCCGCGCGGTGCCGATGACGGTGACCTATCACGATCCGTGTCACGTCGTGCACGGGCAGAAGATCAAGAAGGAGCCGCGCGCGCTGCTCGCGCAGGTGCCCGGTCTTCACGTCGTGGACCTGCCGGAATCCGACTGGTGCTGCGGCTCCGCGGGCATCTACAACCTGACCCAGCCGGAGATGGCGGCGCGGCTGCTCGCCCGCAAGGTCGGCCACATCGAGAGCACGGGCGCGCAGGCCGTCGTGACCGCGAACCCGGGCTGCATCCTGCAGATCCAGCAGGGCCTCCGCGAGCGCGGCCGCGAGGTGAGCGTGCTGCACCTCGTCGAGATCCTCGACCAGGCGTATTCCTGATGGCGCAGACGTCCACCCCAGACGAGCACAAGAGCACCGCGCCGCGCTCGATCGGGTGCTGGGTCCTGACGATCTCCGATTCGAAGACCCCGGAGACCGACACGTCGGGGAAGCTGATTCGCGAGCTGCTCACGGGTGCCGGCCACTCGGTCGTCGGCTCCGAGATCGTTCGCGACGAGCCGACCGAGGTCCAGCGGGTGATCCGCGATGCCTGTGCTCGGGACGAGGTCCGGGCGGTGATCATGACCGGCGGGACCGGCATCACCTCCCGCGACTCCACCTTCGAGGCGGTCGAGGCGATGCTCGACAAGCGGCTGCCCGGGTTCGGCGAGCTCTTCCGGATGCTGTCCTACCAGGAGGTGGGCGGGGCGGCCATGCTGTCGCGGGCCCAGATGGGGGTGGCCCGGGGCCGGATCGTGGCGTCCCTGCCGGGCTCCCCGAACGCCTGCCGCCTGGCCCTGGAGAAGCTCCTGCTCCCGGAGCTCGGCCATCTGGTGCGCGAGCTGAGTCGCTAATCGTCCGGGAGAGCGCTGGCGATATACTTGAAAGGCTACGCCAAGGAGGATTGGTTGATGTCGACGTCCCGGGCCCGCGCGGTCGCCCTCTGTTGCATGTTTGCTCTCTCGCTACTCGGCTCCGTCGCGCCGGCGAGCGCCGCGGATCCCGGGGGGGTCAATTTCACGTGGAAGGATTCACCGACGGCCCTCACGGCCCCGCCCGAGCTGGCGCGGTTCAATGACCTGCTCGCGGATCTCGCCGATCGGTTGAAGCCGGCGCTCGTGCACGTTCGCGTGCGTCGCCCGGCCACGAAGGAGAAGGACGACTCCGAGACGCCCGGCGAGCCGCGGCGGTCGAGCGGATCGGGCTTCGTCATCGCGCCCGAGGGACTGATCGTCACCAACGCCCACGTCGTGGAAGCCGCCGACTGGATCCAGGTGCGGCTCTCGGACGGGCGCCGGTTCGGCGGCAAGGTGGTCGGCCGTGACAACCGCGTTGATCTCGCGCTGGTCAAGATCGACGGCGTGGAGAACCTCCCGACGCTGCGCTTCGCGGACTCCAACCGCGTCCGCGTCGGTGAGTTCGTGCTCGCGCTGGGCCACCCCTTCGGTCTCGAGCAGACGGTGAGCTTCGGGATCGTCAGCCGCAAGGGCACCCCGCTCAGCGTCGCCGCGCCCGGGTTCGATTTCATCCAGACCGACGCCGCCATCAACCCCGGAAACTCGGGTGGCCCGCTGGTCAACATGGCGGGCGAGGTCGTGGGCGTGAACAGCATGGCCGCGCGCAACGGCTCGATCGGGTTCGCGATCCCCTCGAACCTCGTGAAGGTCCTCGTGCCGCAGCTCGCGTCCAAGGGCAAGGTCGAATGGGGCTGGCTCGGCGTGAGCATCGCCGAGATCACGGACGACGACCTCGGGCGCCTCAAGCTGAACGAGGCCCGTGGTGTGCTGATCCGCTCCGTGATGCCCGGCGAGCCGGCCGAGAAGGGCGGGATCAAGGCCAACGACGTGATCACCGCCATCGACGGCACCACGCTCAACACGCCGCGTGATCTCCAGCGCATCGTCTCCGCATCGCCCGTCGGCAAGCGCATCAAGGTGCTGGTGTTGCGCGAGGGCAAGCCGAGCGAGGTCGAGGTGGAGATCGGCCGCTACAAGGAGCCGGACGACAAGCGGTAGCCGCTAGACCCGCGCCCGAGGCGCCGCGACCGCGGCCAGCGTGACGCGGGCCCACGGCGAATCGAGCGCGGGCACCGGCGCGTAGCGCGGGCCCGTGACGATCCGCGCGTCCCCTTCCTCGGGCGTCGCCGCGTCCTCACGCACCTCCTCCACCGCGAGCAGGAAGTACGCGAGCCGCTCGTCCTCCGCCACCGGGAGCGGTCCGTCCAGCCGCCGCAGCTTCACGTACGCCACCACGTCGGGCTCGACGATGACGAGCGTCGCGACGTCGCGCGCCGCCAGGTTCCGCGCGCTTCCGCTGCCGGCCTGGATGACGAGCCCCACCGTGGTCGGGTCGTAGGCGCGCAGCTCGAGGTACGAGATCGTCATCGGGTGCGGCCGGCCCGCCGCATCCACGCTGACCAGGGGTAGCGCGGCGCCGAGATGCTCGCCGAGGTGGCGCTGCGAAAGGCGCTCGTGCAGTGCGGCCGTCAGCGCGTGTCCCACCACCCGGCTCATGTCGCGACTATACCGCCGCGCACGTCCTCGTTCCGGTGCTCAAGGGGCTATTCAAGCTTTGACCAGCTGCCCGGTCCCGCGGGCGTTGACCAGTGCTAAGTCCGCAACAGTGTTGCGATTTGGGTGTGGCCCGTCCCTTGCCCTAGAGCCAGGGCAGGAGGAATCACGAATGATGACTAGCGAGCTCGATCCCTCAGTCTCGTGGGCATCTCGTCTCTCCATCGTCGATGAGGCACTCGCCGCCGGGACGATGAGTCGCGCGTTCTTCGAGTGGCACGAGGCTCATGCGGAAGCGTTCCGGAGCGGGCGGTGGGAGGCGTTGCTGGCCGTGGGCGAGGCCGCCGCGCGGATCGACGACGCCATCGGATCCGTCGGGCTCGGGGCGGATGCCCGCCGCCTTTACCTCGCGGCGCTCGTGAGGGCCCGTGCCGAACATTCGGCGACCGGGGTGCGCCGGATCGCCGCCGCGTTCACGAAGCTCGGCGACCACGAGCTGGCGGAGCGCGCGTACCGCGTGGCGCAGGACCTATGCTAAAGAAGGCGATCGATCGCGGCGAGGACCTCGGCCGGGGTCGTGCGCGCTGGGTCCGCGAAGGGTTCCTGCTGCACGACGACCTCGACGCGTTCGCCGAGAGCGGCGCAGGTCTCGGGCGGGAACCCGAGATGGATCGCGACGGTCGGCGTCCCCAGCGCGCCGGCGACGTGCGTGAGCCCGCTGTCCGGGCCCACGAAGAGCCGCGCGCGCTCGATGACCGCGCAGGCCGGCATGATCCCGAGCCGCCCCAGGGGCAGACAGAAGTCAGGTAAGGCCGTGTCGTCGGACCCGGTCGTGTCGACGAGGATCGGCAGGTCGGTCCGCGCGCGCAGCAGCGCCAGCAGCGCATGGGTCTCGGCGCGCGGCCACGACCGAAACGCGCGCCGGCCGCGGACGAGCTGCACGGCGTAGACGAACTCGCGCACGCCGAGGCGCTCGAGGTGGGCGGTGGCTTCGCGCCGGTGGGCGTCGGAGAGATAGACGGCGCCGCGTGCGGGCGCGGCCACGCCGCAGGCTTCCGCATAGACGGCGGTCAGGTGGCGCCCGCGTGTCCACCAGCGCGCGTCGTCGCTGTCGAGCAGGATCACGCGCTCGTAGAACCGGCCGAGGACCCGGGTGATCAGATTCCGGTGGGCGCGCCGCGCGGGCTTGTAGATGAACGGTGCGACGATCCGGCGCACGTGTGGGTTGGCCTCCACCATCGTGCGGTACGGCGGTCCGCCCGTCCCCATGTCGACTTCGTGGCGCGCGGCCAGCGCCTCGATGCTCGGAAACGCGTTCACGAGGTCGCCGAGCCCGCCCATCAGCGCCACGAACACGCCGCCGCGAGGCTGCCGCGCCCGCCGCACGGCGATGCGCGCGAGCTGAAGGTAGAACTGCCGGCGAAAGATCAGCCGCTCGAGCGGAGGCCGAGCCGAGCGTGTGCCTTTCGGGCGCCGCGCGGGTTCCGTCACGCCGCTCACTCTACCCGGTGATGCCGTATCCTCGGGACCGGGCTCAGGGGGGATTGATGAGGGCTGTCGAGAGCGGTGATCTCAAGGTGGAGCGTCAGGGGCAGGTTGCGTGGATCACGTTCAACCGTCCCGAGGCCCGCAATGCCATGACGTTCGACATGTACGACGACCTGCACGACGTGTGCGACGAGCTCGACACCGATCGCGACGTGCGCGTGGTCGTCGTCCGCGGCGCGGGCGACAAGTCGTTTGCGGCCGGTACCGACATTCGACAGTTCCTCACCTTCGAGACGCGCGAAGACGCCCTCGGCTACGAGGCGCGTATCGGGCGCGTGCTGCGGCGCCTCTCCGCGGTGACGAAGCCCACCATCGCGATGGTGCAGGGCGATGCTGTGGGCGGCGGTCTCTTCCTCTCGCTCGCGTGCGATCTTCGCTTCGCGGCGGAGCACGCGCGCTTCGGCGCGCCGGTCGCGCGCACGCTCGGCAACTGCACGGCGCCTTTCAGCTTCACGCTGCTCGCCTCCACCGTCGGCATGGTGCGGGCGCGGGAAATCCTGATCCGCGCCCGGCTGGTAGCCGCTCCGGAGGCGAAGGCGCTCGGGCTGGTGGACGAGGTGTGCGCTGCCGCCGAGCTCGAGACGCGGGTGCGCGAGGAAGCCGAGCGTTTGACCGGGCACGCGCCGCTCACGATGGCCGCGGTGAAGGAGGCGACGCGGCGCGTGCGCGAGGCGTTTGCGCTCGACGGCGCGGAGGACATCGTCCTCTCGTGCTATCTGAGCGAGGACTTCAAGGAAGGCGCGCGCGCCTTCCTCGACAAGCGCAAGCCGAACTGGAAGGGTATTTGACCGCGAACGCGGTCAAGGCCAGATCGTTTGATCAGGCCGCGCGCTTCGGCCGGGGCAGCGCCGGGAGCGTCGGGGCAAGGGCCCCGCAGAGGAAGCACCAGTCGCGCGTGGGGTCGAGCAGCTCCTGGGATCCCTTCCGGCGCCCGGCGGCGGTGAGCCGGCGCGCGGCGATCTCGCGGTCGAGGCAGACCTTGCAGAGGTGGAGCACGTGATGGGCGCGGGCGAAGGCGGCGATGCGGGCTTTGACGAACTCACCGGCGATGTTCACGGCCGGTGACAAATGCAACACGGAGGCCACGATGAGCGGATTCGCGGAGTACGAGCGCTACGACGCCCTGGGGCTTGGCGATCTCGTTCGCAAGCGGCAGGTGACGCCCGACGAGCTGCTCGACGCCGCGCTCAGCCGGGTCGCCGCGCGGAATCCGACCGTCAACGCGGTGGTGATGCCGCTCGAGGAGCACGCGCGCAAGGCCATCGCCGAGGGCATTCCCGCCGGACCCTTCAGCGGCGTTCCGTACCTCATGAAAGACCTTACCGCTTCTCTGGCAGGCGTTCCCATGACCCGTGGCTCACGGTTCTTCGCCGACAGCCCGGCGGCGACGGCCGACAGCGAGCACGTGGGCCGGCTCAAGCGGGCCGGGCTCGTGATCTTCGGCCGGACCAACACGTGCGAGCTCGGCCTGAGCCTGACGTGCGAGCCCCAGCTCTACGGGCCCACGAAGAACCCCTGGGATCCCACGCGCATCTCCGGAGGCTCGAGCGGCGGGGCGGCGGCAGCCACGGGCGCGCGCATCGTGCCGATGGCCCACGCCACGGACGGCTTCGGCTCGATCCGCGCCCCGGCCGCGTGCTGCGGCCTGGTGGGTCTCAAGCCCACGCGCGGACGCAACACCATGGCCCCGTTCCTTGGTGAGGGACTGGGAGGGCTGGCCGCCGAGCACGCCGTGACGCTGACCGTGCGGGACTGCGCGGCGCTGCTGGATGCGACGTCCGGTCCAGGCGCGGGAGACCCCTACGCGGCGCCGGCGTCCGCGCGGCCCTTCCTCGCCGAGGTTGGCGCGGATCCCGGCCGTCTGCGCATCGCCTTCACGCGGCGCGCGCCGAACGGCGCCAAGGTCAGCGCCGACAGCCTGGGCCAGCTCGAGGCGACGGCACGGCTTTGCGCCGACCTCGGCCACACCGTCGAGGAGGCCGATCCCCAGGTCGACGGCGACGCCATCGTCCCAACCTTCCTCACCCTCATCGCGGCGAACACCGTCATCAACGTCGAGGGGCATCCCGCGAGCAAGAAGCCGCGCGCGGACGAGTTCGAGCGCGTGACCTGGGCCATGTACGAGCGCGGCCAGCGCGTGAGCGGGCCCGACTACGTGCGGGCCACGCAGACGGCGCACAGGATCGGACGCCAGATGGCGGCGTTCCACGCCAACCACGACGTCTTGCTGACGCCGGGCCTGGCGGCGGCCGCGGTGAAGCTCGGCTGGATCGACATGATGCTGGAAGACGCGGCGGAGTACTGGCGGCGCGTGTTCACGTTCTCGCCCTTCACCGTGTGGTTCAACCTCACGGGTCAGCCCGCGATGATGCTGCCGCTCGCGCTGAACGAGGCGGGGCTGCCGCTGGCGACGCAGCTGGTGGGGCGCTTCGG
>Ga0075421_100007997_pt1 | contig 12967 bp, 15 predicted proteins | sample SoiMetdeltSBSDD5_FD_75292 | JGI IMG/M metagenome (GOLD analysis project Ga0075421, IMG submission 75292) | Bulk soil microbial communities from a Populus tree surrounding site in Tennessee, USA - Soil MetaG P. deltoides SBSDD5 | ecosystem: Environmental > Terrestrial > Soil > Tree plantation... | reverse complement strand
ATCCCGGCGGCGCGGACCGCTGCCCGGAGCAACTCGACAGCAACGCCAACGTCGCCATGGGTGCTGCCGATGGCGTGCGCCGCGACGACCTGGGCTTCGCGCAGCGCCCGGCGGCATGCTCGCATGGTTTCGAGTGGCACCTCGGTGGCGGCATGCATCGCCGACTCGCCGTCGACTTTCATTCGAAGCGCGGCGAGGACCGACGAGTACGCCTCGGCGTCGCGATCCACCAATGAAGCAACCGCCGGCCGCAGCGATCGAAGGTGCTCGGTGGCGTCGGCAAGCTCAAAGGATTCCGGTGAACCGCTCGGCCGCGACATCCGGATTCCGATCGCCATCATGAGAAGCGAAATGCCCAGCGCACCGGTCAACGCGGCCGCGGATCCGCCGCCTGGAGCAGGCGAGGCGGATGCGAAGGCGTCGAGCAGATCGCCGAGGGACAAGTTGGAGTAAGAAGGCATTTCGTCACCGTAGAGCGGCGGCTTTAGCCGCCGCGAGGCAATTTCGATTGAACCTCGTCCACCGACACGCCGCTGACGTGAACCATCTTGCGGCGTGATTGTTCGCCGGCGGCAATGGAGACCGCCCGCTTGGGAACGCCCAATACGTCGGCAATGACCTCGATGAGCTCGGCGTTTGCGGCACCCTCGACGGGCGGAGAATTGAGACGCACGAGCAGGGCGCCATCGCGCGTGCCGGCTATACCGGCGCGTGCGGCGCGAGGCACGACACGCACGTCAATGCGAACACCGCCTTTCACCAGGGACAGCATATGAAGCCGAGATCCGGAGCGAGGTCCACGAGGGAGCCCGTTGTGCAGCTCGAGTGTGTGAATCTTGTGCTCGTTGCGGGTCCGCACAGCGGGCTGCCGCGCGAAGCGCGGCAAAAAGATACTGCGGAACTCGCCAGTCTTGCTGAGTGGGTATCGGTGGCAGCGCCCTGGCTAGTTATGATGAGAAAAATGTTGGAGGGTTGCTCGGTGGCTCGGCGCTTCGCCTTGTCGTTGGCTGTGTGCAGCATCGCCGTTCTAGGCGCGCAGGCGCCGAATCCTCCCACTCTCATACTTCACAACGCCAGGATCTACACCGTCGACTCCCGCAACACCGTCGCGGAGGCGGTCGCCATTGCCGGGGATCGAATCACGCGCGTCGGCAAAGAGACTGAGGTTCTCGCGCTGAAAGGCGCTTCGACGCGCCTGATCGACGTTCGCGGCGCCACGATCGTTCCAGGGCTTCATGACGCGCATGCCCATGTTGTCGGGCTTGGCGCCTCGATGCAGGATGTCGATCTGCGCGGCACGCGCAGCTTCGAAGAGGTCGTTGGACGCGTTCGCAGGCGCCTCGCGAGCGCGAGGCCGGGCGAGTGGATCGTGGGCCGCGGCTGGGATCAGAACGATTGGGCGGACAAGGAATGGCCCACGCACGACCTTTTGAGCGCGGCGACACCTGACCACCCCGTATACCTGACGCGCGTGGATGGACACGCGGGTGTCGCCAACGGGAAGGCGATGGAGGTCGCCAGGCTCGGTCGTACGACGACAGATCCGCCTGGCGGCCGAATCCTGCGATCGGCCGACGGGCAGCCTACGGGCGTCGTTATCGATGGAGCGCAGGCCCTGATCACGTCGGCAGTGCCGAACGTCGGTCGTCAGCAGCTCGAGGACCAGATTCAGCTCGCCGATCGCGAGCTTCGTCGAGTGGGTATCACCACCGTTCACGATGCGGGAGCGGATGGCGACACCGTTGAGGCCTACAAGCATCTGATCGACGCGGGCACGATCAAAACGCGACTCTACGTGATGTTGCGCGGGAGCCTGCGTGAGCTCAGCCCGTTCTTCGAGCGTGGCCCGCTCGTCGATTACGCCAATCATCGACTGGCCGTGAGAGCCGTGAAGATCTACGCCGACGGTGCACTCGGATCGCGAGGCGCCGCGCTGCTCGAGCCGTACTCGGATGAGCCGACCACGAGCGGCCTTCTGACAACGCCCCCTGACGAGGTGTACGCGCAAACAGTGGCGGCGGCGAAAGCGGGTTTTCAAGTCGGTATCCATGCCATCGGCGACCGGGCCAATCGACAGGTCATGGATCTATTCGAACGTGTCCAGGGCGAGGTGCCCGGAGCGCGCGCGTTGCGGATGCGCATCGAGCACGCGCAGATCCTCGATGCAGCGGAGATTCCGCGATTCGCGAAGCTCGGTGTGATTGCGTCTATGCAGCCGACACACGCCACCTCGGACATGCCGTGGGCGCCTGCGCGGATCGGAAACGCGCGAGTTGAAGAGGGCGCTTACGTGTGGCGGAAGCTCCTCGACTCGGGAGCGGTGCTCGCATCCGGCTCCGATTTTCCGGTCGAGGATGCCAACCCGCTGCTGGGGCTTTACGCCGCGATTACGCGGCAGGACAGCGCAGGCAAACCGCCGGGCGGATGGACCCCGAGCCAGCGCATGACCCGCGATGAAGCGCTCGCCTCGTTTACGCGGCAAGCCGCGTATGCGGCACACGCCGAGACGCTCACGGGATCGATCGAAACCGGAAAACTGGCGGACCTGCTTGTGCTTTCAAAAGACATCATGCGGGTTCCGCCAAGCGACATCCTGACCACGACCGTGCGCATGACGATCGTCGGCGGCGAGACGGTCTATCAGACCCCGTGACCGCTCCGAGCGGCGTTACGCGGCGCGTTCGGTGTCCACCGGTGGTTCGATCGTCACGACGCGACAATTCAGATGATGTCGCACGTGATGGACTTCCCACGCGGCGAGGGTTCCGTAGAGCACCGCGTTGATCCAGGAATGCCGCTGCCGTCGACCAACCCAGGCGGCGAAGTTGTAGACAGCGCATAAGACGGAGATCCCCAGAGCCGCGCCGTGCACGCTGGCCTTGAGAACTTCGTAACGGCCGTGGCAGATAATCGACAGCATATGATTCGTCCCACTGCTATGACGTGCAAGGCGTGTGCCTCGACGACTGGTCGCAGAGGTCGCGTGTTTCCGGCCGGGCGATAATTCGGATCTATCTTGTGAGTTCGGTTTGTTGGACATATCTCGAGCGGTATCCGGGTTTGTGGATGCACCTCTCGCTGGCTGAGCTGTGACCCCGCCTCTTCCGCCTCAATGGCCGGTGGCCGCAGACGAGGAGGATGTAAGGCTCGATAAGTTTCTCGCCTCATCCGACCGACTCGGTTCACGTAAGCGCGTCGTCACGGCTCTCGAGCGAGGAAAGGTTTTTGTCAACGAGGTCGAAGTCGGGCTCGCCGAGGCCTCGCGACGGCTGCGCGCCGGAGATGTCGTGCGCGTCTGGATGGATCGACCGGGGAGTGCCAGGCGACGTACCGGTCCCTTTGAGATTGGCCAGCTTCAGATCCTCTTCGAAGACGACCTGCTGATTGTGGTCAACAAGCCCGCCGGGCTGCTCAGCGTGCCTCTCCCGAACGGGGATCGGACGCCGTCGGTCTACACCCTCCTCGAGGATCACCTTCGCGGCCATCGGCATCGCCGCCCATTCATCGTCCATCGCATCGATCGCGATACGTCGGGCCTGGTCCTGTTCGCCAAGACGCTGCGAGCGCAGGAGGCTCTGAAGGACCAGTTCCGAAGACGGGAGCCGGAGCGCGTGTACATGGCGTTGGTCTACGGACATCCCACGCCACCCTCCGGGACCTGGCGGGACGTGTTGGTATGGGACAAGACCGCGCTCATTCAGCGAGAGACGCATCCAGCCGATCCACGTGGCAAGGAAGCCGTTGCCGAGTACCGCGTCATCGAATCGCTCGAGGACACGTCGCTCATCGAGGTGCGGCTGCATACCGGGAAACGCAACCAGATTCGCATTCAGGCGCGCCTGCGGGGTCATACGCTCGTCGGTGAGCAGCGGTATATTTACGGACCCGCGGACATCCGTCCCATCGAATTCCCGCGCCAGGCGCTGCATGCCCATCGCCTCACGTTTCAGCATCCTGGCGATCACCGTGAGCTTCGCGTCGAGGCGCCGCTTCCGGAAGACTTCCTGAATCTGCTCAAACAGCTGCGACGACGGGTATGACGCCTGTCCGACGCGGGCAGTGCTGCGTTCGCTACGGCACCGCTCCTCGTTTGTACCTTCGGGCGCCTTCGTGTGCCTGTCGAAGCATCCTTGCAGCGTGTCTCACAGTCAGAGGAGGTAGCCGAATGGCGCTGATACAACAACTTGCCCTCGTTCCAGACGGTGTGAACCTAAAGATGTCGGAGTTGACCCGCGTAGCCTCGGCACTCTCCAAACAGGTTGCCCGTGATTTCGCTCCGATCTGGAGTACCAACGCCACCGTCGATGCGTTCGCCTCACTCGAAGACGTTCCCAGCGACTACTGGCCGATGATCGTGGCGGCGGACGTGGAGGGCGCAGCCGGGTTCCACGACGACCAGGACGGCCAACCATTTGCGTTGATCGAGTTCGGCTCGGACTGGTCGCTGACGGCCAGTCACGAATGCCTGGAGATGCTGGCGGATCCGTTCGGCCGGCGCCTGCGCGCCGCGAACGTGCCTCCTCAGGCCGTCAAGTTAGGGCTGCCCGATCGCCGCGTGAGATACCTGGTTGAAGTGTGCGATCCCTCGGAAGCGGGGAACTTCGCCTATACGGTGAATGGCGTGCTGGTCTCGGACTTCTACACGCCGGACTTCTTCGATCCGATCGCCGTTTCCAGCGTGCGGTACTCGTTCACCGGCGCGATCAAGGCGCCACGCACGGTGCTCAAGAACGGTTATATCAGCTGGAACGATCCGATCACGCGTCACTGGATGCAGCTTCGCATGTTTCCCGACGAGCTTTCGTCGAAAACGCCGCATGTCGTCGACCTCAACACGCAGACGTCGTTCGGCAAGCTGGTTGCGGCCGGGTCCAGCGTGCGCTCGGCGGTCGATCGCGTTACGAAGACACCGAAGCGCGTCCAGGAAGGCGGAAAGGTGATGGCGAGAGCGACGCTCAGCGCAGCGAAGAGCTTTGATGAGGCGTCGGCCAACCAAGCGGGCATGTGGCGGGAGCAAATCAGCCGACTGAAGAGTGAAGCGGGGATCCCGGCGGGCACGCCGCGCGGCGGCCGCAAGCGTCGGCGTTAAAGGTCTGAGCCTTCAGCTGGTCTGGTACGATCACGTGGGGGGCGATCATGCGTGAAGAACCCGACGGTAAAGCCCGTGCCGAGAAGCTGCGCGGACGGATTCAAAAGCTCAAGCAGGGCGAGAGCCAGAAGGCGACAAGCGGCACAAAGACAGACAGCGGACCCAAACCGGGTGAGAGCCCGAACGCCTTCGTCGAGCGCAGGATGCGCGAGACGTTGAAAAAGAAATGACGCGACCCGCCCGGAAGGATCACGCCAGGCGCGGAATCATCCGGACGGTGTTGTCGCGCTCGATTGCGCGGAGTTCCTCGGCGGAGAACCCCGCGCGCTGTAAGCCTTGAACCTGTGGGGCGCCATCGAAGAATGGTGCGTCGGTGCCGAAGACGATTTGTGAAGTTCCCACCAGCGTTTTCAGTGCCTGCATGTTGACCGGGTTCGCCGAGCCCGCCGTGTCGTAGTAGAAGCGGCGAAGGTGGTGCAGCCTCGAATTGGGGGCTGGGGGCTTGGCGAGATTGTCCGCCGTCATCTCGGCACCGAGCAAACGCCCGGCGACGCCGATCAGTGTGCCGCCTGCGTGCGAGAAGATGAAGCGCACGTCGGGACATCGGGTGGCGGTTTCGCTGACGATCAGGCTCGCGATCGTGCGCGTCGTATCCATCGGGTACTCGAGCATCTGGTTCGCGACGCGCGGGATGAGGTTCTGGCAGCACGCCGAGTCAGTCGGATGCGTGTACACGACCGCTTTACGGCGATTCAGTTCGGCTAACACTGGCGCGAAGGAAGGATCCCCGAGCCAGGCGCTTCCGTAGCTCGTGAGGAGGCCGACACCATCGGCTTTCAGGGTGTCGAAGGCGTACTCGATTTCCTTGAGACTGCCTTCGACGTCGGGCAATGGCAGCACGGCAAACAGACCGAAGCGGCCCTTGTAATCGGACACCAGCCTGGCGGCCGCATATTCGTTCATCTCGCGAGCGAGCTTGCGGGCTTCCTGCACGTCGCCAAACCACACGCCGGGCGCCGTGATCGAGAGCATCGCCGTGGCGATACCCACGCGATCGAGTGCCTCGACCGCGCTCGCGGGCGAGTATCCCTTCCACGCGGCAAGCCCTGGAATTGGCGAAGTCGCGTTCTTGGCATTCAGCGTCGCGTAGAAGCCGGGCGACACAAAGTGCTGGTGGATATCGATCCGGCGCGTGGCAGCCGCAGGGGCCTGGGCCGCGGACGGCATGCCGTGCAGCAGCGATCCGACGCCTGCGGCGCCGAGAGTGGCCAGGAAAGTGCGACGACTCCGGGATTCGAGATTCCCGCCTCCGCTTGGCTTCGGCGTGGCTCGCCGAAGCGCTTCGCGCGAAGGCGGCGGGATTCGAGATTCGAGTTCTGGTTCGGGTTCGGGACGCCGAAGTCGCATCTCAGTCATTGGCGACACAGCATAACGCGAAGGCGTGCACGTAGGGCGGGTCTTGCCTCGTAGACCCGCCAGCCCCACGTTATCGGAACGCGGCGGTCAGGCCGCCGTCGACGATGAGGGAGTGGCCCGTCAGGTAGCTGGCCTGATCAGAACAGAGCCAGAGCACGGCATCGGCGGCCTCTTCGGGACGGCCGATGCGGCCAAGGGGAATTCTCTTCGTATACATCGCCTCCGCCGCGGCGGGGTCCTCGGGCGAGATTCGGTCGAAAACGGTGTTGAGCATAGGCGTCGCAAATGCGCCGGGAACGAGCGCGTTGATGCGGATGTTCCGAGTCGCACATTCCAGCGCCGCCGACTTGGTGAGAGCAACCACGCCTGCCTTGGCGGCGGCGTAAAACGCACTTTGCGGTGCGCCGCCGAGCCCGGTGACCGACGAGGTGTTGACGATCGCGCCGCCCCCCTGCGTCATCATCTGCTTGACTTCGTGCTTCATGCACAGCCACACGCTTTTCAGGTTCGCGGCGATGTGTTGATCGAAGTCGGTTTCGTCGAACTCTGTCAGTGGCCGGAACACGCCGACCTCGATCGCGCCGGCATTGTTGACAGCGACATCCAATCGGCCGAAGCGCGCGATCGTGCGCGCGACCAGTTCCTCGACGTCGTGCGCCCGTGCGACGTCAGCCTGAACGAACTCCGCCTCGCCGCCGAGCGCTCGCACGTGATCGAGGGCGGCCAATCCACGCTCGCGTCCGCGACTGGCGATCACGACGGACGCGCCTTCGCGTGCGAAGGCGAGGGCAGTAGCTCGTCCGATCCCGGAACTCGCGCCCGTGATCAAGGCGACCTTGCCGGTGAATCTCTGTCCCTGCGTACTCAAGTGATGCGACGATGCTACGGGTTTTGGGCAGCGTCAAGCTCGACGCCGCATGGTCAATGATATGGTATATTTCATACCATGACCACTACCATCGACGCGGCTGGCCGACTCGTGATTCCGGCCGAGATCCGTCGTGAAGCCGCGATCGAGCCAGGCACGCCGTTGGACGTCCGCTGGCGTGACGGCGTCATCGAGATCGAGCCGCGACCGCTTGTCGTGTCGCTCGAACGACGGGGCCGTCTCTTGGTAGCCAAGCCGAATCGAAGAATCACTCGCCTGAGCGGATCTGCAGTTGAACGCGTTCGTCGCGACCTGTCCAAGCGCCGCGGGTAGTGAAGCGAGTGAAGCGGTTTGCTGTCGACACGAGTTGCATGGTTGCCGCCGTGTGCTCATGGCACGAGCATCACTCCAAAGCTGCCGTAGAAATCGACCGGCGACTCGATGGTGGAGAGCAGTTGTGCACTCCAGCGCCCGCATTGGTCGAGGCGTACGCAGTCCTGACTCGACTTCCCCCGCCACACCGACTCTCCGCTACAGATGCGTGGGCGCTTGTCGAAGGCAACTTCGTGAGCGCCGCCACGGTGATCGCATTGAGCGCAGATCGCCTCATCGAGCTTCTCGGGCGAGCGGCGCGAGCAGAAATCACCGGCGGCCGCACCTACGATTACGTCATTGGAGAATGTGCCCGCGAAGCGGCGGTCGATGCCCTGTTGACGTTCAATCGACGACACTTCGATCCGGCACCAGCGGGCGTCCTCGTCATCGAACCAGGCCAGTAGCGAATTGACGCGAAAGCGATCAGGCGCGCGTAAGGATGACGTCGAGGACGACCGACCGACCCGATCTCACCTGATCGAGAGCGCGATGCAGCGCTGGCAGCACCTGGTCGGGAGCCTCGACGCGTTCTCCCACCGCGCCCACGACCGTGGCGAGCAGATCGTAGCGAGGCGCGGGCGCCAGGTCCGTGCCGACGAAATGGCGGCCCTGCACCGAATAGCCTTGCGGGTAGGCGCTGATCAGCGGCGCCTTGTTCGCGTTGTAGCAGCCGTTGTTGAACACGATCACCAACAAGGGCGCCTGATTCATCTGACTCGCCCACAGTGCCGCAAGCGGCTCACCGAAGACGAAGGACCCATCACCGACGACCAGCACCACCGGTCGCTCGGGACGCGCCAGCTTGATCCCGAGGGCCGCGCCAAGTCCCCAGCCGAGTGACGAGCCGCCGCTGCCGAACATGGTTTCTGGTTCGTCGGTGTCCAGGTGGTTCCAGACCGCGACGTGACTGGTCAGCGATTCGTCGACGAAGACGCAATCCGGCGCGTCGCGCTGAAACTGCCCGACACAGTAGCCAAGCCATTCGGTCGTGATGGACTTGCCCTCTCGCGCCGCGACCGCGGCCGCTTTCCGCGCCGAGCGTCGCTCGTTGTGGCGCGCGCTCAACTCCGCGCGACGCTGCTCCACCCGTTGCCTGACGTCGTCTGTCATGAGGTCCGCGGCGTAGCTGGCCACGAGCTCGAGCGCGCGAGCAGAGTCGGCGCGAACGGCAAGCGTGAGTGGAAAGCTCCAGAGCGGAATACGTTCCTTCACCGGATCGAGATCGATCTGGACGATCGTGGCGTCCTCGCGTGGCATCACCTGCGTCGGGATGTAGGGCACATCGCTGTCGAGCACGAGAATCACGTCCGCGGTTTCGACGAACGGCCCCGGCTGGAAGCCCTGATGCAACGGATGGCTCGTAGGAAAATTGGTCCGCTCCCGGCGCTCGACGATGGGAAGCGCAAGCAGCTCGGCGAGTCGAACGAGAGCCTCGAATCCCTGCCGCGTGCGTCCCGTCGTCGACGTCAGCACGACCGGCCGCTCGCTCCGAACCAGGCGCTGCGCGATGTCGCGCAACACATCGGGATCTCCTGCGCCCAGCCGCGCTGGCGGCGCTTGCGCGGGGCTCGGTAGCCTGACGTTACCGACTTCCGTCATCAGGACTTCGCGTGGCAGCGTCAGGTAGACGGGGCCGGGGGGATCGCTGGCCGCGATCTGCAGCGCGCGAGTGATGACCTCGCCCATCTGTTCCGGTCGCCGAAGCTCGTACTCCCACTTGACGAAGTTGCGCACGATACCGTGCTGGTCGAATTGCTCCTGGAGCCAATGGATGTAGGTGTCGCGCGTGCCGCGCAGGCGTGAGTCGGTGGTGTACGGCGTGCGGCCAGCGGCAATCAGCACCGCCGCGCGTCCCCGCTGGGCGTTGTGCAACATGCCGCCGAGGTTCTGTGTCCCGACGTCGACATGAACCAGTACGGCCTGCGGCCGGCCGGTCGCCTGGTAGTACCCGTGCGCCGCGGCGAGAGCCACGAGCTCGAAGAGGCAGAGCACCGTTCGCGGAACCGGCTCTCCCAACTGTTCGAGTTTCGACAGCGCTTCCTGGATTGGAATCGTGTCTGTGCCCGGGTTCATGAACAGGCACTCGACCCCATGCGCCATCAGCGCGCGAACGTAGGCTTCGGCCGACTCGGCAGTCGTCGATTCGGCTGGGCGCGCCGGAACTGTGTCAGCAGTCAATTGTGACTTCGTAGCCATGACGGATGCCTCGTTCATTACGGCCCACCATCATACTCACTGGGGCGCGCAGGTTCAGGGCTCCGTTAATGGCAGCCGGACCCGCATCGTTGTCCCCTCTCCCGTCCGGCTCTCGGCGGTCAGCGTCCCGCCATGCGCGATGACGAGGTTGCGCGCGATGGTCAATCCCAGTCCCGATCCGCCCGTGGCTCGGCCCTTGTAGAAGCGATCGAAGACGTGGGGCAGATCCTCTGCAGCGATTCCGGGTCCATTGTCTTTGACCACCATCATGATGGCATCCGGAAGCGCGTGAGCCGTAATCCATACTGCGCTTCCTACCGGCGAGTGACGGATCGCGTTCGAGAGCAGATTGACCACGACTTCGCGCCACCGTATGGGATCGACCGGCAACGATGGAAGATTCGCCGCAATGTCTGAGTGGACCGTAATCCGCTTGACGTCTGCCTCGGCCCGGAATGCCGCATCGACCTCTTCGAGCAGGGACCGGAGGTCAGTATCTTCTCTCTGCAGGGAAAGCGTGCCGCTCTCCGTGTGTGCGAGGGTCCGAAGATCGTCCACCAGGCGAGCCAGCAGACGGGTCTCGTCGAGGAGTTGTGCGATCTGTCGATCGTCGGGCGTGTAGACGCCATCGGTCATTGCTTCCAGACGGCCCTGCATTACGGTCAATGGCGTGCGCAGCTCGTGCGCGATATCCGCCATCAGTTCGCGTCGCTGCCGGCGCTGCGCCTCGAGACGAATCGTCATGCCGTTGAAAGCACGCGCCACGGAGCGAAGCCATCGTGGACCATGTTCGGTGACTCGCACGCTGAAGTCGCCTCCCGACACATGCTCCGCAGCAGCCACGACGTCGCCGAGCGGCCGTCCGACACGTCGCATCGTCACCGTGAACAGCACCAGGAAGAGGAACAACAACACGATCGGCCAGACCAGCCCCGCGATCTGAAGCGTGCCTTCGCCGAATGCCTGTCTGAGCAGCGTGATGGCGCCATACGCGCTCAGCGCGAGCATGACGGCGAAGAACGCGGCGACCCGGATCAGAAAGAAGGGACGTCGCGGTCCGCGATGTCCGTGCGGTGGCCATCGCTCCCCAGCTGGCCACCAGTGCGGAGGCTCTACCTTCGCGTTTTGCGCGTCGGTGGGCAAGGTGTGCCATCGGCGATTCATGGCTCCGCACACTTGTATCCCACTCCATACACGGTAAGCACGTACCGCGGATGCCGCGGATCCGGTTCCACCTTGCGGCGGATGTTCTTGATATGCGCGTCAATCGCGCGGTCGAACGGTTCACCAGCCTCACCGCGGATGGCATCGAGGAGCTGAGTGCGCGTTAAGATGCGGCCGGGATGACTCGCCAGGGTGCGTAGCAACTGGAATTCCGTCGCTGTGAGATCGACTGGTTTGCCTCGAACGGTCATGTTCATGCGCGGCAGATCGAGAGCCAGGTCGCCAATCCGAAGGACATCGCCGGCAGGGTGAGCCGTATTCGTGCGCCGCAGGACGGCACGCACACGGGCCACCAGTTCCCGCGGGCTGAAGGGCTTGGTGATGTAATCGTCGGCGCCGATCTCCAGCCCGCGAATGCGATCCGCCTCTTCGACCCGCGCCGTGAGCATGATGATCGGCACCGTGAATTCGCGGCGAAGACGTGCGGCAACCTCGAACCCGTCCATGCGAGGAAGCCGCAGATCGAGTACCACGAGGTCGGGCTGCTTCGCCGTCGCAACGGCCAGCGCGTCCTCGCCGCTCCCGGAGACGAGAGCGGCGAACCCGGCGTGGCGCAGGTAGTCGGCGGCGATTTGCGCGATTTGCGCGTCATCCTCGACGATCAGGATCGTCTGCAGGGGGACCCTCCTTCATCCGATCGTGCGCGCGACGATGCCATTCGTCGAACGATGGTGGAATCCAGCCTGGCCCGGCGTAATAGCTGCGGCGCCACGGGCCACCCCACCACAGCCCGCGCACCAGCACGAACCAGAGCAGGACGAAGAACAAGATTGGAAACCCAAACCCGAATCCCCACGGCCGCCAGTAGGGATATCCATAGGGCGGAGCGGGGACGCCCTGCGCAACAGCGGTCTGCGCCAATCCATGCGACACGCCGACGTTATACGCGATGCCCCCGGCGATCGCGCTCAGCAGTACACCGGCGAGCACGAAGAACCAGGCAGACCGCGTTCGTGAACCGTTCATGTGAAACCTCCATGAACGCAGTCTGCCGACCAATTGTGAATGGAAGATGAAGAGACTCCGGCCGGTATAATCGGCCTCGATGTCCGATTCCAGGCTCCAGATCGAGGAACGTCAGGCCAACGGCGTCACCATTCTCGTTCTCACAGGCGAGATGCTGCTCGATGATGGTGACCTGGCGTTTCGGCGTTGCATTCACGATCTGATCGAGCGCAATCGGGTGAAGATTCTGGTGGATCTCGCCGACGTGACTTACATCGACAGCTCGGGTGTGGGCATGATGGCCGCCAAGTTGAAGACGGTGCGAGAGAAGGGCGGCGACATGAGATTGCTGCGACTCAATGCCCGCGGACATCGCCTCTTCAGCGTGGCAAAGCTGCACACGGCATTCGAGATTTTCAACGACGAAGCGATGGCGCTTCGCAGCTTCGAGCTTCGTCCCCGCGGCTAGATAGTGCGTTTTTCACAAGACTGTAGCGTCCGCCTTCAGGCGGACTATGAAGGCCGGCTAAAGCCGGCCACTACGGTCTTGTGAAAAACGGCTCAGTTCCGGTCGCCGTCCTGAGGATCGTCCTGGTTGCGGTCGCTGCGTCGCCCAGGTGGGCCCGGAATCGGCGTACCTGGAACGCCGCCAAGTTCACGGATCACCTTGGCCGTTTCCTCGTGCGCGACGCCGGCGCTGCCGCCGAAGCCGAAACCCCCGGCCAGTCCGAGCGCGGTATCGAGCGCCGTATATCCCCGCTTGTCCTTGATATCGAGCTTGAGCCCGTTGTCGTGGAGGAATCGCACGACGTCGGTCCAGCCCCACAGCGCGGCGCCATGCGCAGCGGTTCGTC
>Ga0075421_100007996_pt1 | contig 12967 bp, 12 predicted proteins | sample SoiMetdeltSBSDD5_FD_75292 | JGI IMG/M metagenome (GOLD analysis project Ga0075421, IMG submission 75292) | Bulk soil microbial communities from a Populus tree surrounding site in Tennessee, USA - Soil MetaG P. deltoides SBSDD5 | ecosystem: Environmental > Terrestrial > Soil > Tree plantation... | reverse complement strand
GGAAGGACTCTTCGGTCATGAAGCACGTTGATCATCTGCTGACATCCTATACCGAAGGAGTCCTCCCATCCTCGGAAGCCGTCCGCGTACGCCAACATATTGCTGCCTGCGATTCCTGCCGTGAGAAACTGGCCCGTCACGAACGACTAGTTGCCGATCTCCATTTGACACTGGGAAGCAGCCGGATCCCACGCGAAGCGCAAGTTGCAGAGTGGTGGCAGATGATCACTGCACCGCGACGTATTTCTCAGCGTCGCAACTTTGCGTCGATAGGAATGCTCCCTGCCTTGCTCACCGTGCTGGCGATTATCCTTCCCATGACGATTGGAATTATGAGCCATGCATCGGCTCCCGGTATTCAAAGTATGACGCTGATCTCTCCCGCCGCGAATACAACCAACCTGGCTCCGGCTGCGGATATTCGTTCTACAGAAGAACCTACCGAGGCTGCTCTTAGGGCAGTGGTGTACTTAAGCACATCTACGCCAGCTTCCGCACAGGCGACGACGCCCGCGCCTGCTATCCCCGCGCCCTTTGCGCCATAGGTGTTAGGTACGATGATTGAGGAGAAGTATGTCTGTTAGAGAAGACCAATTTGTGAGTACCCCTTCCGAGCGTCCTTTTGCAGCACTTGAAGCGAGGCTCGCCCACCTGATTTACGTAGATGCTTACACATTAACCTATGTGGCGATCTTTATTCTGGCGGTCGTAACTCGCTTTTGGCATCTTGGCGACCGAACGATGAGCCACGACGAAAGCCTGCATACGCGCTATTCGTGGTTATTATTTAAGGGGATGGGCTTCCAGCATACACCTTTGATGCATGGCCCACTCCTGTTTCACATGACCGCTCTTAATTATCTGCTATTCGGAGATAGTGACTTTACCGCTCGCATTTACGCTGCTATCGTCGGCATTATCGTCGTGATACTTCCGTTCTTCATGCGGCGTTGGCTTGGCAAGGTAGGCATGATAGCGGCATCCCTGATGCTGCTAATCTCCCCCATGATCATGTACTACTCGCGCTACATCCGGGAAGATATGCCCGCGATACTCGGCGCACTGTTGATGGTGCTCGGCATTTGGCACTATATGGAGAAGCGCGACTTCCGCTACCTTCTGCTATTGACGCTCGGCTTTGCCATTCTGTACGCGCAGAAGGAAGTATCGTTTATTTACGTTGCTATCTTCGGCAGCTTTATGACACTGTACCTTTTGACGCGGCTGCTGGATGTCGAATGGAAAAACCGTTCTCTTTACTTGACTTTCATCGCCAGCCTAATTGCCTCAATTCTGCTGGTAACTGCCTTCGGAGCGCTCACTGTCGTTGACTCGGCGGGTGCGGCGGGTGCGCCGTCCGGCGAAACAACTGCCGAGGTTGCGAACCCCACTGCCGAAGGATCGCCAGAATTTCCTGTCGCTCCGCCTAGCCCCATCCACACCGCTCGTAATGTCTTACTCGGAATCGGCGCTATCACAATCCTGATCGCGGCGGGTTCCGTTGTGATTGGTCAGTGGAAGAATCTGCGTAGCTTTCCAGAACTCGACGTAGCAATCGTCTTAGGTACGTTGATTTTGCCGATGCTCACTCCCTTCTTGATACATGCGGCTAAGTTTGATCCACTAGATGAAACATCCGCTGGTATCACGCGAGATTTGTTGTTCACCCTACCGATAGTGTTTCTGAGTGTGCTTGTGGGTGTAATTTGGGGAATCGTGCCGCCGACCCGGCGCGGCGCCGTAACTAGCCCCGATGTGGAATCAGATGAGCGACCTGATGAATCGCCTGACCTGCTCGATTGGGTGCAGGCCGTATTTGCGAGCCGATGGTGGGCAATTGGCGGGCTGTTCTGGCTCTTTTTCCTGTTCTTCTTCACGACCATGTTCACGAACGGCGCGGGGATCGGAACAGGCGTAATCGGCTCGCTGGGCTATTGGCTGGCCCAGCAAGAGGTGAAACGTGGAAACCAGCCCTGGTACTACTATATTTTGATGCTTGTTCCAATTTACGAGTTTCTGCCTGCGCTGTTGACTCTCGTTGCAGGAGCCTTTGGCCTTACCACAATTATTCGCCGCATCTTTGAGCCGCGCCAGCTTGCCGAAGACGAGGTTGAAGTTGACCCTGATACAGGTCAAGTTATGAGGATCATACCTCGCGCCCGCAAATACATTGACCTTGATGCTCCAATTCACTTTCCGGTGTTTCTTTTCACAGGCTATTGGGCCATCTTGAATTTTGTGGCATATAGCGTCGCTGGCGAGAAGATGCCCTGGCTCACAACGCATCTGACTGTCCCTATGATCATCTTAGGCGCGTGGGTGGTCAGCACTCTGATCACCAGTATCAATTGGCAGAAGTTGTGGCAGAGTCGGGCATGGCTCGTGATCATCTTGCTTCCAATCCTCGGCGTCGCTCTGTTGCGCACGGCTGGCCCGATCTGCACTCGGATTTCGTTGCCGGAGCCGAACATTCAACCCGGCACTCGCCCGCCCGGTGAAACAATCGGATGGGGGACAGCAATACTCGGTGCGCTGCGGCTGCCGTGCACAACCCTTGTCCCAGAAACCTATGAGCACCCGATTTTCGCTGGCCCAACCATCGATCAACTTTCTGCCACATCCGGCTGGCTTGCTGCTGTAGTCGTTTTGATTGCGGTCGTCGTCGCTCTATTTGCCTTTGGATCGGGAGTTTCATTTGGGCAGGTTGCGAAGCTCTCAGCGCTTTGGATCATCGCCTACCTTGCCTTCTTCACGGCCCGAACGGCGTTGATTGCGTCGTTCGTCAACTACAATTACGCTACCGAATACCTTGTCTATGCTCATTCGTCAGGTGCAGTCAAGGACGTGATGGCCCAGATTGACGAAATATCACAAAAGACAACTGACGGTTATGGTCTCAAAGTAGCTTACGACAACAAAGTTTCCTGGCCTTACACTTGGTATCTACGGAACTACTACAACGCCGCTTACTACGCCGATCAGCCCTCACGTGGGACAATCGGAGACTCACCTGTCATCCTCGCTGGGCCGGATAACTGGGCAAAGGTCGAATCTATCATAGGTGACCGCTACTACAAGTTCGAATACATCCGCATGTGGTGGCCTATGCAGGATTACTTTGACCTGACCGGAGCGGAATTCAAGACCTTCTTTGTTGATCCTGATCTCCAGCGCGGCGTCTGGGAGATTTTCACCCGCCGCAATTACGACAAATATGCTGATGCAATCACCAAATATCGTGGTTCGCGCCCAAGTTTCGAACTCAGTGAGTGGCCTGTTTCGGAACGAATGCGGGTCTACATTCGCAAGGATGTGTTCGCACAGGTTTGGGATTACGGCGTAGCCGCCAGTGAGATCGCCTCCGCGACTGATCCTTATGCTCAGGGCGTTCGACAGATGACGCCCAGTGTGATTTGGGGAAGTGGCATTCTCTCCCGTCCGCACGGCTCAGTGATTGGGCCGGATGGAAATCTCTATGTTGCCGATAGTACCAACCACCGCATCGCAGTCTTTAATCCAAGCGGAGAACTCGTCAAGACGTTGGGCAAGTTCGGACTGGCTCCCCAGGAAGATGCATTCAATGAGCCATGGGATGTGGGTGTTGCCCCGGATGGATCAGTATATGTCGCAGACACTTGGAACCACCGGATAGTCCAATATGATCCGGAAGGCAACTATGTCCGAAAATGGGGGTTTGAAGGCCCTAATCAAAATGATCCTGCTGCCTTCTGGGGTCCGCGCGGCATTGCGGTAGATGATCAGGGGAATGTTTACCTCGCGGATACTGGCAACAAGCGCATCCTCGTTTTCGAGCCGAACGGCAAATTCGTGCGCCAGATTGGTTCTGGCGGCGCACAGGATGGACAAGTTGACGAGCCTGTTGGCCTCGCGTTCGGGCCGGACAAGCTGCTTTATGTAGCCGACACATGGAATCAACGGATCGAAGTGTTCACGCAAGATGGCAACTTTGTGCGCCAGTGGCAGGTCGATGCTTGGTTCGCACAGACAAATGAGCGTCCCTACATAACTGTCGATGCACAGGGTTTGGTCTATATTACCGATCCCGACGCGGCCCGCGTAATCGTGTTCGATTCGACCGGGCAGTACCGCTACAGCTTTGGCGATGCAACAACGATTGGACTTGCTGGTTCAATCTCAGTTGACAGTGAAGGACATCTTTATCTGGTTGACACCTCAAACGGCACTGTGCAGGTATACGATGTGAGCAACCAGAGCAGTATTCCATAAGCCGGAAAACACTCAAGAGGGGTTGCTTGGCACGAAGTAACCCCTCTTCATTACTACAATACAAGTCTGGTGTATTATTGTGAATACTATTCTCTTCTCTGCGCTGAAGGCAGGCTATGACGACAGCCCGCACAGTTCTAGTTGTTGACGACGACGAAGCAACAGTTATGTTGATTCGTCGCTATCTGATGAATTATGGAGCGTCAGTTCTAACGGCAACAGATGGTCAGGAAGCGCTTGATGTTCTGTACGCCAACAGTTCAGACGTAGGCATGCTATTGATGGATATTGCGATGCCTGGCATGAACGGATTCGCCCTCGCTAAGGCTATCCGAAGCGAGCCGGGTTATGATCACGTTGCGCTAGTGGCGCTTACTGCACGCTCAGGACTCGAATTCCAAAGGCAGGCTGAAGAGGTTGGTATCAAAGAAATTATCAGCAAACCTTTTGATCCTACCATGCTCAGAACATTTCTTGAGCAGAGGGGATTAATTACGCCAAAATGAACAAACCCGCCAGTTGGCGGGCTTTTGTTTCATGCTTCGCTGTGCTTATTTGTGGGTACAAGCTGATCGGCGAGTGAGCGTAGCTTTCGAATATTTCCAACCGGAGTTGTGATCAACATCACACACCCCGTCCCTAATATCCATCGGCGGCCATTCGTTTTGCCGAGCGCCTCTCTTGCCTGTTCCAGCGCCAATTCAGGATTTTCGTGGTGCAGCACATCGCGATCCACGCCACCGCTTGCGGCAGCCTTCGTTCGTTTGAGTCCTGCATCGATACTAGGTGCAGACTCCCGGTCATGCCAGTTAATAATCTGTACCGGGTAATCGGCGACCAACCCAAACATCCCGTATCCTCCATGTAGATGGAGTACATTCAACCATAGATCGTTGCAGCTTTGAAGAATCTGTTGGTCGTATGGCCGCCCGAAGACTTGATATTCCGCCTCGCTCAGCACGTGGTAGTTCGCGTGTTGAACCGCGTAGTAAATCCCTGCTATTCCGCGAGATTTCGCCTCTTGGATGAACCGTATCGTGGTATCGCAAATTGTTTCCAGTGCATGATGCACCTGCCCTGCATTCTGGCGCATATGCTGAATGAGCGGCACGTCTCCAGCTAAATTTCTCATTTGCGCCAACGGGTTGAAAACCGTCTGGATGAAAGGGACATCCGCGCCAAATTCGGCGTGAAGTATCTCCAGACAGCGTAGCTGCTCGCCTAGAGAGCCTTGCGTCGGATCGAGGACTCTCAGCGAGAGCCAATCTTCGGGAGCGCGGATTACCGTCGGCCCATAATCGCGAGTTCCTTCGGTGTTACCTGCCCAGCTATCGACCGCGCCCCAATCCCGGATGGAGAAGCTGCTGGACGGAGTGACCTTTACGAAATCCCAATCGTATTCACGTTGAAACGCGATGTGGGCGGCAGCTAGATCGTCCGCACGCTGATCGTCACCCGGCCAATGACGCCACAACGCGACCGCAACACGATCTACTGGCTCGCCCCGGATAGTCCCTTCGAGACGTTCACGCTTGTTCATATGGCTCTGCCCAGCTAGGCAGACGTGCCGAAACGGCGGTGGTAAACATCAACATGGTGTTGAACAGTCACCATATAACTACGATCTTCGCTATGGCTCGCAAGCTGTGAAGCCCGCTCCAAGACCTGTAGGGCATCTTGATTTTGTCCATTACCGAGCAGTGCAAGTCCTAGCCCATACTGTGCATCGGTGTAATTCTGATCAAGATCAAGGGCCTGCCGGAACTGCTGAACCGCCTGCGGAAATTCACCAGCCCGCTCATATGCCCATGCGAGGTTGGTCAAGATTCGTACGTCGTAGGGATTCTGACGGCTGAGTTCGTGGTACTGGTCGATGACCTTGTGATAGTCCGCAATGTTTGGTCTTTCGCCGGGGTTTGCCATGTCTTTGGAGACTCCTGGTGGCTTTATTTTTCAAGCATATCGCAGCCGAAATTATACAGTGCGACTATGGCATCTCCAAATCTCTTTGGGTAGAAGGTCAATCCGGGAGACATGCTACGTCTGCCGATCAGCGCTTGCGTTTTGTAGACTTTGCTTTCGATGAGTCGCTGGCTTGCAGCATCATATTCAAGGATCGGAGGGCAAGGGCCGGATTCCTGAACAGTGACCGGAAGAATATACTCCGTAGAGCAAGCCCGCGACTTGACTTCGGGAGCCGATCAATTAGGTGCAGAGGCTCTAGGCTGTGGAGGGGCTTGGCAGCAGGATCGAACAGTATTGCGGTTAGCGTCTCGGCTGAGAATTGCGGCAGTGTGTCCCGCCAAACTTCGATGTCATCAATGCGCTGGCGAGTCACCAGTGCCTCATAGAAATATTCCCGGAACTCATGCGTCAATCCGCCGTCGCCACGCGCGGATTTTAGCACTGATGGCAGAATCCCCAACAGTGCTTCTGTGGCCTCTGCGTCAGGGTCTGTTGCCAGAATGTCGATAAGGGGCAACATCACATGCTGATCGTGCCGATCAGGGTTCTGAACAAGGTTTTGTAGGACATCAATAAGAAGGTGGGTGCGCTCGCTCGGTTTGCGACGGGACATCGCGGAGAGCGCCGCGCGATGGACATCTGGACGTTGATTGGGATTAAGCAGTAAGTTGGATAGCGTTTGATTATCTAGGGAATCATATGTTGCTTGATCCCGCACCGTCATTGTGCCCAGGGCCTCTTTCCGGTTAACCGTTCCGCAGCAGTACGCGGTTCGTCGTCAAGAATTGCCAGCGACTGTTCAAGGAGATCACTCTGCGCTTTTCGCCCGGCTTTCTTTGCCTTTTCCCACTGTTGCCCCAGGGCATTGACACCATCCCGAAGCTGATTTGGATCAGCCGAACGTGCCAGCATAGTGGTCGCATCCTGAACAATCTTTGGATCGCGTCCTACGTGAGCGATGCCGACAATCACATTGATCAGGGCCTTCGTGCGTTGAGGCTCCATCAAGCGATCAATCAACGTGAGCGGCTCCAGCGCTTCCAACGGACCAGCAGCAGGATCAATAAGCGCCGCTACCAGTGTTTTCGCATCAAGCTCAGGCAGCATCTCCCCCCAGACAAGAAGATCATCCTCACGCTGACGGGTGACTAATGCCGTGTAGAAGTATTCACGAAACTCCGGTTTCAGGGCGCTGCGTGGATCCATGCCTTGCTCTAATACTTCGGGCAGCACTTCGAGCATGGAAGCAGTTGCATCGGATTCGGGGTCCGTTGCCAAAATGTCGATCAGTGCCATCATAACATCTTGATCGTAGCGATCCGGGTTGTGCAGCACGCTTCGCAGAATCGTCATGATGGTGGAGCTTCTCTGGTAGGCACTGCGACGTGCCAGAGCGGAGAGTGCTCCTCGGTGTACATCCGAGGGTTGATCCGCGTTCAGAAGTAGGCTCGTTAGAGTAGGTGTATCCAGATTATCGTAGCTGGTATTCTGATCCATCATGAATCTAGTACCGATTTCCCTGAGGATGAGGAAGGATTCGCAGCACTCATCGTAGCACGGGTTGGATTTCTGAGCAACCGCTTTATATCCTCGTCGATTTCACACTTTCTGTCGAATCGATTACGGGGAGGTGGCGGGCTGTGATGCGGCGCTGAGATATTGATCGATGAGGTCTTGCGTGAGTGGGCCGTAATGTTCCGCAAGCACCTTCCCGTCGGCATCTACAAACACCGTCGTTGGGAATACATGGACTCCGTACAAATCGACAATGCTTCCATCTTGGTCAAGCACAACAGGAAAGTCAAGGTTGAGGTCTGCCATGTAGCTCTTTACTGCTTCTGGTGAATCACCCGCATTGACGCCAAGAACGACCAGTCGATGAGCCTCATAAGCTTTCTGAAGGGTAGGCATTTCCACCTTACAGGGAGCACACCATGTTGCCCAGAAATTCACCGCTACAACCGAGCCTCTATTTGTGCTCAGCTTTATGTCGTCGCCATCTGCCGATTTCCCGACAATCTCCGGCGCTGGCTCCCCTTCGATCACATTGTCAGGCACAGCAGTAGGCAAAGTTGCGCCAGTGGTTCCGCCCCGACTCGGCCCAAGCAAGATCACAGCGACTGCCATGAGCAAACCGCCGACCAGCCCGCCGAGCATAAGCTTCCAAAGCATTGAGCCTTTTTGCGGCTCAGGTGCTTCTTCAACCATTGCACCGCTCCATTAGGGGAGCCATGCTCCCTGAAAACCGTTGTCAACAATCTTGGTCATCGAACCATCATCCATCCGATAGACCCATAGTTCAGATGTACCGCCCGTCACATTCAGAGCAAATCGCTGCACAAGAATCGCTTTGCCATCTGGACTCCATACGAAGCGTGTATTATTCATTTCCGGCTGATCAGTCAGCGTCCGAAGGCTGCCATTCTCTACGTCGTAGAGCATCATCTGGCTCGCCATGCCACCACTTCGGTCTAGGTTGCGCCGTGCAAACACAATCCACTTACCATCAGGAGACCATGCCGGAGACTGATCTTCCTCAGCATCATTCAATACTGGTTGAATTCCCCCGTTCGAGGAGAAATCAGCCAGCCACAACTGCGGGAAGAACTGCTGTCCCACGTTCCGAATATCTGTGTAGACCATCTTTATGCTGTCAGGTGAAAAGCTGCCGACTTCTCCCATCTCACTTGGCAGCACCGCGCTGTCACCCCCCGCCACTGGCACAACCCGAATCCCATGCGTGTTAGCATCGAAGAACGCTAGCCGAGCGCCATCGTTACCCCATCGAGGCGAAAACCCTAGCACCTGATTATCCTGATAAACGGCATCGGTCTGACCCGTTTCAACGTCATATAGCCATACTCGGCTCGCACCAATTGAACCGGTAACAGCTCCTTCTTCTCGTTCATAGGCCAGTAGCTTACCATCCGGCGACCATGCTGGCCCGGCACAGGAATCTGGCGCACATTTGATCAGCACCACAGCATCTGATCCGTCCAAATTCACGACCCAGATGTCCGAGGTCAGGTCTTTCGTAAAAACGCTGACAGCAATCTTGTCGCCTGACCTGCTCACATTGAAATCATAAATTCCATTTTCAGGCGCAAATAGTTGAGTTGCATTCGTTCCATCAGGCGAAACGCGCCAGAGCGATTGTACAGGCGAATCAACAGGCCCTAAATAAACAATCTGTGCCTCTCTTGGGGCAAATGACCATGTGAAATCCTGCTGAGTTTGCCGCCCATTCTGAGTCGCCGCGCCTGCCTCTAACCGAACCGTATAAGTCTTTCCAGCTTCAAGCAGAGATGCAGGTAAAAAACTGACTGTTGTGCCATCCCAGCTAAATTTCCCATCGACCGTTGGCTCGATGTGAAACCTCGACTCGACGCTCTCCGAATCCATGATCTGCCCGAAGGTGATTGCGATTGGTGTGGTGCTCGGCGGTGTGCTGCCGTTGGCAGGCAATACTCCTTTGATCGGCACACCCGCCCTGTTGCCGAGTGCTACTATCGTGCCAGTGAGAAGAAGGATCGCCGCAACAACAGCCAGTACGAGACGGTCAAACGAAGTCATTGCTACGGGTAGAGGTACGGCTGTTCGGGTTCTTGCACCGGCGTTATTTCATCCGCGATCAGCACGGGCATCTTCTGCCCGTCCAACTCACCTGCCAGAAATGACCCTTTGACTCGCACCCACGCATCTTGATTCAGTACAGCCGCCTGATCGGATTTGACAACCAATCCAATTGCCAGAGCATCCGCGACGCAGCATGTGAGCGTAAACCGTCCAACCATAAATTGATCGTCTGCAAAGCGCGGATCGCGGTATACAAACCCGACTACATCCGCTTCCTGCCCGTCCAGCCCTGCTGGATCAGTCGTCGCGTTGAGCGCCCGCACCCAATCGAGCACATTCCGCTCGGCAGGCACAATGGTCAACCGAGTTTCTGACCCACCCGCAGCAGCCACGTCGGTTGATATTCCCCGCGTCGAGACAGCACTCGCGCCGAGCGGCTGGGCAGGCACAATCACGCCGAGCGCCAGTGGGAGAGCCACAACTACTAGAGGCCAGATCGAGGCACGTTCGCCCGATGGATCATGGTGGTGATCGTGATCGGCGTGGTCATGATCCTCTTTCCGTTTCCCGATCAGGTTATAGGCTCCCGCGAGGAGAATCAGCAATGCGACCGCTACAATCGCCAGCCACGCGAAGCGCGGCCCGATGTAGTAGTACAGCTTGCCACTGGCAAACTTCTCTGCGAAGAAGATTGCCATCAGGATCAGGATGAGAGCCTTTAACCGAATTGCTGTTCGCTGAGTCATAGAATCACCACGCCACATTTAAGTTGATAAACACCCCGACCAGGAGTGCTAGCAGGAAAGGCAGAATGATGAGATACGCTACGGTCTTGCGCTTGAAGACACCTAGGAACATGAGCGTACTTTTAATATCGACCATTGGGCCGAAGATCAGGAAGGCGAGAACCGAGCCAGTAGTAAACGTCCGTGCAAAAGCCAGCGAGAGAAACGCATCCACTGTCGAACACACAGACAGCACATACGCCAGAATCAGCATCACCAGCACCGAAATGACCGGCCCAGACCCGACAGCTAACAACGTACTCTGTGGCACGAACGTTTGAAGGAGCGCTGCCAGCACCGAGCCTAGAATCAGGTATTGTCCCATCTCAAAAAACTCATCGGCAGCAATTCGAAATGCGCGCCGAAATCGCAGGTTGAGCGGTTCACTCGGCTGCAAAGGGATGACATCCGCATCAACCGAGCCGCCCGAAAATGCCGGAAGCGCAGTGAGGCGGATCATGCTCATCGGGTTGGGATGGAACGAGAAGATCACGCCGACGGTGCACGCGACGAGCAGCCCTAGTCCAAAGCGTCCCCACAAGACAGGCCCCCATCCATAGGCAGCATATGTGCTCGCGAGTACCACCGGATTGATAATTGGAGCCGCGAGCAAAAATGTGATCCCCGCCGATACAGGCAGCCCCTTCGATAACAGCCTTCGCGTGAGTGGAACGACGCCGCATTCACACACCGGAAATGCGAAACCCATCACCCCACCCACCAGCGTAGCGAGAATTGGGTTTTTTGGCACAAGCCGCGCAAGGTCTTCTCGACTGACAAAGACCTCGACGAGTCCTGATGCGACAGTACCCAAAAGTAAAAATGGCACTGCCTCGATAAAGATGCCCAGGAAGACCGTTGTGAAAATCGTGATCTGATTAACGACAATTTGCATAATAAACCAACCCACTCGTATGAGACACGAATCGATGTAGGTTACCATTAGCATATCATTATCGCATGGGCGAATTTGCCTACGGTGCTATTGACGCTCGACCTCTCGCCCGGTAAAATCTATCCCTCGCGGGGCGTTCCCGCACTATCTGGCGGCTCAGGTAGAGGCGAAACGCCCGTTTTGTTTGCCATACTGAGGATTAGTTTAGGTGCTGCAGATGTCAGAAAACCTAACATCCCAGCCCACAGGAGAAAAGTAAGTATGAGTCAGAATTTTTCATTAGATGCCAGCCCGCGTGAGTTGGTTGGCAAGAAGGTCAAGAAGTTGCGCCGCATGGGGATTGTCCCGGCTGTGATCTACGGGCCTGAGTTCGAGACGACGCACATCGCCATCGATCAAAAGATACTGCGTCAGGTACTGCTGCATGCTGGCGGAACGCATCTCATTGAGGTGAACGTTGACGGAACATCTGTTACCACGCTAGCGCGCGAAGTGCAGCGCGACCCGGTTCATGGTGATATTTTGCACGTCGATTTCTACCGCGTCGCAATGGATCGCACGATTCGCGCCGAAATCCCGCTGTCTATAGTCGGTGACAATCCTTTGATTGGACGCGATGCGATCTTGATCCATCCATTGACAACGGTGCAGGTTGAGTCTCTGCCTGGCGACCTGCCAGCTCACATTAACATCGATGTGAGCCGCTTGACCGAGATCGGCCAGCATCTCAGCGTTAGCGACCTCGAAGTTCCAGAGGGTGTAACTATTCTGACAAACCCCGAAGAAATGGTTGCCAAGCTGGATTATGCTCAGGCTCTGCCCGAAGAAGAAGAGGAAGTTGCTGTTGAGGAGGCTGGTGCCGAGCCTGAAGTGATCAAGAAGGGCAAGGAAGAAGAAGAGGAAGAGGAATAGTTCATATCCTCTCGTATCAGCGCAGCCGGGCCAATGGCCCGGCTGTTTGTTTGTTGAGGTGTATTCGCAAAACTTCTGTTAGGGATCGCCGCTATCGGGCGATGGAACTTCCGGGGCTTCCGGGCTGTCGATCACAATCTCAAACGGGCCTACTGTGCCTGCGTAATTCCATAGCGTAACGACATATCGCCCCGAAAGCGACACTTCGATGCGGTCGATAACCGGATTCTTCCCCACATCATCATCGTGCGTGGAAAGCAGCGATCCATCCGGGTCGTAAATATCAAAGCCAAGATCAAGAGTGTTTCCCGCTCCGACCGCCCGTGCCGCCACACTGAGCAAATCCCCGGCATTGAGGTCGAAATCGTAAGAGATCACTGTCCCGGTTTCAAGTATCTCGCCTTTCCTGGCGAAGTTACTGGGCGCGATTCGCCCACCCAGATCATCTGTCGTTGGGCGGCTTGCGCGGATAACATACTGAATATCTCCACTACTACTCAATGTCTCGAATTCAACCTGATAAGCCCCATCAAACGGAAGTTGGACAAAGGCAAGTGTTTCGTCGGCTCCCGCACCACCCTCATTG
>Ga0075421_100007995_pt1 | contig 12969 bp, 13 predicted proteins | sample SoiMetdeltSBSDD5_FD_75292 | JGI IMG/M metagenome (GOLD analysis project Ga0075421, IMG submission 75292) | Bulk soil microbial communities from a Populus tree surrounding site in Tennessee, USA - Soil MetaG P. deltoides SBSDD5 | ecosystem: Environmental > Terrestrial > Soil > Tree plantation... | reverse complement strand
GGTCGTGCCCGACGAGACGGTCGAGCTGCACCTGAAGGATCGGGCTTCCGCGGGAGTGTTCAAAAGCGGCAAAGACTACGTCTACGTACTGATGCCATTGACGGTAAACCTCTGATCAAAAGTGCGATTTGGGATTAGCGATTGGCGATTAGAGATCTGCGATTGGCAGATCCCGAATCGCGGATCGCCCATCTTGCGTAGAGGGGGAGGGCCGGGTGGGGAGAGTCGCTCGTCGGATCGGGGAGTTCCTGCCGCAGGTCCTGCGCGACCTCGGCCCCCGGCGTCGCGATGAATTGTACGTGCTGACGGAGGCCTGGAGCCGGGCCGCGGGGCCCGACGTGGCGCTCCGGTCGCGCGTCGTCGGCATGAACCGGGACACGCTGACGGTCGCGGTCGAATCCGCGGCCCTGATGCAGGAAATCGCGTCGTTCCGGCGGCCGGAGATCCTCGCGCGGATCCGGGCGGAGTTCCCGCGGAGGACCATCGCGGACCTCCGGTGCGTCCTGCGGGCGACCTGATGGCCTCGTGAAGCAGCCGGCCGTGACGGTCGCCGCCGACGCGGCGATTTTCGTTTACGGGAAAGGAAGTCGATGTCGTCCGAAACGCGGTCCTACGGGGTCGAGCAGATCAAGGTCCTCGAGGGGATCGAGGCCGTCCGGACGCGCCCCGGCATGTACGTCGGGGACACGGGTCCGCGCGGGCTGCACCACCTCATCTTCGAAGTCGTCGACAACTCGATCGACGAGGCGATGGCGGGCATCTGCACCACGATCGCGGTGCGGATCCACGCGGACGGCAGCGCGTCGGTGACGGACGACGGCCGCGGCATCCCCGCCGGCCGCCACGAGACGGGGAAGAGCGCGCTCGAGGTCGCCCTCACGAACCTGCACGCGGGCGGCAAGTTCGACAACAAGACCTACTCGGTGTCGGCGGGCCTCCACGGCGTCGGCGTCACCGCGGTCAACGCGCTCTCCGAGTGGCTCGAAGCCACCGTGTGGTGGACGCCCGGCGGCGAGCCGACGCAGGAGTACCGCCTGCGGTTTGCGAAGGGCAAGACGGACGGCGACCTCCAGACGATCGGGCCCACCGACAAGCACGGCACGAAGATCCATTTCAAACCCGACGGGTCGATCTTTCCCGACACGACGTTCTCGTTCGACCTCGTCGCCCGCCGCCTGCGCGAGCTCGCCTTCCTCAACAAGGGGATCCACATCGCGCTGACGGACGAGCGCAGCGGCAAGACGGTCGAGCACAAGTACGAAGGGGGCATCCGGGAGTTCGTCGCCTTCGTCAACCAGGGGAAGGGCAAGATCCACCCGGAGGTGATCAGCCTCGACAAGCGCGTCGGCCAGGTCCAGGTCGAGGTCGCGATGCAGTGGAACGACCACTACGAGCCCAGCGAGTACTCGTTCGCGAACTCGATCAACACGCACGACGGGGGGACGCACCTGTCGGGCTTCCGCAACGCGCTGACGCGGACGTGCAACAAGTACGCGCGCGAGATGCAGCTCCTCAAGGAGAAGGACCCCCTGCCCTCGGGCGACGACTACCGCAGCGGGCTCGCCGTCGTGGTCAACGTCCGCCTGCCGAACCCGTCGTTCGAGAGCCAGACGAAGGTGAAGCTGACGAACCCCGAGATCGAGGGGATCGTCAGCACGGTCGTGGGCGACGAGCTGTGGGACTTCCTCGAGAAGAATCCGGCGGTGGGGCGCGCCGTCGTGATGAAGTCGGTCATGGAGGCCCAGGCGCGCGAGGCGGCCCGCGCGGCCAAGGAGGCGGTCCGGCGCAAGAGCGCGCTTTCGAGCGGAGACCTCCCCGGGAAGCTCGCGGACTGCCAGTCGCGAAACCGGGAGGAGACCGAGCTGTACGTCGTCGAGGGTGATTCCGCCGGCGGCTCGGCCAAGCAGGGGCGCGACCGGAAGTTCCAGGCGGTCCTGCCGCTCAAGGGCAAGATCCTGAACGTCGAGAAGGCGCGGCTCGACCGGATGCTGAAGCACGACGAGATCCGGACGCTCATGACCGCGGTGGGCGCGGGGATCCAGGAGGAGTTCGACCTGGCGAAGCTCCGCTACGGCAAGACGATCATCATGTGCGACGCGGACGTCGACGGCTCGCACATCCGGACGCTCCTGCTGACGTTCTTCTTCCGCCACATGCGGCCGCTCATCGAACAGGGCTTCATCTACATCGCCCAGCCGCCGCTCTACAAGATCACCGAGGGGAAGAAGGTCCGGTACATCCACAACGACGTGGAGATGAGCCGGATCCTGCTCAACCTCGGCGTCGAGGGGACGAAGCTGGAGGCCGCCGGGCGGACGATCGAGGGGCCCGACCTGCGCCAGCTCGTCGACCACCTGCTGACGATCGACGACGCCGTCCCCGCGGTGCAGCGCCGGGGCGTCGGCATGGAGAAGTTCATCGCGACGTTCGACGCGCAGAGCGGGAAGCTGCCCGTGTACCGGGTCCGCATCGACGGGCGCGAGCACTTTTTCTACGCGCAGGAGGCGCTCGACCGCTGGATCGCCGACGAGGAGGCGCGGACGAAGCGCGAGGTCGTGCTCGTCTGGGACGAGCTCGAGCAGCCCGCGGCGCCCGAGGAGGCGATCGCGTGGGCGAGCGAGTTCCACGACCTGGGCCACCTGGAGGCGGCGCTCAAGGGCCTGAGGCAGGCGGGGCTGTCGCCGTCGGAATTCTTCCGCGCCGCGGACGTGGACGGGAAGTCGCGCTTCCGCGTCGTGTCGGAGGGCGAGCCCCTGTCGGCGCACTCGCTCCGCGAGGTGCTGGAGGGCTTCAAGCGGATCGGCTCGCGGAGAGGGCCGGAGATCGGCCGCTTCAAGGGGCTGGGCGAGATGGACGCGTCGGAGCTGTGGGAGACCACGATGAATCCCGCGACGCGGACGCTGAAGAAGGTCACGCTCGAGGACGCGCTGAAGGCGGAGCGGATCTTCACCATTCTCATGGGAGAAGAGGTGGAGCCGCGCCGCGAGTTCATCGAGAAGCACGCGCTGGAAGTGAAGTACCTGGATGTGTAGAAGAGAGCTTTAAGCTCTAAGCTTTAAGCTCTAAGCCAGACCGGGCGGACGGAATCACCCGGTGTTGTATGACGCTTCGCGAAGAAGATGGGTAAATTCACGAGGGAAGGGGAGTTCAAGAATCGCGAGGCGTTCCTGGCCGCGTTGCGCGGGAAGCTGGAGAAGCTGAGGGACGGAACGCTGAGGGGGTCGACCCTGACGTGGTCGGAGACCGGGGCCTCGCTCGAGGGATTCGGCGCGCGGGTCGTGTTCCAGGTCGGCGATTCGAAATGGTTGTGCGCGGCGGAGCTGCCGTCGTTCATCCCGATTCCGCAGCGCATGGTCGAAGCCAAGTTCGATGAGGAATTCGCGGAGCTGAAAGGACTTTAGGAGCGCATCCAGGGGCGGCCTGGGGCGTGTTTGAGGAACCCGGGATGCCGGATGCCGGCTGCTGGATGCCAACAGAGGGGAAACCATGAGTGTGAAATCCGACAAGTGGATCCGCCGCATGGCCCTCGAGCACGGCATGATCAAGCCGTTCGTCGAGAACCAGGTGCGGGAGGGCGTGATCAGCTACGGGGTGTCGAGCTACGGCTACGACATCCGCGTCGCCGACGAGTGGAAGCTCTTCACGGACATCTACACCACCGTCGTCGACCCGAAGATGTTCAACCCCAAGTCGTTCGTCGACATCAAGGCGGACCACATCGTCATCCCGCCGAACTCGTTCGCGCTGGCGCGGACGGTGGAGTACTTCCGGATCCCGCGCAACGTGATCACGGTGTGCCTGGGAAAGAGCACGTACGCGCGGTGCGGGATCATCGTGAACGTGACGCCCTTCGAGCCCGAGTGGGAGGGGACGGCGACGCTCGAGGTCTCCAACACGACGCCGCTGCCCGCGAAGATCTACGCGAACGAAGGGATCGCGCAGGTGCTCTTCTTCGAGTCGGACGAGATGTGCCAGACGTCGTACGCCGACAAGAAGGGGAAGTACCAGAAGCAGCAAGAGGTCACCCTGCCCAGGCTCTGATTCGTCGAGGCGACACGTCGCGGCGGGGTTCCTGTAAGGGAAGGAAGTGGAGGCGCTTCCGGTGGTGAGATTCGCCGTCCTCGCCCTCCTGCTCGCGACGCAGCAGACCCCCCCCACCCAGGCCGACAAGGCGCTCGCCGAAAAGCTGTTCGAGCGCATGCTCCGGTGCATGAACGAGGGCCGGTTCGCCGAGGGGCGCAACCTCGCGGAGTTCATCACCGAGAAATTCCCCGCCACGCCGTTCGCCCAAAAGGCCCGTCCGTACACGAGCGACACCGCCTTCCTGACCATGGCGCCGGTCGAAATCACCGGGCCGACGGGCAATCGGATCGACCTCGTCGTCATGGGCGACGGCGTGCCGTACGAGGACGGCGCGCAGAGGACGTGGCAGAGGGAGGCCGAGGCCCTCCTCAAGGCGCTCTTCAAGACGCAGGTCCTCAAGGAGTACGCCCCGTACTTCAATACCTACCGGGCGCACGTGGCCTCGAGGGACGCGCGCACCAGCCGGCCCGATACGCCCGCCGTGACGTATTTCAAATCCACGGAGGAGGAAGGGGAACTGGTGGTGGCCGTACCGGCCGCTCAATCGGTGGCGGAAATGCTCGGCGGCGGCGACCGGCTGGGAATCGTCCACGTGCGCGTCTCCGTGGCCGACCACGGCCGGAGCGGGTATGGCATCGCCCCGGTGGCCTCTTCCCATCCCTCGACCGCCGCGATCCTGCACTCCTTCGGCCACGCCTTCGCGGGACTCGCCGACGAAGCCTCCAGCCGGAAGTCGTGGGGGGGCCTGGAGCGCAAGATCAAGAACCTGCCCCCGCCGCCGGTCGCCCCGAACATCTCGGATACGAAGGACGAGGCGGGCGTACCGTGGGCGCACTGGCTCAAGGCGAAGGCGGAGGGGGACAAGCGGGCGTCGAAGATCGGCGTCCTCGAGGGCGCCGCCCTGCGTCCCCAGAAAGTCTGGCGGCCGGTCGACGAATCGCTGTGCGTCATGAACGATGGCGCCGACTTCTGTCCGGTGTGCCGCGAGGCCATGGTCCTTCTCTTGTACACCTACGTTCGTCCGATCGACGAAGCGCCGGCGTTCGAACAGGCGGTGGTCGGGGAGGCCGGGGGGAGCGTCAAGCTGTGGATCCGCGCCCTGAGGCCCGCGACGCACCGGCTCACGGTCGGCTGGATCGTCGACAAGGTGGTGGACGGGAGCCGCACGGGGGCCGATGCGATCGGCCGCAACGGCGACACCGGCACCCTGAGGTGCGATTCCGGCAGGCCGGGCTCGCGCCGGGGAGAGGGGTCCAATTGGAAGATGCCGCCCGGGCAGCAATTCGAGAGCGATCCATCACCGGATCCGGCCAACCTGCGGGACACCCTGACGCTCGATCGCACGCGCTTCGCCCCGGGCCGTTACCGCGTCACGGCGGTCGTCCGCGATTTCACGGAATGGGTCCTGCGCGACACGCCGAACCTGCTCCTGGATTGGCGGACCTGGATCGTTGAGATCAAGTGATGAATCTCGTCCATCCCGGGATCATTTCGAAATTCCGCTCGGCGGCTCGTAGATGCGCACGTTGCGCCGCCCGTCGTAGTTGAACCGCACGGTCCCATCGGTTCGCCAGTCGATCTCCACGTTCTCCGCATCGGTCTCCTCCCGCGCGGACGTGGCGATGATGTCCTCGTAGAGGACCTGCTGCGTATCGAGGCGCGCCACGCGGACCACGATGTCGACGTTGTCGCCCGTGAAGAGGGTGACGTAGCCGCCGACGATCGGCGACGAGCGGGCCGGGCGGACGAGGACCTGCGCCTCGAACTCGCCCCCCGGGGCGCGCAGCGACATGACCAGCTTCGGGAAGAAGATGGCGGGGAAGAAGTGGATCGCCGCCAGGACGATCGCCGCCCCGGAGCCCCACGTCAAGGTGCGGCTGAGCCACTTGGGCATTTCGCCGGGGAGTCTCATCGCGGCGCCGCCAGGGAGGGATCGCGGCCGACGAGTTCCACCGCGTCGATCTCGTTCCAGCCCGGGACCGCGTCGCTGTCGAGCGTGAGTCGGACCTGCTTCGCCGTCCACCCCTCGGCGGCGACGCGCACCTCGAACCACCGCGGGGCGTCCGCGGGCTGGGCCGGGCCTTCCCACACCGTCCGCCACGCTCCGGACGCGTCGCGCAGTTCCACTTTCGTGATCGCGCCCGGGTTGTAGGTCTCGTGCACGCGGACCATCGTCGCGACGACCGGCTCGGCGTACGTCAGGTCGAGCCACTCGGAGTCCGCGTCCTGCTCGCTGGAGGCCCAGGCGGTCGAGTGGTCGCCCGCCGCGAGGGTGTTGGGCGCGCCGGTCGCCTGCGTGGCGGCCCAGCTGGGCCGGTTGAACTCGGTCGAGGCCGTCGCCCCCGTGGCCCACTGTCGCTTGGACAGGCGCTCCTCCAGGGTCCGGACGACCAGGTCGAGACGCTGCGCCGCTTCGGAGGAGAGGCCTGTCGCCATCGACCGGAGCAGCGCCGCCGAGGCGCCGAGGCCCATCAACTCGCGCGTCGCGTCCTCGCGGACGGCGATCTCGTCATCCTCGAGGTTCTGGATGAGCTTGCGCGCCGCCGCCCGGAGGTAGCCGTCCTCGGCCGTTCGAATCTCGTCCGCCTGGCGGGCCGCTTCGAGCGACTCGCGATGCAGGGTCGCGGCCTCGTCGTACTTCCCCTGGTCGAGGGCTTCGTGCGCCCAGCGCTTCAGGCCGTCGGACCGCGTGGCGAGGTCGGCGATCTTGCGTCGCAGCTCCCGCAACTCCAACGGGGCGTCCTTGACCGCGGCCGCCGCCGGCGCCGGCGGGGCCGGGGGCGCGGGGGAAACGTCCGCCGCGGTGCGGCATCCCGCGGCGATGAGCAGGGTCAGGACGGCGGTGCGGAACATGCTCAGTGGGGGGGGTGATGCTCGTGGCTTCCGGCCGGCTCGTGCTCGTGCGCGCACTCCAGCTTTCCCGCGGGGCTCACTTCGAACTGGAACGTCGCGTGGTTGATCTCGAACCGCTCGTCCAGGAGGTGCTGGAGCCGGTGGCCGAGCGCCTCCGACTCTGAGACGGGCAGGTCGCGCTTCAGGTGGACGTGGGCCGTCAGCGCGTACATCCGGGACGTGATCGTCCAGATGTGAAGATCGTGGATGTCGCACACGTCCTCCGACTCCCGCAGCGCCGCCCGCACCTTCTCGAGATCGAGGTGGACCGGCACCGCCTCGAGCAGGATCCGGACGGACTGCCGGACGAGCCCGACGCACCACGCGAGGATCATCACGGAGATCAGGATCGCCGCCGCCGGGTCGGCCCACAGCACCCGGTCCCCGGACACCGCGATCAGGACGCCCGCGAGGATGACGCCGACCGAGGACAGCGAGTCGGCCAGCATGTGCAGGAACGCGCCGCGGATGTTGAGGTCGTGCTTCGAGTGGCTGTGGAGGAAGGCCGCGCTCACGAGGTTGACGAGGAGCCCCACCGCGCCCACGACGAGCATGAGCGCGAGGTCGACGCGGACCGGGTTTCTCCATCGGTGGATCGACTCCCAGATGATGTACGCGGCGATGGGGAGGAGCAGGAGCCCGTTGAAGAGGGAGGCGATCACCTCGAGGCGCCAGTTGCGGAACGTCTTCTCGGGGGCCGCGGGGCGGACGGCGACGAGGATCGCCGCGTAGCTCAGGAAGATCGCGCCGAAGTGGGTCAGCATGTGGAAGCCGTCGCCGAGGAGCGAGATCGAGCCGCTCAGGAGGCCGGCGACGATCTCCACGACCATCGTGCCGCCCGTGAGGAGCAGCACGGCCAGGAGCCGCTTCCGCTCGCCGAGGCGCAGGCCCGGTTCCGCGGGCGGCGCGTGCGGATGGTGGTGGCCGTGGCCCATGGGGAACATTATCCCAGCTTTCGACGTTGAGCAGACAGCTATCAGCTAGGGCGCCGCGCCTCGCGGCTTCGGAGCGGGGTTGGCTTTCGGGGGACGTCTTAAAGAAGTAGAGTAGAGGAACCTGATGGCTCACCCGTCGTTACATTCTGAGGAACGGCCCTTCGATCCGGCCGGCCTGTCGGACAACGAGCTCATGACGCGCCTGAAGGAGGCGCCCCCGGCAGAGCTGGCGGCCGGATTCGAGGTCCTCGTCCACCGGTACAAGAACGCGATCGTGTCGTTCCTGTTCCGGTACGTGGGCGACCCCCGCACGGCGGAGGACCTGGCGCAGGAGGCCTTCCTGAGGGTGTTCCGCAAGATCGCGGAGTACAACAGCACCGCGAAATTTTCGACGTGGCTGTACACGATCGCGTCGAATCTCGCGAAGGACGAGTTCAAGCGGCGGTCGCGCCACCCGGCGGGGTCCCTGGACTGGGAGTCGACGAGGGGCGCGGACACCACCCGGAACGTGCCGACGGCCATGGCCGCGGACGACCCGGGCCCGGAGGAGGATTTGGAACGGGGCGAGACGCGCGAGCACGTCGCGGCCGCCCTGAAGCTCCTGAAGGAGGACGACCGGGAGATCCTGGTCCTGAAAGACGTCCAGGGATTGGCGTACGAGGAGATCGCGCGCATCCTCGACCTCCCCATGGGGACGGTGAAGTCGCGCATCTCCCGGGCGCGGCTGGCCTTCAAGGACGCCTGGAAACGGATGGGATCAACCGGAGGTGGAGTATGAAATCGACATCGGGATGGATCGCCTTCACCCTGCTCCTCGGGGTCGTCCTCGGCTTCGGCGCGGGCCGCTTCGAGCGGACCGCCGAGGCGCAGTCGGACAACAAGACCACGCGGTGGCTGGCGGCGCCGGTCGCCATCGGCGGCGGCGTGGACGCGATGGCGCTGTTCGACAGCCAGACGAACCGCCTCGTCTTCTACACGATCTCGGGCAACAAGAAGCTCGAGGTGCTGGCCGTGCGCGAAGTCACGTACGACCTGCGCCCGGTGTCGCACGGCAAGCAGGAGCCCACGGTCCAGGAAATGAAGGACGCGTGGGAGAAGTCGGAGCGCGAGAAGGCGGACCGCGAGAAGGAAGGCAAGGGGCCGGAGCACAAATGAACTGCCGCGAACACCAGGAGTTCTTCAGCGACCTGTACGACGGGAACCTCACGCCGGACCGCCGGCGCGAACTCGAGGCCCACCTGGCGTCCTGCCCGGAGTGCCGCGCCGAGTACGGGGAATTCTCCGAGTCGCTCCATGCGCTGCGCGAGGGGGCCGTCCCGGTCCCGGGCGAGCCCTTCGTCCGCAAGGTCGTGGAGACCGTCCGCGGCGAGACGGAGCGCATCGCGCTCTTCCAGAACACCGGGATGCGGCGGCCGACGACGCGCCGGGCGACCGCGGTCCGGCGCGCGACGTGGGCGTTCCCGGCGATGGCGGCGTCGGCGCTGGTCGCGTTCACCGCCGGAATCCTCATCCAGAAGCAGGCGACGGACCAGGAGATTCGCGACCTCCAGCACCAGGTGGCGAATTCACAACGCGAGCCGGTCCGGACTCCGGACCTCCGCCCGACCACGACCACCCAGCAGATCATCGAGCAGTTCCTCAAGGAGGAGAATATCGTCAAGGTGGACGGCGACTGGATGTCCGCCACCGTTCACGACCGCCTGAAAAAGGGCGGGATGCAGGTCGAAGGCCAGTGGGTCGACGCGAACAAGGAGATCGAGCGACGCGTCGCCGCGGGGGTGGCCAAGACCGACGGCGGGGTCGACGTCCAGGCCCTGAGGGAGCGGGTGATCGAGGAGCTCGGCCTGGTCAAGCGCGGAGAGCTGATGATTCCGCGCGCGTGGGCCGAGGCGCTCGACAAGGGCCAGGTCCTCGCGGCCAACGGCGAAACGAAGGATCTCGAGGAGCTGGTCGGCGACCGGTTTCGCGAGCTGGGGTTCGTCAAGCTCGACGGCAAGTGGATGACGCCCGAGCAGCGCACCGAGATCCTCGCGGCGCGGCGGATCGAGAAGGGCGACGCGACCGCCGCCTCGGCGGGGCTCGTCCGCGCGCTCGACGGGCTCGAGATCGGGCCGCCCCTCGGCTTCCGCAATCTCATGCTCTACCCCCTCGTCGCGAAGGGCGAGCGGCCGCCCGCGATGGCGACCCTGCCCGAGGCGATGGCGGCGCTCGAATTCGTCGACGAAGGGAACGCGCTGCAGGTCCGCGTGAAGAACAAGGGCGATGCGGACGTGGCGCTCTTCGCCGGGGAGCTCCTGGTCGGCGGCCGCCACGACCGGGTCGTGGCGCGCGACGTGATCGTTCCCGGGAAGAAGGACCGGGCGGTCGAGGTCTTCGATGTCGAGCCGGGACAGCTCCGTCCCGAGGACAAGAAGGCCTTTCCGAAGACGGGCGGAACGGGGGCGCACCTGGCCTCCCTCGGCCTTCGACGCCTCCTGAACGAGGAAGTGGGGCAGGCCGGCGTCTGGGCCTCGATGGTCGCGCCCGGCGGCCGGATGCCGCCCCTCGACCTCTATCGCGACCACAAGTCCGCGATCGCCGAATACCGGGCCGCGCTCAAGGACCTGCGGGCGCCCAATCCCAACATCGTGGGCGTCGCCGTGGCCGTGGGCGATTCGATCGCGGCGATCGAGATCTTCGGAAGTCCCGCGCTCTTCGCGTCGCAGTTCGACCGGGTCCTGGATGCCGCGTCGCTCGAGGCGATCATCGCGCACGAGCGCGAGATCCGGTTCCCGTCCGAACTGGCCGCGAGCCCGCTGGCCGTGAAGCGGCTGGCCGAAGCGGCGTTCGCGGCGGAGCAGGATGTCGAAGGCGACGGCGTCGTGCTGCGGCGGGGCGGGCGTCCCCTCGGGCGCGCCCTGGTGTCGGGGGGCGAGGTCGTCCGCGTGCTTCTCTTCCCGGACGGTCCGGAGCCGAGGCGGTCCGGCGTCGAGCTGGCGATTGCCGCGCCCAAGGCGGCGCATGTCCTGCAGGCCTACCTGAACCGGCTCCAGGCGCCCAACGGGACGCGCAAGGCGGCGACGATCCGCGAGATGGCGATGCTGCCCGGCCCGCGCGTGTACGAGGCGGTCCTGGCCCAGGCGAAACCCGGGAGCCCCTTCCGGCGCGACGCCGTGGAGGCGCTCGGGCTCCGGGGCGACCCCGCCGCGTCCGATCAACTCGTCCGGTGGCTGAAGGAGAGCCGCCAGGAAAAGACGCTTTCGATGTATCCGGTGCTGGCGCAGGCGCTGGCGCGGCTCGGCAGCGAAGATGGCGCCGAAGCGCTGATCGAGGATCTCGATCCCAAGTCGCCGGGCCCCCTCGCGAAGGCGGCCGCGGAGCACCTGCCGGCGCTCCTGAGCGGACTGAGAAACTTGAATGCGCTCGAGTCGAGCGTCGGGAATGCCATCAACGCGCTCAGCCGGATCGAGGCCCCGTCCGACTCCCATGGCATGCCGTGGCCGCACCGGACGCTGTTCCTCCTGACCGGGAAGAACTACGCCAAGCCGTCCGACTACGTCATCTGGTGGAACAATCCCCAGGACCGCCGCGATTTCCTCGAGAAGTTCACCCCGCGGCGCTGAGCGGTATACTGAGGTCCTGATGCGCCGGTCCAAGCACTTCATCCTGGGCGTCGTGACCCAGGGAGACGACCACGTCCGCGTCACGCGCGGCGAGCGGTTCGTCGTCCAGGGCGGCACGAAGCAGTCCCACGAGCAGACCTCGGAGTTCGTGGCGGAGATCGACCGCGAGTTCGTGAAGGATCCGCCTCAAACCGACGGCGAACGAAGGCTGATCATTCGAGAAGCGGCACGGAAGACCGGGATGGTGAAGTAGGACGTCGACGGTTGACTGTTGACCCCCCTCCGCTCCGATTCCCACCTCTCTCGATCAGTTTCTGCCGGAGCTACGGGGGGCAGGCCGTGGGTGGGTCGGGGCCATAGACCCTCGATTACAGTCGATTCTCGATCACCTGTTCAGGACGAAATCCCGCCAGCTTCACCCGTTCCACCGATCCCGGCGGCAAAGCGGCTTGCGGGGCGAGGCCGACGATCTCGCTCGATCGCACGACCACCCCGGCGGACTTCGCCTCCCGTTCCACCGCGGCGTACACCGCCTCGAGCGACGTGCGGGTGAAGTCGCAGACGTTGATCGAGACCTGGGCGCACGCGCGGTCGGCGATGAAGAGCCCGAGCGCCTTGATCCCCGGCAGGCCGCCGTCGCGTTCGCGGATCTTCTTCGCGATCCGCTTCGCGAGCTTCTCGTCGGTCGATTCGAGGTCGATGTTGTAGGCGATGAGCGGCCGCCGCGCGCCGACGGCGACGCAGCCCGCCGTCGCGTGGATCGCGTTCGGACCGAAGTCGGGGACGCGGTCGGGGTCCTTTCCGAGGAGGTCGCGCAGGCCCTCGAACTGGGGCTTCCGGATGTCCGCGAGGTTGCGCCGGTCGGGCCGGGTCGCCGCCGCTTCGTAGAGGAAAACCGGGACCTTCAATTCCGCGCCGATGCGGGTTCCCAGCTCCCGCGCGACGCGGACGGCGTCTTCCATCGTGAGGTCGCGGATCGGGATGAAGGGGATGACGTCCACGGCGCCCATGCGGGGATGGCGGCCCTCGTGGCGGGTCAGGTCGATCTTCGCGACGGCCACGCGGGCGGCGGCGAAGGCCGCCTCCGCGACCGCGGCGGGCGCGCCCACGAACGTGACCACCGATCGGTTGTGATCGGGGTCCATCTCGAGATCGAGGAACCGCGCGCCCGGAACGGCGCGGACCGCGGCGACGATCTCGTCGCACACCTCGCGGCGCCGGCCTTCGCTGAAGTTGGGGACGCATTCGATGAGCATGGATGTTGTGCGCCTGTGATTTGTCAGACTTCAAAAACCAGGCTTCAGCGTAAAAGGCTCCAGGTATCGGGCCCGAGGATTATAGCCTTGGCCCGGATCGAGCGATCCTGTCTACAATCGGGTCACGTTATGACCGCGACCGTCCCCCGGAGCTGGCGCAGCATCGTGTTCCGGCCGGGGCTTCCGCCGATGCGCCGGCGG
>Ga0075421_100007994_pt1 | contig 12969 bp, 14 predicted proteins | sample SoiMetdeltSBSDD5_FD_75292 | JGI IMG/M metagenome (GOLD analysis project Ga0075421, IMG submission 75292) | Bulk soil microbial communities from a Populus tree surrounding site in Tennessee, USA - Soil MetaG P. deltoides SBSDD5 | ecosystem: Environmental > Terrestrial > Soil > Tree plantation... | reverse complement strand
TCATGACGCGCGTCGACGACATCGCCCGCGAGCTCAACATCACGCCGCTGGCTCGCGGATAGCGTTTTCGAGGCGCGCCACGGCTTTGCCGGGGCGCGCTGAGCGTCGGGGGGGGGGTGTGGGGGGGCGATATCGGGGCCCCCCACGTCACTAGCTCCGGCTGATCGTCAGGCCGAGCCAGATGATGACGAGGGCGAGGGCCAGGACGATCCGGTCGAGTCGCGCGATGGCTCGGAGCGGCGCGCCCGGATCGTCGCCGGCGGCCAGCGCGGCGCGCAGCAGCGGAATCTGCGCGAAGTCACGCTGCGCGGCCAGGGCGACGGCGAGGATGACCAGCGTGAACTTCCCCGCGAGGACAAGGCCGGCGCCGCTGTCCATCACGCGCTCGAGCGCGCCGAGCTGGGTGACGTTGTAGAGGCCGGTCAGCACCACGATCGCCACGGCCGTCCAGGTCACCGGCCGCGCGCGGACGGCGGCGTCGCTGAAGACGCCCGCGCCGCCACGCCGTGCCGGCGGCAGCAGCACGTGGGTCTGATACATCAGCCCGCCGATCCAGACAACCACCCCGAGGAGGTGCAGGAAGACGACGGCGAGCGCCAGGCTCACCGGGTCAACGCGGCGACGGCGGTCGGGACGTCGGAGAAGTCGGTGAACAGAAGATCGGGCCCACAGGCGGCCAGCTCCGCGTGCGGGTGGAAGCCGGTGGCGACGGCAACGGCGACGGCGCCGCAGGCGCGCGCGCAGTCGACATCGAGTGGCGTGTCACCGATGATGGTGACGCGCTCGAATGGAAAGTCGCGTCCGGCCAGCCGGCGCGCCCGCTCGCACGCGATGGCCGGCAGGCGACGACGGTCCAGGCTGTCCGAGCCGTACGCGCCCACGCGAAAGAACGGAAACAGCCCGGTGGACCGGAGCTTGACGCGTGCGCCCGCTTCGATGTTGCCTGTGAGGAGCCCGACGAGGGCATCGTCCCGCGTGGACAGCGTCCGCACGACCTCCGCGATGCCGGGCAGCACGATGACCTGCGCGCCATCGCCGATGCGCCGGTCGAGCTCGATGGCGTAGGCGTCGAAGCACGCCGACATGCCGGCCTCGATGGCGTCGTCGGCGAGGCCGGCGCCCCGCATGAGGTCGAAGACGATCCGCGGATCGGTCTTGCCGCGGAAGTCGTAGCCATCGATGTCGCCGGCGGTCCCGTAGGTCTGGCCGAGCGCCTGCTGCAGGGCCGCGCGTCCGGCGCCGCGTGCGGTGATCAGCGTGCCGTCGATGTCGAACAGGAACAGACGCACGTGTTACGGGGCGAGCCGGCGCAGGCGCTCCACCACCGCCGGCACCGCCTCCAGCACGACGTCGATCTCGACGGCCGTGGTCCAGCGGCCGAGGGTGAAGCAGAGGGAGCCCTCGGCCTCCTGAGGCGCGCAGCCTATTGCGCGCAGCACGTGCGACGGCTCGCCGCTGGCCATGCTGCAGGCAGATCCCGTCGAGCCGGCGACGCCGCGAAGATCGAGCTCCAGCAGCACGGCGTCGGCCTTGGCGCCGGGAATCACGAGGCTCGCGTGGTGAGGCAGTCGCGCATCACCGGACGGCCCGGTGCGGCGCGCGCGCGGGATGCCGTCGAGAAGACCATCGAGAAGCCGATCCCGAAGCGTCGCCAGTCGCGCGACGTCGGTCGGTCCCTCGCTGCGGGCCAGCTCGGCCGCGACACCCATGCCGACGATCGCCGGCAGGTTCTCGGTTCCCGCGCGATACCCGTTCTCCTGTCCGCCGCCGAGGACGATCGGTGCCAGCGCAACGTCCCCACGCACCCAGAGCGCCCCGGCGCCAGGCGGGCCGTACAGATCGTTCGAGGACACCGTGAGCAGATCGATTCCGCAGTCATCGACGCTGACCGCCACGCGGCCGGCGGCTCCCACCGCATCGACGTGAAACGGCACGCCGCGCTCGCGCGCCACGCGCCCGACTTCCCGTAGCGGCTCGAGCGTGCCGATCTCGCCGTTGGCCGCCATCACCGAGAGCAGTGCGGTGTCGTCGCGGAGGGCGCTCCGCACCGCGTCCGGATTGACGCGGCCCTCGTGATCGACCGGCACGTAGCTGACCGCAAAGCCGCGCTTCTCGAGATGGCGGCAGGCATTGAGGACGGACACGTGCTCAATGGCGCTGGTGACGACGTGGCGTCCACGCGCGCGCTGCGTGGCGCCGCGGATGGCGAGGTTGTTCGCCTCGGTCGCGCTCGCCGTGAAGATCACGCCGGCCGGCGTGCCGCCGAACAGCCGGGCGACCTTGGCCCTCGCGCCGTCGAGCGACGCGCGGGCCTCGAGGCCGAGCGAGTGAGGCGCCGACGGGTTTCCGACCCCGCCCTCCAGAAACGGGCGCATCAGCGCAATGACGCGTGGGTCCACCGGCGCGAAACCGGCGTAGTCCAGGTAGACGCGGCTGACCGCCGGGGCTTCGGACCTACCGAGTCTTGCGGACGACGAAGCGGAAGACCGCGCCATTCTTGTCACTCTCCAGGAGCTCGTGGCCGGTACGAGCCGTCCAGCTCTGCATGTCGGCCTCGGAGGCGGGGTCGTCCGAGGTCATCTCGAGGATCTGCCCCAGGGCCATGTGCTTGAGCGCGTCGCGGGTTTTCAGGATCGGCATGGGGCAGAAAAGTCCGATACAGTCGAGCTTTCGGTCCGCCACGATCGGCATAACTCTGTGAAAATTCTGACATTGACACTCGCCGTCGGCAACAAGAATAATGGCCGATATGCGAGGTGACGGCTCGCCGGATCTCGCCACCGCCGGGCGGCGCCTCAGGGTGAAAGTTCTCGTGGCGCTCACGCTCGCCTCCGGCGTTCCGATTCTCGTTCTCGCCTACGTCGTTCGCCGACTCGCCATCCCCGGCGCGGGCAGCGACCAGAGCTTCGACGTGATAGTCCTCCGGGCGGTGCTCATCGTCACCGTCGTCGCCGTCCTGGCCGGCGCCTACATCATCTGGGACATCGGTGGGACCATTGCGCGAATGGCGCAGGTCATGGCCAGCGAGCAGGTCATGGGCGGCCTCGTCCGCCGCAACAACGAGGTCGGCACCCTGATGGGCTCCTTCAACAAGATGCTGACCACCATCGAGCACCAGGCCGCGGAGATCAATAGCTTCGCGACCCGCCTCGATGCGGCCTACAAGGAGCTGGAGACCACGAACGCCCGGCTGAAGGAGACGTCGTTCAAGGACGAGGTCACCGGCCTGTACAACCGCCGCTTCTTCTCGCTGCGGCTGGAAGAAGAGCTGTCGCGGTATCGCCGGTTCAACCACCCGGTGTCAGTGGTGCTCCTCGATCTCGACGGCTTCAAGTCGGTCAACGACAGCCTCGGCCATGCGGTCGGCGACGACACGCTGCGAGACGTGGCCCAGATTCTGATGAAGCATTCGCGCGGCATCAACGTCGTGTCCCGGTACGGCGGCGACGAGTTCGCCGTGCTCCTGGTCGAGACGTCGAAGGCGGGCGCCCGGCTCTACGCCGACCGCATCCGCGAAGTCGTGGCCAAGTATCCCTTCGCGCACGGCAAGATCCTCACCGCCAGCTTCGGGGTGGCGAGCCTGCCGGACGACGAGGCGAGCACGGCTGAGGACCTCTTCCGCTTCGCGGACGAGGCGCTCTACGCGGCCAAGAGGGCCGGCAAGAACCAGGTGGCCGCCGCGACGGGGTCACCGGCGAAGGTCCTATAACGTGGAGACTCCCAGGGACATCCTTATCGTCGACGACGATCGCCAGGTGCGCGACGTGCTGCACCAGATCTTCCTGTCGGCGGGCTATTCGTGTCACCTCGCCGACGATGGCCCGAACGGGCTCGAGGTGTTCACGGCGGCGCGCCCGCCGCTGGTGGTGACCGATCTGAAGATGCCCGGCATGTCCGGCATCCAGCTCCTCGAGAGGATCCGTCGCACCGACCAGGACGCGGCCGTGATCGTGCTGACCGGCGCCGCCGATGTGAAGACGGCCATCGACAGCCTCAAGCTCGGCGCCTTCGACTTCATCATGAAACCGGTGAACGTCGAGGAGCTCCTCATCGCCGCGGACCGGGCGCTCGAGCGTCGCCAGCTCCTCATCGATCGCCGCGCCTATCAGGAGCTGCTGGAGACTCGCGTGGATCAGGCGACGCGCGATCTGTCGGCGGCGTATCACGAGCTCGAGGAGACGTACCGGAGCACGCTGGAGGCGCTCGGCTCTGCGCTCGATACGCGTGACATCGGCACCGAGGCCCATTCGCGGCGCGTGCACGGCTACGCGCTGGCGACGGCGCGCGCCTTCGGCGTCGCCCCACCGATGATGCGCGATCTGGCCCACGGCGTGCTCCTGCACGACATCGGCAAGATCGGCATTCCCGACGCGATCCTCCTGAAGCCGGGTCCGCTGACGCCCGAGGAATGGACGATCATGCGGCGGCATCCGGAGATCGGCAGGCGGCTCATCGAGCGCATCCCGTTCCTCCGGGGGGCGGTGCCGATCGTCTATTCGCACCACGAGAAATGGGACGGCTCGGGCTATCCGAATGCGCTGAAGGGTGACGACATCCCGCTCGGGGCGCGCATCTTCGCGGTCGTCGACGCCTTCGATGCCATGACGTTCGACCGGCCGTACTCGAAGGCCGTCCCCTTCGAGGCGGCGAAGGCGGAGATCAAGCGCTGCGCCGGCACGCATTTCGATCCGGCGGTGGTCGCGGCCTTCCTGCAAGTGCCGGAGTCACTGCTCGACGAGATCCGGCGTCGCAGCACCGACCCCTGACGGCACGCGCACGCTGACGTGAAGATCACCGCCGTCCGGGCCTCGTGGCTTCGCGCCGTGATCCCCGCCGAGCGGGCCCACGTCAGCGATTTCGGGCGGAACGACTCCTTCAACACCTGCCTCGTCGAGGTCGACACCGACAACGGGCAGACCGGTCTGGGTGAAGCCAAGATCGGCGCCGGCAATCTCGGCAACTACGCGGCAACCGTCGAGACCATCCGCAGCGAGCTGGCGCCGCTCCTCATCGGCCGGGACCCGCGCGACATCACCGCCCTCTGGGAGGCGATGTACAACGGCACGCGCGCCCACTACGTCGCGCGCGAGGGGCGGACGTTTCCGATCATCGGGCGGCGGGGCGTGACGATCTCCGCCATCAGCGGCGTCGACATCGCGCTATGGGACCTGCTGGGCCAGTCGCTCGGCCAGCCGCTCTGGCGGCTCCTCGGCGGCCGTTTCCGCGAGCGGATTCCTGCCTACGCCAGCGGCGGCTGGGCGCCGGTGGGGGCGATCGGCAAGCAGCTGCGGCAGTACGTCGAGCGCGGCCACCGCGCCGTCAAGATGCGTGTCGGGCTCCAGGACAAGAGCGTGGACGACTCGGCGGCGCGCGTGCGCGAGGTGCGCGAGGCCCTCGGCCCGGACATCGGCGTCATGGTCGACGCGCACGGGACGTGGTCGGTGCGCGAGGCCCAGCGCTTCGCACGCAAGGTCGAGGATTGCGACCTTGCGTGGCTCGAGGAGCCCGTCTCCGCCGACAACGTGGCCGGCCAGGCCGAGGTGCGCGCGTCGACCGACATCCCCATCGCCTCGGGCGAGAGCGAGCAGACGCGGTTTGCGTTTCGCGATCTCATCGAGGCGCGTGCCGTCGACATCCTGCAGCCCGATGTCGCCATCGCCGGCGGCATCACGGAGACGCTGCGGATCTGCGCGCTGGCGGCGGCCCACGGACTGACGGTCGCGCCGCACCTCTGGGGCTCCGCCGTCCTCTTCGCCGCCGGCCTCCACCTGGCGGCCGCCACGCCATGCGTGACCGTGCTGGAGCTCACGCGCGGCGACAATCCGCTGCTCAACGACCTCGTGCAGGAGCCGTTCGACCTGCGCGACGGCTACGTCCACGTCTCCGATGCGCCGGGCCTCGGCGTGACCCTCAACCGCGAGTTCGCGCGCTCCATCACCGTCTGAGACGGCGATGATCCGCCGCGCCGTCAGCGGCGATGCCGCCGGCCTCACCGCCGTCGCCCACGCGGCCAAGCGTCACTGGGGGTATCCGGAGTCCTGGATCGCGCTGTGGGAGCGTGAGCTGACCGTCTCCGCCGAGCTCATCGAGCGCTATCCCGTGCACGCCGCCGTCGAGCGCAACGTGGTCGCCGGCTTCTATGCGCTCACGTTCGCCGGCGCCGACTGTGAGCTGGAGCATTTCTGGGTCGAGCCGGCACGCATGGGCGCTGGCGTGGGCCGGGCGCTGTTCGAGCACGCCGTCGAGCGCTGCCGGGCCATCGGCGCTCGCCGGCTCTGGATCAGCGCCGATCCGAACGCGGAGGGCTTCTACCGGCGGCTGGGGGCGCGGCGTGTCGGCGAGGTGCCGTCGACGCCGGCGGGCCGCACGCTGCCTCGCCTGGAGCGGCTCACGACGTAGCCGCCACCTCGTCGAACGCGCGTTGTGCCTTGGCGAACGCGACCGCCAGATCGGTCTCGCCGAGACCGGCGGCGAATGCGCCGCGCAGGCGCGACCAGAGCTTGTCCGTCTGCACCAGCGCCGCTTCGCGATCGCCGGCGTCGGCCAGCTCACGGATCAGGAGCACACGCCGTTCCGTCAGACCTTCGAGCGCCCGCACCAGCGCCGCCCGGGTGTCCGCCTGGCGGTCGGTCCCCACGCCGGCGAATCGCAGCGCATGGGCGAGCGAATCGACGGCGCCCTCGTAGTCCCCCGCCTGCGCCCGGCGCCGGCCGAGCTTCTTGTAGCCCCACCACAGGCGGCGGTCGACCTCATCGCGACGTCGCGGCGGCAGCACCTCGTCGCGAAGGCTGTCGAGCAGCTCCTCGGCGCGCTCGAGCGCCGCCAGCGCCTCGCTCTCGCGCGCCGCCTGCATGGAGCGGATGGCCTGCGCGGTCAGCTGTCCGATCTCACCGCCGTACGTCCCCGAGAAGAGCTCGCGGAACGTCGAGGCGCGCGCCGTCGGAAACCGCGGGTCGTCGAGCGCCTCGCGCAGCAGCGTTCTCGCCGCCCGGAACTGCTGGCGCCGGACGAGGCCGAGGATTACGCGCTCGCACGTGGGCCACAACCGTCGCTGGAGCTCCGTCGCGAGCGCGCGAAGCGCCTCGTCGCCCGGAACGGCCGCGCCGCCGCGCTCGGCCCAGTCGAGCGCCTGGCGCAGCCGGTCGACGTCCTCCTCCGAGCTCGGCTCACCGCCGCTCTCGACGCCGACGACGAGACCCCGCGCGACCTCCGTCGTCAGCGATGCGAGCTGGCGAGCATACGCCGGCCGCTCGCTGTCCGGCGCCGTCGTGAGGGCGGCCTCCAGCGCGGTGCGCGCGCCGGCATGGTCGTCCATCGCGCGGCGTGCGAGGGCGACGATCGACCAGAGACGCGCGATCTCCGCCGCCTGCCCGCGCGCAGCCTTGCCCGCCATGGCGACCGTCGCCGCCGCCACCGCCTCCGCATAGGCGCCGCTCTGGTAGAGGGCACAGCACTGCTCGGCGGCGTCGGCCAGCTCGCCGCCCGCTTCGGCACGCGCCGTCACCGCTGGCTCGATCGAGATCCGACGCGGCGTGACGGCCACGGCCGGGAGCGGCTCTTCCTCGAACGACGCGCGGAGCGCGACGGTCACCGGCTCGCTCGGCGGCCGACGGCGGTACGGGATGCCCGAGCCATCGAGGGCGTGTCGACGGCGGGTCGAGCGCCACCGGCGCGGCGACGTCGGCGATGTCGCCGGCGCGGCAAGCGGTGCGGGAGGCGGCGGTGGTGGCGCCGATGGCGCGACGACGCTCGGACGCACCGGATGCTTCGACCGCGTCGGCCACAGCAGCTCGAGAACGCCGAGAGCGACGGCTCCGAGCGCGGCCAGGCCGCCGAGAAAGATCAGCGCTTCTTCGCTCAGCACTCGAGATCCACCGGACGGCGCTCGGCGATCGAGCGGTAGGCGGCGAGCACGACGGCGAGATCGCGGCGGCCGGCGTTCCCATCCATCTCGTCAGCTCGGCCCGTCGTCATGGCGGTGTCGAAGGCCGTCAGCATCGCCGCGTGGCCGCGCACATCACGCCGGAAAGCGCGCACCCGCAGCCCGGCCTCGCCACGTACGACCACGAGGCGGCCACGGTTATCCACGAAGCACGTGCCCGCGGTTCCCGTCACCGACGACCATTGAAACCGCGGAACCCCTCGCGCGGCAAGTGAATTGGCAAGGATGCCCACGGCCCCGCCGTCGAGCTCGGCCAGCAGGTCGACCGCGTCCTCGCCCACCATCTCGAGCGTCTGGGGCGGCCGCAGCGCGAACACACGGCGGATCTCGCCGCCCCACCAGCGCAGGGCGTGGACGTAATGGATACCGCCGTCGATGAGGGCGCCGCCGCCGGCGCCGGGCGTGCACCGCCACCCTGTCTGGCGGCGAAGGCCGCGCGCGACGAGGTGCAGCTCGCGCAGCGCGCCGAGCCGCCCCTCCTCGATGACCCATCGCACCGCGCGAAAGCCCGGCATGAACCGGAAGTTCTCGGCCACCATCAGCACGCGCCCGGCGCCGGCGGCGGCCGCGATCATCTGGTCGGCTTCGTCCAGCGTGCAGGCGATCGGCTTCTCCACGAGCACGTGACAGCCGGCCGCCAGCGCGGCGAGGACGTCCGCGAGGTGTCGATCGTGCGGCGTGCAGATGATGGCGCCGCGCGCCCCCGGATGTCGCAGCGCCGCGTCATAGGCACCGTACGCCGCCACGCCGCCGAACTCCTGCGCATAGGCGCGGGCACGCGCGAGATCGCGGCTGGCGAAGACCACCGGGAGCCCGAGGGTGCGGGCGGCCGCGGCGTGACGGCGCGCGATCCAGCCGCAGCCGACGATGACCAGCGCCATGAGCCGACATTGTAGTTTGTTATGATCACGATATGAGACGAGTCGCGGTGATCGGGGTCGGAACCACGAAGTTCGGCAAGCACGAGCGTACCTCCGCGGAGCTGTTCGCCGAGGCCGCCGCCGATGCGCTGGTCGACGCGGACATCCCCGCCAGCCGGATCCAGGCGCTGTACTACGGCAACGTCGTCGGCGGCGAGACGGAGAAGCAGCTGCATACCTCGCCCCAGGCGGCGTCCGTGCTCGGGCTGCCGTCGATTCCGACCACGCGCTTCGAGACGGCGTGCGCCTCTTCGCACGCGGCCTTCCGGCACGCGGTCATGGAGGTGGCCTCGGGCGCTTCCGACGTCGTCATGGTGGGCGGCGCCGAGCGCGTGCTCAACGTGCCCACGGCGGACTCCACCGAGTACTTCGCGTACGCGTCCGACGCGGCGTGGGAGCAGACGATCGGCCTCACCTTTCCTGGCGTGTTCGCCCTGGTCGCCCGCGCCCACATGCACAAGCACGGCACCACCGAGGCGCAGATGGCGGCGGTGGCGGTAAAGAACCACAAGCACGGCGCGCTCAATCCGAAGGCGCAGTTCCAAAAGGAGATCACGCTCGAGACCGTGCTCAGCTCGGCGCGCGTGGCCGACCCGCTGAAGCTCTACGATTGCTGCCCGTTCACCGACGGCGGCGCCGCGCTGGTGCTCGCCTCCGAAGAGGTCGCGCGCCGGAGCCGGCGCCCGATCTGGGTGCTCGGCTCGGCGGCCGCCTCCGACTGGATGCTTCTCGGCGACAAGCGCGATCTCTCCCGCGTGCCGGCCACCGAGCGCGCCGCGGCGGCTGCCTACCGGCAGGCCGGCAAGCGACCGGAGGACGTCGACGTGGTGGAGCTCCACGACTGCTTCACGATCGCGGAGATCGTCGCGACCGAGGGCCTCGGGCTCTTCGAGCCAGGCACGGGCGGGCTCGCGGCCGAGAAGGGCTGGACGAGCCTCGGCGGCAAGGTCCCCGTCAATCCGTCCGGAGGGCTGAAGGCCAAGGGCCATCCGATCGGTGCCACCGGCGCCGCACAGATCTGCGAGATCGTGACCCAGCTCCGCGCCGAAGCGGGTCCACGACAGGTCGAGGGCGCACGCACCGGACTGACGCACACGCTCGGCGGCAACACGGCGACCGTCCTCGTGAGCCTGTTCGGCCGTGAGTGACGCGCGCATCACACTGCAGGCCTTCTTCGAGCAGGCACGCGAGGGCAAGCTGGTCGGCATCCGATGCGCCGGCTGCGGCGCGCTCGCGATCCCACCTCGCGAGCTGTGTCCGGAGTGCGGTCACCGGCAGTGGGCGCCGACCGCGCTGTCTGGCGACGGCGAGATCACGTCGTTCACGGTGATCCGCATCGCTCCGCGCGGCCACGCCGGTGAGGCCCCGTACGCGATCGCCGCCGTGCGCCTGATCGAGGGCGTCTCCCTGCTCGGCCGCATCGTCGACATTCCGTTCGAGGACCTCGCCATCGGCCGCAAGGTCCGCTTCCGCCCGCTCCGCATCCACGACCGCACGGCGATCGGCTTCGGGCCTGTATAGCTAGCGCAGGCGCGGTGCGGCGGCCTGCACGGCCTTGATGATGCCGTGGTAGCCCGTGCAGCGACAGAGGACGGCCGAGAGACCTTCGCGGATGTCGGCCTCGGTCGGGTCAGGGTGGGCGCGCAGCAGATCGAGCGCGGTCAGCAGCATGCCCGGCGTGCAGAAGCCGCACTGCAGACCGTGATGCTCGCGGAACGCCTCCTGCAATGGATGGAGCGCGCCGTCGCGCATCAGGCCCTCGACCGTCGTCAGCTCGGCCCCGTCCGCCTGGACGGCCAGCATCAGACAGGAGCGCGCGGCCTCGCCGTCGACGAGAATGGTGCAGGCGCCGCAGATGCCGTGCTCGCAGCCGACGTGAGTGCCGGTGAGCGCCAGATCCTCGCGCAGGAAGTCCACGAGCAGCTTCCGCGGCGGGCACCGGCCCTCGCGCGCTATCCCGTTGACGGTCAGCCGCACGGTCCGCGGCTCGGTCATCGTCGCTCGGCTGTTCGAGGTGGTTGATTCGCGCGTGCGATCGCTTTTCGCAAGGCGCGCTCTGTGAGGACGCGGGTGAGATTCCGGCGATAGGCGGCGCTCGCGTGCAGATCGCCGTCTGGGTGCACGAGCTCCGCCGCGCGCGCCGCGGCCGCCGTCACCACCGCTTCACCGACGCCGTCGCGCGCGATGATCTCCTCGGCGCCACGGAGCCGCACCGGCACCGGGCCGACGCCGGCGGTGGCGAGCCGCGCCGCCCACCGCCCGGAGTCGCGCCACAAGGCCGCCGCCACGCCGACGATCGCGAAATCACCGTGGCGCCGCGCGAACTCCTCGAACGCCCAGCCGGCGCCGGCCGGCATGACCGGCAGCCGGACTTCGGTGAGCAGCTCGTCCGGCCCGAGCGTGGTCGTGAGGTAGGTCTCGAAGAGCTCGGTCGACGCGAGCTCGCGCTCGCCCCTCGGCCCGCGCGCGATGACCGTGCCCCCGAGCGCCGTGAGCACCGCCGGATATTCCGCGGACGGATCGGCGTGCGCGATGGAGCCGCCGATCGTGCCCCGCGACCGGATCGGCAGATGCCCGACCCACCGTGTCGCCTCCGTGAGGAGCGGCAGCCGCTGCGCCACGATCGGCGAGAACTCCACCGCCCGCTGCCGGGTCATGGCGCCGAAGACGACGTGGCCATTCACCTCACGGATGCCGCTCAGCGCCGGGATGCGATTGAGATCGATCAGTGCGGCGGGTCGCGCGAGGCGGAAGTTCAGCAGCGGCACGAGGCTCTGGCCGCCCGCGAGCGGCTTGGCGTCGCCCCCGTAACGTGCGAGCAGCGCCACCGCCTCGTCGACGCCGCGCGGCGCGTGGTAGTCGAACTTCGGCGGCTTTATGTGCGTGCCTCGTGAATCAGCCGCCAGAGGCGGCTGGGCGTCATCGGCAGCTCGGTGATCCGCACGCCGAGGGGCTTGAGCGCGTCGGTGACGGCGTTGGCGATGACGGCGGGCACCGTCATGGATGACGACTCGCCGAGGCCCTTGGAGCCGAGCGTGGTGAGCGGCGACGGCGACGCGACGTGCGCGATGTCGATGGTCGGCGCCTCGCTCGCCGTCGGCACCAGGTAGTCCATGAAGGTGCCGGCCAGCGGCTGCCCGCTCTCGTCGTACTCCATCTCCTCGTAGAGCGCGCCGCCCAGGCCGTGAAGGGCGCCGCCGTAGATCTGTCCCTCGGCGATCATCGGATTGATGATGACGCCCGCGTCGTGCACGGTGACGTACTTCACGATCCTGATGGCGGCCGTGTCCGGGTCCACCTCCACCGCCATCACCTCGGCGATGAAGCCGTAGGTGTTCGAGGAATTCACCCGGTCCTCGTGGTCGACGGACTTCGCCTCGGTGAAGCCGAAGACCCCCGTCGCCTGGAGCATCGGCTCCATGCCGTCGGGCAGCGACTCCGTGTTCCAGTGCGCGCGACCGGCCAGCTCCTTGATCGAGTACGACGGGCCCTTGCCGGTCCGTGTCCGCACGGCCCCGTCGCGGAACTCCAGCTGCGCGACGGGCAGCTCCATGAGGTGCGCGGCATAATCGACGAGCTTCGCCTTCAGCTTGCGCGCGGCCAGCGCGACGGCACTGGTGCCGATGGAGCCGAAGCGGCTCGAGTAGGTGCCCGACGAGATCGACCAGGGCCGCGTGAAGGTGTCCATCTCGTCGACCACGGTGACGTCGGCCGGCGTCACCCCGAGCTCGTCAGCGACGATCTGCGCCACGATCGTCTGGTGGCCCTGGCCCTGCGGCGTGCTGCCGAGAATGGCCAGCACGCGCCCGAGCGGATCGATCTTGATGCTCGCCGACTCCGTGGCGCCCGACTTCGGCAGGTACTCGGGCTTGGCGCGAAACTGCGGATCGAGCGCGGTGGCGACGTAGCCCATGTTCGAGACGGACGGATCGATGGCGACGGCGATCCCGATGCCGTAGTAGCGGCCGGCCGCGCGGGCCCGCGCCTGCTCGCGGCGCAGCTCGTCGTACTTCGCGATGTCGAGCGCCTTCTCGAAGGTGGCCTGGTAATCGCCGCTGTCGTAGAGCCCGCCGGTCGGCGTGCGGTACGGCAGCTGGTCGGCGGCGA
>Ga0075421_100007989_pt1 | contig 12973 bp, 13 predicted proteins | sample SoiMetdeltSBSDD5_FD_75292 | JGI IMG/M metagenome (GOLD analysis project Ga0075421, IMG submission 75292) | Bulk soil microbial communities from a Populus tree surrounding site in Tennessee, USA - Soil MetaG P. deltoides SBSDD5 | ecosystem: Environmental > Terrestrial > Soil > Tree plantation... | reverse complement strand
AGGATTCGGGATTCCGTGATCTGCGATTTCAAACCTCGAACCAGGAACAGAGCACATTGAACCGAACGTGAACACGAACGGAGAAGCGAGAACCGAGAAGTGTGAACCAACGTTTCTCCGTTCTTATTCGCCGAGCAGCGACGCGCGGAGCACGTCGGGCGCCACCTGTCCACCGTGGAACGTCCTCCCGCTCGTCGCGCTCGTCAGCCACACCTCTGCCGGGCTGAAAAGTCTCGGGTCGATTTTATAGAAGTCGTTGTTGTGCCGCCTGAAGATCTCATAGAACGGCGTGCCGTAATCAGAGGAGGCGCACGCAGGCAGACGCTCGGCGATCTCGGCGAGCTCCGAATCGGGGGCATCGACGGTATAGCGCGCCTGGCCGCCGTACAGAATGCAATCGTTCGTGCGGCCGATCGCTCGGATGTCGCTCGCGGCCGTAGGAGCGAGCGGCGCCGTTCCCACGGCGGTCAGCACTCGCCGTACGTCGAAACCGATGACGTCCATCTTGTGCAGCCCGGTCTCGAGTACCCGCGCGGCGATCTGCACGCCGCCGGCGAGGCTTGCCGTCGGCGCGACGGCGAACGTGAGCGCGGCTGGGGCCATCTTCGCCTTCGCCGCTACCCACGCCGCCACCTCGTCGGTGGGGAGTGTCCGCCCCTCCAGCACGAGAACTCCGCGGGACGAGTCTTCCCCGTATCCCAGTTTGGCGAACAGCTCCCGCTCCACCCGCGCGCTGACGCGGAGCGGGCCCGAGCCCATGGCGAAGAAGTTTTCAGGGTTAATCGCCCAGCCGGCGTACTGAGACGCCATGCAGGCGGCGGCAGGATGATCGGTCCACACGCGAACTCCTGGCCACGTGTCGCCTCCGATGGAGAGCGGCACGAAGTCAACGTGTCCAAGACCACCCATACACAGTTCGGCCAGCATGTGTCCCGCGGCAAGGCCGCCCGGGACGCGCACTCCGGCGTCGATTACGCGTGCGCCACTCGTCAGTGCGTGCACTGCGATCCGCAGTTCCGCCGCTCGCGCCGTGTACGAATCGGCCAGCGCCCAGGCACGCTCGTTCATCCCGAGATCAAGCACGATTCAAGTCCTCAGCCAGTAGATACGCGACAGCCGCCGCCGGGGTGGCACGTGCGACGGCAATTCCGGTCTCCTCGCGCATCTCTTTCACGTCGAGTCCGAGACTCCCCGCCGCTTCGCAACCGACAACGGCACCGTGCCCGGCGACGATCGCCAGGCGCGGGCAGTCGGAACCAAGGCGGCGCATCACCTGGCGAATCCCGTTCGCGATCTGGCGAACCTGCGCGCGCGCGACATGCTCGGCAATCGCGGTGATATCGGCCGGAGTGAGCATCTCGAGGTCGCCGCATACCATCCGGGCGAGGCGCGCACCAGCCTCGCCAACAGTGCGGCCGCGGCCGTCCGGTGTATCGCAGGTGTAGTCATCCGCGCCAATCCGTCCAAGCCACAAATGAGCATCGGCCGTCACGGCGAAGGATTCCGCCGCCACCCTGCAGCGCCGGCCGCGCAGCGGCAACCACCGCACGACGGCACAGACAGGCGTACGCAGCAGGCCCGTGTAAACGAGCTCACCGGTGCGAAGGCGAGCGGGATCGGTCTTCCCGCGCGCGACGACCTGCCCCGCGACGATTGGAATCACGTCGGTCGTCGTGCTGCCCACATCGACGAACAACGCGTCGGGCGTTGTACGCGCCACCATCGCGGCACTGGCCCTCCAGTTGGCCGCAGCGACCTGCCGCGGCGCGCACCGCGCGGCCGCTCGAGATCGAAAGCGGCCGTCTACGCCGTAGACACGCGCATCAACGTCCGGAAACGCCGTGCCGAACGCGTCGAGCACGCAGGCGACGCCGTCGCGCTTCGTTGCGAAACAGTCCGCCAGTTCGGCGGTCATCGTCACCGCCATCACGTCCGCCCGTCCCAAGGCCTCGGCGGTCTCCGCGAGCATCGCGGGCAGGCGTTGAGGCTCGCGCCACAGGGCAAACGGACGTTCAACGACCCTGGCCTCCGATCGACCGTCTTCGATGCGGGCTGCCTTGATATTGGCGCCGCCGACGTCCCAGCCGAGTATTGGTCCGCTCATCGCCGGACCTCGGGATACGTGCCGGCCGAAAGGATGCGGCCGCCAGCCGAGAAGCGAACCCGTCGACACACGCGCGGCGGCGCTGGAAGCATCCCCAGGCAGGCAACCAGCGCCAGGTCGGCGACATTCTCTGCGACCGCCGCCCTAACGCCGAGATAGGACGTCGTCAGGCGGGGGTTCACCTCGATCACGACCGCTTCGCGGTCCGTGAGTACGACGTCCACGCCGATATAGCCGCGCAGCCCGGGCAGAGCCTGACACGTCTGCTGCGCCGCCTCGGTCGCCTGTCTCGCAAGAGGATGGGCGAGCGGCGTGCGGCCGCCGCCGTAGGACAGGCGCCGCGAGGCCCGCACGTGCTGCGCGTTTAGAGTCAGGGGGACAGCTCGACGACCATCGGCAAGGAGTGAAACGCTCGCGGCCACTCCCCGCACATAGCGCTGGAGCACCACCAGACCCCCTCCGCTCGGGTAATCAGCCAGCACCTGACGCAGCTCGCGCGCGCCACGCGCCAGGCGAACGGCTTCGCAACCTGCACCTCGCGCGGGTTTGACGATGATGGGGTAGCCAATCTCGCGCGCGGCGATCACGGGGTCGACGCCGGGCCGCAGAACGCGGGTCTCGGGATGGCGGATGCCATGTCGTGCCAAGCGGTACGGTAGGCTCGTTTTGTCCGACGCCATTCGAATCGCCGAAACGCCGGGGCCAAGAAGCATCCTCCCGTTCCGCTCGACTCGGCGAGCCAGCCGCTCGAGACATCCATTGGTCTCAGGCGCGATCAACCACACAGCGTGCGCCGACGCGATGAGCGCATCGAGCCCAACTGCTCCGGGTGCGAGCACGACCACTTCCACGCCCGGCGGTGCCGACAACGGGAAGCGGGAATCGACGGTGGTCAGGATCTCGTGACGACCAATCGCAGCCAGATCCGCGACAAGGGCGTCGCGCATGGCCGAACCCTCGCGGGCGAGCGAGGCCGAAACGACCTCTCCGGCGAGGCCGCCGCCGCTCGCAAACTCGTGTACAAGGATGCGCATGGGACGTTCAGGTTCGTGGTGTGAACGGCACAATCATCCTTGTAACAGCTCGTGGAGGCCGAAGTGGTGCTTCCCGAGCCGGCCGCCGTAGTTGCCCGCGGATATTTCGATTACACCGGGACGACACGCCGCCTTGATGCCGACGCCCAGCGCGCGCTCGATGGCAGGACGGTCGAGCCCATCGACGACGATCTCGAGGGCCGAGTTGACGCCGTCCGGCAGGGCGCTTGCGACGCCGACGCGGCCGCGCACCGTCGGGCAGTACGCCTCGTTGGTCGAAGCGACCATATTCTTGTATCGCTTCGCCCCCACTTTGCTGCCCGAACGGACGATGCCTCCGGGGAAGGGCAGGATTGCTCCGCGCACTTTTCGCATGGCCTCGACCGCGGCTTCCGCAGCGGCCAGCACGGCGCCCGGATCGCTTCCCAGAATCAGGAAGTTGCCACCGCCAATCGCGTCCTGCACACCGAAGGCTTCTTCTACGAGAAACTCGCCTTCCATCACGGGAATCCGCCAGAATCGGCGGCCGTCCAGGAACTTGCTCGACTGTAGGCGGTCGCCGAAATGCCGAAGCACGCCGCCAACCGTGACGCGTTCGCTCGCATCCGGCAGGCCGTCGAAGCAGGCGGTAGTAGGGCACGTGAGCACGGTCTGGCCCACCCGGTCGACCAACCGGCTGGCGAGCCCCTCAGCGTTGAAGGCGAAGAGCAGCACGCTTACGCCCGGCCGGCCGTCCGACGTCTCGCCGGGCAGGAGTTCCGCCTCGATGCCGGCTTCGACCTTGCACCCGATTACTGAGGTCGCGAATCCGGCCATCGACTGGGCGGCAGTGCGCGCCCACGCCGGCGTCGCGGCCGTGATGATCACGCGCGCGGCGCGCATGTCGAACGCTTCCGCGAACGTGTCGACGATTCTCACGCCGTTCCGTTCAGTTGCCACGCGGGTTCCACACCAGAATCTCCCCTTTGCCGGGGACCGCGGCGTCGCCGGTGTACCGCGCGTACACGCCGCTCACCTCGTCGCATGGAAGCGTGAACCCGAGCGTCCCCAAGTGCCGCGCATAGAGACGCACGAAGGCGGGGAGATACGCGCACGCATAGGCAAACGTCGGCAGCAGCGGAATCGGGTGCAACGAGATGATCGTGCCGCGCACCATCCAGGCACCGGTACGCAGCTCCGCGCCTCGACCGAGGATGATAGTGCCACCCTTCATCTGCAGCCCTGCGAAGTCTCTTGCACGGCCGGAGACGACAATCGTCCCGCGCTTCATCCGCATTCCGACCTCGAGACCCGCGTCGCGTCCCACGAGGATGGTGCCGTCCCGCATCCCCGAGACGCTGCCGCGATACGCCGCGCCGGTCTGGCCGCCGACGTTGCCGCGAACGCGTATGAGCCCTCCCGACATCTCGGCGCCGACCCAGTCTGAGGCGTTGCCGGAGACCTCGATCGCGCCTCCCCTCATGTACGCTCCCAGATGCATGCCCGCGTTGCCGTTCACGACGATACGGCCGCGGGTCATTGCGCGCCCGATCCATTTGATCTTCGCCGCATCGCCGCGGATTTCCAGCTCGTCGCTCGCCTCACCCTCGACGCGAAAGAAGTCGTCGAGCCGCCGCTGCCGTTTGCCGAGGCAAACGGGGAGCGCCCGGATCGCCTCATGGGAGAGCGATGCCATGACATCCGGACAGAGCACCTCGGCTTCCAGCGGCACCACGGGCTGTTCGACGAGCGTCAGCGTGATCATGCCGGCTTCGGACCGAGCGTCATCAACTCAGGGCGGCGAAGCCGCTCGATCTCCACGGGATAATTCTCGAACGACATCGTGTACACCTGCTGGAACAACGGGCGGATGTATTCCTCGATCTGATCGTCGTACGCCGGCCGCACGATGAACTCGCGGCCTTCGCTCACCGCGATGACATCTCCCTCTTCGACGACGATCTCTCCGCCTTTGATCACGTATCGCGGGTACGAGAAGAGGAAACCCTTCTCATCGGGCTTCGCAGGATAGATCGTCACGTCGGCATCGGCGCCGACGCCGAGATGCCCTTTCTGTTGCAGTCCCAGCGCGCGCGCCGGCCCGGCCGACGTGATGATCGCGATCTCGGACAGCGTGTACTGGCGGCCGAGGTCCCCCAGTACGATGCGTTGCTGCGCCGCAGACGGAAGTTTTCGGACCTGCTCCTTGCGGAACTCCACGTCCATCAGGAGCTGGACGATCTCCGGATACCGCCAGAAGCAGCCGCCGTTCGGGTGGTCGGTGGTCAGGAAGACACGCCATGGATCGTCGATGAGCAGAAGCAACTCGAGACCGACGGCCCACTGCACGGCGTTGACGAGATTGCGGTCCTTGTACACGTAGGGAACGATGCCGCAGCCGGTCTCGTTCTCCACGTCCAGATTGCCCCACTTCCGGCCGGTGAGCTGGTACAGCAGGTGCTGCCACGGGCCATCAGCCGTGATCGTGACGGCGTCGCCGAAGAGCACGGCGCCGGCATCGGTCGTCAGGTTCGGATGCGCATTGAACGCCTCGGCCACTGCTGTTGCGCCGGAGCGCATCGTGTCCCATCCCTCTCCGTCGTACGCGTGGAACTGCAGGTGGGCAAGATGCGCGCGATGGCCTTCCAGGACCTTCATCGTCTCGATGGTCGTTGCTACGTTGCCGGGCATACCGAGGTTGTTGCAATGCAGGTGGAGTGGATGCGGTAAGTCGAGGTCGTCGACGATGGCGGCGAGGCCGGAAATAATCTGCGCGGGGGTCAGACTCCGGTACCCCTCGATCGGCTCGTGCAGCGCGCGCGCGTTCTTGCCCCACTTCCAGGCGACAACGCCGCCAGGATTGACCGCCTTGATGCCGTACACCTTGGCGGCCCACGTAAGCCAGCCGACAACGTGCCGCGCCCGTTCCACTTCCCCGGCTTCGAGCAGGTCGAGGACAATCTCGTTGTTCGCCATGAGCAGCAGGCACGACTTGTCGACGATCGGCGTGTCATGCAGCTCTTCGTGCGTGTGCTTGGCGGACAGGATTGGCACCGCAGCCTCGTTGACCGTGGTCCAACCCATGCCGGCGTACAGGTAGCCGGTAGCGAAGGTCGTCGGCGTCATACCGCCAAGCCCGGCTCGCCGCTCCGGGCCGTGCAGGAACTTTCGGGCCATGCGGTGGTTCTCCGGCACGAGGCCTCGCGCGAAGTTCAGAGCGGCTCCCGCGACGTGGGTATGGACGTCGACGCCTCCAGGAAAAACGATCATCCCGCTCGCGTCGATCCTGCGGCCGTCGTCGAGCTGCGAAACGATACGCCCGCCGTCGATGCACACGTCCTGGATGACACCATCGACGTCATTGGCCGGGTCGTAAACCGTTCCGCCGGTTATGCGAATGCGGTCGGACGCCATGCGGTTAGGGTGCCTGAGTGCCTGAAGTGCCTGGAGCCTGGAGTGTTTTGATGAGGAAGTAGTGTCCGGCTTTAGCCGGACTTGGCCGGCCGCGCACCGCACCGTTGGTCCGGCCGGAGCCGGACACTACGTTTGCAATAGGCCCTAGGCGATCGCCATCAAGTTCGCCGGCGGCGACCACGCCGGCTTCGCCATCACAGCCTGGCGGATGCGGCGGATCACTTCTTCGTCGGTCGGATACGGCGACGTAAGCGCCGTCCTGAGCGGCAGTGGAACCTCGTCCATCCGGTACACGGTACCGGGCGCGCTGATCCCTGTGGCGGCCGTCGTAATGTGCACGCGGGCCAGCCGACTCGTGTGGGTCACCTTGGGATCGAGCACGATCGTCGGGATGCGCGCAAGGTGGTCGATCGCCGGCTGCGGCATGGTGGCACCGGGATCGGCGCCAAGAATCAACGCCGCGTCGTTGTCGCCGCGCACCAGGAGATCGATCGTCGAAAACTCTCCCGGGTTGAACCGTGGAAAGCCGCGCGACAGATTCACGCCGAAGGGGTACCCCGTCGTCCAGCGCAGCACGACATCGGCGCCGGTGACGTTGCCATGCCCCCGCATCGGCATGCAGACGAACTTTGTAAAGGCGTTCAGCTCGGCGGTGAGCGTCAGGATGGCGCCCGAGTTCATGTGCTTCCCGCGCGTCATCGAGAGCCCCATGCCAAAGAAGATCACACCGAACCGGGCGCGCTTCATGCGATCGGCGAAGTCCTGGAGCTGGTCGAGCGTCAGACCCGAGTCTTCGGCCGCGACTCTGTCGACCGGGTGCCCCTTGATGAGCGCTCGGAGTGTCGTGGCCACCTCGAAGTCCCGCCCGGGTCGAATCTGCAAGAAGATGTCGGCCGCCTTGGCGCTCGGCGTTTCGCGGATGTCGACGAGGACCATCGTCCGCCCCTTGCGCCCCTCCGGCACGAACTTCCCTTTCTGCGTGAGCGTGTACTTCGTGAAGTGCCGCGGGTGACACTCCGCCGGGTTGCCTCCCCAGTAGACGATGAAGTCCGCCCGATTCTTGACTTCGCCTAAGGTGCACGTGATCTTGCCACCCAACTGGGCGGCTATCTCAGTGGGGCCGTGTCAAAGCGAGGTGTGGCTGTCGACCACACCTCCAACCAGCTCGGCGAGGGCGGCCGCCTCGCGCTGCGCTTCGCAGGTGATGTTGCTGAGACCGTAGACCAGCGGCATGTCGGCCTTGTACAGGAATTCGGCCGCCGCCTCGATCGCGGCGTCAAGGGTGGCGGGCTCGCCGTCGATCAGCGCGTCCGGGTAGAGATGCTCCGCGGTGTGGTTGCGAAACCAGGCGTCTCCGAGGCTGCAGGCGTTCTTCGCCTTGACGATACGGTCACCGTCGGCGTGCAGCTCGATGTCGTCGCACACACACCCGCAAAACGTGCACGTCGCGTGTTTCACCACGTTCAGTGTCATTCCCTTGTCCACCTCAAGGCTCGTTGTTACGACTCTCGTTTCCGCCCGGACCGGGCGGGACGACGAACGTTCAACCAAGCTCCCGCCCGGGAAAGCTTCCCCGCGTCCGGCGCGGCATGTACCGACCGGGTTCGATCATTTCCCACGCCGGCGTTCTCGCGCTCTCCACTGGTACGTTGTGTGCGGCTTCAGCCGGACCGGCTTCCGTGCGAACGTAATGTCCGGCTTCAGCCGGACCGGCGCCGGGGGAATCCTTACGCACCGATCGCCTCCACTTCGACTTCCCATCCCTTGGACGTGGGCATACCGGTGCCATCGGTATACGTACCCATGACGCGGCACGTCGGCGGGCCGTACGGCACGAAGATCATGCCCCGAGGCACTTTCCCCTCCACACATCGGAAGGTCGCTTCGCCGTACTCCGAGCGAACGTGCACGTCGCTGCCCGACAGGATCCCGACCGCCTTCATGTCGTCAGGGTGCATGCTCATCGTGGTCACGATCGCCTGGTACTCAGGGTGATCCTTGCCGATGTTGATCTGCTGTCCCTGCTTCGTCGTACGACCGGTGTTCATGATGAAACGCATGCGTTTGATAGGACCCCCTAGTCCGTTATGCGGCTCAAGACGTGAATCTTGTACTCATTGCCTCGGCAGCCGCATAACGGACTACGGCGCGCGGAGCGCGCCAAGCAGACACTGCCAACGGCGAATCATAGTCAACGCAGCGAACCTGCGCAACCTCGGGATCGGTGTGAACCGCAGTTCAGCGGCGCCATGCGGCGAGCTCCGCGTAGACGCGCTCGGCGCGTGCGACGAGCGCACCATGGCAGGCGGTTGCACTCGTGGCCTCAGCGTAGACCGTGCACACAGGTCGTCCGGCCGCGATGTACTCGCCAGGGTGCGGCACGTCACGCACTGTGCGATCACTCAGCCACGGGCGCGTGTCACCAACTGCGACGTCCTCTCGTGCGAACAAGATGGCTTTGCCGACGGCGCCCGTGCCATGCCGCGCCTGGATCAGATCGAACCGCGGAAGCGTCCCGGCGGCACACGCTTCGACGTGCGTCCCGAAGACGGAGATACCGTACGCCCCCTCGACCAGTTCCATCGAGCCACACCACCGCGGATTCACTTCGATCGGATACGGCACGCCGTCGCGCGCGATGAAGTCGATACCGTTGACCCCGACGAGATCAAACGCCTCGGCAATTGCAGCAGCCAGGGCGCACGCCGCGGGCACGATTCGCTCGTCGTCCTGGAACTGCGTGTCGCCGGAACCGGTGAGGACGTTGCCGCAGTACCGGAATCCACTCGCACCAAATGCCGGCTCGCCGACCAACTGACGTGACACGCCCAGGGGCGCCGCTCGCCCGCCCGCTGCGACGAATACCACCGATCCCGGGACGCCCTCGAGGCGCTGCTGCAGGTAACAGCCGCGCGGGGGACGAGGACCTTCGGCGGGATCCGGGGTTCGGGGTTCGGGATCCGCACGGGTACCGGGTTCTTCCGATCCCGGATCCCGGATCCCGGATCCCGGACGCATCCAGGGACGTACGCCATGTCCGCCGCCGGAAGCGAGGGGTTTGATCAGCCAGTCGTTCGGATCGTTCGGGTCGTTCGGATCGCTCTCGCTCATGATGACTGCTGGAGCCGGGATCAGGTGTTGCCGACATGCGCGCATGAGGAGAGGCGGATTGCGCACACGGCGGAGCACTGCGGGAGCGTTGCCCCAGAGCCTGCGACCCGCTGCCAGCGTGCTCACGGCGTCGGGGTGGTTTTCGAAACTCGACAGGTACACCACCGCGTCGCACTCGATATCGCGGGCCGCGCGCGCCGCCGCGCCAGCGCTGAAGGGCGCGCCGAAATCGCGCGGCAGCGACAAGCCTCGCACGCCCGCCGGGAGATCGAGATCGGCGAATGCGTCGAGCAGGGAGACGGCAAAACCTGCGCGCACCGCCGATGCCGCGGCGGCCCTGGCCGATACACCCGCAATCAGCACCCGCGCCGCCGTCAAGAGGAGAGCCCAAGCCGCGCGCGCGCCGCGGCCGCTGAGATGACGTACAGGTGATCGAGCACGGTGCCGCGCGCCTCCCTGATGCCCAGCCGCTCCACCAGGGCGGCGGACGTGCCGCCCGCGAGGCCGTCGGCCAGGAGTGCTGCGCCTTGCGCTCCCTGCTTGGCCTGCACGGCGAATCCGGTGACTTCCCACACCGCCGTGGCGATGCCGCCGAGCCGGCGTATCAGCTCTTCCCGCACGGCTTCAATACGCGCGAACCGTCCTGACAGCAGAACCTCGATGGGGCCGCCGCCGATCGACATCGACAAAGCGGCCACGGCCTTCGCCGCGCTTTCGACGTACGCATCCCACGCTACTCTTTCAGCGTTTGTTCCGGGACTCGCGATCGTCTGAGGAGCGTCAAGCGCCCCCGCAATACTGGCCGCGCCGCCCTCGAAGAGCATGCGCTTGGACACGGCGCCCGCCAGAAACGCTACCTCGCCGTCGAGCGCCCCGGCCGCCCGCAGCCCGAGCGGCCCGGATGTGCCTCCCATTCCATCGACGATCCGGCCGCCCTGCACGGCCAACCCGGCCGTGAATGCGCCACCCAGCTCGAGAAGCACGAAGGAGACCTCATGCTCGCCGCACCCATGACGGATCGCCTGCTCCCGGATTGCGAGCGCTGCCGCACACACCTTGTCGGCCGTTCCCATGTCGACGCGGTTGACCTTCCGGTGAGACGGGACCGATGGCAGGTGGATAACTCCCGGCGTCACCACGATCGGCAGGTTCGAGCGCGCCAAAGCACGCATGAGCGACCGGAGGCCTCCAATGCCTCCCTCCTCTCCGGCAGCGGCAAGGTACGCCATCTTGATGTCGGTGTCGGTGAGATCGCGCGCCGCAGTCAGTGGCAGGCCGTAGCCGGACGGCCCGGCGATCAGGTCGAGCGGCTGCGCGGCCTCCAGCGCCAACACCAGCGCCGCCGGATCGGCAAGCGCCTCCTCCGTAGGGAGCGACCGGTCGATAAACACCCGGCCGTCATCGAGTCCACAGAGATCGATGTTGATTGTGCCCGGATCGATGCCGATCACGCGAGGCATCGGAATGACAGCGCCCTACGCACCGGCCGTCCTGCGATCTACGCTCTCGCCACGAGGCTTTCGGCTACTTCAACGATCGTCTCGGCGTCGAGCACGAGATCGTTGCGCTCGAAGAGTCGAGCGATGCATGCCTTGTGAATCTTCATCTTGAGGCCGCCAATCCCGAGCGCGCCAAAGGCCACGACGCCGTCGCGCTCGACGCCATCATCGCGCGATTCGACGCCTTCGACGCCGACCGGCGGAACGGCATTGACGTCTGCGATCACGCGAAGACCCGGCCGTCCTACCCAGGCACTCCGCGGCACGAGCTGGACACCTGCTGGACCGGTATTGAGCAGGAGCTCAGCGCCTTCCAGCGCCGCCGTCATGGGTGCACTGGTGGACACGGTGACCGCACGCACGCCGGCCCCGAAACGCGACGCCACCCGCTCGGCGGCTGCCTGACCCGCATCCGATCGGGAGGTGATCGTCACGTGAGCACCCGCCCGGGCGAGAAGGCCGGCGGCGCGTACTCCGACGGGGCCGGTGCCAGCGGCGATCAGCGCCCGGCGATCGCGGAGCGAACCGGCACCCTTCTGAAGCTTCGCAACGGCGGCCGCCGCGGTGGTGTTCGACCCGTTGGGGTCGAGCATCACCGACACGCGCAGAGGGCCGAAGAACGCGTTCTGGACAGCCGCGAGCAAGTGCTCGCCGGCCGTCATGTCGCTGCCGCCAATGAAGATCGCCGTGTTGTGGAGATCGCGGGGGCCGCGGGTGAAGATAGCCCCGTGTACAAGGTCACGAACGTCGTCTTTGGTTACGCCGCCGTAGCTCAAGACCTCGTCCGCGCCGCCGTCGTATGCGACGACGCGATCGAAGACGCTGACGTGCCGCGAGGTGTCGAGCTGAAGAAGCAGTCTACGCACGGGAGGGCGCTCTTACGTCCCGACGTGTGCACGGAGATCCGTCACAAAACGCCTAAGCCAAGAGTCAAAGGTCAACTTTTGACTCTTGACTTACGAGACGCAGCTTAAACGCCGACGCCGTGCTTCCGTTCAGCGTCGCCTGCGAACGGATGCTTGGCCGTTTTCGAGCGGGCAATCACCTCGTCCACGCCCGGCTTGCTGGCGAGCGCCCGCTGGATCGACTCCTTGGTGGCCTGGTAGTTGAAATCGTAGATCTTCTGGTCGTCCTTGGCTTCCCAGTGGATGAACACGCCCACGAGAACGCAGTAATCGTCGGCCTTGTTGCGCGGTATGACCCCGCTCTCGACCGAGTCGACCACCGCGCGCGCCACCGCTGCCTGCGCCGGCCCGAACATCTGCACCGCCTGCCCCGCACCCTTGATGGTCACTTTGTTGAAGAGAAGCGTATCCGGTTTCGCCGGCAGGTTCGGCGCCACGACGGCGAGCAGCGTGGTGAACCCGTTCTTGTTGTTCGTCAATGCGTTGGTGAATGCCGCCCCCGCCGGTCCCGTCTTGGAACCGATGATGAGGTCGATATGCGCGACCTCGTTGCCGTCGCCGACCAGCGACTCACCAACGAAGAAGTCCGCTGCCATGTTCCATTCCCCCTTCTGCGAAACTCATGAAGTCAACGTGGAACCAGCCAAGGTGCCTGCCATCGATATCGCCGGGAAGATGCCTTGGCTGGTTGGCGGCATCCATCCGGCGCGCTCCGCGTGGCTGGGATCGCTAAACAGATTCGCAATTGGATCATTCGCGGCTGGGCTACGTCGCGGTCCCAGGGCACGTGTCACTACAACCTGTACGGCACGCCTGGAAGGTGAACGAGTGTATCACCGCCGTCAACTTCTACACCTCATCGATCCAGGAGAACAACCAGTACCGCTTCCCATTTGACGGACGACTTCGGTCAGCCGATCTTCGTCA
>Ga0075421_100007988_pt1 | contig 12974 bp, 11 predicted proteins | sample SoiMetdeltSBSDD5_FD_75292 | JGI IMG/M metagenome (GOLD analysis project Ga0075421, IMG submission 75292) | Bulk soil microbial communities from a Populus tree surrounding site in Tennessee, USA - Soil MetaG P. deltoides SBSDD5 | ecosystem: Environmental > Terrestrial > Soil > Tree plantation... | reverse complement strand
GGCGAGGACTGGTACTGGTGCTACGTGGACGAGCTCGGCTTCGAGCTCGAGGGCGCGCCACCGGCACCGTCGCATCCGTGAGTCCACCCAACGCCAACGGGACACCCGGCGAGCCGGAGCGGCGAGCATCCACCGGATGGTGGTCGGGGCGACCGATCGGTTGACCGCGGAATCCACCTCGATAAGCTCGGGCCGGTCGATCCGCGTCGAGGTCCCCACCCGCCACGCTGGTGCGGTCACCAGCGAGTGGGAGGAGTGGGCGTTGCCCGTCATTTCAGTGTCAGATCTACGCAAGCGCTATGGCGGGCGGGCCGCCGTCGATGGCGTGTCGTTCACGGTCTCCGAAGGAGAGATCTTCGGGATCCTCGGGCCGAACGGGGCGGGCAAGACGACCACCGTGGAATGCATTGCTGGCCTGCGTACGCCGGACAGCGGCGAGATCACGGTGCTCGGGCTGGACCCGCAGCGCGAAGGGGCGCAGTTGCGCCATCGGCTCGGCATGCAGCTGCAGGAGAGCCAACTCCCCGACAAGCTGAAGGTCGGCGAGGCGCTGCGCCTCTACGCGTCGTTCTACTCCGAGCCGGCCGATTGGCGAACGCTGCTCGCCGAGCTCGGGCTGGCCGACAAGGAGAACTCGCGGTTCGCCAAGCTCTCCGGCGGGCAGAAGCAGCGCCTGTCCATCGCGCTCGCGCTGGTCGGTAACCCCCGCGTCGCGGTGCTGGACGAGCTGACCACGGGGCTGGATCCGCAGGCCCGCCGGGACACGTGGGACCTCATCGAGCAGGTGCGGGCTCGGGGCGTGACCGTCGTGCTCGTGACCCACTTCATGGACGAGGCCGAGCGGCTCTGCGACCGGGTCGCGTTGATCGACGCCGGCCGCGTCGTCGCGATCGACACGCCGTCCGGGCTCGTGTCCAAAGTGGAGGTCGAACAGCGCATGCGGTTCCGTCCGACCAGTCCGCTTGACGACGCGTTGCTGACCGCCCTGCCGGAGGTCACCGCCGTCACCCGACACGGCGGGCAGGTGGTCGTGACCGGGACCGGCAACCTCGTGCACGCGGTGACATCGGTGCTGGCCAGCAACCGCATCATCGCCGCCGAGCTGCGGGTCGAGCAAGCGAGCCTCGACGACGCCTTCGTGGCGCTGACCGGCCGGCACGTCGACAGTCCGTCCCCGACGACCTGAGGAGGCGACCGATGCGTGGACTCAAGCACCTCACCGCGGTGGAACTGCGGCTGTTCCTGCGTGAACCCAGCGCGTACATCTGGTGCACCGCCCTCCCGGTGGTGCTCCTGGTCATCCTCGGCAGCGTCCCGGCGTTTCGCCGCCCGGATCCAGCGCTCGGCGGCCAACGGGCCATCGACCTTTACGTGCCCATCATCGTCGCGATGTGCGTGGCCGGGATGGCGCTGTGGATCACCCCGCTGTTCCTGACCTTGTACCGGGAGAAGGGGATCCTGCGCCGACTGGCGACCACGCCGGTCGGGCCGGTCCGGGTGCTCGTCGCGCAGTTGGCGGTCCAGGTGTCCGTCGCCGTCGTGACGGTCGCCGTCCTGCTCACGGTGGCGTTTGTCCGGTTCGATGTTCCGTTTCCACGCCAGCCGGTCGGCTTCGGGCTCGCGCTGGCGCTGACCGCGCTGGCGATGTTCGGCCTTGGCTTGTTTCTCGGCGCCGTGCTGCCGACCAGCAAGTCGGCCAGCGCGGTCGGGGCGGTGCTGTTCTTCCCGCTGATGTTCTTCGCCGGCCTGTGGGCGCCGCGCGAGGTCATGTCGGGACTGCTGCTGCGGATCGGGGACTTCACGCCCCTCGGGTCGGCCGTGCAGGCCCTGCGGGACACATCGGACGGAGGGTGGCCGTCCGCGGTGGCACTCGTCGTCTTGGCGGCCTACGCGACCGTAACGGCCGGGTTCGCGACCAGGCACTTCCGTTGGCAGTGACCGTAGGGTGTGGAGCATGACCGCGGGGAGCCGTAAGGCGCCGGTGGAGCGGGACCTCCTCAGCCCGCTCCACCGGATCGTGCAGCCGCTGCCCTACATCCTCCTCGGCGTGGCCACCGTGCTGGCCTTGCTCACGCCGGGTCAGACGTCGCGGGAGCGGTGGGGGACGGCCGCCCTGGTCGCGGTGACCGCGGCCTGGGTGCTGGGCATGTGCACGCTGCCCTCGCCCGAGTGGAGGCGGCGCAGCGTGCCGATGATCGTCTACGTTGGGGTCCAGTTGGCCCTGGCCGGCGTGCTGATGGCCCGGCAGCCGATCTTCTTCGTGTTCGCCGTCGTCGGCTTCATCCAGGCGTACGAGCTACTCCCGCCGGTCTGGGCGTTTCTGAGCATCGCGGCCACCTCGGCCCTCGTCAACCTCGTCCCCAGCGGCATCCCGACCAACGCCAGCTGGGCCATCCTGGTGGCGGTCGTGATCGGCCTGCAGACGCTTTTCATAGGGTGGTTCGGCTACCTCGGATACCGTTTCACCGAGCAGACCGAGCAGCGGCGCAAAGCGGTGGCCGAGCTGGAGGCCGCGCACGCCGAGAACGCGGGCCTGCACGCCCAGCTGGTGGCTCAGGCCCGCGAGGCCGGGGTCCACGACGAGCGGCAGCGCATGGCGCGCGAGATTCATGACACGCTGGCTCAGGGGCTGACCGGCATCATCACCCAGTTGCAGGCGGCCGATCGGGTCCGCGAGCACCCCGAGGCGTGGCAGCACCATATGGACCAGGTCAAGGCGCTTGCACGGGACAGCCTCGCGGCGGCCCGCCGCTCGGTGGCCGCGCTCGGACCGCCCGAACTGGAGGACTCGCGGCTGCCCGAGGCCATCGCCGAATTCGCCGCCCGCTGGTCGTCGACGTCCACGGTGCCGGCGCAGGTGCAGACGGTGGGAGACCCCCGCCCCATCCTCGCCGAGTTGGAGATCACCCTCTTCCGCGTCGCTCAGGAGGCGCTGGCCAACGTGGCCAAGCACGCCAGGGCCGGTCTGGTGGTCGTCACACTGTCCTATCTGGACGACCAGGTGATGCTTGACGTTCGTGATGACGGCGTTGGCTTCGAACTCGATGCGGTCGCCCAGCGCGGCGAGGCCGCCGACGGGACCGGATACGGCCTGCGCGGCGCTCGCCAGCGGCTGGACCGGGTACAGGGCACGCTGGAGATCGAGAGCCGTCGCGGCGAGGGTACCGCGGTCAACGCCAGCGTGCCGGCACTGGCCGCGGAGGTGAGTCCAGCGTGAGCGAGACACCGATCCGGCTCCTGATCGTCGACGATCATCCGATCGTCCGAGATGGACTTCGGGGCGCGTTCGCGGGGACGGCCGAGTTCGAGGTTGTCGGGGAGGCCCGGGACGGGGGCGAGGCCGTCACGCGGGCCGTGGCGTTGCGCCCCGACGTCGTGCTCATGGACCTGCGCATGCCCGGGGCCGACGGCGTCGAGGCGATCCGTCGGCTGCAGCAGGAGGCGCCCGAGATCCGGATCCTGGTGCTCACCACCTTCGACACCGACAGCGACGTGCTGCCCGCCATCGAGGCCGGTGCCACCGGGTACCTGCTCAAGGACGCGCCGGTGGACGACCTGCTCCGCGCCGTGCGCGCGGCGGCCAAGGGTGAGGCCGTGCTGGCCCCGACGGTCGCCGGCCGTCTGATGGGTAAGGTACGCGAGCCGGCCCACGGCCTGCTGAGCCAGCGCGAGCTTCAGGTCCTCAAGCTGATCGTCGACGGGGCGACCAACCGGGAGGCAGCCGCGAAGCTCTACATCAGTGAGGCCAGCATCAAGACTCACCTGTTGCACATCTACGAGAAGCTCGGCGTGCGTGACCGGGCCGCCGCGGTCGGCGAGGCGTTCCGGCGAGGGCTGGTGAGCTGAGCGCCATGCCTGATCTGCCCTACGTGTCCCAGCCGGAGGACCTGGCCCTGCACGGCGTCCGCGTGTTGGGCTTCGCGACCGCGTCCCGGGTCGCCGAGCGCTACGGGCTCGACGCTGAGGTGGTCGAGGAGGCGTTGCTGGACTTCGAGGCCCGAGGGTGGGTGCGGTACTTCAGTTTCTCGACGCTTGCGAGAGAAACCGCGCATTCTTTGGGCGGTAGCTCGGGTTGGTCGGTCACCGACGCCGGCCGCACCGAGAACGAGCGGCGTCTGGCGGACGAACTCGACCGGGCCGGGGTCCGGGACCGCGTCGCGGGCTCACACCTGGTGTTCGTGCCCCTGAACCGGCGCTTCGGTGCCGCCTGCACGCAGTGGCAGGTCCGGCCGACCCGGCTCGATCCCATGGCCCTCAACGACCACACCGATTGGCGTTGGGACGAGCGGGTGCTGCGGACGTTGGCGTCCGTCGAGATCTCATTCAGGGATCTGTGCCGGCAGCTCACCGACTGCCTGGCTCGCTTCGACGGCTACGCCGACCGGTACGCAGCGGCGCTGAGCAAGGCCGTCGCGGGGCAACGCGAGTGGGTGGACGCACACGACCTGGATTCCTGTCACATCCTGTGGATCCAGTTCCACGAGGATCTGCTCGCCACCCTGCGCATACCCCGCGGTTCCGACGCCTGAGCGGTTCGAGCGGCTCGATCAGGACGGCATCACGCGCGCCCGGTGGTCCTTGGCGAGACCGTGCAGCGGGCATGGCTGCCTGGGATCGCGGGGACACAGCACCCACATGTCCGACACCGTGGCCCGGTAGAGGCGGTAGGGAGCGGGCGCGGCCACGTCTTCCCGGGTCACCGGTGTCGCCCCTTGACCGTCGGGCCGGGGATAGACCGCCAGCGCGCGGTCGAGATCACTTCCCGACAGCTCCCGCGCCTCTCCGACCGCGTACACGGCGCGCCCGTGGTAGGGCGCGACGGTCGAGTCGAAGATGACCATGCTCACCTGCGGGCGCTCGGCGAGGTGGCGGGAGTGTCGGGCGTCGGTGTCGGAGACCCAGTAGAACTCCCGATCAGCCGCCGGGGCGAAGTAGACCGGGGAGGTCCACGGGCGCCCGTCCGAGTCGGCCGTACCCAGCGTCAGGTAGAGATTCGCCTCGATGATGACCCGCGCGTGAGCCATGAGTTCGTCGTGTGTCATGCCGCCCACCATCCCACGGCACCGTGTCAGTAGCCCCCGAGGTCGCGCCGTTCGCGGCCGAACTCGACGACACCGCCGGTTGGCTCATCGCCGAACGCGAAGCGCTCGCCGCCGCCACGGACCCTCGAAGCTGGCGGCTCGGCTGGGAGCAGCTCCTCGCCGATGGCCACCACGACGACGCGGACGCCTACGCGTGAGTCGGCGCGGATCGATTCTATCGGTATAAGTAAATTATTCGATCAGCTTGCCCACCTCGTGATATGGGTTAGCATCGATAGATGTTTCGTCCCGTGATGCGTATTCTTGTCGGCGTTTCGGTCGTCGCCGCAACCGCGGTGGCGTCGTCGTCGCCCGCGATCGCACAGGTCGCCGGCGGCTTCAACTTCGCCCAGCCCCAGGTGACCGCGACCAACCTCGCCATACCGTGGGGGCTCGCCTTCCTGCCCGATGGCAGCGCGCTGGTGAGCGAGCGCAACAGCGCCCGCCTCCTGCAGGTGCGGGTCGGTCAGGCACCCGTGGTGCTGGGCACCGTCCCCGGAGTGGTGGCCGCCGGCGAAGGCGGTCTGATGGGGCTGGCCGTGTCACCGACGTACGCGCAGGACCAATGGGTGTACGCGTACTTCACCGCCGCGAACGACAACCGCATCGTGCGGTTCCGGCTCAACGCTTTGGGCACCCAGCAGGTCATCGTCAGCGGCATCGCCAAGGCGAACATCCACGACGGCGGTCGGATCGCGTTCGGCCCGGACGGCATGCTCTACGCCGGCGTCGGCGACGCCAACAACACCGCCAACGCGCAGAACACCCAGAGCCTGAACGGGAAGATTCTGCGGATGACGCCCACCGGTGGCGTGCCCGCGGGTAACCCGTTCGGCAACCTGGTCTACAGCTACGGGCACCGCAACGTGCAGGGGCTGGCGTGGGACGCCCAGAACCGGCTCTACGCAACGGAGTTCGGCCAGAACACATGGGACGAGGTCAACCGGATCGAACCCGGGGTCAACTACGGCTGGCCGATCGTCGAGGGCATGAGCACCAACACCCAGTTCCGCAACCCGCTTCTCGTGTGGACCACCGCGGAAGCGTCCCCGAGCGGGGTCGCGTTCGCCAACGGTCACCTGTTCGTCGCCGCCCTGCGCGGCACGCGGACGTGGGTCGTGCCGCTGACCGCGAGCGGTACCGCCGGTACGCCGATCGCCGAGTTGCAGGGCCAGTTCGGCCGGCAGCGTACGATCGCCCGCGGTCCGGACGGCTGGCTGTGGATGATGACGAGCAACCGCGACGGACGCGGCACCCCGGTGGCCACCGACGATCGCATCGTGCGGATCCCGCCGGCCACGACGGGCACCACCGTCTTCTTCGACAACTTCGAGACGGCGACCGGGTGGACGGTCAACCCGACCGGTACGGACACGGCCACCACCGGTCAGTGGGTCCGCGGTGACCCGGCCGGCACGACGAGCGGCGGCGTCACCCTGCAACTGGGCACGACGGTCTCCGGCACCAACGATCTCGTCACCGGCGCGGCCGCCGGCACCGGCGCGGGAGCATTCGACATCGACGGCGGAGTGACGACCATCCAGTCGCCGGCGATCACGCTGCCGGCCACGGGCAACCTCTCGCTGTCGTTCTCGTGGTACCTGGCGCACCTGAACAACGCGAGCAGTGCGGACTTCTTCCGGGTGTTCGTGGTCACCGGAACCACGACGCAGGTCTTCCAGCAGCTCGGTTCCGCGACCAACCGGGCCGGTGCCTGGGCGACGGCGACGGTCAGCCTCAACGGCTTCGCCGGGCAGACCGTCCGCATCCGCGTCCAGGCCGCCGACGCCGCCACCGCGAGCCTCGTGGAGGCGGGCGTCGACGACGTCCGGATCACTCAGTCCTGACACCTAGTGGATCTTGGACGCTAGGTGACCGTATAGGGCATGTCCGTATAGGGGCAACTAGCGTCCAAGATCCAAAAGGGCTGGTGTCCTACTCCGCTGGGGCCTTGACGTGGAGGGCGGAGCCGGAGTAAGCGCCGGTGCCGATGTTGATGACCTCGACGTTGGACTCGACGGTGAGGCCCCGGGCGAAAATGCCGCCGTAGCCGCTCGCGGTGGTGAAGGCACCCCAGCAGACGAGCCACGGCACCAGCTCGCCGTTGTCGGACGGGAAGTGCTCGAGCACCGGCCGGATCCGGCGCTGCAGCACGTACGGACCGTCGAGGGCCGCGCGTACGCGCTCCTCCCACAGTTCCGGCGTGGTGTCGGCCCGCCAGCCGAGCAGGACACCCTGCCCACCGTGGAACAGGGTCGGCTTCAGCGCGAGGTCGTCGCGGTGACTCAGGGCGTACTCGAGCAGGTCCACGCGCTGACCGTCCTCGAGGGTCACGGGCCCGGGCCGGACCATCCGCGTCCAGGGCAGGATCCGGTCAAGACTCTCGAGTTCCGCCGGGGAGAACAACGACCGGTTCGCCTCGTCGGAGAGCATCGCCAGCGCTCCCTTGCTGGAGAAGATGCCCGAGTCCATCGGCGTGTAGATCTTGACTTCGCCCCGGGCCGCCGCGTTGAGCAACGGGTCCAGGAGGGCCGGGGCCTCCGGGGACTCCAGCAGATCCTCGATCATGAAGAGCCGGTCGACGATGTCCACCTTGTTGGCCCCCAACCAGACGCCGCCGTCGCGCACCTCGAGCTGGCCGACGTGGCAGGCGTGCTCGTCGAGGCCCAGTTCCTGCACGCGCGCGTTGTAGGCCCGCATGTACGGCTCGAGCGTCTGGTAGCTGGTCGGCCAGTCGGTACACGCGATGTACGGCCGGGAACCGGGCTCGAATCCGCACTCGATGACGTAGTTGGCGACCTGGTCGCGCATCGTGTCCACGAACTCGAGGTCGTGGGTCAGCGCGAACTCGGCCAGCATGGGATGCTCCAGCAGCTCGCGGGCCATGTCGGCGTTGTCCATGCCGCCGAGGGCGCTGCCCATGTTGAGCTCCAGCAGCCGGAACCCGCCGGACTGGTCCACGTAGAGATCCGCGCGCAGCTGCTTGGTCACGTCGGTGCCGCGGCTGCGCATGATGGCCGAGACCTGTACATCGTTGGCCCCCATGGCCCGGGCGAACGCGGCCAGGTCGCCGCCGAAGAGCCGGTTGGGCAGGCTGACGAGGGCCGAGCGGAGGTTCACCAGGTCCTGGAAGAGCTGCTCGCGTTCCTCGTGGCCGAGGAACAACGGCCGGGACAGGTAACGACCACTGTAGAACGTGTTGAGCATCTCGGACTGGGGCAACTTGCCCAGCAGTTCCGTGCCCGTGACACCACGCCTTTTTATCTCGTCGAGATAGGCAGCGGTCAGGGTGGCTCGGTTCATTGGTCTTGCCTCTCTCGCGATGGTTCCAGTGCCGATCGGTCAGGCACAGTCGGCCCCGGGTCATCGAGTTGGCCAAGGCGCCCCGTGCATGGCGACGCCAGCCCGCGCCAGGGCCGGGCTGCGCTTCTCACCCCGAAAGTGGAGTACGGGCACCGATTGATCTCAATGGTTGACCTGCTGAGAACAATCAACCCGGTGGCCGGTCCGGGACGACAGCGCTATCGTGGCCGGCATGAGTCCGTCCTCGTTCCAGGCGATGATGCCCCGCTCGCGGGGCCATTGACGCTGGACGGACTAAAGCCGCCCGAGGCCCCGACCAGGGGCCTCGATCTGTTTGTCGGGTCGGCGCCGGGTCGGAGCCCTTGACTACAAGGAGTTCCGATGACAGTCACCTATCTGACGACCACGATCCCGTACGTCAACGCGCGCCCACACCTGGGATTCGCGCTGGAGCTCGTGCAGGCCGACGTGCTGGCGCGCCACGGGCGACAACGCGGCCACGAGATCCGCCTGCTCACCGGCACCGACGACAACTCGCTGAAGAACGTGTTGGCGGCGGAGGCGGAGGGCGTGCCGACCCAGGAGCTGGTCGATCGCAACGCCGACGCGTTCGCGGCTCTGCGCGGGCCGCTCGCCCTGTCCTTTGATGACTTCATCCGTACGAGCCGCGACCCGCGCCACCGCCCCGGAGTCGAGCGCTTCTGGCGGGCCTGTGCCGACTCCGGCGATCTCTACCGCAAGCACTACGAGGGCCTGTACTGCGTGGGCTGCGAGCAGTTCTACGTCGCCAGTGAGCTGCGCGATGGCCGGTGCCCCGAGCACGACAGAAGACCCCAGGTCGTCGCGGAGGAGAACTGGTTCTTCCGGCTCTCGCGCTACCAGGAGCGTCTCTACGACCTGATCAGCTCGGGGCGACTGCGGATCGAGCCCGCCGGACGCCGCAACGAGGTGCTCAGCTTCATCGCCGCCGGACTCGACGACTTCAGCGTCTCGCGGTCGCGAAACCGCGCCCGCGGGTGGGGCATACCGGTGCCGGATGGGGGTGACCAGGTCATCTACGTGTGGTGGGACGCGCTGGGCAACTACCTCACCGCGCTGGACTACGGCGAGGACGGCCCGGCGTACGAGCACTGGTGGCTGCACGGTGACCGCCGGGTCCACCTGCTGGGCAAGGGTGTTGTGCGCTTCCACGCCGTCTACTGGCCGGCGATGCTGCTGTCGGCGGGCGTACCGCTGCCAACGGAGCTGTTCGTGCACGACTATCTGACCGTCGACGGCAACAAGATCAGCAAGTCCTCGGGCACCGCCGTCGACCCGGTGACGCTGGTCGAACGGTTCGGCACCGACGCCGTCCGGTGGTGGCTGCTGCGGGAGGTGCCCCGGGTCGGAGACGCCGACTTCACCGTCGACAAGCTCATCGCCACCACGAACCGGGATCTCGCCAACGATCTGGGCAACCTCGTGCACCGTGTGGTCAGCATGCTGCACCGCTATCGGGACGGAAGGCCCGTGACCGGATCGGAGACCACGCCCGGCGCCCAGGCGCTCGCCGCGGCTCGCCGCGAGGCCGCCGGCCAGGTCGATGCCGCACTGTCCAACTTCGACTTCCGCCGAGCGGCGGCGGCCATCTGGTCCATTGTGGAGGAAGCCAACCGTTACGTTGAGATTGCCCAGCCGTGGCAGCTCGCCCGCGCCGAACGGGACGGCCACGCGTCGGCCGCCTCGCAGCTCGATGCTGCGCTGGCCGTGCTGATCGGTGCCTGCCGCGATCTCGCGGAGCACCTCGCACCGTTCCTGCCGGATGCGGCGGCCCGGATCACGGCCCAATGCACATCGGTCGACGGCCGCTTGCCCGCCGCGCAGCCACTCTTTCCGCGCGGCGACCAGGCCGGCTGGTGAGCGGCGACACCGTCGCGTAGGCGCCGATACTGTCGCGCAGTGCGGCTGGATCTGTCGTGACGATGCGCCGCGAGTGTCAATCGAGAGACTGTTGCCCATCGATGCAGCGGGATACGGTCCCCCGACATCAACGAATACCGGTGCGCCCACGAGGGCGCACCGAACCATGTCAGGGGAGGAATCAATGTCACAGTTCGGCAAGCTCTCTCGGGCGGTGGTCCTCAGCTTGGTCGTCGCGGCGGTCGGCAGCGCCGCGCTCGCGACTCCGGCCGTCGCTAACGACAACAGCCCGACGGTCGTCGGCGGGACGCGAGCGGCACAGGGTGAGTTCCCGTGGATGGTCCGGCTCTCGATGGGCTGCGGCGGCGCGCTCTACACCACGCAGATCGTGCTCACCGCGGCCCACTGCGTCGGCGCAACCGGGCCGACGACCAGCATCACGGCGACCCTCGGGGTTGTCGACCTCCAGGATCCCAGCCGGATCCAGGTGCGCTCGACGTACGTGCTCCGGGCGCCGGGCTACAACGGCAACGGCCGGGACTGGGCGCTCATCAAGCTGGCCAGCGCCGTGTCGCTTCCGACGCTGCCGATCGCCACGACCACCGCGTTCAACAACGGCACGTTCACGGTCGCGGGCTGGGGTGCCGCGAGCGAGGGCGGCGCCCAGCAACGCTTCCTGCTCAAGGCCAACGTGCCGTTCGTCAGCGACGCCAGCTGCCAGCAGTCGTACCCTTCGCTGATCCCGTCCCAGGAGATCTGCGCGGGCCTCCCGCAGGGTGGCGTGGACACGTGCCAGGGTGACTCGGGTGGTCCGATGTTCCGCCGGGACGCCTCGAACAACTGGATCCAGGTCGGCATTACCAGCTGGGGCAACGGCTGCGCGCGGCCAAACTTCCCCGGTGTCTACACCGAGGTGAGCACCTTCGCCGCCGACATCGCCGCGGCCGCCGCCAGTCTGACCGCGCCTCCGCCCTCGGCGTGTGGCCCGTTCACCAACGGGGCGGACATTGCCATCCCCGACCTGGGCACAGCACAAAGCCCGGTGGCCGTCACTGGCTGCACCGGCAACGCGTCGGCGAGCAGCCAGGTGCCCGTCCGGATCATTCACACCTACCGTGGCGACCTGCAGATCGACCTCGTCGCTCCGGACGGCTCCGCGTACCGGCTGAAGAACCCGTCGTCCAGCGACCCGGCCGACAACGTCGACACCACCTACACGGTGAACCTGTCCAGCGAACCTCGCTCCGGCACCTGGCAGCTGCGGGTGAGCGATGTCTTCGGCGCTGACACCGGCTTCATCGACACCTGGAGCCTCACGCTCTGACCGCGCTGACTGGCGCGCCTTGAGCAAAGATCGCCCTCTGCGGTACAGACGTGTAGTCAAACTGCGCGTCTGTACCGCAGACACCTATCCTGTGCGGCTGTGGTCTAGTCGGACCGGGCGATCCGGCCCGCCTCGACCTCGACCCGCCGGTTCGTCCGCACCGCGGCCAGCATGCGGCGGTCGTGCGTGACCAGCAGCAGCGTGCCGGGGTAGGACGCCAACGCCGACTCCAACTGCTCGATGGCCGCAAGGTCGAGGTGGTTGGTGGGCTCATCGAGGACCAGGAGGTTGACGCCTCGAGCCTGCAGCAGGGCCAGGGCGGCACGGGTCCGCTCGCCAGGGGACAATGTGGACGCTGGCCGGAGCACATGGGCCGCTCCCAGGCCGAACTTGGCGAGCAGGGTGCGCGCGTCGGCCGGCATCATCGTGGGCACCGCGGCGCCGAACGCGTCCCGCAACGGATCGTCGCCGAGGAACATTCCGCGCGCCTGGTCCACCTCGCCGACCACGACCCCAGGGCCGAGCGACGCGTGTCCGGCGGCCAGGGGCATCCGTCCGAGAAGCGCGCCGAGCAGCGTCGACTTGCCCGACCCGTTGGCGCCGGTGATCGCGACCCGGTCGGCCCAGTGGATCTGGAGGTCGACGGGACCGAGCGTGAAGCCGCCGCGATGCACGACCGCCCCGCGCAGCGTGGCCACGATCGCCCCGGCCCGCGGCGCGGCCGCGATCGTCATGCGCAGCTCCCACTCCTTGCGCGGCTCCTCGACCACCTCCAGCCGTTCGATCAGTCGCTCGGTCTGGCGGGCCTTGGCGGCCTGCTTCTCACTCGCCTCGGCCCGGAACTTGCGGCCGAGCTTGTCGTTGTCGCGAGCCTTGCGCCGTGCGTTCCGGACGCCCTTCTCCATCCAGGCCCGCTGGGTCCGAGCGCGCGCCTCGAGTTCGGCGCGGGTCTCGGCGTACTCGTCGAACTCCTGGCGCGCATGCCGGCGGACGACCTCGCGCTCCTCCAAATAGGACTCATATCCACCGCCGTAGTGGTTGGCCTGCTGCTGGGCGAGGTCGAGCTCGAGCACCCGGGTCACCGTGCGGGCGAGGAACTCACGGTCGTGGCTGACCAGCACGGTGCCCGCCCGCAGGTCGATGATGAACTCCTCCAGCCGTTGCAGGCCGTCCAGGTCGAGGTCGTTGGTGGGCTCGTCGAGCAGGTAGAGGTCGTACCGGCTGAGCAGCAGCGCGGCCATGCCCACCCGGGCCGCCTGGCCGCCGGAGAGCGAGGTCATCGGCTGGTCCAGGTGCTCGGTCAGGCTGAGCTCTGCGGCCAGAGGGTTGATGCGGTCGGCGAGGTCGGCGCCGCCGAGGCCAAGCCA
>Ga0075421_100007985_pt1 | contig 12975 bp, 11 predicted proteins | sample SoiMetdeltSBSDD5_FD_75292 | JGI IMG/M metagenome (GOLD analysis project Ga0075421, IMG submission 75292) | Bulk soil microbial communities from a Populus tree surrounding site in Tennessee, USA - Soil MetaG P. deltoides SBSDD5 | ecosystem: Environmental > Terrestrial > Soil > Tree plantation... | reverse complement strand
CTTTTTGGCGTCGTTCTCAATAAGGGCAGAAAGTCTTGCGATGCTTAAAGTAGTTAAACCAGCTATTATAACTAACGTAACATTAATTATTGTGTACAATCCAAATCGGATTAAAAGCCAGACTCCCGCTGTTACTAAGGTAGAACTATGAACTAGAGCGCTGACTGGAGTAGGAGCAGCTATTGCTGCTGGCAACCACCTAATAAAGGGTCATTGGGCTCTCTTTGTAAGAGTAATAAGTAAAAACACCACTCCGTAGAGAGAACTCTCTAAGCTAAAGGAGCTTCTTGTCATAAACCAATAACAGAAACAAAAAATTAAGATAGCGTCTCCCAATCGATTAGTTAAAATAGTAATTAAGCCTCCTTTAAATCTTATCCAATTTTGATAAAAAATAATAAGAAGGAAAGAGGTTACACCCAAGCCCTCTCACCCTAGGAATAGAGCTAGAAGGCTATTTCTTAAGATTAGTAATAATATTGAAAAAACAAATAAAAACAAAGTTGTATAAAATAAAGATAGTTTGTAACTATCTCTTATGTAATAATTCCTTCACAAGATCACAAAAGTGGAGACTGTTATTACTAAACAATAAAATCTAACATTCTCTACCCTTGTACTTATTGTTATAGGCATGTGGGAAAGGTCTAGTATCCAGATAAAAGATAAATCTCTCTCCAAGACTAGTCTTAGCATTGAAAGTATTATTATCGATATTCTAATAGAAATTCAAACCTTTAAATTTACTTTTACTTTGAAAAAGTAATGTGCTACAAACTACACTAAAGAAGCAAATAAGAGAACCTTTATTAGAGCTACTAGAAATTTCTATTAGTAGAATTTCAAATTCCACATTTTAGCTAAAATGGCTTGACTTACTAGTTGTAATCATAAGGAAATCGGTTTTTTATATTTTATACTTGCTTTAAGAATAGGAGTATTAGGAGCCTCATTGAGAGTCTTAATACGATGAACTCTTATTCTACCTTCTAGAACTTGATGGAGGAACACTTCTAATTTTTCCTCCTTCTATAATAGAGTAGTTACCTTACATGCCTTTTTGATAATTTTTTTTATAGTTATACCTATTCTAATTGGAGGGTTTGGCAATTTATTGCTCCCTATTTTACTGGGTGCTCAAGATATATGTTTCCCTCGACTAAATAACTTAAGATTTTGGCTTCTCCCTTTTAGGGGAGTCTTCATACTAAGAGCTCTTTTAATTGGGGCAGGTCCTGGAACTGGATGAACTATTTATCCTCCCCTGAGAAGAGCATTAGGACACTCTAATAATACTGTTGATTTAGTTATTTTTAGTCTTCATTTAGCAGGAGTAAGGTCTATCGCCGGGTCCATCAATTTTCTTTGTACTATAAATAACCTAAAAAGGCCTTCCTTTAACTGATTTAATATCCCTTTGTTTCTGGTTAGAGTATGAGTGACCGCTTTCTTATTAGTGTTAAGTTTACCAGTTCTAGCTGGGGGGATTACAATACTCTTATTTGATCGCAATTTAAATACCTCCTTTTTTGACCCATTAGGGGGAGGAGACCCCTTATTATTTCAACACCTATTTTGATTCTTTGGTCATCCTGAAGTATATATTTTAGTACTTCCGGGGTTTGGTTTAGTTAGTCATTCAGTGGTGGTGAGTAGGGGTAAAAATACCCCTTTTGGAGCTCCTGGGATATTCTTAGCTATAGTAAGAATTGGGGTGTTGGGATGCGTAGTCTGAGCTCATCACATGTTCAGGGTAGGTATAGACATAGACACTCGTCTTTATTTTACAGCGGCTACCATAATTATTGCCGTTCCTACTGGGATTAAAGTCTTTAGTTGGGTGGTTACTTTTAGGGGGTCAGACGTTAAATATAAAAGAACACAACTGTGAATTATTGGGTTTTTGTTTTTGTTTACTATTGGGGGATTAACAGGTATCGTGCTATCTAACAGAACCTTAGATCTAATATACCATGATACATATTATGTAGTAGCCCATTTTCATTATGTATTAAGAATAGGAGCGGTTTTTGCTATTATAGTGGGGTTCACTACTTGATGACCAATTTTCACCGGAAATAGGATTAGCTCTTCTACTAGAGAAGCGCAGTTTATTACTCTATTTATTGGGGTGAATATGACTTTTTTTCCAATACACTTTTTAGGAATTCAAGGGATACCCCGACGTTATAGAGACTATTCTGCCGCATATTCTTACTGACACGCAATATCTTCTTTAGGAAGAATTTTGAGTGTAGTCTCGTTGGGGCTTTTGTTTTTTGCTTGATGAGAAAGCCTAGTATCTAATCGAAAAGTCATCACATTAAACTGAAATGGCCTATTTTTGGATATGTTTCTTAAAAGTCCCCTTATTCTTCATAGCCATCTTGAGGCTCCTTTGGGGAAAGTGGAAAGTTTAATAAATTAAAGAAGTTTTTATAGGCTCCAAGGATAGTGTACAAAGCACAATAACCTTTTAAGTTTTAAGAAAAATCTAAGATTCTAAGTTAAATAAACTAAAGGACCCATGCTCCTTAAATACTCTTAGTGAGTCTTTATTAAATACTACGAACTACCTTTGGTATTAGGGTATGTCTTAAAAAATTTAAATATAGTTTTATAGAACTAACAAGGTATTAGAAGTTCTCACACGTTATGTTTGTGTGAAAACTTCTTTAATTAAGGATGTTTAAACTGTTGAGATAGCTTTTTTTAAAAACTTGTGGGAGTCTACACACCCCTTATATGTGCTTATTATCAAACTAACATAATTAGTATTAAAATAAGAGGTTATTAACTCGTGCTCTGCTTCAAATGCTTTTCAAAAGCATTTCCTTGTTCTTACAAAGTAATCTCTGCTAATTGATTTATCATAAAAATGCAGGCTCTCTAAGGTAGCAAAATGATTTGGCCTTTAAATAGGGTCCAGTATAAATGAGAAAATGGAGTAGCTAATATAACATAAATTTAAAATCTTAAAAAGGGGTCAAAATTCCCTTGTATATAGTACTACGATAAGACCCTAAAACTTTAAAAATTTTGTTGGGGTAATGCTGTTAAGTAAACTTTCTATCTTTGCTACTTTAAATAAAAGTACTTTAGGGATAACAGCAGATATCTTGCTTAGCTTTTATAAAACAAGAAAAACTGACCTCGATGTTGGATTAAATGCGTTGTTATAGTAGTGATAAAATTGTTCATTTTTTGTCATTTACGTGATCTGAGTTCAGAACGTCGTGAGACAGTTCAGATTTTCTAGACTTTTTTTACTTTTCTTCAGTTGTACGAAAGGATCCTAAAGAATTTTTATCATTTAGTGTAGTAGCACATAAGGTTTTGATCCTTAAAGGATAAAAATAATAGTCTTTAATAACGTGAGGACTGCGCCAAAATCGTCTCTATTCCATATAGCACTACAAAAGCTTTGCTAAAGCATCGGATTGTTACTCCGGAGTTCTACTCTTAAGTTTAAAGAATAAAAAGTTTGGAGCTTTTAGGTTAAAAGGTTATTTCAATTACTTGAAAAATATTAATAGCCTGATTTTAATTTAACTGGCCTATTTATGTAAGAAACTTTACCATAGTTCTAGTCGACTAAAAGATTGCCAGCGGTCGCGGTTATAATCGGGGTACTAAGGTAAATTTTACTGTTAATAACAATAGTTTTTGTCCCGTGAAAAGGTTTAAAAAATACTTCCTTAAGTGACACAGATTAGATACCTGTTTAATATAGAGTAATTTCTGGAAGACAGAAAGTGAATAGCCAGCAACTCTGTGTAGAGGAACCTGAAACTTAATTTGATGGTCCTCATTGTTACCCTACTATTACCTTCTTTAAATCGCCGTTTTTGAGCGCTAAGCTTTTGGAGTTTCATTCTCGCAAATCAAGTGAGACAAAAAGAATCAGGGAGGGGTTTTTGGGTTACATTAATCTAAGAATTGGATTTGCTTGTAAGCTTCTTTTTGAGGGAAACTAAACTTTTCTTTGGGGACTAATAGCTCGATGGCCCTAAAAGGGTAAGTCGTAACAAGGTAAAGGTACTGGAAGGTGTCTTTCTAATGCCCTCGTGAACGACAATCACGCATGCTGTTATACACTCTTAGTTTGCCTTTTTTAAAAAAGTGTCTCCTCTAGTTTAATTAAGAACAGTTCTCTTACTAAGAACAGGTAAAAAATGACTTTCATTTTGCAAAAATGATGTTCGTGACGAACTGGACTCTCGATGTAGTTTAAAATGTAACGCTAAGTTGTGGTCTTAGAGGTTTAAAAAAAGGAAAGTAATAAAAGAGAAATAGTTCTTAATTTAACAAACCTAGAGATAGTTCTTGTCTCTAATAAGTTTCACTTTATGGAAAAAAGGAAGAAGGGCTTATTATGGGATACTCATATAAATAAATAACTGTTATAATAACAAACAACGAAACTAATTATTATAAAAATTCATAGCTGCCCTCTTCTTGAAAAAAGAATATTAGAAACCATCATTAGTTCTGGAAAAAAAGAGGGCAAAGGAGGAACGGAAGAATTCGAGATTAATAAAATTCCAAACCATACAGCCACTCAGATCAAAGCGGATTCTTGACCCATTAGAGGCCCTAATCGAGAACCTCTCGGGCTTCTTATCCTCCCCGCCGTGAAAAATATTCCTATAGAAGATCATCCGTGGGCTAAAGAGGTAACGATAACGCAAAATCACATGGACTTACTATTTATAGTTAACCCAATGAGAAGAAAAGTCATATGGGTTACCCTTCTGAATGCAACCAGTTTTTTAATATCAGATTGGAAAATAGTACTCACTCTAGCGGCTAGAGTGAGTACTATTCAAATAAAAGACAAACTAAAAAGTCTTCTTCTTAATTTTATCAAAGCTATAATACGGGCAATTCCATATCCCCCTATTTTTAGCAAAACTCCTGCTAAAATTATTGATCCTCTAGTTCTGGCCTCCACATGAGCTTTCGGCAACCAATAATGTATTCCAAAAATTGGTAGTTTAATTAAAAAAGGCATTACTATTAGCACTGTGAGTAGTGTGCTACCATAAACTATGAGCCTTCTGACGTATAGAACATTAATGGGCAAAAACAACACAATAGCTAAATAGGGGATAGAAACTCTCATAGTATAAAACATAAAGTAAGCACTCGCAGATAAGCGCTCAGGCTGATTTCCCGAAATTATAATTATTCTTATAATAGGAATGAGTCTAAATTCAAATAAAACGTAGAATATTAATAGACTAGGGGCTAAAAAAGACGTAATTAGGATGGCAGCTGTTCTCCATCAAAGAAATTTTCTTCTATAAGAGTAAGATCTCCTTAAAATTGCAATTATGACCCTTCCACAGGTTAATCAAATTAGCCTGAAAGTTAATATATCTAGAAGCACTATTGGGAAAACTTGTCTCAATAGAAAGAGACTCCCTCTTATACTAATAAACAGTGAACTAATTAAATTAGTATTTAGTAATATTATGGATTTAGGATCCATACAAGAGCAGTGTGCTCACTAATTCTTTTGATTCGTAATCAAAAATGTAATATAACACCATCTTCTTAAAGTCATAACCCTGGAAACCTTAAGAATAGTCTTAAAGGTAGAAAAGATTGTCATATAAGAGTTATCAAAGAATCGTACCGCAGTCGGGGAAAGCACCTTCGTATTAAGAGTAAAAAGAAAACACAAATACAGGCTATTAGAGAAGGTACTCTTGTGATTATTACAGCCAAGACAAGTCTTAGAAAAAGCAGTATTCCATATTCACTCAAAAATAATAAAACAAACACTAGGCTCCCTATTTCAACATTAAACCCGCTAATTAATTCGCTTTCCCCCTCTAGTAAATCAAAGGGGGCCCGATTTCTTTCTATTAAAATCAGTAGAAATCATAGGGTCATTCAAATAGCCCTTATTTCCTTATTTATACTCATTGATGAGAAATGTATTCTTTTTAGGGGGAAAAGTATGATGATAAACACTAAGATTAAAGTTACTTCATATGATATTCTTTGTAAAATACCTCGTAATCTTCCTAATTTCGAGAAAACCCTAGTAGAAGCTCATCCTGTTAGAATCACAGAATAGGCTCCCACTCCTAGCAAAGAAAATAAAACTAGTCTAGTATATTTAACAGCTTCTAAATTCCCTTCTCATTCCATATCATAACATCATAGCAATAGGAAAATTAGCAATAGGAGAGAAGGTATTATCAAGAATATACCCAACTGTTTCCTCTTAGGGGATAGCATTTGTTTGGCTAGGAGCTTTACTCCGTCTGCTAGAGGCTGAAGGATACCTCTTATAGTAACTTTGTTTGGTCCTAAACGAATTTGACTTAACCCTAGGATTTTCCGCTCTAGCAATGTTACGAAGGCTACAGCTCCTAGCCCTATTAGTATTATAATAAATAATTCTAACATGCAAAATATAATAAGGCCTTAAAATAACGTGTGTGTTCCGTGGCTCTTTAGGGCACGCATAAAGAGTATCAAAGGGTTCCCCTTTAAACTACAACATCAGTATAGCTAAATTGATATTAGAAGAATTATAAATGACCCCTTTATTTAATTTATTTGGACCGGTTTTTATACATAGAATCTACTCAACTTTTTTATCTATTGGGATATTGGTCTTAATTTCTTCTATCTTAGTTTTACTACTTATTTCTTTATCAATAAGATGAACAGGACATCTTACCTTTACCCATCTTAAACATCTCCTATTTCCTTTAAGGGGTTTTTCAGGGATTATGTTCTTAGCTTTATTTTCTATTTTGATTGGATTTAATACTACTTCTTTAATTGTTTATAGATTTCCCGTTTCTACTGTTATCAGATTCAGTTTTAGGTTGGCCTTATCCTGTTGAATGGGAGGGGTTTTAGTTCAGTCCATGAAGAGATTTAGGGTCTCTTTTGCGTTACCCTCTAATTCCCCTTGATATCTCGTTCCTTTTTTAGGATTAGTAGAGTTGATTAGAGTAGTGGTTCGTCCATTAACTTTATGTTTTCGTCTTCTAGCTAATATAACTGCAGGGCATATCTTAATTACCCTCGCGTCTAATATTAGCTTGTGAGAAATTGGAATTTTATTAGCCGGATTAGAGTTTATGGTGTCCTTAGTTCAAGCTTTTGTATTCTCTATACTCATTTCAGTTTATATTGAAGAAGCTTTAAGACATTAAGATGATAGTTTAAATAAAATATAGTTTTGAAGAAACTAAGAAGAAGAATTGTGGGAAAATTAGAGCTTCTAACTCTATAGAACTGTTATGTACCCAAGGACTTGACAACTTTCTCATCTTGTCAGAAATAGATGGTGGCCCATTAGTATAAGGGCTGGGAGATTTTTTTTAATAACTAGATTATTGTTTTGATTTAAATTCAGATTTAACTTCGCGCTTTTTTCCCTTAGAATTTTAGGAGCTTTATCATTGTTTATAGTATGGCTTCGAGATGTATCCCGGGAAGGAGCTTATCAGGGTCATCATACAAGATTGGTCCAGTCGGGATTAAAGTGAGGGTTGGTTTGGTTTTTATTTAGAGAGGTTTGATTTTTCTTCAGAGTGTTTTGGACTTTTTTCCATTTAAGGTTGGCCCCCATTTCGAGAGGGGGAGTCAATTGGCCTAACTTTGGGCTCATAGTTATTCCCCCTTTCCAAGTTCCTTTGCTTAACACGGTTATCTTACTAATAAGAGGGTTAACCGCTACATTGGGACATCAAGAACTCTTAGCAGGAATAAAAACAAATTGAGTATTCGGGAGTGTGTTCCTTGGAGCTTATTTCTTGGTACTTCAAGGAATCGAGTACTCCGCTGCTTCTTATTGTGTCTCCAGAGGGGCTTATGGAAGGATCTTCTTTTTTGGAACCGGGTTTCATGGACTGCATGTATGTCTAGGGGTAGTCATACTAGTGGTTAGTGCTCTGCGGATAGGAAGGAGACTTATCTCTCCTCAGCATCATTTTGGGTTAGAATTTAGGCTATGATACTGGCACTTTGTTGATGTTGTATGGCTCTTTTTATTCTTTTGATTCTATGCTTGAGGAAGATAAACCTTATATAATTTGAGAAGGTGTCTTATTAGCTCTTTTCTGTTTTCTTTTTTCTCAGACATCTTCACTGTGAAGATGTCTCCTACTTATCCCAGTTAGGGTTTTACTTTTAGTTTGAGCAGGTGTTGAGGGGCTATTCTCAACCGTTCTACTCCTCTTATTTTCCCTAATTTTTATTGGAGGACTTATGGTTATTTTAGTCAGGGTTGCTTCAGTTTCTCAACAGGAACAGAAGGTGGGGGTAAGGGCAGCAGGTCTTTTTTTCCTGTTCTGCGCCTTATTTTTTACAGAGGAAAGTAGCTCTAGAGAAAAGGGCTTCTTCTTTTTTTTTTACGATCTAATCAGAAGATTTTTAGGGTATATTTACTTTGTCACTCTTTTATTGGTCATAAGTTTATTGGTTATTTCTCATTTTTTGATGAATATTAAAGGAATAGCTCGTAATATCTAAGATAATAGTAATTTTCAGTTTGTTTTATATTATATTACTGATCTTCTTAAGAGGAAGGTCTAATATTTTGATCATGTTCTTTTCTCTAGAGCTACTTTCCTGGGTTTTTGTTTTAATTGTTCCATTTGTATGAAGATTCAGATACTTACTAATTCAGAGGTATTTCTTGCTTTTAGGGCTAATTGGGCTGTCTTGTAGGAACAGAGTTTTACTCTTTTCTCTTTTATTAAAACTTGGGTTCCCTCCTTCTCATATCTGATTTATAAAGATTAGAAGGTCTCTTAATATTACTTACTTTATCTTTCTATTGACCTTTCATAAGTTACTCCCTCTATTCTTTTTAAGAAAAATGATGTTCTTTAAGAGAATTTTAGGGGTTTTATTTATTTTATTGGTAATAACGGCGGGGATAACTGCTAATAGGTCTTTTTTATTAATAACTTTTGTGTTCTCTTCTATTGCTCATAGAGTCTGAATTTTAATCAGAAGTTTATTGAGGAAGGGCTTTATTCTTCTTTATTGGGCCCTTTATAGATTTATCAGAAGTTTATTGCTGAGATCTTTAACTCTAAAAACAATAAAAAACTTATTTTTAGGACATGGAAGACTCGCAAGTTTAAGTTGAATAATTTTATCTGGGTTTCCTCCTTTTGTTATATTTTGACTTAAATTGAATATCCTCTCTTTTTTACTTTTAGAAATCGGAAGAGGGACGGGAGGGTTAGTTGCCTTCTCTAGAGTTTTTGTCTTAAGAGCTTATTTCCGTACTTGATATTTAAACCAGTTTTTGTTGAGCCCTGTTTTAACAGCATGAGGGACTGTTTTAACAGCGTCCTTTATAACTAGAATAATATTTTTTAAGTAAAATACGTTGGGCTTAAGTCCCAACAGTGAGAACATTTCTCTACTTATATGTCTTCCTCTTTTCTAAAGCTTTATGTTTCTTCTCTCTGGGAGCTCTCCACCCCTAAGAATATTTCCTACTTTTGAGGATTTGGCTCTTTTTTAGGGATTGTTTTAGTTGTACAAACTATTTCTGGATTACTCCTAGCCTTTTATTATGTTAGAGGAAGGCTGGCCTGAGAGTCGGTAGTGGAGATTACCCGAGAGGTAAATTTTGGTTGGCTGTTTCGGTTAATTCATGGAAATACTGCATCTTTTGTTTTTGTAGTGTTGTTTCTACATTTTTTTCGAGGTCTGATTCAAAGATCTTTTTATTTAAAAGGACCATGAATCAGAGGATGAATTATTAAAGTATTTATTATAATGGCTGCATTCTTAGGTTACGTCCTACCATGAGGACAGATATCTTTTTGGGGAGCCACAGTAATTATCAATTTGCTTAGAGTACTTCCTTTGGGAAAGACCTTAGTAATTTGATTGTGAGGAGGATTTTATGTGTCTAGGTTCACATGTAGATTTTTCTATGCTATTCATTTTATTGTGCCTTTCTTGGTTTTAGTTTTGGCCGGAGTTCATCTAATGCTATTACACTTCAGAGGTAGAAGAGTAGCAGGAGGCTTAGGGAATAGGGGCTTAATAAAAATTAAATTTTCACACCCTTTCCTCTATAAAGACACGGTTAATATTAGGGTACTGTGGGCAATGTGGTTGTTAGCTTTAAGTGCTCCTGATTGATCAGCAGATCCTGTAAACTTTGTGCCCTCAGATCTATCTAGTTCTCCTATTCATATTCAACCAGAATGATATTTCTTACATTTGTATGCTATTTTACGATCTATCCCTAATAAAATAGGGGGGTTGATCGGATTCGCTATAGCCTTAGTTATTTTGTTGTTTTTGTCTTTGGCTTCATCTCAGAATAAATTAAAAAATTTTAATTGGTATGACATAATAGCGTGGTCCTTCTTAAGTGTTAATATTGTGTTATTGTGGTTGGGAATGCAACCAGTAGAGTCTCCCTATGTCTTTATAGGACAAGTACTTACTTTTCTTTATTTCACAAATATCTTTTTATTAGTATGAATGGATCAATTCTTGGTTTTTGTTTTATCCTAGAGTATAGAAGAATCATATGAATTGCAAATTCAGAATTTTATTTCTTCTAATATTAATTTTAGCTAACTGATTCACAGTTATTCAATAAATGTACCTGTTGCATGCGCAAGACGCTCGTTTTACAGACAAGCCCTTACAAGTCTTAATTAGTTTTCATGAAAAGACTATTACGGTTATTTTCTTCATAGTATTAGTCAATGTTCTAGCAAAATGAAGGAAAGCTCTCTTAATACTAGTAAACTTAGAAGTCAGGGCTTCCATGATCATTATAATTTTATGAGGATTTGGTTCGTGTTTGAGAATTAGGTTTATCTTTATTCTAGGGTTTTTCGTGGGGGAGGCCTTGATTATTTTAAGATCTCTATACAGGGCTCTTCGAAGAACAGGGCTTACTACAAGGGGTTTGATCTTATCCTAGATGATAATAACTATTTATGGTAGATTTACGGGCGAGGTTTTTCTTTTGTTAGTTAACTTAAGGTATGTTTTTGTTTTGTACGGATCTAATAGATTGCTTTAATTTTCATTTTTGGGTTGCCTATCTTACTAATTCTTTTAATTTTAATAGCCCAATTCACATTAAGAATTGAAATAGTAGAGAGGGGCTTACAAGTAAGTAGACTCGAGTCCGGCTTTGAATCTCTAAAGATAAAAATAGCGATCGGGTCCCCCTTTCTATTTTTAGCGATACTATTCGTTTTATTTGATTTAGAACTGATTATCTTGGTTCCAGGAATTTTCTTTTCTAGAAAAACCCCTATAGAAGGAGGTTCCTGATTACTAATCGTGACAATTATTTTAATAACCTTAGCTCTTGAATGGCATTGATGTGGACTAAAGTGGTATTTATAATAGCATTTTGGGGGAGGTTAAATTTTCAGAATTTCTCTTGAATGGTTTCTAGCTATCTAGAAAGTCTTCACGACTTAGTTATAGTGTGGCTTTTTATTATCTTAATTGTGGTATTAGTAGTGGCTTGAAGTGTTGGTATCAGATTAAGAGGGATAAGGAGTTTAGATTCAGAAACTCTGGAAAAGACCTGAACGATTCTACCTATTGTGGTTTTATTTAGGATTGCTTATCCTAGTATCCATCTTCTTTGTTTACAGGACTCAAGAAGACAGAGTCCCCAATCTACCATTAAAGTAAATAGAAACCAATGAAATTGACAAAGGGAAGCAGATAGCCCTATCGACCATTTAATAGACTTTGAATCTTTAGATGTCACTAGTTCGCTGGAGGCTCCTATTCTTCTTAAAAGAGATAGAATAACACGGGTTATTTTAGTAAGGACTGACGTTATTCATTCTCTAGGATTTCCCAGACTAGGAGTAAAGTTAGACTCCACCCCTGGGCGTATAAGCGGCACTGTTCTGGAATGTTCTAACAGTGGGGTCTTTTTGGGCTCTTGTTATGAATTATGTGGTAGAGGACACAGAGCAATGCCTATTAGATTATTAGTTTTATCAGATAGTAAGTTATATTAGACTACGAGCCTTCAAAGCTTCCAGATATTAAGGGAAAGCTAAAAGCATTAACTTTTGTAAAGTTATATCAATTGCCCTTTTCCTACTAGTTGGAAGCCAGTTATGCCCTTACACCAGTTCTCTAAAGTAATATCATACTAAAGAAGACAACCCTCCTTAAAAGAAGGACGTGGATTCTCTGTTTAAATAAAATGTTGAGCCTTAGTCTTGTGGCTATAAAAATTGCGTCTGATAAGGTCTTTTCAGACATAATGAAAGTTTTTTTTGAAATGGAGAGTAAGGGGCCTATAGTAAATAGAGCCCATTTAGTATGAATAATGAAGCTTATTGTTAGTTTCTTAAAGGGAAAAAATCTTAAGAACGCTCCTCATACTAATATGGCCCAGTAAGCTCCTCTTCCTCTAAAGATCTTTAGAAAAGGAAAGAAAATAAAATTTCTCCTATACAAATAGCCTATAAATGTACTTAATCTAGTTAGTGACAAAATTGGAATTAAGAATGATATTCCTATACTTGAAGGCTGTACAATCGCTTGGTTTGCCTTCTCATTTAAAGAAAGGAAAAGCTTTGTGCAATAAGATACAGTTAAGCCTGAAACGGTAAGTAACATAAAAAAAGAAAGCCTACTATTAGTAATTATATAGTGGTTTATTAAGATTTGTTCTTTAGAGAAAAATCCTGAAGAGAATACCATTCCTCTTAATCTTAACATTCTAACAATTATTCTTATATTTAATACCTGCTTAGAAGCATATGCTATGCCCCGGAGATCCTGTTGAGCAAATCTCCTATGTAAGAATACTCCTACAACTATAAATAAATTGGCTTTAGCTAGGGCATGCATTAAAATATGGAATATGCAAATAGAACTATTCCCCAAAGCCAAAGAAATAAACATTAATCCCAGCTGGCTTAGAGTTGAGAGCGCAACCACCTTTTTGGCGTCGTTCTCAATAAGGGCAGA
>Ga0075421_100007984_pt1 | contig 12975 bp, 11 predicted proteins | sample SoiMetdeltSBSDD5_FD_75292 | JGI IMG/M metagenome (GOLD analysis project Ga0075421, IMG submission 75292) | Bulk soil microbial communities from a Populus tree surrounding site in Tennessee, USA - Soil MetaG P. deltoides SBSDD5 | ecosystem: Environmental > Terrestrial > Soil > Tree plantation... | reverse complement strand
TCCCCGCACCTCCGGCGTGCTGCGCAGGTACTCAAAGGTGCGCTTCGCGATCTTCGGCTCGGGGCCGCTGAACGGGATCGTCACCACCGTTTCCGAGCCGCCGCCCAGCGCCAGGACCAGGGATTCGAGCGGGACCGGGCGGTCCACCTCGAAGAAGAGCCAGCCGGACACGGAGTCCTGCGGCTGGATCTGCGGGCGGATGAACGGCTCCTCGTCCTCGGCCTGGACCTGGGCGCCCTCCGGCAGTCGCAACCGCACCAGGCGCGTCAGCGCCGTGTTCGCGAAGTGGACGAGCAGGCCACCGGGGTTGTGGACCTTCATGCGCAGGCCGACCAGCAGCCGGTTGCCCCGCGCGGACTCGCCCTCGATCGTCTTGCCGGAGCGCGCCTCCTCGACGGTGAAGAGCAGGCCGCGATACGAGTTCGTGCGCCCGACCGTCAGCGCCTGGGGCACCGGCGTCGGGGGCGTCGGCGGAGCGGTCGGCTTGGAGGCGGCAGTGGGCTTGCCGGCAGCGGTCGAGGCCCCGGCAGCCGTCGCCGTTCCGGTAGCGGCCGGCTTGCTCGCCGCGGAGACCGTCGGCGTCGCCGCCGGGGCCGGTGTTGCCGGTCCCGGCGTGGCCGTCACCACGACCACGATCGGCGAGGGCGGCGCGGCCGTCACCACAATCACCACCGGCGTGGGCGGCGGGCCGCTGAGACTGCCGCAGCCGGCCACGACCAGGCCGGCCACCAGCGCGAGCGTGAGCCAGGCCACCTTGCTGACGCTCATACTGCCCCTCATGGCGCATACGTCACGCTGAACGTGCCCGAGACGTCGAACTTCAGGTCAGAGACGGCCCACGGTGTCGATGTCATCGTGAACGCCCCTGTGAAGACCTCGCCCGGACCGCCGGGGCCGCCGATGTCGAGATTGGTTTCAGCCAGCGACAGCTCGTCGATCTGGCCTGGACCGTCGTGGTCGATGCCCACCACCCTGACCTGGATCGTCGTCGGGACATCTGCCACGGTGTACGACTTGTTCAGGTGGATCGTGGTGCCGCCTGCGATGTCCTGCTCCGGCACGGCCCCCCCATCGGCATGCGTGTGAACGTGGACGCCGAAACTCAGCTCGCCGACGGAGTCCGGGTCGCCGTCGTTCCAGATGAAGATATCGGCGATCGTGACGGTGACGAATCGGCGGTGCGTCTTGAACGTCTTGTGCACCTTCTGCTCGTTGCCGGCCGAGTCCTTAGCCGTCACGGTGAAGCAGTGGAGGGTGCCGGCAGCCAGGTGCAGCATCTGGCCATTGAACGTGTTCGACGGGGTCGGCTTCCAGAGCGTCCCGGCCAGCGGCGCGCTCGGGCAGGTACCATCGCTCTTCAGCGCGGCGGCGAACGCCTGGACGACGAACGTCGCGTCAGTGTTCGTCGCGGCCATGAAGTCGGCGAACGTCCCGTGCGGGTCGACGGAGATCTCGGTGATGCACTTGAGAGCGCAGCCGGTCTCGAATGTGGGCTTCGCCAGCTTCGTCGTCACCACCACGTCGCGCGTGCCGACGATCGTTCGGCCGTTCGCGCCGAACAGACGGAACGTGTACGTCTTTCCGTAGTTCACGCCGACCGGCTTCTCCTGGCCGTTCGGCCCCACCAGGCCAGTCGGTGTGAACACGCCGTTGTCGATCTTGACGTAGACCTCGACGCTCTCGGCGCTCCCAGAGCTCCACGAGAGCTTCGTGTGCTCGACACCGCTGGGCAACGTGAATGTCACCACCGTCGGATTCGCCGACAGCGTCGGCTCGGCGAGCACGGCCGGCGTATACGTCAGGAACAAGAGCGCCGCGATCAGCCCCGCTATGAGCGGGGCACGGGTAGGCTGATCCGTCCAGTGCTTCATGAATGTCTCCCCCAAGACCGTCGTGAGCACAGATCCAGGTGAGCCCTGACCCTGCCCGGGGCGACGGGCTCCCTGAGTTCACCGTACGTCACGCCTGGGGACGAGACATGTGCAGGTTGAACTATTCGCCATGCACATCTACGCCGAGGAGCAGGCGGCGAAAGCAGCCTACCGGTGGGGCAATCCGCCGAGCTGCTGCTCCACCGCCCAGCCGGCGATCTGCGTTCGCGAGTGGAACCCCAGCTTGTCGAGGATGTGCGCGACGTGGTTCGCCACCGTCCCTCGGGCGACGACCAGTCGCTCCGCGATCTGGCGATTGCTGTACCCCCACGCGATCAGCGTTGCCACCTCTGACTCGCGCGCTGTCAGGACGCCGGACATCCGGCCGATCGGCGCACCGTCGCGAGCCGTACCCTCAGTCCCGACCGCGGCCGACGTCCCGTCGACGGCGAGCGCGTACTCCACAGCACGATCTGGCGGGCGGGCGTGGCCCTCCGCCCACGCTGCCGCGAACGCCTGCTCGCCGAGCGCGTCTCGTGCTGCCACCCGGGTACGCGCGTGTCCGTCCTGCTCCTGCGGCAACAGCCGGGCGCCGGTCCGCTCGCGCGCGGCCTGGGCCGCCCCCAGCAATCGTGCCGCCCGTTCGTGGCGGCCCCACGCGCCGGCAACCCAGGCCAGGAGCTCCAGGTTCCAGGCAGCGCCCTGACGGTCGTTCAGCTCCCACCGTCGATTCAGGCCCTCCTGGCCGAGCGCCGTCGCGCGCGCATAGTCGCCCCGGAGCAAGGCGAGATGCGCCAGCCTGGCCAGCGCGTGCCCCATCCACCAGCGGTCGCCCTGCTCGCGCGTGAGGCGCAACGACTCCTCCAACAGCTCGGCGGCGTGGTCGAGCTGGCCGCGCGCCCGGTCGAGGTCCGATCGCCAGATCAGCAGCAGGTAGGTGGCGACGGTCTCGCCTGCGCTCCGCGCCACGGCCAGGCCATCGTCGTAGAGGCGTACTGCCCGCTCCGGATCGCCCTCTTCGTGCGCCATCACGCCGAGCGCCTTCAACGCCATCGCCGTGCCGCGGGCGTATGCCAGCTCACGCCCCAGCGGCACCGCCTCGTCCAGCAGGCCCATGATCGGCGCGCGGTCGCCCAGGATGTAGCAGCAGGCGGCGGCGTGATGGATCGCATCGACCCGAGCCGGCGTCCGCACTGCCGGGCCGGTCAGGCGGAGCAGCTCGGGCAGGCGCCGCCAACCCTCGCTGTAGTACCCCCGCGCGATCCAGAACCAGCCCAGCGCAGCACCCGCTTCGAGCGCGGCCGGACCGAGTGTGGGGTCACCCTGGGCCAACGTTGAGGCGATCCAGTCGAGCGCCGCCCTGATGTTGTGGTGCTCGGTCTCGAACAGCTCGAACCACCGAAACTGCTCCGCGCCGAACAGCTCCGGCTCGGCACGGTGCACCAGGGAGGTGTAGAACACGGCGTGGCGGCGGCGCGCCAGATCCTCCTCGCCGGCCTCGCGCAGCTTCTTGAGGCCGTACTGGCGAATCGTCTCCAGCAGACGATACCGAGCCTGTCCATCCCGCTCCTCCAGGATCACGAGCGACTTACCGACGAGCTGCGCCAGCAGATCGAGGGATGAGGGATGAGGAGCGAGGGACGAGTCGGCGGCCTCCTCGGTGAACCCGCCTGCGAAGACCGACACCGTCCGCAGCAGCGCCCGTTCGGCCTCCGAGAGCAGCTCGTAGCTCCAGTCGACGGAGGCTTCGAGCGTCCGGTGGCGCGCCACGGCGGTCCGACTCGCGCCGGTCACGAGCCAGAACCGCTCGGCCAGTTTCTCCGCGATCTGCTCGGCTGAAAACGTCTTGAGCCGGGCGGCGGTCAGCTCGATCGCCAGCGGCAGGCCATCCAGGCTTTGACAGATCCGGACGACGGCCCGCGCGTTTCGACCGGTGAGTCGGAAGCCCGGCGTCGCGGCGCGGGCGCGATCCAGGAAGAGCGCCGTCGCCTCGGACTTCGCGAGCTGCTCGGCGACGTCGGCACCTTCGGCTGCCCCGTCCAGCAGGCCAGGGTCTGGAAGGCTCAGCGGGCGTACCTGGTACACGTGCTCGCCCGGCAGCTCCAACGGCTCGCGGCTCGTGGCCACGATGCGCAGGTTCGCGCAGCCCAGCAACAGCGTCTGCGCCGTCGCAGCGACGGCGTCGATCAGGTGCTCGCAATTGTCGAGCAGCAGCAGCGCCGACCTGGACTCGAGGTACTCGACGAGCGTGTCCGCGAGCGACACGCCGATCTGTTCGCGCAGGCCGAGCCGCGAGGCGATCGTCCTGGTGACCAGCGATCCGTCGGCGATCGACGTCAGATCCACCAGCCACGTCCCATCCGCGAGCTGGCCCTGGCGCATCGCGGCCAGCTCGAGCGCAAGCCGCGTCTTCCCGACGCCGCCAACGCCAACCAGCGTAACGAGGCGTGCGTCCTGGAGCAGCCAGTCCAGGTCGGCGAGCGCGCCTTCGCGCCCGACAAAGCTGGTCAGCTGGGCCGGGAGATCGAGCCCATGCTCGACGACGGCCAGGGACGGTGCGCGCATCTCCCGCTGGGCGGCCTGCCACGACGGGCTCTCGCTCTGGGCGGGGCCATGCCCGACATCAGATCCTGCCGCGCTCCGCTGGGGCCGACCGCGGGACCGACGACTCGGCATGGTGCGTCCTCGCGCAGGCTACAACCGTAGAGACTCGCGCAAGCTACGACCTTATAGAGAAGCGTGACCGACGTTGACAACCACGCAACGGTGATGCCTACGCGGTACGATGTCTGCAACAGACCGGACAGCCCTGGTCGTGTGAGGCCCCCTGGATGCAGCACCCTCCCCAGCCCGGCCCGGACACGCCAACCGAGCGTCTCCCTCGGGTCCCTTCTGAGCCGGCCACGCCGATCCCATCTGACGCTGAGACTCGGCCCCCAACCGAGCCGACCGCTCGCGTCCAGACCGGCACGAGCGATACGACCGTCACGCAGGCGACACCGCCGCCGGTGCCCGGCGACGGCCGCCCGCCAAACATGCCCTGGTATACGCTGGTCCTGATGGCCGCGGTCATCACGTTCGCGATCTACTGGTGGTACACCCAGATGCAGCAGGAGGCCCAGCTCCAGGTCAACGCGACCGTGACGGCGGCAACCGGCGCCACCGCCACTGCCGAGGCCGCCGCGACCGCCGAGACGATCGCCCGCGCGAACGCCACCGCCGAGCAGGCGCTGGCCCAGGCGACAGCCGTGGCCCAGGCGACCATCTCGGCACAGGGAGTAGCAGCCGTCAACGCCACCATCGGCGCCCAGACGGCAGCCGCCGAGCAGGCCCGCGCGACCGCCGAGACGGTCGCCGCCCGGGCGAACGCCGCCGCCGAGGCGACCCGGACCGCCCCGACCGCGACGGCCGCCGCCACACCCACACCCGTCGTGATCGTGGTCACGGCGACGCCGCCAGCCGCGCCAAGCGCCACGCCATCGCCGGCCGTGGTCCCGGCCGTGCCGCCTCCCCCACCCGGGCCGGCCTCCTCGCCGGCGCCGGCGGGGCCCGGTTCGGCGTCCGCGTCTCCCGCGGCAGCGTCGGCCGGGCCGGCCTCCGCCGCCGGTCCCGCCGCGTCGCCGGCCGTGTCCGAGGCCGGGTCGGTGTCCACCCCCGTCACCGTGACCGCGGCCGGGGGTCAGCCGACCGTACTGGAGTGCCTGGACGGCCGGGTCCGCATCGAGAGCGATCCTGGCGACCTGCCCGCCGGCACATCCCTGACATGCCGCCCGGTCGAGCAGGGCAACGCGCCTTCTCCGCCCGGCCTGGTCGTCGCCGGCACCCTCTTCCGCCTGGACGCGACGCCGGCATCGGGCGGCACACTCCCGAGCCCGGTCACCCTCGAGGTCACCTACCCCGCCGATGCGGTCCCACCGGCCGACCGCGCGCGCCTCACCCTCGGCCACCTGAACGGCGCACAGTGGCAGCCGCTGCCGGACCAGGACGCCGAGCCCGCCGAGGCACGTGTCTCAGCCGACGTCGACCGTCCAGGGGTGTACGCGCTCTACCGGCAGCCGTGAGCCGCGGGTGTGGCGCACGGATCGACACGCCCGGCAGTGGCACACCGGCTGCGACGGCCTTACCATCCGTCATGTCAATCGGATGTCGAGGTGCGCATTGGTCGAGTTTCACGAGCTGGGGGTCGGCGAGGAGACGCTTCGAGGCCTCGCCACGATGGGGTTCGAGGCCCCCACGCCGGTGCAGGAGCGAGCGATCCCCTGCCTGCTGGAGGGCCGCGACGTGATCGCGCAGGCCCTGACCGGCACCGGCAAGACGGCCGCGTTCGGCGTGCCGATCGTCGAGCGGATCGATCCACTCCGGGCCCACCCGCAGGCCGTGGTGATGACGCCCACCCGTGAGCTGGCGATCCAGGTGACCGACCAGTTGTGCAAGATCGGGCAGTACCGTCGCATCGCCGTGTTGCCGATCTACGGCGGCCAGCCGATCGGGCGGCAGCTCGGCAGCCTGCGGCGGGGCGTCCACGCCATCGTGGCGACGCCGGGCCGGCTGCTGGACCACATGCGCCGCGGCTCGGTCGACCTGAGCGGCGTGCGCACACTGATCCTGGACGAGGCCGACCAGATGTTGGAGATGGGCTTCATCGAGGACGTCGAGTACGTGCTGGAGCACCTGCCGTCCGAGCGGGTGACGGCACTCTTCTCGGCCACCATGCCGAAGCCGATCGTGGACCTGGCGGGGAAATACCTTCGCGATCCGGAGATGATCCGGCTGTCCCGTCCGCGCGGCATGACCGTGCCAGACATCGACCAGGTCTTCTACCTGGTGCCGTTCCCGCGCAAGCTGGACGCCCTTTGCCGCGTCCTGGACGTTCGCCAGCCGGAACGAGCGATCGTCTTCTGCGCCACGAAGCGGATGGTCGACGAGGTGGTGGAGGGGCTGGCGGCACGCGGCTACCAGGCCGAAGCGCTCCACGGCGACATCAGCCAGGTGATGCGCGAACGCGTGCTCCAAGGGTTTCGCGCCGGGCAGTTCGAGGTGCTGGTGGCGACCGACGTCGCGGCTCGCGGCCTCGACGTACCGGAAGTCAGCCACGTCGTCAACTTCGACATCCCGCCCGATCCGGAGTACTACATCCACCGCATCGGGCGGACCGGGCGGTACGGCCGGCGCGGCGAGGCGATCACGTTCGTGAACCCGCGCGAGATGCGGGTCCTGAAGGTGATCGAGCGGGTGACGGGCGCCCACATCCGCCGCGAAGAGGTGCCGACGGCCGCCGAAGCCGAGGAGCGCGAGGTCGAGATGCTCGAAGCGCGCCTGCTGGCGACGCTGGGCAAGGGCGGGTGGGGCCAGTACCGGCCGGTGATCGAGGAGCTGCTGCTCGAGGACCATGACCCGGTCGACCTCGCAGCCGCCGCGCTGGCGCTGCTCGCGAGCAGCGGGGTCGGCAGCCGCCGCGCCGGCCGCCAGCCGGTGTCGGTCGCGCCGCGCGAGACTCAGGAGCGGCCCACCCGGGCTGAAACTTCCGACGAGCGTCGCACGACCCGCGAGACGGCCCGCGACGAGCGCCGGCCGAGCCGTGCCCGCGCTGAGCGCCGGTGGGATAGCGACCAGACGGCAGATCGACCGTCAGATGCCAGGGCGCCATCCGAGCGCGGTTCCAGCGGCGCCGGGCGAGCCGGCGACGGCAAGGGTCGGGACCGCACCGCCGACCGGGGGCCGAACGAGGCGCCGGAGCGGAAGCCACGTCGGTTGGTGACCGGCCCGAAGTCCTGGGAGCGCCGCCCGAAGCCCGGTGCGCCGGCGCGCGGCCCACGCCCGAAGCGCCCCCGCTAGCCTTCTTGCGGACCACCGCTGGCCGGCGGCTTCCTGTACCAGGATGGGACATGAGTTGTCAGTTCACAGTCATCAGACGCTACCCTCTCAACCACTGACACCTGACGACTGATCCCTGTGAACTGGAGGTCCCATGCCTGAGCTGCCGCTCACGATCGCCGACGCTGCCGAATGGCTGCGGAGCGGCAAGATCACCTCGGTGGCCCTCACCGAGGCCCAGCTCGCCCGCGCTCACGCCACCCAGGATACCCTGGCCGCCTTCATCCTGATCATGGACGAGGCAGCTCTGGCCGGCGCCCGCCAGGCTGACGCCAACTTCGCGGCCGGGGTCGACAAGGGGCCGCTCCAGGGCATTCCGATCGGCGTCAAAGACATCATCGCCACGAAGGACGCGCCGACCACGGCGAACAGCCGCGTCCTCGATCCCGCCTGGGGCCAGCGCGACGACGCCACCGTCGTCAAGAAGCTGCGAGCAGCCGGTGCTGTCATCCTCGGGAAGCTCGGCCTGCACGAGTACGCCCTCGGTTGGCCCGATCCCGATACCGGCTTCCGCATCCCGAAGAACCCATGGGACCTCTCGCGGACGCCCGGCGGCTCCAGCTCGGGCACCGGCGCGGCCGTCGGCGGCGGCGTCATCCTCGGCGGGCTCGGAACCTGTACGGGCGGTTCGGTCAGAGGCCCGGCCTCCTACTGCGGGATCAGTGGCATCAAGCAGACGTTCGGTCGCGTCAGCAAGGAGGGGTGCGTGCCCCTCGGTTACAGCCTGGACCACATCGGCCCGATGGCAAGATCGGCCCGTGACTGCGCCATCATGCTTCAGGTGATGGCCGGCTACGATCCGCTCGACCTCTGCTCGGTTGACACGCCGGTCCCGGACATGCTCGGGCTGATGAACGGTTCGCTCGCAGGGGTCAGGATCGGCGTCCCGCGCGACTACTTCTTCACCGTCCCGAACCTGGACGACGAGGTCAAGACGACCGTCGAGGCGGCGCTCGCCGCGATGGCCGCCGCCGGCGCCACCCTGGTCGAGGTCGCGATTCCGCACGCCGACGCCGCGCGTCACGCCCAACGGATCACGATGATCTCCGAGGCGTACGCCTACCACGAGCTCGATCTCAAGTCGAAGCCGGAGCTGTACGGCAAGTACACCCGCCAGTCGTTCCAGCTTGGCGCCTTCTTCACGGCCGCTGACTACGTCCAGGCCCAACGGCTCCGACCACTGATCCGCCAGGAGTGCGCCGAGGCGTTCGGTACGCGGCCCGGCGACGGCGTGGACGTGCTGATCGTCCCGACGATGGCCAGCGTCGCCCCCACGTTCGCGGGGTACGACCCTGACGCCATGATGCGGAGCTACGGCTTCACCCCGATCTGGAACCTGACCGGCCTGCCTGCGATCTCCATTCCCTGCGGCTTCTCCGAGGGCGGCCTGCCGATCGGCATGCAGGTGGTGGGGAGGCCGTTCGACGAGCCGACGGTGTTCAAGGTCGCGGACGCCTACCAGCAGATCACCAACTGGCACCTGACGATCCCGCCGATCGCCCAGGAGCTCGCGAAGGAGGCCCAGCCAGCATGAGCGACACCACGCAGACCCCTGATGCTGCCGCGCAGGTCGACATGGTGCTGGCCCGCACCGGCCTGCCGGTCACCCCCGAGGAGCGCGAGCGCCTGATCCGGGTGTACCCGATGGTCGCCGAGTGGACCGGCGGCCTCCGCCTGCCCGAGACTCGCTACGCCGAGCCGGCCCTGATCTACCCGGCCACCTTCGACCGCTGACGTTTGCCCTCACCCCCTGCCCGCTGCGCGGCGCGAACATCGGCTGCGCCGACGTCCCTCTCCCTTGCGAGGGAGAGGGGGAACCCGCCTGCTGCTTGCGTGCTTGCTCGGCGTTTCCTGTACCTCACGATTGCCGCCGATGCGCCTACGCCGGCTCGGCGAGCGTCCGTGTCGGCGGATGTTCGTCGAGCCACTGCGCCACGGCGCCCTTCGGCAGCGCGATCTTGAGCTGGTGCAGGAGCGGAACGCTCTGGGCTAGAAGCGCAAGGTTCTGCCGATGCTTCTCCGCCTGCTCTGCGCTCAGGATTCCAGACAGATACCACTCATGGGCACCATCGAACCGGTCGAGGCCGTCGCGCCACTCCGCCTCCAGCGCGAGCCAGTCAGCCTGTCGGGCCTGGTCCAGACCAGTCGCCGTGCAAAGGCTCTCGGCATACCACGGCAACGCTTCAAGGCGCTCCCGAAGCGATCTGAGGCGTACGTCGATCTTCCTGTTCAGCGTGGCCTTCTCAACCAAGTTCCATCGACTACGTCGTGTAGAGCTTTGAGGCGTCGGGTACCTGCGATTATGCTCTATCATGGCAAGGGTCACCGCGTCACCGATGCCCCGTCATTTGCCGGTCTGCATCATCCCTGGAGTGTCACCATGGCCGTTGCGCATAGCCATCGAGGAGCGCCGCTGGAAGGCGTTGATCCGCGTTTCGATGTGTCTGCGGGCTTCATGCGGTTTTTCGGCGCGATGTGCACGGTGTCAACCGTCTCTCGAATCGGCATCGCCGATGGGGATGACTGTCTCGATATCTGGATTCGCCTTGGCGACGACGACGAGTCGGAAGAAGAAAAGATCTACGGCCACCTGCAGGACTATCGCTTCCGGCGCGAGCGACCGTCGGTCGACCTGCACGTGATCGGGTCAGAAGAAGGCCCAAACCTGTTCCCGCGAGACGTTGCGATCGTCTTCGACCGGGCATGAGCAGCCCGCCGAATCGGCACCTCGAACAGGCACGTCGCAACCCGGCACACGCTGAGCAGCTTCTCGCAGAGCACGGGGACGATCCGACCGCTGTGCAATGGGCCGTAACAGCAGCCTTCTATTGCGCCGTCCACTGCCTGCAGGCACACCTCATCCGGCAAGGCTACGACCCGCAGACACACATGAAGCGGGGGGAAGCCATCGCTGACCCCAACACTGGCGTCCCACCAGCCGTCCAGATCGCGTACGAGTTGCTGAAGCAGCGGAGCGAGAAGGCTCGCTACCGCCTGGCCGAATTCGATGGTGAGATCGTTCGGCGCCGGATCCTCGGATACTACCTGCAAGCCGTGACGTCGTTCGTAGAAATGTAAGGGGGGCGCTCCCGGCATGGGAGCGCCCCCCTCGCGTCGCGAACGGCTGGCTGAGCGTCAGTCGACGTGGACCAGGTTCGTGTCCACGACGTGCTCGGCCACGAACCAGACCTGCAGCTCGTTCGTCCGCAGGACGTTGCTCACCAGCAGGTCGTTGGTGCCGTCGTCGCCGTTCTCGTCGGCCTGCTTCGCCGCCTTGCGGACCTGCTTGATGATGAGCTCGTGGGCCTCGAGCAGGCGTGAGATCTGGATCGGCGGCGGCTCGGCGCCACGCGGTGGGCGCGGGATCGTCGTCGTCATGCCGGCTGCAGGCGCAGGTTGCGTGCCGACGGCAGGCCCTTCTGTCGATCCCTCCCGAAATCCGTCGGGCTCGCGTCCGCGAGCTACACTCCTGGCATGGATCGGTTGCGGCTCGGCCGACTCTCCGGGGCGGACCTGTCCCAGGTCGCCGGGATGGTCGCTGGCGTGGCCCTCGTCTCGATCCTGATTGCCCTGATCGAGGCGACGATCGAGATCCCCAACCTCCTGATCGTCTACCTGCTCATCGTCGTCTTCTGCGCCGTGACCTGGGGCTGGTGGAACGCCCTCGGCGCCGCGATCCTGGCGTTTCTGACCTACGACTTCCTCTTCGTCACCCCGCGCTTCACGTTCACGGTCCACGATCCTGAAGAGTGGGTCGCGCTGCTGATCTTCCTGGTCGTGGCCGCCGTGACCTCGAACCTGGCCGCCCGCGAACGCGCGCGCCGCGAGCAGGCCAGCCGGCAGGCCCGGACCGCGACGCTCCTCTACGACCTGAGCCGTGCACTCACCGGCGACGACCAGACGGCCGGCCTGCGCGCCGTCGCGGCGCGGCTGGTCGCCGAGTTCGGCCTGGACGGCGCCGTGATCGCCCGCTCCGACGAGGACGGCCGACTCGAGCCGCTGGTCGCCGTCGGCAAGGCCGAGAGCGCCCTGGGCACCGAGCCGGTCGGCCGGGTCTTCGCCCCGCCGAGCGGCCCGAATCGACCTGGCCGCTGGATTGTGCTCAAGACAGATGGACGGCCCAGGCGGGCACCGGTCGCCAACTTCCCGTTGCGGCGCGACGACCGGCAGATCGGGATGCTCCGGCTGGTCGGCCGGCCGGCCGGCTACGCCGACGACGAGACCAGCATGCTGGCGACGATCGCCGATCGGCTGGCCGTCGACCTCGAACAGGCGGCGCTCCGCGAGGAGGCGAACCGCGTCGAGGTGCTCCGCCGCACGGACGAGCTCCGGACCGCCCTGCTCTCCTCGGTCTCGCACGATCTCCGGACGCCCCTGGCCGCGATCAAAGCGTCGGCTGAGAGCCTGCTGCAACGCGACGTCGACTGGAGCGAGGAGGACCGCGAAGGGTTCACCGGGGCGATCGTGCGGGAGTCCGACCGGCTGAACCGGCTGGTCGGCAACCTGCTCGACATGTCGCGGATCGAAGGCGGCGCCCTGCGCCCGCGGCGCGACTGGTACGACCTCGGCGAGCTCGTCCGCGAAGTCGTCGGCCGGCTCGGCCCGCTCCTGCACGGGCGAGAGGTCACGCTTACCATCGCGGACGACCTGCCGCCGGTCTTGCTGGACTACCTGATGATCGACCAGGTGATCACCAACCTGCTGGAGAACGCCGTCAAGTACACCCCGCCAGACGGCCCGATCGCCGTGACCGTCACGGCAGCCGAGCACGCCGTCCACCTCGCCATCGCCGACCACGGCCCCGGCATCCCGGCCGGCCGGCGCGAGCGGGTCTTCGACAAGTTCTACCGCCTCGAGTCGACCGGCCGAGGACGCGGGTCCGGACTGGGGCTGGCTGTCAGCCGGGGCCTGGTCGAAGCCCACGGCGGGCGGATCTGGATCGAGGAGACGCCTGGCGGCGGCGCGACGTTCGCCTTCGAGCTGCCGATCGAGAGGGACGCCGGGATCAGCTCGACGACGACCGATCGGCAGACCACGGCGGAACCCACGCTCTCGCTCGGCGAACGGGCATGAACCGAGCACACCTCGCCAGCGCCCAACGGTTAGCGGCGCCGTGGGTTGAAACCCAATGCCGTCTTGAATTCTGTGCGACGGGAGGTCGACGGGGCTAGGTAGGTGCGTGTGGCGGGAGGTCGAAGCCCGGTAGGGGGAGCTGGGCGAGTGTTGGCGT
>Ga0075421_100007982_pt1 | contig 12978 bp, 10 predicted proteins | sample SoiMetdeltSBSDD5_FD_75292 | JGI IMG/M metagenome (GOLD analysis project Ga0075421, IMG submission 75292) | Bulk soil microbial communities from a Populus tree surrounding site in Tennessee, USA - Soil MetaG P. deltoides SBSDD5 | ecosystem: Environmental > Terrestrial > Soil > Tree plantation... | reverse complement strand
GGGATGAGCAGCAGAAAACCGAGCGCCGAACTCTTATGACGCATGCGACAAATCTTAAAGCACCAGACCGCCATCACGATGAGGTTTATGGGCGGGATTAACAGCCAGATGAAATTCCACGGAGACATCCCTGCCGCCTTCAAGAGGGAAATCCATTCGAGGCCCGGCAGCCAAACCCACAGCCCAGGACGGACGGTCGTTTTTCTGCAAATCTTTACCGCCGCCAATGAAAACAGAAGATAGATGCATGCGACGCCGCCGATGACGGAATACAGGATTACCTTGTCGTTCTCGGTGAACACCCGGTTTACCTCGGCCCGAACTTCCTGAGTGAGCGCCTGCAAGCGGGGGTCGTTCAGCCACTGCGCAAGGTTTTTCGTCATGCCTGCGGTAACGTCTTTGGTGTAATCCAGCAACGATTTTGGCGGTGGCGGTGGCGTATATCCAATCTTGGCTTGCTCCTCAGGTGGAAGCATTGAAAGCTTCACCGACGCAAATCCGTCCGCATGCTTGAAGGAAATGTGCGTCTTCGTCTGGCTGGTAAGGGTGACATTGGAAAACGTCAAGCCATCATAAGTGGCGAGGGAATCCAATGCCTCCTGCGCCCATGTGGTACAAGGCATAAGCCCGAGGACAAATGTGACGTATGCGAGGGCCCTGCACCGTTTTAGCCCCGCCTGTACATGGTTCGCTTGTCGCTGTCTCACTGGTGTTACATCGGCAAATCCCGGCAGTTTTAAACCCAATTTCCGGGGCTTTTCGCGGATGACATGGGGAACGCGGATTCAACGCTGAACACAAAGGAACTTCGGCGTGACTGGGCGTTCTAACGCGCTAGAATGGGCGCAATGAGCGTGACCATGGCCGAGCCTGCGGCACCGAAGTCCAGTGTAGTGGCAACTTCTGCGCCGCGACTGGTTTCGGTGGATGCATTGCGGGGATTCGACATGTTCTGGATTTTGGGTGGCGATACGTTCATGCAGGCGCTGGGACGAATGAGCGACAAGCCGGTAGCGCAAGGTCTTGCGCATCAACTTTCGCACGCGCCGTGGGCGGGTTTTCGCTTTTACGACCTGATCTTTCCGATGTTCGTATTCGTGGTGGGAGTATCCATTGTTTTCTCGATCAGCAAGCTGCTCCAGACCGAAGGGAAGGCGGGGGCTTACAAGCGCATTTTGCGCCGCAGCATCTTGCTTTTTGTCCTGGGTATCCTGTATTCGGGAGGGTTCACACAGGAATGGCCAAACATCCGGCTGCTCGGCGTGTTGAACCGCATCGCGCTCTGTTACCTGTTCGCGGCACTAATCTTTTGTCACTTCAAGCCGCGGGGAATGATCGCGATTTGTGCCGGGCTGCTGATCGGGTATTGGGCGGCGATGACGTTTGTGCCGTTTACGGTGAATGGAACCGTATTTCGCGGGGTGTTCGAACCGGGCCTGAACCTCGCCAATTACATCGACGCGCAATTTCTACCGGGAAGGAAATATGATGGCACGTGGGACCCAGAAGGGTTGCTGAGCACGTTGCCGGCGATTGCCACATGTCTGCTCGGCGTATTCGCAGGATTACTCCTGCAGAACAGGACGGTGTCGGAGCAGAAGAAGGTAATGTATTTGTTCGCTGCGGGTGTCAGCGCGATGATTGCCGGGTGGCTCTGGCATGCGCAATTCCCGGTGATCAAGAAAATCTGGACGTCGTCCTACGTGCTGGTAGCGGGAGGATACAGTGCCATGCTGCTGGCATGTTTCCATCAACTGGTGGAAGTCTGGGGTTGGCGCAGATGGACGGCAATGTTCGTGTGGATTGGCGCCAACCCAATCACACTTTATCTTGCGGACAACCTGATTGGCTTCGAAAGGCTGGCGCGCCGATTTGCCGGCGGGGACGTGAGAAGGTTGATCGAGTCCAATTTGGGGACGGGCACTGGCGACCTGGTGATTGCAATTGTGGCCGTTTTGCTTGCAACTGCGCTGGCCTGGTTTCTATATCGGCGCAAAATTTTCCTGCGGATTTAGACGACCGGAGGATTGCACCAGGCGGACCTGATGAGAACAAATTCCGCCCCAATTTCGCGCATCCGGCGGCGCGTGGGGAGCGTATTCATCAGGGAATGCAGATACTGGTTGTGCAGTTTGCGGCTGGCGAGTGCGAAAATAATCAATCAAGCTGGGACGTGCCGATTCGCCGCCGACGGGTAGAACGTGGCGGTTCGACATCATGTTGGAACGAGAAACGCCTGAGAAATCGCAAGCGGAGTTGCTTCGTCGCATCGCGGCGCAGGATCGAGAGGCTTTGGCGCAGCTCTACGACGAGATCGTAGGGGTGCTTTTCGCAACCGCCATTCGCATCCTGGGGGATCCGCTGGAGGCGGAGGAGGTGGTCCAGGACGTTTTTGTACAGATTTGGAACAAGGCCGGGACGTTCGACCTGGCGCTGGGCGCGCCGTTTCACTGGGCGCTGGGCATCACGCGCAACCGCTGCATTGATCGTTTGCGGGCGCGCAAGCGGCGGGCGCTTCTCTTTAGCGACATTGGGGAAATGTGGGATTCCGCAGCGTCGGAGCCTGCGGTTGAGGGCGCCCTGAGCGTCGATGAACTGGCGGCGGTCCGTTCGGCGGTGGCGAGCCTGCCGCAGGAACAACGGCAGGCGATCGAGATGGCATTCTTTGGCGGCATGACGCATCCAGAGATCGCGGAGGCGCTGAGGGAGCCGCTGGGGACAATTAAGGCGCGGATTCGGCGGGGCATGTTAAGATTGCGAGAGCGTTTGCAGGCGTACGTATGATCAACGAGCAACAACAGGAACAAGCCAGCCTTTATGTGTTAGGCGCGCTGACCTCGGCGGAGGCGAGCGCGTTCGAGGCAGAGGTGCGGGCGAGCGATGAGTTGCGCGATCTGGTGCGCAGCCTGCAACGCACCACCGGGCTGCTGGCGATGGCGTCGCCGGCAGTCGCGCCACCGCGTGATTTGCGGGAAAAGGTATTGCGCCGCATCGATAGCGCGGGGGCACCGGCGACGGCGACAGGGGCCAGCGAAAGCCGCATGCTGGCAGGACTGCGGTTTCTCACGGCGAATGACCAGGGCGGCTGGAAGCAACTGCCCGTTCCCGGAGCGTGGATCAAGCTGTTGTCGCTCGAACGCGAACGCGGCTACGCCGTGCTGCTGGGGAAATTGGAGCCAGGGGTGCGTTACCCGGCGCATCTCAATGTGGGTCCGGAGGATATCTATATTCTTACGGGCGATCTCCACGTGAGCGGACGCCGGCTTGGCCCGGGCGATTTTCATCACGCGGATGCCGGCTCGCAGCATGAAGTAAATTATTCAGTGGAAGGTTGCACGCTGCTGGCGGTGATGACGAGCGATCATCCGCTGGTGGAGTTCGCGGCGAGTTAGGGGGGGCGCTTACGCCTTGGCGTGCCGCGCAAAATCGCGTCGTTGCGTTTCGCCCAAGGCTTCGGGGCGATAGAATTTGTCGTAAAACTCGGCATCGAGGTGACACGCCTGGAAGCCAAGCACGGTGCGATAGGGCGGCATGTAAGCGGGGAATCGGCCGTATCGGTTCCAAACGTATTCGCAGTATGCAACGGTGGCGTCGATGGCGGCCTGGTTGATCGGCGGAATCTTCTGAGTGAGCTCGTTCTGCGCGGTCCATGAGCTTCCGTGACCTGGAGCGCGGAAGATGCCCTGCGCGCCGAATTTGAGATCAACGACGGCGCGCACGGCGTCGCTCATTGAAGGAAACGCAGGCGGACAGAATGGTTTGAGGAGGCTTTCGCCATTGCACTCCAGCCCGACCGGATAGGGCACGAGCAGGTCGCGCTTGAGCACTTTCATGGCGAGGGAGACAAGGCGATTTGCGCCGAGGTAACGGCTGGCGGGCATTTGAGCCATGCGAAAGTCGAGCGCCTGGAACCAGCCGAACTCGTGATTGGCGAAATTGGGAAAGCCGCCAAGACCCAGCGCCTGCGCCATGAGACCGAGGTTCTGCAACATCATGCCTTGCTCGACGGTGACGAACTCGGTGACGAACTGTTCGACCTGGCGAATGGTGGCGACGCGGCCTTTGTGGACATCGTCCTCGAGGTGCCCGCCGCGGCTGCGGGCGAAGCGGCTCAGGCCGGCGGGACGGAAGTTGTTTCGTTCGTCGAGGATAAATGCGCCGGTGTTTTCGTTCAGGATTTCCAGCAGGCCGTTCACGTACATGAAGGTGAGGTCGTTCACGGGCAGGAAATAACTCGTCCCGCGCGCGTGAGCCGACCAGCGATTGGCGTTGATATTGAAAAGGGGGTCGGCGGACGTGGTTGCGCGGCCATTCTTAATCTTCACGCGGCAGCGGCGATACAAATCCGTGAAGGCGCCACGGCGGCCCAGTTCGATGAGATCGGAGATTTCACGCGGCGGGAAGTCGCGAGGACGACGGATGAGCCATGTGGCTTCGTCGTTGGTGACGACGAGCGCAACGGTTTGCAATCCGTCGCCGCTGGCAATGGTGCGCGCGACCAAACCCGCCATGATGTTGCCGCCGCCGTCCGATGCGTAGCACAAGTCCGCGAGCGCGTGGCCGGTGACGCCGCAAGCGGCAAAGACGAGCGCCGCCTCCTCGTCCTCGGAGAGCGGAATGGGCTGGTGGCGGCTTTGAAACGCGAGAGGTCCGCCAGGAATGTTCATGCCGAGCCCGAAACGCCGCGAGCGCCGCTCGCGCAGGGCAGTTAAGAACGGGTAATAAACAAGGCTCTCGCCGGGGCCTGCCGATTCGAGGTTTGGTGCGTGCATAGTTTCGTTGGCGGTCGTTCCTGAAATCACACTGCGTTTTCACTATACGCATGCCGTGGCCGGGCGGATGCAGAAATCTTTTTGAAGTTCGATACGGCAGATTTGATGCATCCGGTTACGAGCAGCGGACGTAAAGCCTCGTGGAAACAGGATGAAAACTGAAATAGTTAAACGTGTTTTAGGAACCTGCCTGAGCGCGCTGACGCTCTTGCTCGCGGGGGCGGGTTGCGAACGTAAAGCGGATCATCGTGCAAATCTCCCCACGGTTGGTGGCGACCCGCTGGCATGGCTGCTGGTAGCGCACGAAGGCAAAGGCCGTTTGGACGAGGAAATTCGCCAATGCCAGGCGCACCTGCGCTCTGGCATGCAACGAAACCTCGTGCTGGAGCGGTTGGGCTGGCTGTTCATCGCGAAGGCACAGGAGAGTTTTGATCCGGGCTATTACGCGTTCGCGGAAAAGTCCGCGATTTGTCTCGTGGCGCAAGAGCCTGGAAGCGCGGAGGCAATGTTGTTGCTCGGCCATGCGCTCCAAAATCAGCACCGTTTCAAGGAAGCGGAACCACTGGCGCGGGAGCTAACGGCAAAACGCGGCCTACCCTTCGATTACGGCCTGCTGGGCGACGTCTTGATGGAGCAGGGGCAATTGGGGGAAGCGACTGAGGCTTATCAAATGATGATCGATCTGCGGCCCGGCCCGCATTCGTACGCGCGCGGCGCGCACATGCGGTGGCTCAAAGGCGATCTGGCGGGCGCGACTGAATTGATGCGTGCCGCGGCGGAAGCCAGTTCGTCGCAAGACGCAAACACGGCGGCCTGGACGTACAATCGGCTGGCGATGTTTCATTTTCAGGCTGGCGCAATGGCCGAGGCTGAGCACGCGTGCGATGCGACCCTGGCCCTGCAACCGGATTACCCGCCTGCGCTGTTGCTGCGCGGACGGATGCTGCTCGCGCGGCATGATACGGGCGCCGCTGTTGAATGGTTGGAGCGCGCTGTGCGAACGAATCCCCTCCCCGAATATCAATGGGCCCTCGCGGATGCGCTGCGCTCCGCCGGCCGTGAGTCCGAAGCAACAAGGATGGAGGCCACGCTGCGCCGGACTGGGAGAGCGAGCGACGCTCGCACGCTTTCGCTTTATCTCGCTACACGAGGCGAAGATCCCGAATTGGCGCTACGCCTCGCAGAAAGGGAATTTCGCGAGCGGCAGGATATCTTCACGCACGACGCGCTCGCGTGGGCGCTTGCGGCGGCCGGCAGACTTGCCGAAGCCGAAGCCCACATGAGGTGCGCACTGGCAGAAGGCACCCAGGATGCGCGCCTTCTTTTGCATGCCGCAGTGATCGCGGCAAGAAGCGGACGATCGGACCAGGCCACTGAATGGCTGGCGAAAAGCGGGGCGTTGATGCGGCTGCTGCTGCCAAGCGAACTCAGCCAACTCGAAGCCGCTGCGGCATTTGTCGCGCAATCGCAGGCCGCCAGCGCCGAGTCGCTTTGATCCTTTCCACTGTGGCAAAATGACATGCACAGGAGCGAAAACTAACAACACAACATCAACCAAAGAAAGAACACAACGATATGACAAAGAAATGCAATATGGTACATCGCAGCGTTTCTCTGTTGCTGGCAGGCCTGATGGCTGCTCCGGGCCTGATCGGGCCGGCGGCGATGGCTTCCAGCCACATGGACGCGCCGTTGATCACGTTGGATCCGGCGGCAAACACAACGGACGTTTACGCTTTCGTGCAGGGAGAGGGCGGAACGAAAAGCCTTGTAACCGCGCTGGGCGTTTATCCCCACCAGGAACCCGGCATCGGACCGAACAAGTACAATTTCGACGATAACGTACTTTATCGAATCCACGTGGCAATTGGCGATGACCTGGCGGCCGGGCGCGCAAGCGTCAGCTATGAATTCGAGTTCGACACGAAGTTCAAGAGCAAGGGTACGATTCTGCAATCGTATCTCGGCGTCGTTACCAACGTGGCCGATGCCGCGCAAAACCTGGTGCAGACCTATACGCTGACCAAAGTGGATCATCATCGGCGCGATGCGCGCACTCGTCTCGGCCGGGGTGTCGTGCCGCCGAACAACCAGGGCATCGCGACGCCGTTCTACAATCAGGGCGACAACGGCGAAAACCGGGCGAAGGATGGCGTAGCCACCGAAGCCGAGCTGGACCGTTACACGGCGCAGGCTGTCACGAACCTGGCAAACGGTTACATCGCGTTCGCCGGGCAGCGCGACGACGGCTTTTACGCTGACATCCAATCGATCTTTGACCTGCTGCAACTGCGTTCTCCGGGCAAGGACTCCCAAGGCGGATATAACCTTCACCTGATGGCCCTGGCGATTCCGATCAGCGAATTAGGAGGAGACCAGCAAGTGGTGGGCGTGTATGCGACGACGAGCCGCCGCGCCGTGAGAATCCTGAGCGATGAACCGAGCACCAGGACAAAGTCGCACGATCCGTTGGAGGGCGGGCGATGGGTGCAGGTGGGCCGCCAGGGCAATCCGCTGTTCAACGAAGGTCTTGTGGCGATTGCGGATAAGGACCGTTACAGCCGGAGCAGTCCGCAGGTCGACAATGCAGTGTTTCGCAAATATGCCGAAACTCCGGAGCTGGCGAGATTGATCAATCTGATCGTGTTTCGTGCGAGCGTCGCGCCGGAGACGAACCGAACGGATATCGCGGGTATTTACATCCCCGATTTGATCAAGGTTGATCTCTCGACCGGGCCCTGCCGATTGGCGGGCGGCGGCGCAGGCCATCCCACGAACCCGGATGACGCGGGGTTCTCGCGCTTGAGCATCTTTGGAAATGACGTGCTCAAGAGCAACATTCAGGATCCGTTTGGCAACGGCGGTTTCATCCCGGGCGGCTGGCCGAACGGCAGGCGATTTGGGGATGACGTGGTGGACATTGCGGTGTCGGCGCTGATCAGTGATTTGCGCGGCCCGCTGGTCATCCGCGTGGCGGATGGCGTGGACGGCGTCAGCGCGAACGACATGGTCTTCAACAAGGTCTTCCCTTACGAATCCACGCCGCAGAACGGGCGCAACCACGCACATCCATAACCTTCAAAACGATAGCGGCGACGGCCTCCTGGACCGTCGCCGCACATGAATCCACGTATCTGATCTAAGTGGCCTCTAATTAGTAACGGTAGTGCTCGGGCTTGTAGGGGCCGTCAACGGGGACGCCGAGGTAGTCGGCCTGCTTTTTGGTCAGCCTGGTGAGCTTGACGCCGATCTTCTCCAAATGGAGGCGGGCGACTTCTTCGTCGAGCTTCTTGGGAAGACGATAGACGTCGGTCTGGTAGGTATCCTTGCTTCTCCAAAGGTCGAGCTGCGCGAGGACCTGGTTGGAGAAGGAGTTGGACATGACGAAGCTGGGGTGACCGGTGGCGCAGCCGAGGTTCACGAGGCGGCCTTCGGCGAGCATGTAAATGCTGTTGCCCTTGGCGAAGGTGTATTTGTCCAGCTGCGGCTTGATGTTCAGCTTCTTCACGTTTTTGGCGTTGTTGAGGCGATCGACCTGAATCTCGTTATCGAAGTGGCCGATGTTGCACACGATGGCCTGGTCCTTCATGCGCTCCATGTGCTCGAGCGTGATAATGTCGCAGTTCCCGGTCGTGGTGACATAAATGTCGGCGCGGCCGAGGGTGTCCTCGATCGTGGTGACTTCGAAGCCTTCCATCGCGGCCTGGAGCGCGTTGATGGGATCGATCTCGGTGACGATCACGCGCGCGCCGAACCCTCGCAGCGAATGCGCCGAGCCTTTGCCCACGTCGCCGTAACCGCACACGACCGCGACCTTGCCGGCGACCATGACGTCGGTGGCGCGCTTGATGCCGTCCGCGAGCGATTCGCGGCAGCCGTACAGATTGTCGAACTTGGACTTGGTGACGGAATCGTTCACGTTGATGGCGGGCACCAGCAGCTTGCCGGCTTCCTTCATCTGATACAGGCGGTGCACACCGGTGGTGGTTTCTTCGCTGACGCCTTTCCAATCCTTCACGATCTTGTGCCAGAACCCGGGGCGTTCCTTGCCGACGCGCTTCAGGAGATGCTTCACGACGTCTTCTTCGTGGCTTGCGGAGGGCGTGGTGACCCATTTATCGCCTTCCTCAAATTGGTAGCCCTTGTGAATCAGCAGCGTCACGTCGCCACCGTCGTCCACGACGAGTTGCGGCCCGATGTCGCTCGGATGCGTGATCGCATCCAGGGTGCAATCCCAGTACTCCTCGAGGGTCTCGCCTTTCCAGGCGAACACCGGCACGCCGGATTTGGCGATAGCCGCGGCGGCGTGGTCCTGCGTGGAAAAAATGTTGCAGCTCGCCCAGCGCACGGAGGCGCCGAGATCGCGCAGCGTTTCAATAAGCACGGCGGTCTCGACGGTCATGTGGAGCGAGCCGGTGATGCGCACGCCGTTGAGCGGCTTCTGCGGCGCGTACTTGCGGCGAATTGACATAAGCCCGGGCATTTCGTGCTCGGCGATATCAATTGCCTTGCGGCCCCACTCGGCGAGGCTGAGGTCCTTGACTTTGTAATCGGGGACGCCATTGGATTTGCCCCTGCCCGTGGCAGGACGAATCTTGGTGACGCCCGTCGGGCGCGAACGAGGAAGTTTGATAGTGCTCATATCAGTAAATTATTTGCAGGCGCGTTTGAGGGCGGCGGCTTTGTCAGTCCGCTCCCAGGTGATGCTGTCGAGATCGTCCACTTTGCCGAAGTGGCCGTAATTGGTAGTCTTCGAATAAATCGGACGTAGCAGGTTCAGTTGCTTGACGATGTCTGCGGGCTTGAAACTGAAAACCGTTTGGACTGCGCGAATGATCTTTTCGTCGCTGACCAGGCCGGTGCCGAAAGTGTCCACCGAAACCGAAACGGGCTGAGGGTGGCCGATCGCGTAAGCGAACTGGATTTCGCAACGAGAAGCGAGGCCGGCGGCGACGATGTTTTTAGCCACGTAACGGCCCATGTAAGCCGCGCTGCGATCCACTTTGGATGGGTCCTTGCCGCTGAAGGCGCCGCCACCGTGACGCCCCATGCCGCCGTAGCTGTCGACGATGATCTTGCGGCCGGTGAGGCCGGTGTCGCCTTGCGGACCGCCAACGACGAATCGGCCGGTGGGATTAATGAGGTACTCGGTTTTCTTATCGAGCATGTCCAAAGGCAGGACCTTGCGGACGATTTCTTTAGTGATGAAATCGCAGATGACTTTGTGCTTCACGTCGGACGCGTGTTGCGTGGAAACCACGACGTTGCTGATGCGGACGGGCTTGCCATTCTCGTATTGCACGGAGACCTGGCTCTTCGCGTCAGGGCGCAGCCATTTCACCTCCTTGTTTTTGCGGACGCGGGTGAGTTCGCGGCCGAGGCGGTGCGCGAACATGATCGGGGACGGCATCAACTCGGGCGTTTCGTCGCACGCGAAGCCAAACATCAGACCCTGGTCGCCCGCGCCTTGCTCGGTGGTTTTCTTGCCGTCGGCGGCGCGCGCGTCCACGCCTTGGGCGATGTCGGGGCTTTGGGTGGTGACGATGTTCATGATGAACACGCGATCGGCGTGGAAGACGTCATCGTCGTTGGTATAGCCGATGTCGCGGATCGCCTGGCGGACAATTTGATTGTAGGGGAGCACAGCTTTGCTGGTGATCTCGCCACCGACGACGACGATATTGCTCTTGGCGTAAGTCTCGCAGGCGACCCGGCTGGTAGGGTCTTCGGCAAGGCACGCGTCGAGCACGGCGTCGGAAATGGTGTCGCAGACTTTGTCGGGGTGGCCTTCGCCGACCGACTCCGAAGAAAAGATGTAATTTCTACTCATCCAGTTTATGGTTTCAATGTTTGGCGGCAACGCACATATTGACGTATCAAGATACGAAGATATATTAATTTGGACTGTCGTCAACTGGATTTGTTCAATGGCCGACACCCTTAAGTCTTTGCGCGCTTTGGCCGACCCGACCCGGCTGCGGATCATGGCTTTGCTCGAAAAAGACGAGCTTTCCGTGAACGAAATCCAGCAGGTCACACGGATGGGGCAGTCGCGGATTTCCACGCATTTGCGGCCCTTGCAGGAGGCCGGGCTCATCGAATACCGGCGTGAGGGCAAACGCACATTTTACAAGCTGAACCCCGATGCCGACAAAACCGGCAAGGAATTCATTGAACTTGCGACCCGCGGGGCGAAGGAAATGCCTGAATACGGCGGGGACCAGATCAACCTGAAGCGCATCTTGCGGCGGCGTCAGGAACAGGCCCAACTTTACTTCGATCAGGTGGCGGGGCGCTTCGACCGCAGCTATGGACCGGGGCGTTCCTGGCAGGCGTTTGGACAGTTGTTACTGCGGTTGATACCGCATCTGGTGGTCGCGGACCTTGGTTCCGGCGAAGGCTTGCTTTCGCAATTGCTCGCGCGCCGCGCGAAGAAAGTCATCGCGGTGGACAACTCCGAAAAGATCGTCGCCTTCGGCGCAAGCAAAGCAAAGAAGATGGGCCTTAAGAATCTGGAGTTTCGTCTCGGCAACCTCGAACAACCCCCGGTCGATCCTGCGTCTGTGGATTTGGTCGTCCTGAGCCAGGCCTTGCACCACGCCAAAGAACCTGCTCGCGCGATCCAATCCGCGCATCGCATATTGAAACCTGGCGGGCAGCTCATGATTCTGGATCTGCTGGAGCATCAATTCGAGAAGGCGCGCGAGCTGTACGGCGACACGTGGCTTGGTTTCGCCGAGAGCGATCTACATAAATGGCTCGAAGCCGCGGGCTTCAAGAAAATCGAAATCACCGTCGTCGCCCGGGAAGAAACGCCGCCAAATTTTCAAACCGTTCTGGCCTCGGGAGAGAAATGAACATGTCGTACTTGCTCGGCCGTTCACATCTCTGCACGTTGCGCGGAACTGTTGATCGTGGACCATGATCGAGTCCTCCTCGAAAGTCTCGAGAGACTGCTTCGAAACAAGTACGCTGGCTATCGTTCCGGGCTCGAGATTCTGGCGTGGATGCGCGAGCAATCAAATCTCCCACGCACATTTGTCGCAGTTTTAACAGGATCCAACCAGCCGGCCGATTTCAAAAGAGCCCATGAACTCGGCGCCGCCACTTATCTCGTCAAGCCGCCCACGCCTAAAATGATTACCGATGTAATCAGTCGGTTCAAGCTGAACTGACCCCCCCTCGCGTATTGCCCTTTGGTCGTACTTGCTCCGCCCCTGCAATCTCGGCACGTTACGGGTGGATGGTGGCTTGGAAACGGTGGAATAGAGGTTATGGGGAATTCGGTTTCGATCCCTTCTCGCCGGTGGCATTGCCCAGCCGTCCACTTTGTAAAGGAGAGGTATGCAAAGTCGCGGAACTGTTTTGATCGTGGACCATGATCCAGGCCTCCTCGAAAGTCTCGAGAGACTGCTTCGAATGCACAGCTACTGGGTCAGGACATTCTCCTCTGTGGAATCTTTCCTGGCCTACTCTCTTCCGGACACCCCCTGCTGTGCGATCATCGACGCGGAAATGCCGGGTTTCACCGGCCGGCAATTACACCAACTGGTAAGTACCCGCCGCCCGGACTTGCCGATCGTTCAATTGACCCAGCACGGCAGTATTCCACAAGCCGTCCAGGCGATCAGGGATGGAGCTATGGACTTCCTTACCAAACCAGTCGAGAGTCACGCGCTCGTATATGCCGTTCAGCGCGCCTTTGTCGAAGAAGAGCGGCTCCGGCCGCAGCGAGAACAGCGCGCCTTGTTCGAACAGCGATTTGCCACTCTTACGCTACGGGAAAGGGAGGTGTGCGCTCATGTCCTCACTGGCCAGCTCAACAAGCAAATCGCGGTCGATTTAGGCACCTGCGAAAAAACGGTCAAAGTTCATCGCGCTCGGGTCATGAAGAAACTGGGCGTTGAATCGGTCGCTGAATTGGTCCGATTCGCTCTCGTCGCCGCCGACGCAGCTTTGACTGGACGCGACCCGAATGGACATGATCTCGCTCCGAATCCGATCGCCGCGAACGATCGCTCCAGACCCGAAGCCCGGAATTCAGGTCTCACTGCCATCGCTGCACTTCTCCCCGTCCTGAGTAGCATCGCCAATCCAGGCCCGCCCCGCGAATCGCCGGTCGCAGCGTGACTCGCGCGCGCAGATCTCATCAATTGCCCTAAAGGCCGATAGACCAAAGACGCTCTGACGCGTACAGGACGGAGTG
>Ga0075421_100007981_pt1 | contig 12978 bp, 6 predicted proteins | sample SoiMetdeltSBSDD5_FD_75292 | JGI IMG/M metagenome (GOLD analysis project Ga0075421, IMG submission 75292) | Bulk soil microbial communities from a Populus tree surrounding site in Tennessee, USA - Soil MetaG P. deltoides SBSDD5 | ecosystem: Environmental > Terrestrial > Soil > Tree plantation... | reverse complement strand
CTGCTCGCCTCGCTCCGTCCTGTGCTTCCGGTCGCGATGAGCCTTCCCGCGCTCGATCTCGACTGGCGGGTGCTCGTTGGGACAATCGGGTTCAGTCTGGCGGCCTCGCTGGTCTTCGGTGCCTGGCCGGCGTGGGCGTTGACGAGTCGAGCAGTCGTGAGCGATCTCAAGCGACGCGTCGGCGAAGAGGGACGCCAGCCAGGAGGCATCAGGCTTGGCAATGCGCTGGTGATTGGCCAGGTCGCGCTCTCGCTGCTCCTGCTCGCGTCCGGTGGACTGTTTCTGATGAGTGCCGTGGCGGCGGCAACGGCGGACCCGGGATTTCGTCTCGACGGAGGATTGCTCGCGGAAGTCGATCCGAGCCTGGCCGGATACGATCAAGCGCGAGGGCGGCAGTCGGTTCTCGCGCTCATGGATCGGCTGCGAACGGTCCCTGGTGTGGAATCGGTGACTGTCAGTTCGGGTTTCCCCTTCTCGGGATTCAACGACAGCCGCAGCGTGTTTCCTGCTGGCGCGGCCGACGCGCACGCGAGGTCGGTTGACGCTGTGTTCAGCGTCGTTGGCCGCGACTACACTCGAACTCTCGGACTTCCCACGGGCCGCGGCCGCGACTTCAGCGACAGCGAATTGGCATCCGGCTCCTCGGAACGCGTCGCGGTTGTCGATGATGCACTTGCGGAGCGTCTGTGGCCGGGAGAGGACGCACTCGGGCGGCTGATTCAGTTTCTCGATGAAGAGGGATCAGGAGCTGGACAACCGATGCGCGTGGTCGGCGTCGCCCCGGCTGTGAAGCACTCGCTCGGGAATCCGCGGCCATACCCGCACGTGTACGTGCCGCTTGGACAGCATGACGAGAGTGGCATGACGCTACTGCTTCGCGTGGCTGGTGAGCAGGCGGAACGGGCCATGCTGACGACCATCGCTCGCGTCATCCAGGAAGTCGATGCGCGCGTACCCGTCCTCCGCCTGGAGACATGGGGAGATCATCTCGATGGAAGCCTCGAGGTGTGGACGTATCGCGCCGGCGCCCGAGTGTGCTCGGCGTTCGGGGGAATCGCCCTGCTGCTGGCCGTCATCGGCGTCTACGGCGTCAAGTCGTACGTCGTGTCGCGCCGCACGCGCGAGTTTGGCATCCGCATCGCGATCGGCGCCCATCCACGCGCGCTGCTGTGGCAGGTGCTGAGAGAGGGCAGCCGCACCACGATCATTGGCGTTGGTATCGGACTGCTGCTCGCACTTGGCGCCGGGAAACTCCTCCAGGGTCTGTTGTACGGTGTGGACGCGGTCGAACCGGTCGTCTTGATCGCAGCGCCGCTGACGTTGATTGCCGCCTCACTTCTTGCCTCGTACATCCCGGCGCTTGGCGCAACGAAAGTCGATCTGACTGTGGCGTTGCGTTCCGAGTAGCACCTGCGCGGCTTACACTTCTCAAACATGAGTAACCCGGTTCTTCACACACGACATCTCGCCGAAGGCGTACGTTGACGTCGTGCCGGGCCTTGGGGCCACTGCGTTGAGCAGCCAGGCTGGCAGCAAGGAGCCGCCATCGACCGGCAGCCTCCTGCGGGTGCTTGGCGTCGCGTTCGGCCTGGCTGTCCTCGTTGGCAACACCATCGGCATGGGGATCTTGCGCACGCCGGGTGAGGTTGCGGCGCGTCTCCCCTCGGTGCCGCTGTTCATGGCGGTCTGGATCGCGGGGGCGGTCTACGCGCTGCTCGGTGCGCTGACCGTCGCTGAACTGGCGGCGATGCGTCCCCGATCAGGTGGCCTGTATCCGCTGGTCCACGATGTGCTCGGCGAATACCCCGGATTCATCGTCGGATGGACAGACTGGCTGGCGACATGCGGGAGCACGGCCGCCGTTGCGATGGTCTTTGGCGAGTACACCGGCTCGCTCGTGCCGGGGGCGGCTGGTCGTGAACGCGCGGTCGCGTCCCTCGTCATCGTCGCCTTCGCCGTCCTGCAGTGGCGCGGTGTCCGGATCGGCGATGCCACGCAGCAAGTCACCAGCCTGCTGAAGTCCATCGCTCTCGTTGGTCTCGCGGGAGTCGCGCTGGTCACGACGATCGATCCGGCAGGGTCAGCGCCCGTTGCGGCAGTCCCGATGTCCGCTGGTCTGGCGTTCGCGGGGGCGGTGGTGATCGCCCTGCAGTCGGCGATCTACACCTACGATGGCTGGACTGGTCCGATCTACTTCGGTGAAGAGTTGCGGGATCCGGCCCGCGACATCCCGCGCACGATGATTGGCGGCGTGCTGCTCGTGCTTGCGATCTATCTGGCGCTCAACGCGGCATTTCTCCGGGTGGTTCCCATACGGGACATGGCAGGAGACCCGTTCGTGGCGGCCACGGCCGCGTCGCGGCTGTTTGGCCCGGCCGGTGACGTCGTGATCCGCGTGGTGATGCTCCTGTCGTTGATCGCATCGATCAACGCCCTGCAGCTGATGGCCTCCCGCGTGCCGTTTGCGATGAGCCGCGATCGGCTGTTGCCGGCTTTCTTGCAGCGCGTGAATCGTGGAGGCACGCCAGCACCGGCGCTCGTCGCCAGTGCAGTGGTCGCCCTCGCGTGTATCGCGACGAACACCTTCAATACGCTGCTCGCGATACTCGCCTTCCTCTTTGTCGCCAACTACGGGCTGGTGTTCACGGCGTTCTTTGTCTCGCGGCATCGCGTTCCAGAGGCCGCGCGACCGTTTCGTGTGCCTGGCCATCCCTTCGTCCCCGGCTGCGCGCTGGCCGGGTCGCTGGCGTTCATGGTCGGCGCCGTGCTCGGTGATCGCGCGAACAGCATGCTGGCGCTCGCATTACTCGTGATCTCGTGGCCCGTCTACCGCATGACTCGACCGCGCGCCGCGCCTTCCCGGACCTCGCTAGACTCTTGAAGGCCGCCATTGTGTACATTTGAGTCACGTTTTGGAGCGGCCTTCGAGAGTCTCGCCCGCACGGAGTGCGGGCAAGGAGACACTGTGACTAGCGAGGCGGAGCCACATGCTCGTCGGTCGGAGGCGCAGCCTCGCTAGTTACGGGCCACGTCGCCAAGGTGATGGATGGCGGTCTCGTTGCGACTCTCCATGTGCCGGCGGGAGCCGGGCGTTTCCCGGCGGTGATCGTACTCAGCGGGTCGGACGGGGGCGTTGCGAGCGCAAACATTTACGGCGAGCCACTCGCCGCGTCTGGGTTTGTCGCCTTGTGTCTGGCGTACTTTGCGATGGACGGTCTTCCGCGTGATCTGTCGCGGATTCCGCTCGAGTACTTCAAGCAGGCCATCGACTGGCTCCGTGTGCATCCAGCCATCGATGCGGCCCGGTTGGCTGTGTTCGGAAGCTCACGCGGCGGCGAAGCTGCGTTGCTCGTCGGCGCGACCTTTCCGGAGATCACAGCCGTCGTTGCCAACGTGCCCAGTCACGTCGTGTGGCAGGGAATCAATCCCGATCCATCAATCAAGACATCGAGCTGGACTCTCGACGGTGCGGAGTTGCCCTATGCGCCGCTGGTAACGCCGCGTGTCGGCACGACCTGGCGTGACTGGTTCGAGGCGAGTCTGCGCTCGGCGCCAGCGGAGGCCGCGATTCCCGTCGAACGCACCAATGGCGCCGTGCTGTTCGTCACCGGCACCGCGGACGGCGTCTGGCCATGCAGTGAGATGGTCGACTCCGCGATGGAGCGTCTTCGGCAGCACCGCTTCTCGTTTCCCATCGAACACGCGCGATACGAGGGTGCCGGACACGGGATCCTGATGCCGCCCTACCGCGTCGGACCGATCGAGAACCCGTGGCCAGCTGAAAGCTCCCATCAGCCTCATTGGTTGAAAGGTGGGTTGCCTTCACTGGGAGGCACGCCCGAAGGAAACCGTCTGGCGCGAATCGACGCCTGGCCGAGGATGCTGCGATTCCTGAGAGAGCACTTCTCGGCGTAGCGGCGGGTCTTCAGACCCGCGATCAGCGCGTCGGAGCCTTCGGCAGGCTGATCAGATTCGCAAACTGACGATACGCGCCAGGCACGCCAGCGCGCAGTTGCCTGAACCACGAGTACGATGTGTAGACGTACCGCCCCTTGCCCACCTCGGCGATCACTTCGCCACCGCGTTGGGGAGCCTCACCGGCATCGGCGCATTCGAGCAGTGGTGTATATCGCGAATCGAATGTGCCGAACGAGTAGAGGTTGCGTTCCTGCACCCAGTCGTCGAAGTCGGCGGGCGTGATGCGGTTGGGAAACGTGAAGACCGGATGTGTCGGCGAGAGCATGCGGACGGCCGCCGTTTCATCCGTCACCCGCGAATTGCCGGGCGACTGCACGGGGAACGGCGGCAGCTTGCGCTCCACGTAGTCGGTCTGCTGATACTGAACGATCAAGGTGCCGCCGCGCTCCATGTAGGCACGCAGCCGGGCCTGGTTGGCGACGAAATCAGGTCGCGCTTCCGACGCGCGGACGCCCACCACAATCGTGTCGAACTGCGAGAGGTCCCCGGTCGCGAGTCTCTCGCGGTCGATCATCGTCACATCCACACCCATGCGGCGCAGCGCGTCTGGCACCTCGTCGCCGCTTCCCATGATGTAGCCTACGCGCACGGGGGCCACCGCGAGATCGATCACTTCGACACGAGCCTCGGCCGGCGAATAGATCCGATGGCTCTGGATGTGTGGGTAGGCGACTGTCTCGAGGCTGGAAGAGAAGACGTGTCCGCTGGTCGTCGCCTCAGCGGTGATGACGACCGTTCCAGGGGCCCGTCGTGCGGGTGGCGTCAAAACGAACGTCGTTGTCACGGAATTGCCACCCGATTCGATCATGAACGGCGCCGATGCCGGGGCCGACGTCCAGCCTGGTGGCAATCGTACGCGCACGTCGCCTGTCACCGATCGGTCGACAAAGCTCGTGGTGCTGACAACGAGTTGCTGTGCCCGTGGAGTGCCGGCAGTCGGGACCACGAGCAGATTGGAATCGATGTCGACGGACAACTCCGGCACCACGTTCAGATCTCGACGAAGCTCGCCCCGAACGCGATCCGCAAAGCGGTAACGCACCGGCCGTGAAATGATGAACTCGGTTCCGGAGGCGTTGAAGGTGACGCTCGCTGAAAGGAGCGGCGCCGCAAAAGGCAATCCTTGCGGCGCGTCTGCGGGCCAGTCGTAGACGCTGCCGCGACGAGGTTTCACGAGGAAGTACGGCTGTGTCAGCGTGGCATCCCGAGGGACGGTCACGTGATACCGCGCGAGCTCGGTCGGCGATTCTCGCCGCAGGCCGCCGCTCGGTTCGTTGGTTGTACCTGGCTCGATGCGCCATCCCGCCGCTCCTCGCACATCGATGCGCGTGACGGTCGCGAGATTCGCATGCTCGAGGAATGCGCGCACGTTCACGTCGACCGAGCCCCCCGGCACCACGGTCTCCTCGTCGGAAAGCGGATCGACGACGATCCCGGCGGCCTGAGCAAGCGCCTCGACGAAATCGGCTTCCTTGCGCTCGAGGACGAAGTCGACATCGGCGCGGGCATCGGCTCCAGCCGACACCGATTGCAACGCCTGCCGCGCGGCTCGAGTGGCGCGCAGGCCGGTCGCAAGTACAGGCACGATGCGCTCCGGTTCGAGCGCTCGAAAATCACGAAGCGCTTCGCGCGCCGCGGCGTCGATGGCCCCGAGTTCTCCCGCCAAGGCCCCTGCGGGAAGTCCCATGAGGGCCGCCAGGCCAGGGATACTCGTGTCGATCCCATCGAAGATCGACACTTCCTTCGCAGCCACGGCGACGCGGCTTTCGATCAGGTGCAGCCCCGACGCGGACGGTCCGAGCGGCTCGATGCCTCCCATCTCCTGGGACTTGTGCTGGCTGCGGCCTTCAGCGGCAATCGCGGCGTAGGTACGACCGATCACTGGATCGAGGATGCCGGTCTGCACCTGCATCGTGACGGCGTTGTCCGAGCCGCGGCCTCCGGCTCGGTACAGCTTCCGCGGCTGCCACGGCCGGAGGCCCTCGGCAATTTGCTCCGGATACTGATTCGGGTCGTTCGCTGCCTTGAACGCTAGTGGCGTCAGGTAACCGGCGAACTGATGCTGGCCGTGGCCGTCCGACTCGTTGCCCGCGAATCTCGAATGGATGACCAGCGGTCGGAACATCCGGATCACGCGAACCATGTCGCCCATGATGTCGCGCTCGTTCCACTTCGACTTCGCTTCCGTCAGTGTCTTCGAGAAGCCGTAGTCGAACGCGCGCGTGAAGAACTGCTCGCCACCGTCGAGTCGTCTCGCCTGAAGCAACTCCTCCGTGCGAATGACTCCCAATGCGTCGAACAGCTCAGGGCCGATGATGTTCTGTCCGCCCTCGCCCCGCGTCAGCGACAGATACGCCACGCGCGCGTTGTCACCTCGCGCGGTCCGGGCCACGAAGGCGGAGTCCTCATCATCCGGATGGGCGCCCGTATGAAGCACACTGGCCGTCGTCTGCAATCGCCCGAGCAGATGCGCCAGCCCGGCTGCGCCGGAATCGTAGATTGGTCGAACTTGTGCGTCCGGAGCCGTTCCCGGGATGAGCATCCACGCAGCGACGGCGATGACGAGGGCGTATCCAGGCACCGAGCGAGGGCCGGTCATGTTCAGAGCCAGCCTGAACGTTTAAAGCCCGTGTACAACACCACGCACGCCCCCACCATGACGGCAATCGACGCATGGTACCCGTAGGCCCAGCCCAGTTCCGGCATGTTCCGGAAGTTCATCCCGTAGATGCCCGCGATCATCGTGGGCACCGCGATCATCGCGGCCCATGCGGTGATGCGCTTCATGTGCTCGTTCTGGGTGTGCGACATGATCGACAGGTGCGCCTCGAGCGCCGTCGTCAGCAACTCGCGCTGCGCATCGATGGTTTCGTTGAGCCGCACGATGTGGTCGTACACGTCACGGAAGTAGAGCCGCGTGTCCTCCGGGATGTGGGGGAGATCGAAGCGCATGAGGCGATTGCACACCTCGACGAGCGGAGTCACCGTTCGACGCAGGGAGAGCAGATCGCGTTTGAGTTGGTACACGCGTGCGGTGGCGTCGCCGTTGGCCCCTTGACCAAAGATCCTTTCCTCGAGGTCCTCGACCTCTTCCTCGATTTGCTGGACGATCGGAAGGTACTGATCGACAACGAAGTCCATCAGCGCATACAAGACGTATCCCGGCCCCTTGGCCAGCAGCTGCGGCGTCGACTCACACCGCTGCCGTACGCCGATGTGCGAACGCAGCGATCCGTGCCTGACCGTGACGACGTAGTTCTTGCCCAGGAAGATGTGGGTCTCGCCGAACTCAAGGTGACGAGGCGCCTGGGCCAGGTGTGCCGTCCGCAACACCACGAACACCGAGTCCTCGTACAACTCGAGCTTGGGCCGCTGATGCGCGTTGTAGGCATCTTCGATGGCCAGATCGTGCAACCCGAACTGCTGCTGGACGGCGCGAAGGACGTCCTTCTCCGGTTCATACAGCCCGAGCCAGACGAACTGATCGTTGCGCTCGAGCGCGCCGTGAATCTGCTCAATGCCGACATCGGCCACGCGCACCCCTCCGCAGTAGGCGGCGCAATCGATCACCGTGGTTGACGGCGGCCGCGCAGCCTCGGGGACCGCGGGCTGAAGCGTCTCGGGCATCCCCTCCAGCTTACTCCCGTAGGCTGGGTCTTGCTCCCCATCTTGGCCTTTGGACCTTGGAGGTTGGGAGTTGACGTTCGGCCCGGCGTGGCGGCGGCCCCGTGGCCGAGGACCTGGCCACGCGCGTCGAAAGCCGACCCGCGCTACGTGAGAGAATCGGCGCTGGTAAGACCTCGATGCTGTCTCACGCATGGCGCTCGTGGATGGGAGCGAAGGGCGTCGCCCTGCTCGCCATCGCCGCTTTCACCGTCGGCATCGGGTCGGCGACCGCGATCTTCACTGTGATCAACGGCGTGTTGCTCAAGCCGCTGCCGTTCCCGGAAAGCGAGCGCTTCGTCGCCATCTACGGCGCCCGGGTCGATGAGCCTGGCCGCTACTCCTCGAGCTCATTCCCCGACCTCCTGGAGTATCAGGCCAGGACGACCAGCTTCGACGTGTTCGGGTGGTTCCGCCTTGCGAACTTCAATCTGACCTCGCCGGGTGAGCCTCAGTATCTCGCCGGAGCGGAGCTGACGCCCTCGCTGGCAAGGGCCCTGGGACCACCCACTCTGGGGCAGTGGTTCGTCGACGAGCAGGGTGCGGTGATTTCCAACACGCTCTGGATGCGGCTTGGTAGCGATCCGAACATCGTGGGGAAGCCGATCACGCTCGACGATCGGCAGTTCACGATCACCGGCGTGATGCCCAGGGAATTCCGCTACCCGGTGTTCGGTACCACTACTGGCCGGCTGCCATTCGAGATCTGGATCGCGCTCGATCCGGCCGGGAAGGGGCAGCGCCCGGAACAGAGCGTCTATTTCGCGAACGCCAGGCGCAAGCCGGGCGTCTCCCTGCAACAGGCGCAGGCGGATGTGGCGCGCGTCGCCGCAGGCATCGCTCGTGCCGATCCCGTGTCGCACATCATGTACACGGCAGCGGTGATGGACCTGAGGCGGCAGACACTCAGCGACTTGCAATCGACGTTGCTGCTGCTGTTCGGCGCCGCCGGCCTGCTTCTGCTGATCGCATGCGCGAACGTCGCGACATTGCTCCTGGCGCGGTCTGTCGCGCGCGCCCGTGAGACGGCGATTCGAATTGCGCTCGGCGCCGGTCGCGCCCACCTGGCGCTTCGATATCTCGCCGAGGGTGCCGTCGTGTCGTTGATCGGGGCAGCAGCAGGCGTCGGGTTGAGCGTCCTGCTCGTGCGCCTGATCGTCGTTGCGGGCTCGGAGTACGTGCCCTTCGCCGACGAACTGACGATCGACTGGCGAGTTCTCGCGTTTGCGATCGCGATGGCCTTTGTCGCGAGCGCGCTGGCCAGCCTTGCGCCGCTCTGGCAGGCGTTACGGACGCCGCCCAATGCCGTGCTCACCGAAGGTGTGCGCGCGTCGGCGGCCAGTCCGGTTCGCAGAGTGTCACAGGCGCTGGTCGTCGCGGAGATCGCGCTCGCATTCACGTTGCTCACGGTCTCCGTCATCCTCGTCGTGCATCTTCGCAATCTCGGTCGCGTTCCAACGGGCTTCGATCCGAACAACCTGCTGACGTTTCAGCTCAGCGCGCCCGGGCGGGTCGCCGGAGCGGGAGCACTGGTGCCGTTTCAGAAGCGGTTGATCGAAGCGCTCGAAGCTATCCCCGGCGTCACGAACGCGGCAGTGGTCAATCAGCTGCCTCTCGACGGCTGCTGCATGGGTGGCACTGTTCACGTCGAGGGACGGCCACCCGGCGACGAAGGCCGTCGCGTCAGCTTTCTCTTCGTCACTCCCGGCTTCCTGCCGGCGATGGGCATCCCGCTGCGCGCCGGCAGGTTCCTCACCGAGGCGGACACCAGCGAAGACGTCCTCTATGCGGTCGTCAACCAGGCAGCCGTCAGACGGTACTGGCCGGATCGGAATCCTGTTGGCGCCATGGGACGGTTGAATCGGCCTGACGGGAATCGGTTTCAAGTGATCGGTGTGATCGGAGACGTTCGCAACGATGGCCTGAACACGGTGCCGGAGGCAGAGCTCTATCTGCTGGCTGCGGTGATCCCGGTCAATCCCATGAATCTGGTGGTGCGCTCGTCACTTCCGCCCGATCGAATTCTGTCGGATGTCCGACGCGCAGTGCAGAGCATCGATCGGACGCTGGCAATTCACGACGAGCGGCTGATGACCGACATCGTCCAGGACTCGCTGCAACTCGAACGTGTCAGTTCGCTCGTGATGACCTTCTTCGGGCTCGCCGCGCTACTCTTGGCGACGCTCGGCATCTACGGTGTCGTCTCGTATGGTGTCCGACAGCGGACGGTCGAACTGGGTACACGCATGGCGCTGGGCGCAGTGAGCCGCGATCTGATGAGGATGGTGGTTGGCAGTGGCCTGAAGATGGCTGCGATCGGCATGGTCGTCGGAGCCCTGGCCCTGGCTGGCAGCGTCGCGTTGCTCGCTCGCGCGCTCGACGTCCGCGATGTGAGCTGGGTGCCGTTTGCGCTTTCGATCGGAGTTGTTGCGTTCATCTCTGTTGCGGCGTCGTATGTGCCCGCGTGGCGGGCGAGCCTCCTGTCGCCGATCGTCGCCATTCGTGACGAGTCGTCATCGCCGTGGCAGTCGATGCGCCACCGCCTCCTGCGCACCGTACGCGACGTCAGGCAAGCTGTCGCAACTGGTTCGTCGGCGCAGACACCGCCCACGTTACTCACCGAGTTCGTCGATGCCGCGCGGGCGGCAGATTCGTTCGACGATGCGTTGCGGAACGCGCTGTCGACGTTGAGCAACCGCCTCGGCGTCGATTCAGGAGCGTTGTTGGAGAAAGCCGGCGACCGGGCGTATCGCTGCAGGATCGCCATCGGTGCCTTCGAATCGGTCGAGTGGATCGTGCCGGGTGATGGCTTTCTCGTCAGCAGGCTGACGGCCTACCCGATGCCGCTGCCGTTCGAACAGAACGAGCTCGCGACGCTGACGGAATGGGCGGGCGCCAACCGGCCCGAGCGGCTCGACGAGATCAGGATGCTCGCGCTGAGCGACGTTCGGATGACCGTGCCGTTACGGACGCGCGCCGAGATCATGGGCATCCTGTTGCTGGGGCCCTCGCGCGATCAGGGCCGCTTCGGCGTGGCCGACAAGCAGGTGTTGCGCAGCTGTGCAGACCAGTTTGCGTTGATGATGGAAAACGCGCGGCTGACGGACCGGGTGGTGGGGCAGGAGGCACTGCGGCGCGATCTGGCGCTCGCCGCCGAAGTGCAGAAGCGGCTGCTGCCGTCTGAGCCGCCCTCGGCAGCCATCGCTGACTTCGCCGCGATCAGCGTGCCGGCACGCACCATCGGCGGCGACTATTACGACTTCCTCCAGGTCGGTGATCAACAAATCGGCATTGCGCTCGCCGACGTGTCGGGCAAAGGCGTGGCTGCCGCTTTGATCATGTCGGTGGTGCAGGCGTCGCTGCGCATCATCGCGTCCGATGGCGACATCTCGCTGCCTCGGCTCGCGGCGCGAATGAACGAGTTCCTGTATCGCACGACTCCCGGAAACAAGTACGCGACGTTCTTTTACGCGCAGGTGGACGGCGATCGGCGTCAGATGCGCTACGTCAACGCCGGCCACAACCCGCCGTACCTCGTGCGCGCGCGCCAGGGCGCTGCGTCGGCAACAGGCCAGGATGCGCCATTGGAGGAGCTCACGATCGGTGGCGCTGTCGTCGGGATGCTGCCCGGTATGAGTTACGAGGAGGCGACAGTCGACCTCTGCCCGGGCGACGTGCTGCTCGCCTACACCGACGGTGTGACTGAGGCACACAATCCTGACAACGCCGAATTCGGCGAGGACAGACTGAAGGCGCTATTGAGCGAAGTCGCTCACTTGTCGGCGGGCGACATCCGTGCGCGCATCTCGGCCGAGTTGAAAGACTGGATCAAAGATGCCGAACAGTATGACGACCTGACTCTTGTCGTCATGAAAGTGCACTGACCCTCGTGCTGGCCCTTGTCGGTCCGCGATTACGTCACACCGAGGCACCGAGACACCCTCAGCGCCTCGATGTGTCGTGATCAGTGAGTCGAATCAGGCGATCATGACTTTCCTCGGGTACTGCGAGTTGTCCTCGAGGAAGGTCTTCTTGTTCTCCAGGTCCTTCTCTGTCGGCTGCACGAGACCGGTGACATCAGTGACACGCGAGACGAGTGTGTGCTCGCCCGGCGTCGCACCGGTCCACGTGTAGTTGAACAACTTCCACGAGTACTTGTCGCTCGTCGCCTTGTCGATCGTCGCCGCTTGCCACGGACCGTCGTCCACTTTCACCTCGACGGACTTGATCGGCGTGCCGTCGTTGAGGATGACACCGCGGACGTTGTAGCGATCGCCGTTGCGCGAGACGCGGGCGATGAACGACTTGAGCTGCATACTGGTGACGGCGGCCTCGGTCCACTTCATCTCGCCGTTGATCATTTCGCCTCTCAGCGTTCGGTACCAGCGCGCCTGATACTTGCCGAGGTACTGATCTTCCTGCGCGTTGATCTCCGACAACCACTTCACGTTCCCGACGCCGTACCACCCGGGTACGATCAGTCGAAGCGGGAATCCCTGGTGTTTGGTGAGCGGTTCGCCATTCATGTTGTAGGCGAGCAGCGGCTCGGATGAGAGCGCCTTCTCGCGCGGCATGCTGCGGCCGAACTGCTGATTGACCGTGAACTTCTGGGTGCGGAACTCGACCTCTTCGTCGCCACGATCGGCGCCGAAGAAGACGAACTCTTTCGCTTCGTTCTTCACGCCGGCCTGTTCGAGCACTGTGCGAAGCGGCACGCCGGTCCAACGACCGTTGCTGCACAGCCCCTGCAGCGGTCGACGGTTGCCGGAGCACTCGAAGCCGAACGTGATCTCGTTGGTCTTCATGTGTCGCAAGTCATCGAGCGAGAGCGACAGCGGCTTGTTGACCAGCCCCGACACCTTCAGCTTGAACGTTTGAGGGTCGACCGTGGGGTGGCCGTAATGCTGCGTGGTGAAGAACGAGTCCTTCGGCGTCAGCGGCGCGTCGATCGTCCGTACGTCGAGCAGGCGCCGATCGGCCGCAGCGGCCGGCGGGGTCGCAGGGAGATCGGTGAAGGGCACGATCGTCTCGCCCTGTGCCAGCACCGGCAACGCCCAGTCGGGTATGCCCAGGGCGCTCAGTCCGGCTACTGCCAATCCGCCCTTAAGAATGCCTCGCCGCGTGCTGTGCATCGTCATGATTCGGCTCCCTGCTTCAGACCGTTATGCGGCCCGAGCGCCCAATCCCAATTTCGTTGCCCATCCGCATAACGGTCCAGGCGCGCTGAGCGCGCCAGAAAAACCAGAGCTAGTTACGCCCTAATGTTCTGTCATTAGGGACCAAGACGCAACTGCCGCGCGTCGTGGTAGCGTTTCGTCGCAATGGATGAATCAGGCA
>Ga0075421_100007978_pt1 | contig 12980 bp, 13 predicted proteins | sample SoiMetdeltSBSDD5_FD_75292 | JGI IMG/M metagenome (GOLD analysis project Ga0075421, IMG submission 75292) | Bulk soil microbial communities from a Populus tree surrounding site in Tennessee, USA - Soil MetaG P. deltoides SBSDD5 | ecosystem: Environmental > Terrestrial > Soil > Tree plantation... | reverse complement strand
ACCAACCGCGTTCATCCAAGCCCAGACAACGACGCAATCAAGCAGATCCGACCTGCGTTGCACGATGCCGTGATAGACGAACTGAAATCGTGAGCCGCTCGGGTTGGAGTGTTGCGAGGTTGGGATTCGACGGCAGGAGTCGGTCTAAGGACGACTGATTGGTGAGAAGCCGCCCCGGCCTCGACTTCCTCCTGGCGGCGCCGGCGTGGTGCCTCGTCCACCTGGCAACGTCCCCCCCCGGCCGCCTGCCGCTCCACCGCGGCCGCCGGGAAGCTGTGCTCCTCGCCCGCCGGCGGCTGTCGTAGCCGCCACAGCCATGAAGATCCACTCGTTGTATTTGTTCTTGCCGTTGTACAGGCGGAACGACGTCTGAGTGCTCTTGCTGGCGACGGCGAGGATGCCTCCTCCAGCCTGCGCGTTGCCTATCTGGCCAGCAGCCGTCAGGGGACCGCGCCCACCCGGCATCCCAGTTGTTCCAGTCGCGCCTGTTCCAGTCGCGCCGCCGCGGCCGAACCCGAGAGGTGTCGCCTGAGCCCGTCCTCTTCCCTGCTGCGGTGTCGTCGCAGCTCCAGGGCCGCGACCGCGCAAGGCATCGAGCGCCTGCTGTGGTGTAGTGCTCAACGCCTGCGCGAGTTCGGGACTGCCAGGTCCCATGAATTGAAAGTCTTCGCCCGTGATCGGGTCTTTGTACTTCTTTCGAAGAAACCGCTGGTCGATCAGGACGTCCACGTCAGGCGGCAACGCGTTGCCGTACTTCCGCTGAAACATCGCGATCGCGCGCGCGTACTGTTCACCGCGGAAAATCAACTCGGCCTCGCGCTCACGACGAGCGACAGTCTGATACATGGGCATCGCGGTGCTCCACGCGATCGCCATCACGCTCATGAGGACGAGCAGCGCGACCATCGCATAGCCGCGCTCACACGATTCTGTGTAGACAGCCATCACATAACAGTGATGTTGGCAGTTCCCGACACTGTTCCCGCTCGAGCGGTAACACTCGTAGGGCTACTGGTGGTCACACTCGCTCGGGCTTCCCCATTCGCGTCAGTAAGCACAGTGGTCGCGGATAACGTGCCCGCCGTGGTACTGAAGGTGACCGCCACATTGCCTATCCGGTTGCTGTTGGCATCCAGTACCGTCGCCACAAGCGTCACCGTTCCTCCCGATGACGGAACCGAGGACGGATTCGCACTGAGTGACACGCTTGCGGGCGGAGCAGCCGTGGCACCGCTTACGGGGACGGTAGTGCTTCCCGATACGGTGCCTGCTCTGGCGGTAACAGTTGCCGTCGTAATGGTTGTCAGTTCTACGCGCGCTTCGCCATTCTCGTCGGTCGTGCTGAATGTCGGCGACAAGTTGCCGGCGGTTGTTGAGAAATTGATCGGCACGTTACTGAGCCTGTTGCCGCCGGCACCGAGCACCAGTGCGGTGACTGTGACCGTCCCACCCACTGGCGGAACCGAGGACGGAGAGGCACCCACCAGGATGGTTGTAGGCGTATCGACCGTGATATTGAGCGTCGCAGACTTTGCTCCCGCTCGCGCAGTCACAGTCGCTTCGCGGTTCGTCGTCAGCTCCACCCGGGCTTCGCCGTTGGCGTCTGTCGTCGCCACAGTTGCTGACAAGGTGCCCGCGGTCGTCGAGAAGTTGATCGGAGCGTTTCGGAGTCTGTTGCCGTTAATATCCAGCACCGACGCGATGAGCGTCACGGTCCCACCTCCCTGCGGAACGGTGGACCTGCTCGCGTTGAGCACTACGGTTTCCGATGCGGCTGCCCCAACCGTGATTTTTACGGAGTTGCTGCCAGGCGTCGTAGCCGGAGTTGCGTTGCCGCCGCCCGTACCAGACGGCGGTGTTCCGGCACCAATCGCGCCGGAAGAAGCAGTGACGTCCGCTACACCAGAGACCTCACCAGCTACGAAGGTAGACGTGGCGTATCCGTTCTTCGTTTGTGCTTCGATCGGCTCCATGCGACCAAGGTTGGTCGTGAAACGAACGGTGGTGCCGTTTTGCACGGCTGTGCCGCCCGATTCTGAAACGAATGCCGTCACCTCGGTGGTACCGCCAATTGCAACAACGCTGTTCGCGGTCGCAATCGTCACGCTCGAACCCGAGGGTGCCGTCAAAGGCACCGTGTCGCATGCTGCGGCCACCAGGGCGAGCAGCGCGGCACATCCACAGATGATTCGACTCAGCATCGTCATTCCCACTCAGAGTAGGGCTTGCCATTGAGCCCGGTTTGATCGGAGCCACTCTTCACGTCCGAGATCCCCGGCTCGGCCGCGGGATTCGCCGCGTCAGGTTCCGACGGTATCTGTTGCCACGACTCGGCCGAATTCGTGAACGGATCGGGCGGGATGCTCCTCAAGTACTTGTCAGAGACCAGCGTCTGAAGATCCGTTGGGTACTTGCCCTTGTCGGCGTAGTACTCATCGATCGCTTTCCGCATCTGGAAGAGGTCTTCTGCAAGTGCAGCCTCTCGTCCTCGCGTTACGCTGTTGCCGTACACTGCTAGGCTGATACTCGCCAGCAGGACGAGAAGGACCATCACGATCAACAGCTCGATCAACGTGAAGCCGTTGATGCGACCCCTCACCTTCGCGCTCCTGAACCTTCGCACCATAGGTCGGCTTACCAGTCCTTGTACTTCGTGCCGTCGAGCGCTGTTCCTTCGCTCTTCGTGTACACGTCGAAGACGTTTTGCCCGCCCCACGATGTCGAATCAGGATCGTCCTGATACGACCGCAGCCCCCATTCGTCCATCGTCATCGGATCGACCGGAATCCTTCGCAGGAACTTCAGCTTCCGTCCCGATGCGTCGTTCGCTACCGACACACCTTCGACGAGCGTCTCGAGATCCGGCGGGTAACCTTCGTTGGCCGGTTCGAGCTCAGTCGACGGAATGAGTCCCTGATCGACCGCGTCCTTGAACTTGTCGAGCGCCGTCCGCATCTCACGCAGCGACCGATGTAACTCCGCTTCGCGCTGTCGCTGCGCGGTCACCTGCGCGAGCGGCATCACCGTCGACGCCAGAACCAGCAGAATCGTCGTCACGACGACCAGTTCGATGAACGTGAAGCCGCGCTCGCTCTTCACGGCACTCTCACCGCCGCCACGGCGGCGAATTGCAGGCTGACCGGAGCACCGTTTGGTCCGCTCGCCGATCCTGTGACAGCCAGGTTCGCGGGGCCCGCTGCCACCGGCTCGAAGAGCAGTCCTGCGAGCAAGCCCGTCCCTGCGACGCCAGTCACGTCGCCCCTTCGAACGATCGCGATATCCACGCGGCCAGCGACCGGATCCGGTTGCTGGCTGAACGATGCGCCGACACCGCCCGCACGCATGAAGCTGCCTTCCTGGACGTTGACCAGCCGAATCACGGCAGGGTTGTAGGTAATCGTCAGCGTGATGCCTGACAACTGCGAAGCGCCGGTGATCGACACTGGAACGAGATAGGGACCGCCACCGAGGCGGAATTCAGGCCCTGGAACGGACATGACGATCTGTCCGGCTGACGCCGTTACAGGCCCTGGTAATGGTGCTCCCCCCGGTTGCGTCGGAACAGGCGATACGTTGGCGCCTGCTTGTGGTGGTGCTGGAGGCGCATTGGCCGCTCCTTGTGGTAGCACCGGTGCAGGTGGGATCGCTGGTGGAACTGCCGGCGCCGCTCCTGCCGGTGCAGGTACTGCGGCCCCACCCTGCGCTGGTTCTGCGGCCGGAGCCGCCGCCTGGCCGATCAGCGGCGGCGGCCCGCTGAGCCCCAGATTCGACTGCGTGCCGATGTAGATCGGTCCGAGATCGCTCGCGGTGAACTCTCGCGAGCGGACGATTCTCGGCGTCAGCAGCATCACGACGTCGGATTGTTGGATTGACTGGTCGTTGTTCGAGAAGAGCTGCTTGATCACAGGCAGGTGCATCACCCACGGAATCCCTGAAAGCTGCTTGCGCTGCTGTTCCTGGAGCAGCCCGGCCAGCAGCGTCGACTCCCCTTCTCGAAGTCGAAGATCGGTCTCGACCTTCCGGGAGCCGAATGACGGAAGCTCCTGGCCCGCGATCGTGATTCCAGCGCCGAGGTTGCTGCTCTCGATCATCAGCTTGAGCTGAATGTCACCCTCGACGCTCACTCGCGGTGTCATCTGGACAGTTACGCCAACCGGACGATAGGTGAAGGATGTAAGAGGATTGAAGTTCGCTCCACCCTGTGCCAGCGGCGTGAACGTCGTAGACGGTACGGGGATGTCCTCGCCCAGGTTCAACTTGAGATCAGAACCTTCCGCTCCCCGAAGCTGCGGTTTGGCGATGACCTTGGTCTCTGAGTCGGTCTCGAGGAAGCGAACCACTGCCGACGGAACCGCGAGATAGAAGTCGCTGGTGCTGACGCCTCGGGTAATGGTGTTCAGATTGAACGGGCGCGGGTTCAACGTGGTCCCGTTCTCCGTCGTGGTTCCCCCAGCGGCGATGCGCGGATCGACTTCAGGCGAGAACACCGCATTGATGGCATACGTCCCGAGATCGAGGCCGTACTGTTTGGCGCGAGTACGACTCACTTCGAGGATCTGCACGTCGACAACGACCTCAGCCCGAGGCTTGTCGAGCGTCTCGATCATGCGCTCGATGATGCCCATCATCGCCGTCGTGGCGCGAATCGTCACCGTATTCGTGCCCTTGTTCGCGGTCACCGCTGGCGCGAGCGCCTGGCCGACCGGGCGAATCACCTGGTTGATCGTCTGCGCGAGTTCCTGCGAGTCGATATACGAGAGCGGGAAGCTGACGATGACCTGCTCTTCATACTGCGCGCGCTTCTGCGCGTTGTCCGGGATGATCATGATCGTCTTCGGATTCATGACCTTGTAGAAGAGCCCGTTGGCCGATACGATCTGCTGAAGTGCCTGCTCCAGTGTGACTTCCTGCAGACTGACGGTGTAGACACGGTCCTGGTACGTGCTGTCGTACGTGATGTTGATTTGCGTTGCCTCACCAATGAAGTTGAAGATGTCACGCAGGCTCGCCTGCTGAAACCGAATCGGCTGGACGATGCTGTCGAAGTTGAAGAGCGGTTGTGTAGCCCCTGCCCGTGCGGTCTGTCGAAGCTGCGCCGCAGTTGGCCGCGGGCGGTTGGCCTCGATCTGATCGCGGATCTTGCGCTCGAGATCGAGCACTTTCGCTGCCAGCGCTCGATTCGACGGGTCGAACTCGCTGGAGCGCCGAAACTCGCGCAACGCCTCATCGAGTTGACCGCGGGCTTCTGCAAGACGCGCAGCGTCGATGTGCACTCCAGCAGCACTGAGCATGGCGCGCTCGTACGAGATCTTGTACTGGACGTTGTCCGGATCTTCCTGGATGGCCTTGCGATACTGTTCGACCGCTGCATCCCAATCCCCGAGGCGCGCAAGCGAATCCCCTCGTCCAAACGCACGAGAGCCGGCAGCGCAGCCCGCGGTCAGAGCGGCCACTAGAACGATCGCAGCGACGGTTGCGTGTGAATGTCTCATTGTCCTGACAGCCGAATTGTCTGCCGCCCGCGTCCATCAACGTAGATCAGGTCGGCTGAATCAGTGCCTATCCGGAGTACGCGATATCGGCCCTCGATGATATCGCCCTCTTTTCCGTTGAACACATTGCCACGGCCGTCACTGAGCACCGCGACCCGTGGTGCTTCCCCGGGTTGATCGAGATATCCGATGTAACGCAGCGGTATTGGAGGAGGCGGTGGCGGGCCCGTTGCCGCTGGCACACCCGGATCAACGGGCACCGGATTCACCGGAAGACTGGGAGCAGGCGCCGACGCCACGCGTTTCGATTCGAATCGAAACAGATCGCGGCTGGGTGTGGCCTCTCCGGCACCGCGATGTTCGAGCGACTCGAGCCTGACATCCCCGACGGGATTGCCTTGACGCGACGCCTGCGCCCCTCCACCGGCAGGAGACGCGGTACCACCGACACCCGCCGTGGTTGATGGAGAACGCAAGTAAACAATCGCGCCGACGATGAGCACCAGCGCGAGAAGAATCAGAACCTGAGGGCGAGAAGGTGTCGTCACGGCTCGGTCGTCCGGAAGTAAGTCGAGAGCTGCAGCGTAAGTCGGAGCACGGGATCGCCCTGAGCGCCTTCCGCCACTCCCACGTCGTCGATGACAACGAACTCCGGTGACGACTCGATCTCGTGGATGAAGTCGCGAATGTCGGCGTAGCTCCCAGACAGCTCCATGCTGACTTTGAGTCGCGTCAGGTTGCTGCCGCGCTCCACGACTGGCTCGTACTTGCGGCGCTCGAAATCGAGGCTCGATTTGGCGGCCAACTGTGCGAGGCGTGCGAACGTCAGGCGTCTTGCGCCGGTCAGATCCTTTGCCAGGACACTGCTGTAGAACGTGTCGAGCTCCTTGAGGGCGCGATCCTTGCCGGTCAAGGCGCCGTTTGCGCGCCCGAAGTCCGCCTGCGCCGCCGCCAGTTCGGCTTCGGCCGCCCGTGTCCGTTGTTCAACGTTGGCGACGTCGCTCTGGAGCGGATATACCAGGAACGCGAAGACCAGGATGTTGAGCACCACCCCGGCCGCAAGCGCGTACACGAGACGCCGGTGCTCGGCGACGACGCGCTGAACGATGCTTTGAGTCGCGTCACTCACCGGCAGCTCCTGCAGCAGGGGGAACGGCGGCGGTCGCCTGTGGAGCGGATGCGTCAGCAGCAGGCTCGTACACGCCCTCAACGAGGGCATTGATCAGCCCGTCCTGGTTCGTCTGCTCTTCAGCCGCCAGCACCTCGTGGAACCGGCCGGTCTTCTCGAGCGCGTCGATGAACGACTCGAGGTCCGACACACGGCGCGCTTGCACGCGAAGGTTGACGATGAACCTTCCCTGCTGGTCCTCGACGGGCCTGAAATTTGTGAGACGCACGTTTTCGGGCAGCGTGGTCTCAATCTCTGAGAACAAACTCGACCACGAGAACGTTCGCAGATCGATGATGTCGTTGGCTTCCTGCGCAGCTGCCGCAACCTGGTTCAATTCCTTCGCATCGATCTGCGACCGAATGCGCCGGGCATCCTCGCGCAACCGGCCTGCCTGTTCCTCGGCCTGCTGCGCCCGCGCGCCGAGCGTGCGCTCGCTCGTCGACAGACGCACTAACTGCACGAGGTTGAGCAGCGTCATCGCAGCGACGAGGAGCGCCAGCACGCCCAGCGCCGCGTGCACGGCGCGGATGTTATAGAACGGGCGCGTCGAAAGATTCGTTCGCAGCATCAGGCTGCCTCTCGTCGGGTTCTGAGCAGCATGCCCACGAGCGGTGACAGGGTGGCCATCAGCTCGGGTGTCGCGTGAATGCGATCCGTCAGCGCCGCTCCGCGCGTCGGATCAATCGGTTCGACGACGGTTCCCATGCGCGCCTCGAGGTTCCGCCTCGCCAGATCGACCTCGCCCTGAAGGCGGCCGATCCCGCCCAACAGAATCCGGCTGAACCCCCGGCCCTCGAGACGATCCTGGTAGTACATCGCCGTCTGGTGAACGACGTCCTCGAGAGCCTCGGCATCGCCCTCGGCGCGATTCCGGAAGAACAGCAGATCGTCTCGGCGCAAAATCGCGATCGACGTGTACTCCGGGCGCATGTGCACCACGAGCCAATCCCCTGCCGCTCCGAGATTGGAGCTGAGAAACAGATTGATCACGCCAAATGTGGAGATATCAATGAGACCAGCTTCGATACCGACCTGCTCACACACGCTCTCGTATTCCCGCACGATCTCCCTGCGCGCGATGACGACGACGAACTCACTGCCGTTGGCACTTCGCGCGCCGGGTGAGTACGTGAGACAGGCATCATCCACCGGAAACGGCGTCGACTTCTTGACCTGCCAGCGGATCAACTGATTGAGATCCTCGCGGCGCGACGGCGTCTGCTCGAACTTGACCAACGACACTTTCGCGGCTACGTCAGGAATCACCAGCGCGATGCGCTTCGGCTTGAGACCAAGGCTCTGACACGCCGCGCTGACCGCCCGCGCAACCGCGTCTCGATCAGAGATATTCCCCGACGTCAACGATGGGGTGACCGCGCCGGGAGGCAGCGGCTCAACGGCGTAGCCCTGAACCACCGGGTTCGCGCTGCGGCCACCAAGGACCGCCACTGACACCGCTGCCGGCGAGATCTCGAGCGCCGCTTCGAGAGGTGGGCTGGCCAGCCAGGATGCCAGAATACTCATTCGACGAATGTCACCTTATTGATTTCGCGCAGCGTCGTCAGACCCGTGAGCACCTTTTCGATCGCCGACTCGCGGAGGAACCGCATGCCGTCTTCGTGGGCGGCTTTCTTGACTTCCGATGCCGGACGCCGATCGAGGATCATCTCGCGAATCCGGTCCGACAGGTTGAGCAATTCGCAGATCGCCGTCCGCCCTTTGAAGCCCGTTCCGCCGCACTCCACGCACCCCGTGCCCTCGTAGAACCGATGCGTCTGCGCAAGCTCGGGCGACAGCCCAGCCTCTTGAAGTGCCTTTGCGTCAACCAGCGTCGGGCGCTTGCAATGCGAGCAGATCAGTCGGACCAGCCGCTGCGCCATGACGCAATTCAATGCCGACACGAACTGGTACGGTTCAACGCCCATGTTCAGGAAACGCCCGAGCACGTCGACGACGTTGTTCGCGTGAACGGTGGTGAAAACCAGATGCCCGGTCAGGGCCGACTGAATGGCGATCTGCGCGGTCTCGGGATCGCGAATCTCGCCCACCATGATCTTGTCGGGATCGTGTCTGAGGATGGAGCGCAGTCCACGGGCAAACGTCAGCCCCTTCTTCTCGTTAATCGGAATCTGCGTGATCCCTCGAAGCTGGTACTCGACCGGATCCTCGATCGTCACGATCTTGTCTTCGACCGATTTGATCTCCGACAGCGCAGCATAGAGAGTCGTCGTCTTGCCGGAGCCCGTCGGTCCGGTCACGAGCACCATGCCATACGGCTCGCGGATGTACTTCCGGAACCGTCGAAGCTCCTGCTCCGGCAGCCCGAGGATATCGAGCTTGAGCTCGGTGAACTGCTCGCTGATGGATTCCTTGTCCAGAATACGAATGACGGCATCTTCACCGTGGACGCTCGGCATGATCGAGACGCGAAAGTCGATCGTCTTGCCGGGCATCCGGACTTTGAAACGTCCGTCCTGGGGCACTCGCTTCTCAGCGATATCGAGCTCCGCCATCACTTTCACGCGCGAGATGATCGAGCTGTGAAACTGCTTACCGATCGGCCGCATGGCAGGCTGAAGCACTCCGTCGATGCGGTACTTCACGTAGACGGCGTCGTCGCCGGTCTCGATGTGGATGTCACTGGCTCGACGTTGTATGGCGGTATAGATCGTCGAGTCCACGAGCTTGATGATGGGACTGATGTCGCTCGTCAGGCGCTCGACGGTCAGGTTGTCGTCGCCGGTCTCGTCCTCCTTCAAGACCTGGAGTTCGAAACCTTCGGTCGCTTCCTCGAGCACTCGTTGAGAGCTCTCGCTCTTCTTGAGGATCGACTGAATCGCCGACGGGGCGCCCACTGTGACACGGATGGGTGTTCGCAGGATGACGCCGAGCTCGTCGATCATGGGAAGGTCGGTCGGATCGGAAACGACGATCACGAGCGATCGGCCTTCTCGCCGATGCGGAACGAAGCCATACCGCAGCATCAAATCCGCGGGAATCGATCGGAACAGCTCCTGATCGATGCGGAACTCACTCATCTCCACGAATTCCAGGCGATAGCGGACCGCCAGGGCGCGCGCCCGTGCGACCTCTTCGGAGAAGTCGTCGGAGTCAGGCAGCGGATTCATTTTCGCAGTCGCCATTACGAGCCCACCACAGATGTCAATTCAAACAACGGCATGTACAATGCCAGCACGACGATGGCAATGATAATTCCCATGAACACGAGCAAGACTGGTTCTACTAAAGTGATGAAACGACCGACTTCCGTTTCAATCTCTTCGTCGTAAAACTCAGCCAGACTGTTGAGCATCTCTTGAAGAGCGCCCGTCTGCTCCCCCACTTCCACCATCTTCACGGCGACATCGGGGAAGATCGTCCGCTCGCGAAGTGCCGCCGCGAACCCCTGCCCTTCCTGCACGCGAACCCGCACCCTGTCCAGCTCCCGTGACAAGTACCGGTTGGATAGCGAACGCACGCTGATTTCAAGTGCATTGACAAGCGGAATCCCGCCGCCAAGCAGGGTGGCCAGCATGCGCGCCAGCTGCGACGTGTAGAACTTGCGGGTCGTCTCGCCGACCCAGGGGATCTCAAGCAGCCATTTGTCCAGTCGGGCACGCTGGGCAGGCTGGCGCGACCACGCCATCGCTGCAACGGCCACGCCAACGATGCCAATAGCGATGAAAGCAAGGTTGGAGACGACTCCGTCCGACACGGCGACAACGATCCGTGTAGAAAGGGGCAGTTCTCGCTCGAAGTTCGCGTAGAACTCCGAGAATGCGGGCACCACTTTCAGCACGATGATGCCGATGAGCAGGACCATCATCGTTACGAGAATTGCAGGGTAGATCAGCGCCGACAGTGTCCGGCGCTTGACCGCCCCTATGATTTTGTCGTACGCGACGTAGCGCCGGATGACCGAGTCGAGGTTGCCGCTGCGCTCGCCGGCAAGCAGCGACGCGGAGTACACAGGCGGGAACAAAGAACCGTGTTCTCCGAAGGCGTCCGACAGGGAACTGCCGGCCCTGACGCGGTCGTGAACACTGTCGAGAACGCTCTTGAACGTCGGGTTCACGACCCTCTGACGCAGGATGTCTAGCGATTGCACCAACGGCATCCCGGCCTTGAGAAGCGTGGCCAGCTCCTGGTTGAAGACGAGGAACTCTTGCCGCTTGACCCGTTGACGCCGGCCACCGGATGAAAGGGACAGCGCGGCCCGCCGCTGGAGCGAGAGCACGTACATGCCCTTCTCCTCCAGCTCGCGACGAAGCCGGGCCTCGCTATCGGCGATGTAATTGCCCTCGACGATCTCGCCGGCAGCCGTTCCGAGTCGACAGCGAAACTCCATTACGTCCTTGTAGATCCTTTAGACCCGCTTCCCTATTGTTTCGGCTGAACGAACGCGCGGAATACCCGTACGCCCAGCTGTCGGGTATCAGAACTTTGGAGACTTGCGAACTTGGCCGGAACAAAGGTCTTGTCCGACACCACAGCCAGGTCAACCATATTGTCCTCTCCCAATTGGCTCTGGCTCAGTGCAATTCTGCGCACCATCGACGACCCTGGTTCCAGATCAAATTCGTCTACGACCGATTCTCCCCTGCGGATTTCGATATGTTGAGCGACGGGGAACACATTGGCGGGCTGGTCGAGCTCGAGTGTGAACTCGACGTCGCGCTTGGGGTTCGAAAACGTCAAGAGCCCTGACTTCATCGACCAGCGCATTTCGAGCCCCGAGCCCTTCGGAGCCTCCGACGGGTGCCACCCCTCCCGAAAGAGGACACCATAAGGCTCGGATCGTTCGCGGATCTCGAAGGACCCCGCGCGGACAGCGCGGGGCTCAACGGTTTCCCCCGCCAAGGGGACTCGTTCACCCGAAGACTTCGAATACAGGCCGACAACGAAGGTCGCCTCTCCGACGTAGTCGGAAATCGGTGCGTACTCCGTGTGCTTGTACTCAATGGTCGAACCTGGCTTCCACTCCCGTGTGGGGGTCGGAGGCGCATGATCCGTCGAGCCAATCATCTGACCGTCATCATCGATGACGTGAATGAAGACCGCGTAGTCCTCCCGAAATGGCGGCGCATCTGGTGCAACGGCAAACCGTACGTCGAGCTCGACCGGCATCCCTGAAGCAACGACGGATGGGGTCACCGACACCGAAGCGGATGCCACGGGCCTGGCAGTGTCGGCGGGGGTACGGGAACAGGCAGTAATCAGTAATGAGACGGCCAATGTGAAGGATGCGGAATATCTGAGCATCTGGAGTGGAATGATACTATCTCCACTTCATGACATCCGACGCACTCGGAATGGTGGAAACCCTCGGCCTGATCGGCTCGGTGGAGGCTGCGGACGCGATGGTCAAGACGGCGAACGTGGTCCTCATCGGTAAGGAATACATCGGCGCCGGGTACGTAACCGTGCTGGTCCGAGGGGACGTCGGGGCCGTCAAGGCTGCCACCGACGCCGGAGCCGCCGCCGCCAGGCGGGTGGGGGAGCTGGTTTCTGTCCATGTGATCCCGAGGCCGCACGCCGAAGTTGAACGTATCCTCCCGAAGTCGTAGCCAGAGGGGGACCCGGACCCAGTTATGTCTGTCCAGGATGCCACACCACAGACGGACAAAGACCTGACATCGGTGGCAGAAGCGCGTGCGCTTGCCCGCGCGGCACGCCAGGCGCAACCCACGCTGGCCGAGTTCACGCAGGATCAGATCGATCGCATCGTCGCGATGATGGCCGAGGCGGCGACAGCGCAAGCCGAACCGCTGGCCCAGCTCGCGGTCGAGGAGACCAGTTACGGCGTCGTTGCCGACAAGGTCCAGAAAAACCTCTTCTCGTCACGACAGGTTTACGAGTTCATCAAACCGATGAAGACGGTCGGCGTGGTGAATCGGATCGAAGACCGGAAGATCGTGGAGATTGCGGAACCCTTTGGCGTGGTCGCCGCAATCGTCCCGTCCACGAATCCGACGTCGACAGCTATATATAAGGTGTTGATCGCGCTGAAGGCGCGCTGCCCGATCATCATCAGCCCTCACCCCTCTGCCGCAAGGTGCATTACCCGAACAGTCGAAGTCATGGCCGAAGCGGCGCAACGTGCAGGCGCACCCGCAGGCAGCATCGGGTGGATGAAAACAGTGACGCTCGAGGGTACGCAGGAACTGATGAAGCACCGCGATGTGGCGGTGATTCTGGCCACCGGAGGAATGGGACTCGTTCGTGCGGCCTACAGCGCGGGCAAACCTGCATATGGGGTAGGACCCGGCAACGCGCCGTGTTACATCGAGGCGAGCGCGGATCTCGAGAAAGCCGCC
>Ga0075421_100007976_pt1 | contig 12981 bp, 10 predicted proteins | sample SoiMetdeltSBSDD5_FD_75292 | JGI IMG/M metagenome (GOLD analysis project Ga0075421, IMG submission 75292) | Bulk soil microbial communities from a Populus tree surrounding site in Tennessee, USA - Soil MetaG P. deltoides SBSDD5 | ecosystem: Environmental > Terrestrial > Soil > Tree plantation... | reverse complement strand
TGCTGGTGACCTTCCCCTCGCTCTACGTCTTCGCCGCGCTGGCCAACAGCCGGCTGCGCGCGAAGGAGACGCTGCGGCTGCTCGTGGCGGCCATCACCGTGATGCTCGGCGTGCTGGCCAGCTTCGCGCCGGTCACGGTGTTCTTCACGCTGAGCACCGACAGCTACCGCTTCATGCTGTTCCTCAATGTGGTCTTCTGCGGGCTCGCCGGCCTGGTGGGCCTCGGGTTCCTGTTCCGGGCCATCAACCTGGTGTTCCCGGACGACAAGGACCGCCGCGAGGAGACCGGACGCGCGCGGCGCATCTTCCGCGTGTGGCTGCTGCTCTTCGGCATCGTGGGCGCGCAGATGGCCTGGATCCTCAAGCCCTTCGTGGGCAACCCGCAGCTGCCCTTCGAGTGGGTGCGCGACTCGCGCCACAGCAACTTCTTCGAGTTCATCGCGCGCTCGCTGACAGGCGACTGGCGGTGATCGCGCGCGCCCCACGGCTAGACCTCGAGGGCCTCCTGCGCGGCGAGGGCCGCCATGCCGTGGGCCAGGGCGACCCGCCCGTGGCCGCCCTCGCGCTCACGGTGCTGCTGGGCGGCGGGCTCTACGGCGCGGTCATGGGCTGCTTCGGCCTCGACGCCGAGCAGGCGCTGTACTCCGCGATCAAGCTGCCGCTGCTGGTCTTCCTGTCCTCGCTGCTGTGCCTGCCCAACTTCTGGGTCGTGAACCTGTTGCTCGGCCTCGGACCCGACTTCGCGGCCGCGTGCCGCGGGCTCATGTCGGCGCAGGCCACGCTGGCCGTCGCGCTGGCCGCGCTCGCGCCGGTCACCGGATTCTTCTACGCCAGCACCGACAGCTACGAGTTCGCCAAGCTGCTCAACTTCGCCGTCTTCGGCATGGCCACCTTCGCGGCGCAGCGCACGCTCGCGCGCCACTACCGCCCGCTGCTCGCGCGCCGGCGCCGGCACGCCGTCGCGCTCGTCGCCTGGCCCACGCTGTACTTCTTCGTGGCCGGACAGATGGCCTACGTGCTGCGGCCCTTCATCGGCAACCCGCGGCTGGACACGACGTTCTTCCGCGACCCGTGGTGGGGCAACGTGTACGTCGACCTGTGGTGGGCCGTGCGGGGGCTGTAGCCGGCCGGCCGCGCGCGACGGAACCGCTCAGGCCCTGACGCGCTTCCGGTTGCGGCGCTCGACCAGGTCCAGCGCGCCGAGGAACATGGCCGCGCCCAGCACGCTCCAGAAGAGCGGGAAGGCCCGGCCCTGCACCGTGAGCGGCACAAGCTCGGGCAGGTCGAGGCCGTAGCCCACGGCCCATCCGAGCAGCGTGCCCAGGACCGCCAGGCCCGTGGCGATGGCGAAGCCCCGGCGCGAGTAGCGTCCGCGCAGGAGTTGGTCGATGAGGCCGCAGGTCCCGGCCACGAGGAGCAGCGTGAGATACCAGTGAAGAGGCATGGCGCCTCTCGCATCGGCTCTCGCGCCCAGGATCTTGAGTCCTTCTGCGGGACCCGCCCTCAGGGCACGATCTGCACGGGTCCCGCGAGGTCGGCGAGCAGGGCGCCGTTGGCCGTGATGGTCACGCGCAGCAAGGCGACGGGCGAGGCGAGCCCGGCCGGCAGGGTGACCTGCGCCCGCCCGCTGTCCGGCAGGCCGCCCGCCAGCGGCAGCCAGGGGCCGCCGGCGCCCGTGACGCTCAGCTCGATGTCCACGCTGCCCAGGGGCAGCCCCACCGGCACGGCCGAGAGCCACTCGACCCACGCCACCTGGCCGCTGCGCCAGGTGCGGCCGGCCGTGGGTGCGGTGATCCTCAGCGAGCGCTCGCCGGCCACCGACGCCTCGCGGAACACGCGCAGGCGGTTGCCGCTGGAGAAGCCGCTGCCCTCGTCCTGCACGACCGCGAAATCCGGGTAGCCGTTGTGGTCCAGGTCGGCGCCGGCGCGGAAGGCGCTGAAGGCCTTGGAGCCGCTGCCGGGCGTGTTGAACTGCAGCCGGAACGTCCAGCCGCCCGCGCCGTCGCCGGACCAGACGGCCACCTTGCCGCTCCCGAAGAGCAGCAGGTCCAAGTGCCCGTCGGCGTCGAGGTCGGAGAGCTGGCTGGCCTGCCAGCCGTTCGTGGGCAGGCCCGCCGAGCGCGACGTCCACACGTTGCCCTCTCCCCAGCTCCACACCTGCGGAGCGGTGCCATTCAGCAGGGCCAGCTCGTCCCGGCCGTCGCCATCGATGTCGCCGGCCGAGAGGCCGCCGCTCCAGTTGCCCGACGGCAGGTTGCCGTCGGCGGCCGTGAAGCCGCCCGCGCCGTCGCCCAGCCAGACCGTGCCGAGCGAGTTGGCCGCGCACGCGTCGAGCCGGCCGTCGCCGTCGAAGTCGGCGAACAGCATGTCCATGTTCGAGTTGCCGCCCGTGAAGCCCCAGCTCTGGCTCCAGCTCCCATCGCCGTGGTTCCTGTACACGTGCGCGCCGGCGCAGCAGCCGAAGGACTCGCAGCCGAGATCCAGGTCGCCGTCGGCGTCCACGTCGCCGACGTCCGTGCCGAACATGCCGTAGGTCTCGCCGCCGGTCGCGAGGCCGTCGTCCCAGGGCGTCCACGCCGCGCCGCTGCCGTCGCCCAGCGACACCTCGATGAGCTGGTCGCCGAGGTCGCTGGACGAGTAGTCGTGGTGCATGCCGTAGCCCACGTCCAGCAGGCCGTCGCCGTCGACGTCGCCGAGCGCCACGCCGCCGTAGCCGAAGTCGCCCACCTGCACCACCGTGAAGCCGCCCGCGCCGTCGCCCAGCCAGCTCATCACGCCGTGCTGCTGGGTGCCGATGTTCGGCGAGCCGTGGTCGCCGATGGACACGATGTCGGGCTGCCCGTCGCCGTTCACGTCGCCCCATTCCAGCTCGGTGCGGCCGCCCTCCATGAGCGGCGTCAACGGGCCGGCAAGCTCCACGTAGGCGAGCTCGTGGTGCAGGGGCGGAACGCCCGGATGGCGGGCGGCGATGCCGGTGAAGGACTGCGCGACGGCCTGCGACGCAAGGAGGACGACGAGGAGCGGGCTGATGAGCGTGCGCATCGGACAACCCTCCGTCTGGGCCCGGTGCGACAGCGTGTCACGCTTGCCGCCGGCTGTCGAGGCAGCCGCGGGCTGAACCCGATCATCGGCCAAGGGGCGAGCGCGGAATCCCGCGCGAGCACGCAACGTCGTGCAGGCGGCTCCGACCTCGTGCATGGCCCCGCGTCCAGCGCCCGTTGGACGATCGGCGGGTGCTACCCTCGTCCCCGTGGACTGGCATCACGTGATCACCATCGAACCTGGCAAGTGTGGCGGCAAGCCCTGCATCCGCCGCATGCGCATCACCGTCTTCGACGTCCTGCACTATCTGGCCGGCGGAATGACCGTCGAGGAGATCCTCGAAGACTTTCCGTATCTCTGCCGCGAAGACATCCAGGCGGCCTGCGCCTTCGCCTCGGAGTTCGGGCGAGAGCAGTGGAAGCAGCAGGCCGACTGCGCCTCCTGATCGACCAGAACCTCTCACCTCGCCTCGTCCGCCAACTCGCTGATCTCTTTCCGGACTCGGTCCATGTCCTCCATGCAGGCCTGGACGAAGCGGGCGCTCGTCAGGTCAGGACCTGCGCGAGGCTCGGAGGCTTCCACATCCTGACCCGGGATGAAGACCATGCCGAGTTGGCGAGGACGGCCGGTTCGCCCCCGGGTGTGATCCTCAACCGGCTCGGAAACTGCTCCACCCGGGCGGTCGAAGCCTTGTTGCGAGACCACGCCAGCGACATCGAGGCGCTTGCAACCGGATCGTCCGGATTCGTTCTCGCTCTTCCCTGACCCGTCGAGGTGTCACCATGGGGGCATGATGGGGCCTTCTCTCCCCCACGTCGTCATCGTCGGCGGCGGCTTCGCCGGCCTGTCCGCGGCGCGCGGTCTCGCCCACGCGCCGGTGCGCGTCACGCTCGTCGACCGCCACAACGTGCACGTCTTCCAGCCGCTGCTCTACCAGGTGGCCACGGCCGGTCTCGGCGCCACGGACATCGCCGCGCCGCTGCGGCAGGTGCTGCGGCGCCAGGACAACGTGACGGTGCTGCTGGCCAAGGTCACGGGCCTCGACCTCGCCGCGCGGCACCTCACGCTCGTGCCGGGCGCCGGCAGCGGCCCGCGTGAGCTCGCCTTCGACTGGTTGGTGCTGGCTCCGGGCGCGGTCTCCACCTGGTTCGGGCACGACGACTGGGCGCGCCATGCGCCGGGCCTGAAGGACCTGCGCGACGCGCTCGAGATCCGGCGCCGCGTGCTGCTGGCCTTCGAGGCGGCCGAGGCCGAGCCCGACCCGGCGCGCCGGGCGGAGTGGCTGACCTTCCTCGTCATCGGCGGCGGCCCCACGGGCGTGGAGCTGGCCGGCGCGCTGGCCGAGATCGCGCGCGTGCAGTTCGTGCGCAGCTTCCGGCGCATCGACACGCGCACGGCGCGCATCGCGCTGGTCGAGGGCGGGCCGCGGATCCTGCCCACCTTCCCGGAGGAGCTGGCCGCGGACGCCGCGCGGCGGCTGGACCGCATGTGCGTGGAGGTGCGCACGGGCACCAAGGTCGTGGGCGTGGACGCGGAGGGCGCGGACGTAGAGACCGCTGCGGGACGCTCGCGGCTCGCGGCGCGCACCGTGCTCTGGGCGGCCGGCGTGCGCGCCTCGCCGCTGCTGGCCGCGTTGGGACTGCCGCTCGACAACGGCGGGCGCGTGGCCGTCGAGCCCGACCTCTCGCTGCCCGGGCAACCGCGCGTCTTCGTGCTCGGCGACGCGGCGGCGGTGCGCGACGACGCCGCGCCGGCCGCCGACGGCGCGCCGCGCCTCGTGCCCGGCCTCGCGCCGGCCGCCTTGCAGATGGGCCGCCACGCGGCGCGGCAGATCGAGGCCACGCTCGCCGGCCGGCCGCGCACGCCCTTCCGCTACCGCGACAAGGGCTCGCTCGCCACCATCGGCCGTGCCGCCGCGGTGGCCGAGTTCGGGCGGTGGCGCGTGCGCGGCGTGACGGCCTGGCTGCTGTGGGTCGTGATCCACATCTGGTACCTGATCGGTTTCAGGAACCGGTTCCTCGTCATGTTCGAGTGGGTCTGGCTGTACGTCACGCGCCAGCGTGGGGCGCGGGTGATCGTGGAGGAGACATCGGTCGAGTCCGAGGCGCGGCCTGCGACCAGCCCGCGCGTCAACCGATGACCAGCCGCAGCCCGTTCGTCAGCGCGCCTGGCGCGCCACCGACGACGTTGCCGACGACCAGCAGGAAGGACTCACCGACGTCAGGGAGTATTCCGGCGGCACACGGGGACCGGCGGTTCGGGCGCCGGCCCATGTCAGCGATCGGACGTCGATTGGGCTGACTTCTTCCGTGTTGGCAGCCGGCCACGCTTCTCGGCCGCCTCCTCGTCCTCCTCCGTCGCCAGGTGCATGCGGTGCATGATGCGGTGCGCCACGGGCGCGATCAGGATGCCGGCCGAGATGAGCACCATGAGCCCCGAGTACAGCGCGTAGCCCGAGGCGAAGAGCTTGCCGGCGTCGCTGTGCAGAGTGTCCACCGGTCCCATGCCGCCCAGGATCATCGAGGCGTTGAGCAGCGCGTCGATCCAGGGCATGTCCTCGAGACCGTGGTAGCCGAGGACGCCGAGGGCGAGCGAGGCGAGCACGACGGCCGCGGTCAGGAAGGCGTGGCGCCAGAGACGCCGGTAGAACATCCGGCGCGGCAGCAGCGGCTCGGAGTGGTGCTCGTACGGGCCGAAGCGGCTCCGGGCTGCCATTCCGCGGTGTGAGCGCTACCGCCCCACCGTCTCCCGCGGCGGCTGGGGCGCTGACGGCGGGCTGGGATAGCCGTTGCCCGGACTGCTGCCGCCATTGCCGTTGCCGGGCTGGCCGCCACTTCCCGCCGTGGTGGGTACCGGAACGCCCTCGGCCGGCACGGAGTCGTCCTGCTCGGCCTGGTCGGCCTCGCGCACGGCGCGCACCGAGCGCGCCGTGAGGTAGGTGTTGGACTTCAGGCCGCGCACCAGGTCGTCGCGCACCTCCTCGGCCTCGGGCTGGGTGAGGTCGCCCTTCTCGACCAGCCGCGCGAGGGCCTTGTCGTAGCGGCTCATGAGCCACTCCTCGTTGTAGCCCACGTAGCTGAGCACCTTGCCCACGGGCTCGCCCTGCAGGCGGTCCACGATGCGGAACTGGCCCTGCGCGTCGATGTCCACGTGCACGGCGTCCGTGTCGCCGAAGAGGTTGTGCAGGTCGCCCAGGATCTCCTGGTAGGCGCCCACGAGGAAGATCCCCAGGACGTAGGACTCGCCGGGCTTCACCGGGTGCACCTCGAGCACGTCCTTCACGTCGCGCGGGTGCGGGAAGCGGTCGATCTTGCCGTCCGAGTCGCACGTCATGTCGCCCATGACCGCGCGCACGGTGGGCTCCTCGTGCAGGCGCTGCAGCGGCATGACCGGGAACACGTGCCGGATGGCCCAGTGGTCGGGCACCGACTGGAAGACCGAGAAGTTGCAGAAGTAGGTGTCCGCGATCTGCTTCTCGAGGCCCTCGAACTCCTCGGGCACGTAGTCGAGGCTGCGTACCAGGTTCTGCAGGCGGTCGCAGGTGGCGAAGAAGATGTTCTCGGCCTGCGCGCGGGTGGGCAGGTCGATGAGACCCAGGTTGAAGCGGCTGAGCATCTCGTCGCGCAGGCTCTGCGCGTCGTGGTAGACCTCGAGCATGTTCTTGCGCGTGAGACGCGAGAGGTTGTCGCGCATCTCCTGCACGATGTCGGCCTCGTTGCGGCCGGCCTTCTCCACCAGGCCGTCTCGCGAGAGGCGCGAGACGCCGATGACCTCGACCACCATGACCGAGTGGTGCGCGACGAGCGCGCGGCCGCTCTCGGTCACGATGTCGGGGCTCTTGATGCCCGCCTTGGTGCAGGCGTCGTGGATGTGCCAGACGACGTCGTTGGCGTACTCCTGCTCGGTGTAGTTCATCGAGCTGTCGAAGCGCGTGCGGCTGCCGTCGTAGTCCACGGCCAGGCCGCCGCCCACGTCGAAGATGTCCAGCGGCGCGCCCATCTTGTGCAGCTCGATGAAGAGGCGGCTGGCCTCGCGCAGCACCTCCTTCCACGGCCGGATGGCCGTGATCTGGCTGCCGATGTGGAAGTGCAGCAGCCGCAGGCGGTCGAGCAGCTGCACGTCGCGCAGCCACTGCACGCCCTCGACCATCTGCTGCGCCGAGAGGCCGAACTTGGCGCGGTCGCCGGACGAGGACTCCCAGCGCCCGCTGCCGCGCGTGGCGAGGCGGCTGCGCATGCCCAGCCACGGGGCCGCGTTGCGGCCCTCGCGGTCGACCACGCGCGAGAAGGTCTCGATCTCGGACGGCTTCTCGACCACCACCACGACCTCGTGCCCGAGGCGCACGGCGAGGCAGGCCATCTCCATGTAGGCCTCGTCCTTGTAGCCGTTGCAGATCATGAGGCTGGGGCGGTCGAGCTGCGCCACGACCGCCAGCAGCTCGGGCTTGCTGCCCACCTCGAGGCCCACGCCGATCTCGCGGCCGGACTCGAGCAGCGTCTCGACCACGTGCCGTTGCTGGTTGACCTTGATGGGGTAGACCGGCCGATGCCGGCCCGAGTACCCGTATTCCTCGGCCGCCTGCCGGAAGGCGCGCGACAGCGACTGCAGCCGGTGGCGCAGGATGCCGTCGAAGCGCACGAGCAGCGGCAGGCTCATGCCCTGGCGCTTGGCGCTGGCGACGATGTCGGGCAGCGAGGCCGAGGCGCCCTCGGGTCCGTCGGGGTGCACGCGCACCGTGCCGTCGTCACCGATCGAGAAGTAGGGCGAGCCCCAGCCCGGAAGGCTGTAGAGCTCGGCGCTCTGCTCCTTCGACCACTTGCTGCTGCTGACGGCCATGGACGGCGACCCGGAGGGTGAGAGAATGCGCCCGCAACGGCAGGCGTCCCCGCTCCCGCGCTCCGCGGCCCGAGAGCCCCTGACGGCCGCGCGACGGAACGAGCGAGTTTCGAGACGGATTCTATGCACACCGTGACCGCGCTGTCGAGAACGTCGCTGCTCCGCGCGCTCGTCCTCGTCGCACTTTGGGGCGGCGCGAGCGCCCAGTCCGACCCGCCGGCCGGTCCGTGGAAGGAGCACAAGACGCCCGAGGGCTGGGTGGTCGTGCGCACGACGAACTACGAGGTGCAGTCCGAGGTGGGCGAGCCGCGCGCGCGCCGGCTGGCCGACTTCCTGCAGGGCCTGCGACCACACTTCGAGGCGTTCTGGCCGCCGCGCCCGCGTCCCACCCCGCTGGTCGTGAAGGTCTTCTCCACCCGCGAGCGCCGCGACGCCTGGCTGACCGCGCGCGACCTGTGGGTCGAGGACCCGCCGTCCGGCGTGCCGCCCTCCTGCGCCTTCCACGACCCGTTCTGCGGCGACATCCTGGCCTTCGACACCGGCCGGCTGCTCGGGGATCCCGCGGGCGTGACGCCCGTCAGCCTCTCGTCCGACCGCTCGAACTCCCTCCCCCACGCCGACCTGCAGCGCCTCTATCCGCAGCTCGAGGCCGTCTCGGCCGCCTACGCGCCCGACCTCGCGCGCGACGTGGCCCACGAGGCCTGGCACCAGTACCTCGAGGCCGCCAACTTCCTTCGCCCGCCCCTGCCCGCCTGGCTGGACGAGGGCCTGGCCGACTGGCTGGCCGCCTCCACGCCCGGCGGCCGGCCCTGGCCGGTGCGCGCGCCGCCGCCGCCCGGCGCCGACCCGGCCATCAAGCCCGGCGCCCTGCACGAGGACCGGCTGCGCGACGTCCAGCGCGCTCGCCGGGACGACGAGACGCTGCCCCTGCGCGACCTGCTCTTCCGCACCACGCACCTGGCCTCGGCCGAGCCGCCGGGCCTGCTGGCCGAGGGCTGGGCGGTGGTCCACTTCCTGCAGTCCAGCAGCGACGCCTCGGCGCGCCGGCTGATCCTGGCCCTCCTCGACAGCTCGCGCGCGAGCGAAGATGGCACCGTGCCGGCCGAGGAGGTCCTGGAAGGCCTCGACCTGAAGGCCCTCGACCGGGCCTTCAGCGAGTGGCTGGCCGCGCAGGAGCCGATCGACCCGCTGGCCGACCTCGCGCGCGACTTCGGCCGGCAGCTCGCCCCCGCCGACCTGATCGCGAGCCCGTGGGTCAAGGAGTGCTTCACATGGCAACGACGACACACGGCCCGGCCGGCGCCCGGCGACGCGCGCTGACCGCGGCGCGCGCCGCCGCCCTCCTGCTCCTCGTGGCCGCCGCGCGCGCCGGCGACGAGCGGGTCAAGGAAGGCCCGTGGAACAAGCGCGACGTGCCCCGCGGCTGGGCCATCGTCGAGACCGAGCACTACCAGGTGCAGAGCCAGATCGGCGAGGAGACCGGCCGCCGGCTGGGCGAGCACCTGGAGTCCATGCTGAAGCTCTACGACTCCTTCATGCCCACCCGCCGCAAGCTCGAGACCTTCGTGCTCAAGGTCTTCCGGGACAAGAAGGGCTTCTGCGACTACAGCGGAAACGACATCAAGACCAACACCGTGGCCTACTACAACCAGTCCTCCAAGGAGCTGGTCGGCTACGACTGCGGCTTCGTCTTCGGCCAGCGCACCACGCCGCCGCTCCTGGCCGTCTCCCCCGCCGCCGCGGAGAAGCTGACGCCCAAGGAGCGCGAGCGCATCGCGAGCCTGTTCGACGCCGGCACGAACGCCTACACCTTCGACCTGGTGCGCGTGCTGAGCCACGAGGGCTGGCACCAGTACTTCCACTTCTTCACCGTGTCCTGGGTTCCCATGCCCAGCTGGCTGGACGAGGGCCTCGGCGACTACTTCTTCATGGCCGAGAAGGACGAGCAGGCCGGCGGCGAGCACGGCTACCGCCTCGGGGACATGAACAGCCACCGCCTGCGGTCCGTGCGCCGCGCGATCGAGGACGGCAAGACCGTCACCTTCGAGAAGCTCATGGACTTCGAGCAGGAGGACTACTACAGCGACCCCGGCACCTTCTACGCGCAGGGCTGGTCGATGGTCTACTTCCTGCTCGAGAGCAGCGATCCTTCCCGCAAGGAGCTGATCCCGAAGCTCATCCGGGACTTCAAGGACACCAAGAACTTCCGCAAGTCCACGGACAAGATCTTCAAGAAGCTCGACCTCGCCGAGCTGGACCGTGAATGGATCGGCTGGCTGCTCAGCCAGCCCCTGGAAGACCCGCTGCTCACCGCCGCGCGCGAGTTCGCGGGCAAGCTCGAGCCCAAGGACTTGGCGGGCGAGGAGCGGCTGCTCAAGGCGTACACGTGGTACGTGGAGCACCCGGCGTTCCCGGGACCGGCGGCAGCGGCGGCGACGCCACCGGCGGAGAACTGAGCGGTCGCGGACTCACCGCGCCGCTCCCGCCAGCCAGCCGTACTCCGCCAGCGTCTTCTCGACCATGCGGTCCGCCGTGAACTCCGCCATGACGCGCGCCCGTCCGGCCGCCCCGAGCGCCCGGGCCCGCTCGGGTCGCTCCAGCAGCTCGATCATCGCGGCCGCCAGCGCCTGCGGGTCGCGCGGCGGCACCAGCCGGCCGTGCACGCCGTCCTCGATCATCTCGGGAATCCCGCCGGCCGTGGTGGACACCACCGGCAGCCCCAGCGCCAGCGCGTCCAGCACCGAGGTCCCCAGCCCCTCGAGATGGCTGGGGAACACGAACAGGTCGAGCGCCGCGAGCAGCGAGGGCACGTCGCTGCGGAAGCCGGGAAAGAGCACGCGCTCGGCCACGCCCAGCTCGCGCGCCTGGGCGGTCAGCGGCTCCAGCAGCTCGCCCGCGCCGACGACCAGGATGCGCGCCTGCGGAAACCGCGCCAGCACGGCGGGAGCCGCGGCCAGCAGGTAGCGCTGGCCCTTGTGGTCCGCGAGGTGCCCCACCGTGCCGATGAGCGGCGCGCCGTTCGGCACCGAGAACTCGCGCCGGTAGTCCGCGCGGCGGTCGGGCGCCCCCGCGAGCCGGCCGACGTCGATGCCGCTGTGCACCACGCCCAGCAGCTCCTCCGGCAGCCCGTCGGCCAGCAGCACCTGCCGGATCTGCTCCGACACGCACAGGATGCGGTCGAGGCCCCACGTGTACTTGAGCCGCGCGAAGTCCAGCACCCGCCGCTTGTGGATGGAGAAGTCCACGCGCCGGCTGACCACCGTCGCCGGCCGCTCGCCCTTACGCCGCCGGCCGGCCAGGCGCGCCGCCACGACGCCGAGAGTATGGGCGTGGCTCGTGTGCAGGTGCACCACGTCGAAGGCCGCCGCGCGCAGCCGCGCGGCGATGGCGCGCATGGCCGGCAGGTCCACCTCGCCGTGCAGGCGGCGCTCCCACACCGGCAGGCCGCACTCGCGCGCGCGCGTCGCGAGCACCGAGCCCTCCTGGCAGAGCAGCACCTGCTCGATGCCGCGGCCCTGGAGGCCGCGGGCGAGGTACAGCACCTGCTGCTCGCCGCCGCGCCAGGTGCGTTCGGTGTTGACGTGCAGGACCCTCATCGCCGCGCGAGGCTACCAAGCGGCGGGTGGGAGAGGCGCGCGGCCCTCGGCGACGAGCGGGGTCGCGATGGGCATCGATGTCGCCCGATCGCTCGTGGCGAGCCGTGACGCTGACGACGCCTGCGGGGCTTGAGCGCGCCGCGCGGCGGCCTGCGCCGGTGCAATGCGTCCTGGCGCATCGTGGTCAGAGTAAAAAAAATGCTCGGAGCAGTTGCTCGGAGCATTTTTTTTAACGTGCCCGCCGCCCCCTACAGGAACCAGTCTTCGCGCTCCTCCACCGGCACCAGCTCGTCCAGCTTCTCCGGGTGCCGGATGAGGTCCTCCACGAACCAGTTGGCGTGGTTGTAGAGGCACGTGACCTCGCGGCACTCGTGCGCCGCATCGAAGCCTTGGATGAGGCGCGCGGTGCTGGCCTGCGCCGCGGCCACGGACGCGTCCTCGGCGTAGCTGTGCTTGTCGCCGATGCGCGCCTTCTCCACGTGCCGGTACACCGGGCAGTTGAACAGGCCGAGCGGCGACAGCACCTGCCGGAAGAGCTGCATGTGGCACTGCTGCGGCTGCTTCGTGTACGAGCGGAAGGAGTTGTTGGCCAGCACGCGCAGGTTGGTGGACTCGACCACGCGGAAGGAGTCCGTCTGCAGGCGCCTGGCCAGCTCGAGCTGCTGGCGGATGGCGCCCATGACGTCGGTCACGCGGTTGGCCTCGCCGGCGATGTCCACGATCTCGGCGTTGTTCTCGTCGGCGCGCACGAGGAAGGGCTTGAAGGAGATGTAGTCGAAGCCGTAGCGCCGCGCGCGCTCGGCGGCGGTGTACATCTCGTGCACGTTCTCCACGATCTTCGTGTCATTGGCCTCGCAGCCTTTCCACACGATGATGTAGGAGAAGCCGATCTTCGTGACGCGGTTCACGGCCTTGACCGGCGGGATGCCTTCGCAGATCTGGTCCAGCGTGATGGGCTTGCGCGGCTTGTGCATGCGCTGGAAGGTCTCGTCCGTGCCGCTGTCGAGCGAGAGCCGCACCCAGTCCTTGCCGTCCAGCCGGTGCGCGATGTCGCGGATCTTGGCCATGCCGGTGCCGTTGGTCACGATGCCGACCTTCAGCCCCAGCTCCTTCATGCGCAGCACGGCCTGCTCGAACTTCGGGTAGGTCGTGGGCTCGCCGCCGCCGATCACGATGACCGACTTCAGGCCCCGCGCCGCGAGCTGGACGAGGCTGGCCAGCAGCTTCTCGTGGTCGTAGCGCACGCCCGTGTTCAGGATGTCGAAGTCCACGCAGTGGTCGCAGGCGTAGTTGCAGGCCGTGGTGAGGTCGAGGTTGATCGAGATGGGCACGTCGCGCAGGCGCTCCATCAGCTCCACGACCGGGCGGCCGGCCTGCTGCGCGGCGCGCACCTCGGCCTGCCAGCGCACGTAGCCGCGCAGCCGCTCGATCAAGGAGGGTTGGCGCAGCTTGGTCGCGAAGTCGTGGATGGCGGCCAGCTCGGTGCGGCTGGGTCCCGACTGCGGCG
>Ga0075421_100007973_pt1 | contig 12982 bp, 15 predicted proteins | sample SoiMetdeltSBSDD5_FD_75292 | JGI IMG/M metagenome (GOLD analysis project Ga0075421, IMG submission 75292) | Bulk soil microbial communities from a Populus tree surrounding site in Tennessee, USA - Soil MetaG P. deltoides SBSDD5 | ecosystem: Environmental > Terrestrial > Soil > Tree plantation... | reverse complement strand
GGTGTAGAACAGGATGCGCTCGGTCGTGGTCGTCTTCCCGGCGTCGATGTGCGCCGAGATGCCGATGTTCCGATAACGCTCGATAGGGGTCTTGCGCGCCACAGCCATTCCTTAGAACCTGTAGTGGGAAAAGGCCTTGTTCGCTTCAGCCATGCGATGGACCTCTTCCCGCTTCTTCATCGCACCGCCGCGGCCCTCGGCCGCTTCCTGGAGCTCGCCGGCCAGGCGAACCATCATCGACTTCTCGCCGCGCTTCTGCGCCGCCTCGCGGATCCAGCGCATCGCGAGCGCCACGCGCCGCACGGGGCGCACCTCGACCGGCACCTGGTAGTTCGCGCCGCCGACGCGCCGGCTCTTCACTTCCACCACCGGCTTCACGTTCTGTACCGCCTGGGTGAACACCTCGATCGGGTCCTTGCCCGACTTCGACTTGATGGTGTCGAGCGCGCCATAAATGATGCGCTCGGCGACCGACTTCTTGCCGCGGGTCATCAGCACGTTGACGAACTTCGCGACCTCGACGTTGCTGAACTTCGGGTCGGGGAGAATTTCGCGCTTGGGGACTTCTCTGCGTCGAGGCATAGTTTCCTAGGCAGACTTGGGCGCCTTGGCGCCGTACTTGGAGCGACCCTGCTTGCGGTCTTTCACACCCTGCGTGTCGAGAGAGCCGCGCACGATGTGGTAGCGCACGCCGGGCAGGTCCTTGACGCGCCCGCCGCGGATCAGGACCACCGAGTGCTCCTGCAGGTTGTGGCCCTCGCCGCCGATGTAACCGATCACCTCGAAGCCGTTGGTAAGGCGCACCTTCGCAACCTTGCGGAGCGCGGAGTTCGGCTTCTTGGGCGTGGTCGTATAGACCCGGGTGCAGACCCCCCGCTTCTGCGGCGAGCCGGCAAGCGCCGGGACCTTCGACTTGGCGCGCTTGGCGACGCGCCCTTCACGCACTAACTGGTTGACCGTGGGCATGTTTTTGCGTATCCAGAAACGAAATAGGCGGCCTCGTCTTAGCTCCCCGTAGGCCGCCCCGACCCGAAAAAGAGGCCGGATTATAAAGAGGAAAGTGGGTCAGCGCAACGCTTGTGCGGGGTCGGAAACGAAGGCGAAACGGGTTTCGACTTCGCTGCGCGCGAGGCGGGGCAGCCGCTCGGCCAGATCCGCGTAGCGCTCGAGGTCACGGTCGTCCAGCAAGGCGAGTCCGCGCTCGCCTTCGAGCAGCACCGAGCCCTCGTCGTCCTGGAAGGTGTGCTTCGGCACGAACGGCCGGCCGCAATGATCGAACAGGCGCTGGCCCTCGTAGTGCACCACGAGCGGCGCATAGGCGAGCTTGACGTAGACCCGCTGCGGCCCGTTCTGGAAAAACCAGCGCCCGCGCTCGTCGGCCTCGTAGTTGCGAGCGATGAAATCGCGCAGCGCCGCATTGCCGATGCGCTCTCCCTTAATCAACCAGTTGCCGCGGCGGTCAAGCTCGAGCCAGCCGTACACCGCGGGCACGTTCGGCCACCTGGCGAGGCTGCGGGCGACGATCTCATCCATCGAAGTTAGAATCGTTGAAATCGGAAGGACGGGAGGAGTCTACCGATGTCGGCAATTGACACCTATCTGGCGAGACCGTGGCTCGCGCACTACCAGAACGGAGTGCCCGCCACGGCCGAAGTTCCGCTGAAATCGGTCGCCCAGGCGTTCGACGAAGCGACCGAGCGCGCGCCCCAGCGCGCGGCGGTGGTGTTCTACGGACGCTCGATCAGCTATGGCGAGCTGCGCGACGCCACCGACCGCCTCGCCTGCGCGCTCGCCGATCTTGGCGTGAAGAAGGGCGACCGCGTGGCGCTGTACCTGCTGAACAGCCCGCAGTTCATCATCGCCTACTTCGCAGCGCTGAAGTGCGGCGCCACCGTCACGCCGATTAGCCCGGTCTATACCAGCCACGAGGTGCGCTACCAGCTCGAGGACAGCGGCGCGCGCGCCATCATCTGCCAGGACATCCTGCACGAGAAGGTGGCGAAGTCCGGCGCCGCGCCCGACCTCGTCGTGGTGACGAACGTCAACGAGTACCTGCCGGCGCTGAAGCGGCTCTTTTCCAAGAAGGCGGAGATTCAAGGCAAGGTCCACTGGCTGCAGGACCTGCTGAAGAAGTACCCGGCCAAGCCGCCCGCCGTGACCATCGATCCCCGGACCGACCTCGCGGCGCTGCCCTACACCGGCGGCACGACCGGCAATCCCAAGGGCGTGATGCTCACGCACTACAACCTGGTGGCGGCGCAAGCCATGGCGCAGGCCGCGTTCTCGGTGTTCGAGCCGGGCAAGGAAGTGATCCTTGCTTTCCTGCCCTTTTTCCATATCTACGGCCAGGTGGTGATCATGCTGCAGGGGTTGTGCCAGGGAAACCTGCTCGTGCTGTTCACCAGCCCGGACACCGAGGCGATCCTCGAGGCGATGGAGCGCTATCGTGCGACGGTGTTCTACGGCGTACCGACGCTCTACGAGTACCTCAAGGATCACAAGGACACCAACAAGACCGACTGGAAGCGCCTCAAGCTCGTGCTCTCGGGCGCCGACACGCTGCACGAATCGACCATGCAGGGCTGGGCGAAGCGCACCGGCTCGAACATCATCGAGGGCTACGGCCTGTCCGAGACCTGCGCCACGAGCCACGTGAATCCGCTGCACCGGCCCAAGAGCGGCTCGTTCGGCTGCCCGATCCCGGGCATGCAGGCCGCGGTGATGAATGCCGACACGCTGGAGTTCGTGCCGCCGGGGGAGACCGGCGAGCTCGTGCTGTGCGGCGCGAACGTGATGCAGGGGTACTGGAAGCGCACCGAGGAGAGCGCGCGCGCGTTCGTCGACAAGGGCGGCGTGCGCTGGATGCGCACCGGCGACGTGGTGCGCATGGACGACGAGGGCTACTTCCACTTCTACGACCGCTCCAAGGACCTGATCAAGTTCAAGGGCTACTCGATCTTCGCGAAGGACGTCGAGGACGTGCTCTATGCCCATCCGCAAGTGAAGGCGGCGGGCGTGATCGGCGTGCCCGACCCGGCGGTCGGGCAGCGCATCAAGGCGATCGTGGTGCTGCAGGGCGATGCGCGCGGCAAGCTCTCCGAGGAGGAGATCAAAGCCTACTGCCGGCAGAGCCTGGCGGAGTACAAGGTGCCGCACATCGTGGAGTTCCGCGGCGAGCTGCCGAAGACCGACGTGGGCAAAGTGTCGCGGCGCGAGTTGCGCGACGAGAGCAAGGTTTGAATCCGCAGCAGCCCTTTTTCTCGGTTGAAGGGCTGATCAAACGCTTCGGCGGCCTGACCGCGGTCAACAAGGTCAGCTTCGCGCTGCGGCGCGACGAAATCGTCGGCCTAATCGGGCCGAACGGCGCCGGCAAGACCACGCTGCTGCGCCTGATTACCAAGATCCTGCGTCCCGACAGCGGGCGCATCGTATTCAACGGCGAGGACATCACGCCGCTCAGGCCGTGGGACATCGTCGAGCGCGGAATCGCCGGCACCTTCCAGAACACGCGGCCGTTCCGCCACCTGCCGATCATCGCCAACGTGATGGTGCCGCTGGTCGCGCCGCGCGCGCGCCGCCGCGGCGAATGGGTGAAGAGCATCGAGGCGAAGGCGATGGACGCGCTCGAGTTCGTCGGCATCTCCGACATGGCGCTCGAGCCGGCCTCGGCGCTCTCGCAGGGCGACCTCAAGCGCCTCGAAGTCGCGCGCGCGATCGCCACCGAGCCGGAGCTCCTGCTGCTCGACGAGCCGCTCGGCGGGCTGAACCCCGCGGAATCCGAGCTGCTGGCGAAATCGATCCGCCGCCTGCACAAAGGTGGGCGCTTCGGACGGCTGCACTCCGAAGGCCCGGCCGTGCTGATGATCGAGCACAAGCTGAAGGAGCTGATGTCGATCGTCGACCGCGTGATCGTGATCGACTACGGCGAGATCATCGCCGACGGCGCGCCGGCTGAAGTGGTGAAGAATCCGAAGGTGATCGAGGCTTACCTGGGGAGCGAGCATGCCGCTGCTTGAGGTGAAGAACCTCCGGGTGCGCTACGACAAGGCGCAGATCCTGAACGGCGTGTCGCTCGCGGTGAGCGACGGCGAGTTCGTCGGCCTGGTCGGCCCCAATGGCGCCGGCAAGTCCACCCTGCTGCGCGCGATCTCGGGGCTGGTGCGCTTCGAGGAGCGCATGAAGCGCGGCACCACCGGCGACATCGTGCTCGAGGGTGAGGTGAGCCTCGCGGGCGAGCGCATCGACGGATTGGCGCCGCACGAGATCCGGATGCGCGGGCTGGTGCACTGCCCCGAGCGGCGCCGCCCGTTCCGCGAGCTGACCGTCCTCGAAAACCTGCTTGCGGGGGCGTTCCTGTCGAAAAACCAGAATGAGACGCAGCGCCGCCTCGATCATGCGTTCGCGCTGTTCCCGCGCCTGGCGGAAAGAAAGAGCCAGATCGCCGGCACGCTGTCGGGCGGCGAGCAGCAGATGCTCGCCACGGCGCGCGCGCTGATGTTCGAGGCCAAGCTGCTGGCGATCGACGAGCCCTCGCTCGGGCTCGCGCCGCGCATTCGCGAGGAGCTGTTCGCCGCGATCGGCAAGATCCACGCCGAGGGCGTGCCGGTGCTGCTGGTGGAGCAGGAAGTCGGGCAGGTGTTCCGGATGGCGCGCCGCAGCTACGTGCTGTCGCAGGGGCGCATCATCGCCGAGGGCTCGGCGCAATCACTGATGGCCGACGAGACGCTCCGCGCCGGGTACCTGGGCCTGTAGCGAAGCGCCGCAAAGGCGGCACACGCTCTTCCAGCTGCCGTTCCTCTGCTTGCAGCGGGGGCATTGCGTCTCGATCTTGTCGCGCACCCAGGGCGTCAGCCCGCGCGGCATGAAGAGCAGCACGAGCAGCACGATGATGGCGAAGATCAGCAGGCGCAGCTCGCCGAACGCCCGGAAGCTGCCGAGCCACTCGGTCAACGGATAGAGCAGGAATACCGCGGCGACCGGGCCATAGATGGTGGCCACGCCGCCGAAGATGCCCCAGATCACCACCTGAAAGGAAAGGGAGACTTCGAGCGTCGAGGGGCCGGCCACGCGCAGGTAATGGGCGAAGAGCGCGCCGGCGAAGCCGGCCGCGGCGCCGGCGAGCGCGAACACCGCAAGCTTGTAGCGCAGCGTGTTGATGCCGGAGGCGCGCGCCGCGACCTCGTCGTCGCGGATCGCGTGCAGCACGATGCCGAACTTCGAGTCCGCCAGCAGCCACAGCCCGAACACCACGGCCAGCATCGAGATCACCGCGATGTAGTAGTTCCCGGTCGGGGTCACGACGAGCCGCCGCAGGCCGGAGATGCCGAGCTCGCCGCCGGAGAAGTCCGGAAAGGCGAACAGGATGCCGAGCGCGATCAGCGGGAAGGCGAGCGTGGCGAGCGAAAGATACGAGCCGCGCAGCCGCAGGCACAGGTAGCCGGCGAGGAAGCCGAAGAGGAGCGCGACCGCCGCGCCCGCCCAGATCGTGAGCCAGGGCGAAAGCCCGAGCTTGAGCGAGAGCAGCGCCGACGTGTACGCGCCCGCGCCGAAGAACAGCGCGTGGCCGAAGTTCACCTGCCCGGTATAGCCGGCAAGCAGGTCCCAACTCGCGGCGAAGATCGCGAAGATGCAGGTCATGGTGAGGATGCGCAGCACGTACGCATCGCCGTAGACCGCGGGCAGCGCGAGCAGCGCCAGGGCCCAGACCAGCACCAGGGTGCGCGAGGGAAGAACGAAGACCTCGTTCCGGAGCTCCGCCCACCCCCTGCGCAGCCAGTACATCAGCGCTCCTCCTCGAACGCCACGCCGAACAGTCCCTCCGGACGCGCGAGCAGCACCACGACCATGATGAGCAGCGCCACCGCTCCCTTGAGGTACGCGCCGGCCGGCACGGCGAACACCGTGATGGCCTCCACGTAGCCGATGATGAGCGCGCCGATCAGGCTGCCCTTCAGGCTCCCCAGCCCGCCGAGCACGACGATCGCGAGCATGGTGACGAGCGGCGCGAGCCACATGAAGGGGTCGACCACGAACACCGGCGCCACCACGACGCCCGCGACCGCGGCGAGCGACACCGAGAGCGCCACCGTCGCCATGGCGACGCGGTGCACGTTCATGCCCATGAGGTTCGCCACCTCCAGGTCATTCGCGGTGGCGCGGATCGCGAGGCCAAGGCGGGTGCGATAGAGCACATACCAGACGATGATCAGCATCGCGGCCGCGACGGCGAGGATCAGCAGGCGCTGGTACGGGATGCTCACGCCGAGCAGGCGCACCGCGCCCTCGAGCGTCGACGGGATGCCGAGGAAGTGCCCGCCGAAGGTAAAGAGCATCAGCTCCTGGAAGATCAGCGCGAGGGCGATGGTGGCGATCAGCACCGCCGCCTCGTGCTCGCGCACCGGCTCGATCACCAGCCGATAGCAGAGCACCGAAAAGGCGGTGACGCCGCCCACCGCGATCAGCCCGGAAAGCAGGAAGCCGAGCCCCGTCTTCGCCAGCAGCGTGTAGAAGCAGTACGCCGCCAGCATGTAGAACGCGGTGTGCGCGATGTTGACGATGCGGGCAACGCCGAAGATCAGCGAGAAGCCGATCGCCAGGAGCGCGTACACGCCCCCGTTTACTAGACCCGTTACAAGTATGTCTTGTAGCAACTTGGCGCTATCGCGCCGGCAGCTTGAACGGCTTCATGCCTTTCACGTTCGGCGGCCAGAACGGCACCTTCTGCCCGTCCTGCCACTGCACCGCGATGCCGGCGGTCTTGCCGACCGCCCACACCAGGTCGTGGCGCTTATCGAAGGTCACGATGCTGCCGGTGCCGACGTGCTCGGCCTTCTCCATCGCCGCCACCAGCCGGTCGGCGTCGAGCGAGCCGACCTGCTCGATGTTCGCCCGGAGGAACATGATCGCGTCGTAGGTCGCGGCGTTGTAGGTCGGCGCCTTGTTGTAGCGCTGCTTGAACGCGCGCACGAAGGGAATGGTCTTCGGCGTCATCTCGACCTCGGCGTAGGTGTCGAGGGTCGCGACGAACTGCGCCTTACCCGCCGCCGCCTTCCAGAACTCGTCCTTCTGGCCCTCGACGTTGATCCCCCAGGCCACCGCCTTCATGTTGCGCTCGCCCATCTGGCGGCCGACGACAATGCCGACCGGGCCCGACAGCATCGTGAACACGATGTGCGCGCCCGAGCGGTCGATGGCGGAGAGCTCCGCGGTTACGTCCGTTGCCGTGGCCGACGGCTGCCACAGGCCGGCGACTTCCATCTTCATCGCCGGCAGGTTCTTCTGCGCGGCGGCGATCAGCCCCTCGGTCCACACCGCCTTCTCGGCGAGCAGCGCCACCTTGGGCGCGTCGGTCTTGAGCTCGGTGCGCACCTGCTGCGCGATCGAGCCCATTACCGCGAACAGCGTGCGCGCGAGATCGGTGTCCTTGGTCGGCGTGTAGCGGAACCAGTACTTGTAGCGGTCGTAGTTCGCCTCGACGTTCGCGCCCAGCTTGGAATGCGCCGCGCCCGCGCCGAGGAAGATCTTCTTGTAGTCCATGGCGACTTCCTGCATCGCGAGCACCGCCTCGGAGCGGAAGCCGCCGATCAGGAAGTCGGCCTTGTCGCGCGTGATGACGCGCTCGACCGCGTTGGTCGCGTCGGGCACCGAAGTCATCTCGTTGGTGTCGGCGCGGATCAGCTCGACCTGCATGCGCTTGCCGCCGACCGTGATGCCGCCGGCCTTGTTGATCTCGTCGCGCGCCATTTCCGCGCCCGCCCAGTGATTCTCGCCCTGCACGAAAGCCATCGGGCCGAGGATCGCGATCTTAATTGTTTGTGCGTGGGCGCCCGAATTGCCAACCGCGGCGAACGCGAGCGCGGCCAGCCCCACCGTGAACGAACGCAGCATGTCCCGCCTCCTTTGCACTACACTTTATCGCAATTTGATCTGGTGGGAAGACTTCAAGGTCGGCGACCGGGCCGACATCGGGCGGCACACGTTCACCGAGGAGGAGATCGTGACCTTTGGCCGCCAGTTCGACCCTCAGCCTTTTCATACCGACCGGGAAGCGGCCAGGGCGAGCGTATTCGGCGGCCTGATCGCCAGCGGCTGGCACACCTGCGCGGTCGGCATGCGCCTCATGTGCGACGGCTATATCAACCAAACGGTGAGTCTCGGCTCCCCCGGCATCGACCACGTGCGCTGGCTGAAACCGGTGCGCGCAGGCGACACGCTCAGCTACCGCCGCATCGTGCTCGAATCGCGCGCCTCCACCACGCGCAAAGGCGTCGGTCTGGTCAAGCACCGCTGGGAAGCCGTCAACCAGGCCGGAGACCTGGTGCTGACGATGGAAGGCTGGGGTTTCTTTGGCCGCAAGAATTGACCTGAATCACAAGCTCCACGTCCTCACCAGGAAGGAGGAGCTCGATTCGGTGCGCGTGCCGGGAAAGGTCGTGGTGGTGCTCGACATCCTTTTCGCCACCACCACCATGGTCAGCGCGCTCGCGCATGGCGCGACCGAGGTGCTGCCGGTGCTGGACGAGGCCGCCGCGCGTTCCGCCGCGCGGCAGCTTGCGGAGAACTCCTACGTGCTCTCGGGCGAGCTCTATGCCGAGACGCTGCCGGGCTTCGCGCACCCCGCCCCGCTCGCCCTCCTCGAGCACGGCGTCGAAGGAAAAACGCTCGTCTACTCGACCACCAACGGCACCGTCGCGATGATGCAGCCCGCGCGCGCGGCGCGCGTCTATTGCGGGGCCCTGCTCAATGCGCGCGCGCTCGCCGAGCACATCCTGGCACGCCACGAGCGCGAGACGATCCTCATCGTCTGCTCCGGCTCGGGCAACAACTTCAACCTCGAGGACTTCTACGGCGCCGGGTACTTCGTCGAGTGCTTCCGCGAGCACGTGGGCGATCTTTCGGATGCGGCCAAGGCCGCGCTCGCGCTCTACCGGCACGCCCGAGCGCCCGACGCGCTGCTCGATTGCCGGGTCGGGCGCATGATGGCGGCGCGCGGCCTCGCGCACGAAGTCGAGTTCGCCTGCCGTCGCGACGCATTCCCGGTGGTGCCGGCGCTGGACCAGGGGCGCCTGCGCCTCGTAAAGTGATGCGCATCGCGGCGCTGTACGTCTATCCGGTGAAGGCCTGCCGCGCGCTGGCCCTCGAGCACGCGGCCGCCGGTCCGCTCGGGCTGGAGAACGACCGGCGCTTCGCCTTCGTGGCCGAGGACGGCCGCGCGCTCACCCAGCGCGATCAGCCGTTGCTCGCGACCATTTCTCCAGCGCTCGACGCGCGCGCGATCCGCTTGGATCTCGGCGGCCTCCTGCAGCTGACGCTGGCTTTCTCCGACTTTGCGGAAACTGTCAGCGTGGACGTGTGGGGCAACCAGGTCCGCGCGCGGGCCGCGCCGGAAAAACTCGTCAGCGAGGCTGCGGATTATCTCGGCGCGCCGGTACGCTTCGTGGCGCTCGATGGAAAACCCCAGCGCGCATTCGTCGATTCCCGGCCCGTGCTGGTGACCACCCACGGCATGCTTTCGGAGCTCAATGCGCGCCTGCCGGCGCCGGTCGGGATGGAGCGCTTCCGGCCCAATGTGGTGCTCGAAGGCGCGCGCGATTGGACCGCACTGGAAGGGAGCGAGGTCCTCCTGGAACGCGACAAGCTTTGCGGCCGTTGCGAAGTGACCACCATCGACCAGGCGACGGGCGAGCGGCGCGGACCCGAGCCGTTGCGCACGCTGAGCGAGCGCTTCGACGGTAATTTCGGCGTGTATTGCCGGGTCGCACGCGCCGGCCGCTTGCGCCGCGGCGAAATCCTGCAGCCGTCCTAGGCGCGCTCGAGCTCTGCGCTGACCGCGAGGTGGTCCGAAAGCATGGACCAGGGCTTGCCGCGGTGAACCTGCGCCGACACCACCTTGAAGCCGCGCACGTAGATGCGATCGAGGCGCAGGATCGGCAGCAGGCTCGGGTAGGTCGCGAGCACGCGGCCATGGCGCGAGACGGTGGCCTCGGTCATGCCGAGGCGGCGCTCGAGGATCGCGGTGGCGCGGTGGCGCCAGTCGTTGAAGTCGCCCGCGATGATGATCGGCAGATCGCGCGAAGCGAGCTCTTCCAGCCGGCCCGAGATCGCTTCGAGCTGGCGGCTGCGGCCGCGCTCGTGCAGCGAAAGGTGCACGCACACGCAATGCAGGTTGCGCCGCCAGCCCGGCACCGCCACCACGCTGTGCAGCAGGCCGCGGCGCTCGTAGCGATGGTCGGAAACGTCCTTGTTCTCGAACGAAAGGAAGCCGAAGCGCGACAGGATCGCGTTGCCGTGGTGACCGTGGTCGTAGACCGCGTTGCAGCCATACACGTGCTGCCAGTCGCCGCCGGCGAGGAACGCGTGCTGCGGGTCGATCGGACAGCCGGCGAAGCGCAGCGCGAAGCGCTGGTTGAGACCTTGCACCTCTTGCAGGAACACGAGATCGGGATCGAGCCCGCGCAGCCCGTCGCGCAGCTCGTGAATCACCAGGCGCCGGTTGAACTGCGACAGGCCCTTGTGGATGTTCAGCGTGACGACGCGCAGGCGTTTCTTCATAGATCGAGCTCGAAGCGCCGCTCGAAGCGGTCGGCATCGTCGAAATGCTGCACGCACTGGGTCGCGGCAAGCCGTCCGTCCGGACCGAAGGCGCTGGCGTGCTCGCCGCCGGCGCGCGGCAGCGAGCGCAGCTCGTCGTAGGCCCGCAGCGCATAGCGCACCAGGCTGTCGGCGCCGTGCACGATCTCGACCCGCTCGACGTAATGCGTGCCGGAAGCGAGGCTCACCACGGGACGCTCGCCGTCGCCGACCCGGCCCAGAGACTGCGGCGCGAACGAAGACTCCTTGAGCCGCGCCCGCGCGGTGGGGAAAAACGCCTGGATCGAGCGACAACCATGGACCGAGTCGTAAACCACCGGCTCGCCGTCCGGCGCAAGCGTCACGCGCCATGTCACGCCGTCGAACGGTCCGGCAAACCAGACTGTATATACGAGCTGCAGCAGCACGTGCTCTCGGTAGCGCGCATAGGCCGCCTGGACATAGACCGCCGGTTCCGCGGCGTCGACCTCGGGCGCTCCCGCCGCCCGGCGCCAGCGCAGCCGCCCGAAGCGGTCGCGATCGCCCGCGACCGCCAGCTCGAAGCTCGGCGCGTAGACCGCGGCCAGCCGGTCGAGCTCGCGCTCGGAAAGGCCGGGGTGGCCGAGCGGATCGAACGCCGCCCGCCCGAGCAGGCCGGCCACGACGCCGCGCGGCACCTGCGCGCTCGGCGGCGCGTAGCGCACACGGCTCCCAGCTGGGTTGGACTCGAACCGCTCCCAGCGCCCCGCGCCCGAATGAAAGTCCGGCACGACCGCGGCGCGCAGCAGCGCTTCGCGCGCCTCCGGGCTGGCGAGATCCGCGCCGCGCAGCAAGCGGCTGCAATCGCGCGCGCGGCGCAGCGCCTGCGCGCGCGCACTTTCGTTCAAAGTGCGCAGGTTCTTCAGCTCATGGCCGCGCGACTCGAGATCCAGATCGGCGAGGCGCTCGCCGAACCCGCGCAGTGCCGCGTCGCTTTCCGACGCGCGGTCGCGCAGCGAGGCGTGCAGTCGGTCGACCCGCAGGTGAGGAAAGCCGGGCACCCGACGGTACTGCGCATCGCGCACGCCTGCGGCGTCGATCTCGGCGTCGAGCGCCCGGAACCACCGCGCGCACTCCCGCACTTCGGCCGGGCCGGTGTCGAGATGGGCGGCGAGCGGGGAGGAACCGGTCCCGTCGCGGCTCGCGCAGCCCGCGGCGAGCAGCGCGCCGCCGATCAGGAGGATCGCATCGCGGTTGGACCAGGAGAAGCACTTGCGCGCCGCCTCGCGCCAGGGCAGCCAGGCAAAGGCGGTGTGCTCCTTCGGCGCGATCGTCACCGGCGCGCGCGCGGGAAGCTCGAGACTGAACAGGCGCTCGGTATTGTGCGTGACGCCCGGCGCGAACCGATGGCGCCATTGCGCGTAGATTTCGAAAGTGTAGGCGACCGGCCAGCGCCTGAGCCCGCCGCCGCGGGCCTCGATTCCGGTTTCCTCCTGCAGCTCGCGCGCCGCCGCCTCCGCGCAGGGCTCCTCCGGCCGCTCGAGCGAGCCGGTGACCGATTGCCAGAACCCGGGGCGCGCTGCGCGCTCGAGGAGCAGCACCTCGCGCTGCGCGGTGTGCACCACGACCAGCACGGAGAGCGGCAGCTTCATTTCTCGGTGAAGAGCGGCGGCAGCTCGAGCTCGCGCGCCGGATCGATGAACACCGCGAAGAACGGCTTGCCGCGCGCCGCCCGGGAGCTCGCGCTCGAGCGCAGCACGTCGATCAGCACGCCGAGATCGTCGCCCGCCTTGGCATTCTCGATCAGCAGCACGTGGCCCTCGCCCGGCAGGTCGGAGAGGCAGTCTTCGAGCGCATCCCAGTTGTGTCCGAACCAGCTCGGGAAGTCGAGCGCCGCGGCGATGTTCCTGAGCAGGCTTTCCTTGTCCGCGAACCGGATTCTCGCGCGCACGAGCTTGCTGTCTTTCACGGCGTCCATGATCTCGTCGGCGCGCCTTGCCCGGTAGACGCCGGAGCGCGAAGCATCCTGCAGCCGGGCGAGCAACTTTCCCATTTATTCGATGATGCGCCTGAAGCTGCGGTAGTGGTCTTCCGTGTAGTAAAACTCTCCGCCGCGGCCGGCGACGATGCGCCGCGCGCCGCGATCCTTCGCGCCCGGGGTCTTCACCGTGTACTCGCGGTAATAGCCGCGCTCGTGCCGCGGCAGAAGCTTCTCGCGGTTGCGGAAGGTCTTGCCGTCCTGCGTGTGAGGAAACGGTCCGCCGGCCTTGATCAGCACGAGGGTCTGCCGGGCCTCTCCGGGCAGCTGCGTCGCGGCGATCTCGTTCGACAGCGCAAGCGCGCTGAGACAGAACCCCAACGCCGCCGCGGCCAGCCACCTCACGGCTTCGGCGGGTTCCTCAGGCGCAGGTGCAGCTCGCGCAGCTGCTGCTCG